>Ga0209758_1004461_pt1 | contig 11632 bp, 8 predicted proteins | sample AraplaMF_Col_mMF_FD_184258 | JGI IMG/M metagenome (GOLD analysis project Ga0209758, IMG submission 184258) | Arabidopsis root microbial communities from the University of North Carolina, USA - plate scrape MF_Col_mMF (SPAdes) (version 2) | ecosystem: Host-associated > Plants > Roots > Endosphere ... | reverse complement strand
TCAACGCCCTGGTGCTGAGCGCCGGGCTCACCTGGCGCCAGGCGATGGTGCTGCGCGCATACGCCAAGTATCTGCGCCAGGCCGGTTCGACCTTCAGCCAGGACTACATGGAGGACACCCTCCGCAACAACGTCCACACCACCCGGCTGCTGATCTCCCTCTTCGAGGCGCGGATGTCGCCGGAGCGGCAGCGCGCCGGGGTGGAGCTGACCGACGCCCTGCTGGAGGAGCTGGACGCCGCTCTCGACCAGGTCGCCTCGCTGGACGAGGACCGCATCCTGCGCTCCTTCCTCACGCTGATCAAGGCGACCCTGCGCACCAACTTCTTCCAGGAGGCCAGGGGCGGCAAGCCGCACGACTACATCTCCATGAAGTTCGACCCGCAGGCCATCCCGGACCTTCCGGCGCCGCGTCCGGCGTACGAGATCTGGGTGTACTCGCCGCGTGTCGAGGGTGTGCACCTGCGCTTCGGCAAGGTCGCGCGCGGTGGTCTGCGCTGGTCCGACCGGCGTGAGGACTTCCGCACCGAGATCCTCGGTCTGGTCAAGGCGCAGATGGTGAAGAACACCGTCATCGTGCCGGTGGGCGCCAAGGGCGGGTTCGTCGCCAAGCAATTGCCCGACCCGGCCGTGGACCGTGACGCCTGGCTCGCGGAGGGCATCCGCAGCTACCGGACGTTCATCTCGGCCCTGCTCGACATCACCGACAACATGGTGGCCGGCGAGGTCGTACCGCCCGCGGACGTGGTCCGGCACGACTCGGACGACACCTACCTCGTGGTCGCCGCGGACAAGGGCACGGCGACGTTCTCGGACATCGCCAACGAGGTCGCGGAGAAGTACGGCTTCTGGCTGGGCGACGCCTTCGCCTCCGGCGGCTCGGCGGGCTACGACCACAAGAAGATGGGCATCACCGCCCGCGGCGCCTGGGAGTCCGTGAAGCGGCACTTCCGTGAGCTGGGCGTCGACACCCAGACCGAGGACTTCACGGTCGTGGGCATCGGCGACATGTCCGGTGACGTGTTCGGCAACGGCATGCTGCTGTCCGAGCACATCCGCCTGGTCGCGGCCTTCGACCACCGGCACATCTTCATCGACCCCAATCCGGACGCGGAGACCTCGTACGCCGAGCGCCGCCGGCTGTTCGAGCTGCCGCGCTCCTCGTGGGCCGACTACAACACCGAACTGCTGTCGGGCGGCGGCGGGGTGTTCCCCCGCTCGGCCAAGGCGATCCCGATCAACGCGCACATCCGCGAGGCGCTCGGCATCGACGGCCGCATCGCCAAGATGACCCCGGCCGACCTGATGCGCGCCATCCTGAAGGCGCCGGTCGACCTGCTGTGGAACGGCGGCATCGGCACCTACGTCAAGTCCTCCGCGGAGTCGAACGCGGATGTCGGCGACAAGGCCAACGACGCGATCCGGGTGGACGGACGCGACCTCCAGGCCAAGGTGGTCGGCGAGGGCGGCAACCTGGGCCTGACGCAGCTCGGCCGGATCGAGTGCGCGCAGCAGGGCGGAAAGATCAACACGGACGCCATCGACAACAGCGCGGGCGTGGACACCTCCGACCACGAGGTGAACATCAAGATCCTGCTCAACGCGGTCGTGGCCAACGGCGATCTCACCGTCAAGCAGCGCAACCAGCTGCTCGCCGAGATGACCGACGAGGTCGGCACCCTGGTGCTGCGCAACAACTACGCGCAGAACGTGGCGATCGCCAACGCGCTGTTCCAGTCGAAGGACATGCTGAACGCGCAGCAGCGGTTCATCCGCCACCTGGTGCGTGAGGGCCACCTCGACCGGGCGCTGGAGTTCCTGCCCACCGACCGGCAGATCCGCGAGCGGCTCAACTCCGGCCAGGGCCTGACCGGCCCGGAGACCGCCGTCCTGCTGGCGTACACGAAGATCACGGTCGCCAAGCAGCTGCTGGAGACGGAGCTGCCTGACGACGCGTATCTGCGCAGCCTGCTGCACGCCTACTTCCCGACGGCTCTGCGCGAGCGGTTTTCGCGGCAGATCGACAGCCACGCGCTGAGCCGTGAGATCGTGACGACCCTGCTGGTCAACGACACGGTCAACACGGGTGGTACGAGCTTCCTGCACCGTCTGCGCGAGGAGACCGGCGCCTCGCTCGAGGAGATCGTGCGGGCGCAGACCGCGTCCCGCGCCATCTTCCACTCCGGCGCGATGTGGGACTCGGTGGAGGACCTCGACAACAAGGTCGACGCCGACGTCCAGACCCGGATCCGGCTGCACTGCCGCCGGCTGGTCGAGCGCGGCACGCGCTGGCTGCTCAACAACCGGCCGCAGCCGCTGCAACTCGCCGAGACGGTCGAGTTCTTCGCGGAGCGCGTCGAGCAGGTCTGGAGGGAGCTGCCCAAGCTGCTGCGCGGCGCGGACCTGGAATGGTGGCAGAAGATCTACGACGAGCTGACGAGCGCCGGGGTCCCCGACGAACTCGCCACGCGTGTCGCCGGGTTCTCCTCCGCCTTCCCCGCGCTCGACATCGTCTCGGTGGCCGATCGCACGGGCAAGGACCCGATGGCCGTCGCCGAGGTCTACTACGAACTCGCCGACCGGCTGGGGGTCACCCGGCTCATGGACCGCATCATCGAACTGCCGCGCGCCGACCGGTGGCAGTCCATGGCCCGGGCGTCGATCCGTGAGGACCTGTACGCGGCCCACGCCGGCCTGACCTCCGACGTCCTGGCGGTGGGCAACGGCAGCTCCACGCCGGAACAGCGGTTCAAGGCCTGGGAGGAGAAGAACGCGGCGATCCTCGCGAGGGCGCGCACCACCCTCGACGAGATCTCCGGCTCGGACTCCTTCGATCTCGCGAATCTGTCGGTCGCGATGCGCACGATGCGCACGATGCTCCGGACGCACAGCTAGGCCGGACACGGCCGGTCTCCGGTCGACGACGGGGGCGTCCAACACCGTTGGGGCGCCCCCGTCCGCGTGTCCGGACGTCCTCCTCCGGCGCGCCCTCCCTGCTCCGCTTTCTTGCCAACACCTTGGGCAATTCCGGCGTTGAATTTACCGTTTCCTGCTAAACGGGACATTTGGGCTAGGGTTTGGCCTGATCGCCGGACGAGTGTGGAGGACCCGTACCCGTGACAGTGAACCTCTCCGAGCAGCGACCCAAGGTCGCTCGCCCGGCCGCCGAGACCGTCGTGCCCGCCCCCGTCCCGGCGTTCGCCCGGGTCCGGCGGCTCGCAGTCGAGGTCGCCAAGTTCGGGGTCGTCGGCGGCAGTGGTGTCGCGGTCAACTTCCTCGTCTTCAACTTGCTGCTTCACGGCGTGAGTTGGGCACCGATGACGGCGACCGTGATGGCGAGCGTCGTCGCGATGGGCACCAACTACCTGGGCTTCCGTTTCTTCGCCTACCGGGACCGGTCCTCGCGCACCCGGCAGCAGATCGCGCTGTTCTTCGTCTTCAGCGGGATCGGCGTGATGATGGAGAGCCTGCTGTTCTACATCGGCTACCACGGGCTGGACATGAACGGTTCGCTCGGCTCCAACGCCGCCAAGGCGCTGTCGATCGTGCTGGCGTCGGCGTTCCGCTTCCTGGTGTACCGGACGTGGGTCTTCCAGCACGAGGCGAAGCAGGGCGCCGGAGCGCGATGAGCCTGGCGTCCGAGGGGGCGGGCGGGGCCGAGGGAGCGGGGGGAACGACCGGGACGGCCGGGTCGGGCACGGGGAGCGAGAGACCGAAGCGCTCCCGTGACGCGGGCAGCCGCACCGGAGCGCGGCGCGGAACGACGGGTGCCGCACTGTGGGCGATTGCCGGCCTGATCGTCCTACTGATGCTGCTCGTGATCGTCCGGCTGCCGTGGGACGGCGATCTCGGCATGCACGCCGCGACCGTGGAACGGCTGCGGCACCGGCTCCTGGACCCGGGCAATCCGCTGGTCGACGAGAACACGCCGAGCCCCTACTACTCGCCGTGGACCGTGTTCCTCGGCGTCGTCGCGCGCTTCACGGGACTGTCCGTCTGGGTCGTGCTGCGCATCGGCGCGCTGATCGGTCTGGCACTGCTGGTGACGGGCCTGTGGCGATACGTCCGCACACTGAGCGACCGGAGTGCCGCACCGCCGCTCGCCCTGATGTGCACGGTGTTCCTGTGGGGCACCCAGGTCTTCAAATGGAGTGGCTTCCTCGGGCTCAACTCGCTGGCGCTGACGGTGGCTTACCCGAGTGTGTTCGCGCTGGGGCTCGCCTTGCACTTCTGGGCCGCGCTGGCACGGGCGCTGAAGGGGGAGCCCGCGGCTCCGGCCGTCTTCCTCGGGCTCGGTGCGCTGTGGGCGGTGATCCTGCTGAGCCATCAGTTCACCGGCGTGGTGGCGACGCTCGGGGCACTGGCGACGGTGGTGGGGGCGCGGGCCGGCCGCCGGGCCCTGCCGCGGCTCGGGGCCGGGATCCTGCTGGGGGTCCTGGTCCTGGTGGTGTGGCCGTACTACGACTTCTTCGCACTGTTCCGCGTGGGGGGCCTCGAGACGATCCACCGGGCGCTCTACCAGGATCTGTTCGCACGCTTCTGCCTGGTGCTGATCGGGGTGGCGGCGCTGGCGGTCCGGGCGCGGCGCGATCCGCGGGACCCCCTGGCGCTGTTCTTCCTGCTCGGGGTGGCGGTGTTCGCGGCGGGCGGGCTGAGCGGGCACTACTCCTGGGGACGGGCGCTTCCGGCGGTGCTGATCCCCGCACAGGTCGCGGCGGCCGTGGAGGTGGCCGGGACGGCATACGGGACGCTGCGCAGGGCCGCAGCCGGTGTGCTGGCCGTCGCGCTGGCCGTCGGGGCCTGGACGCAGGCGCAGACCGTGGGCTACGTGGTGGGGCGCAGCGCACTGCCCGGGCCGGTCGCGGCGAAGTACCGGGTGCCGTGGACCGGATACCACTGGATCACGCCCTGGGTGCGGTACGGGGACGTGGTGATGGCGAGGACCTATCCCGCGCGGCAGATTCCCGCGTACGGCGCGTACACCGTGGCTCCGGGGTATCCGGACTTCTTCCTGCCGGACGAGGGACGCCGGATGTCGGCCGTGGAGACGTACTTCGCAAGGGGCGTGCCGCGGAACGCGCGTCTTCGTGCACTGCGGTCCTACGGCACGCACTGGGTGGTGCAGGGGCCCTCGGACGGCGGACTGCCACCGGGGGACCGGGCGTTGCGGCGGGTGGCCGCGGGGCCGGGGGGACAGATTCTGTACGAGGTGGAGCGCTGAGGGGTCGGCTCGCGCGGCCGCCGGCACCACGTGCTTCGCACCGGCGGACCGAGCGGCGGACCATGACCCCGCGATCCACGACGACCGCGATCGTCACCCGGCCGCCCCCAGCGCACCGTCTCGCCGGGGGCCTGGCACGCTGCCGCGCCTCAGGAGGAGAGGGGCGCTTCCGCGGCCGCGGGTTCCTGCTTCTGGGGCTTGGGCTTCTTCGGATTCGCCCGCTTGGGCTTGCTGCCGCCCTCCGTGAACTCCTCGTACGCCTCGAGGACCTCCTCGGTCGGCCCGTCCATGCGCAGCACACCGCGCTCCAGCCACAGCGCCCGCTCGCAGGTGTCGCGGATGGACGCGTTGCTGTGGCTGACCAGGAACACCGTGCCGGCGTGCTGGCGCAGTTCGCGGATGCGCTTCTCGGACCGCTTGCGGAAGGACGCGTCACCGGTGGCCAGGGCCTCGTCGATGAGGAGGACGTCGTGGTCCTTGGCGGCGGCGATGGAGAACCGCAGCCGGGCGCCCATGCCGGAGGAGTAGGTCCGCATGGGGAGGGTGATGAAGTCGCCCTTGTCGTTGATGCCGGAGAAGTCGACGATCTCCTGGTAGCGCTCCTTGATCTCCTCGCGGGACATGCCCATGGCGAGGCCGCCGAGGTAGACGTTCTTCTCGCCCGTCAGGTCGCCCATGAGGGCCGCGTTGACGCCGAGGAGGGAGGGCTGGCCATCGGTGTAGATGGCGCCGTTCTCCACCGGGAGCAGCCCGGCCACGGCCTTGAGCAGGGTCGACTTGCCGGACCCGTTCGTGCCGATCAGGCCGATGGCCTCGCCCTTGTAGGCGGTGAAGGAGACGTTCTTCACGGCGTGCACGCGGCGCACGCCGGCCGCCTTCTCCGCCGTCTTGCGGCGCAGCATGCGGTTGAGCGCGGCGGTGGCGGAGCCACGGCCGGCCCCGGTGCCGTTGACGCGGTAGACGATGTCGACGCCGTCGCAGATGACGGTGGGGATGCGCTCGTCGCTGTTCGGGTTAGCCACGGCCGTACGTCTCCTCAGCCTTCCAGAAGTAGATGAAGCCGCCGACACCGGCGAGCAGGGCCCAGCCCGTCGCGACCACCCACACGTGGGGCGGCAGCTGGCTCGCGTGGAAGCTGTCGATGAGGGCGAAACGCATCAGGTCGATGTAGACGGCGGCCGGGTTGGCCTTGAGTACCGGAGCCACCCAGCTCGGCAGGCCGCTCTGCTGATCGGTCAGCTTGTCGATGCTCCACATGACGCCGGAGATGTACATCCAGGTGCGCAGCACGAACGGCATCAGCTGGGCGATGTCCGGTGTCTTGGCGCCCAACCGGGCCATGATCATCGAGACGCCGGCGTTGAAGGTGAACTGCAGGATCAGGGCCGGGATCGCCAGCAGCCAGGAGGCGGCGACCGGCACGCCGAAGAAGAGCAGGATCACGAGCAGGGCGGCCATCGAGAACAGCAGCTGCTGGAGCTGCTGGAGGCAGAACGAGATGGGCAGCGCGGCTCGCGGGAAGTGCAGGGCCCGGACCAGCCCGAGGTTGCCGGAGATCGCACGGGTGCCGGTCAGGATCGAGCTCGATGTGAACGTCCAGATGAACACGCCCGTGACCAGGAACGGGATGTAGTCCGGCACGCCCTTCTTGGTGTGCAGCAGAACGCCGAAGATGAAGTAGTACACCGCCGCGTTCAGCAGCGGGGTCATGACCTGCCAGACCTGGCCGAGCTTCGCCTGAGCGTACTGGGAGGTCAGCTTGGCGGTGGCGAACGCCGAGATGAAGTGCCGCCGCGCCCACAGCTGACGGACGTACTCCGGCAGGGAGGGACGGGCGCCGCTGACCGAGAGGCCGTACCGTGCGGCGAGCTGCGCCGGGGTCTCGGCCGATTCGGTGGCCGTGGGGGGCGGTGTGTCGAGGACCTGGCTCACATCCGCTGCTTTCGCTCGGGGGGTCGGGTGCGCGAACCGGTCCGCAGTCTTCCGCTGGATCGACCCCGGTGACTCCGCTTTCCGGCTTTTCTCACGTTTTCTTGCCGGGGTCTTGCTCTGCTTTAGGGTCTTGTACAGCTCTTGGGGGTTCGGACGACTGCTCTTTGCGTCGGGACGGGACCGTATCGTCGCATCGCGAGCCTAAGCCGATCTGACGTCGGAACGCAACCGTATCGTCGTAACGCCCTATGCTGGTCGGCATGACCACGAACGCCGGCACTTCCCAGGTGAAACGGCGCCGCCGGGCCCCAGCGGGCGCGGCCGTCCTCCGCGAGGACGTGACGGAGGCCATTCGCGCAGCCGTCTTCGAGGAACTCGCGGCGGTCGGCTACGCCCGAATGTCCATCGAGGGCATCGCGCGCAGGGCGGGCGTCGGCAAGACGGCGGTGTACCGCCGATGGCGCTCCAAGCTGCACCTGGTCCTCGACCTGGTTTCGGCGGTGGCGGTCCAGGGCCTGCCGGCCCCCGACACGGGCTCCCTGGAGGGGGATCTGAGACTCCTGTACGAGGTGACGTCCCGCGCCCTGCGCCACCCGGTGGCCGGCCAGATCATCCCGGACCTCCAGGCGGAGGCCGCCCGCAATCCGGACATCGCGGAGGCCATGCAGAAGGCGCTGCGCGAGGGGCAGCAGAGCGTCGCGAGCGGTGTCGTCGCCGCGGCCGCCGCTCGCGGTGAGATCAGCGACGGCATCGACGTGGACCTGGCCCTCGACCTGATCTCGGGCCCGCTGTACTGGCGGGCGGTGGTGGTACGCGGCCCGAAGCTGCCGAAGGGATACCTGGCGGGACTCGCCCGGGCCACGGCGGGGGCGCTCAAGGCACTGTGAGGGCGCGGGCGCGTACGGCGGCGCCTCGGCCCGGTCCACCGCCGTGCCGATGACGCACCGAAGCGGCGTCCAGTGGCACGACCGACCGGTGAGATGCGACACGTGACGGCGGTCGCTCCACCACGATTCAGTCGGCCTCGCCTCCCGGGGACGCGAGCCGCCGCGCCAGACGCATGAGTTCCGGCCCGTTCAGCACACGGTCGCCGAAGCCCGGCAGCGGCACGTGCAGCGGCTGCGTCCAGCGGTCCGGGATCGCGTCCGGGCCGTGCACGGCTCCGGCGAGACCCCCTGTCACCGCCGCGACCGTGTCCGTGTCGCCGCCGAGGTCGACGGCGGCGCGTACGGCGTCCTCGTACGACGTGGTGGTCCGCAGGGCCCAGACGGCGGAGCCCAGGCACGGCCAGACCGCGCCGTTGAACTCCGTCGCCAGGTCCGGATGCCAGTCGGGGGCCAGGACCTGCGCGTAGCGGGCGCGGTGGCCCGGATGGACGGCGCCGAGGGTGGTGGCAACCGCCTCGAGCGGGTCCCCTCCGGTGAGTGCCACGCGGATCAGCTCGTGGAAGATCGCCGTGCCCTCCCAGGCCGCCCGGTCCCCGTGGGTGAGTGCCGCGATCCGGCGGGCGGCGTCCATCGTGGCTTCCCGGCCGTGCGGAGCGAAGTACACGGCCGAGGTCGACGCACGCATCAGTGCACCGTTGCCCGCCGCCCGCCCGTTCGTCTGGAAGTGCAGTGCCGCCGCCAGGTCCCAGGGGTCGCCGCCGGTGAGAACCGCCTCGGTCGCCAGGCCGATGTCCTTGGGGCCGGCCGCCGCCCAGCGCCGGAACCGGGCGAACTCGTCCGGGAGCTCGAGTCCGCCGTGCTCCAGCAGCGACTCCCCGACGAGCACCGCCATCTGCGTGTCGTCGGTCGCCTCACCGGGCTCCCAGCCGCCGCCCCCGCACATCCCGGCGCCGTCGCCCGGTGCCGGGAAGCGTGCCGAGAACGCGCCCTCGGGCCCGAACTCGAACGGGGCGCCGAGGGCGTCGCCCACGGCGGAGCCGAGGACCGCGCCGATCGCGCGCAGGGTGCGGGAGCGGGGCGCGGGGCCGGGGGAGTCGGTCATCGGCGAAGCGTACGGGTGACCCGACGCCGCTCACGCCCCCGGAGCGCAGCCCCGGAGGATGTACGCCACCAGTTCGTCCAGGTCCTGTCCGCGCATCTCTTCCGGCAGGGAGTCGCTCGCGGCGAGGGTGGCATAGCCGTGGAGGGTGGAGAAGACCCCGATGCCCACGCGCTCCAGAGGGCCCTCGCGCACCTCTCCGCTGCGCTGGCCCTCGACGATCAGGTTCATCATCTGCTCGGTCCACCGCTGGGAGGCCGCGCCCAGTTCCTCGGACGCCTCGGGGGTGTGCTTGATCGAGTACATGAGGTCGAGCAGCTCGGCGTTGGCGACGGCGAAGTCGACATAGGAGCGTGCCCCCGCCGCCAGCCGGTCGGCGAACGACTCGCCCGCCTCCTCCAGGGCCGTCGTCATCGTCCGTGAGATCCGGTCGAAGCCGACGAGCGCCAGGGCGTCCAGCAGTGCCTGCTTGTCCTTGAAGTGGCGGCTCGGGGCGGCATGGCTGACGCCCAGGTCGCGCGCCAGTTCCCGGAGGGACAGCGCGGCGGGTCCCTTCTCCCGGAGCGTGTCCTCCGCACCGGCGAGCAGTGCGGCGCGGAGGTCTCCGTGGTGGTAACGACGAGGGGTCTGCATGAAGGCAGTCTATCGGGGATGTGATCGGCGCCTACATTGTGGGCAGCGACACCATTGTTGTCATTGACAGCATTGTTGGCGACGCCTACATTGAAGTCATGCCTCAGACATCACGTAAATGGAATATCTCCGACATCACCGACCAGAGCGGCCGCACCGCCGTCGTCACCGGCGCCAACAGCGGCATCGGGCTCGCCGCCGCCGACGCACTGGCCCACGCGGGCGCGCATGTGGTGCTCGCCGTACGGGACGTGCGGCGCGGCGAGGCCGCCGCCGCGACCGTGCGCGGCGCGAAGGGAAGCGTCGAGGTGCGCCGCCTCGACCTCGCCGACCTCTCCTCCGTACGGGAGTTCGCCGCGGGCTGGCAGGGGGACCTCGATCTGCTGGTCAACAACGCCGGTGTCATGAACATCCCCGAGGCCTCCACCAAGGACGGCTTCGAGATGCAGTTCGGCACCAACCACCTGGGGCACTTCGCCCTGACCAACCTGCTGCTGCCGCACATCACCGACCGTGTGGTCACCGTCTCGTCCGGCGCGCACCGACTGCCGGCCGGAATCCACATCCACTTCGACAATCTGAACCTGACCGGTGAATACGCGCCGATGGTGGCGTACGGCCAGTCCAAGCTCGCCAATCTGCTGTTCACGCTGGAGCTACAGCGCCGCCTCGCCGAGGCGGGTTCACCGCTGCGGGCCCTCGCGGCGCATCCGGGCTGGGCCGCGACCAACCTCCAGGGCCACGACGCCAGCGCGGTGCGCCGGGTCGCCATGCGGATCGGCAACCGCGTGCTCGCCCAGGACAACAAGTCGGGCGCGCTGCCCACCCTGTACGCGGCGACCCGGGATCTGCCGGGCGCGAGCTATGTGGGACCCGACGGTCTCGGGGAGATGCGCGGCGCGCCGACCCTGGTCGGCCGCTCCCACGCGGCCAGTGACCCGGAGTCGGCCCGCCGCCTGTGGACAGTCTCGGAGGAACTGACCGGGATCGTGTTCCCGCGCCTTTCGCAGCGCACGAAGGCGACGACCTGAGGGCCGCCGCCCGGGCCCTATGCCCGCGCCGCCCCCGGATGCCTGCGTACCCACCCTTCCCACGCCGAGGTGATCATGTCCTCCACATCGTGCTTGGCCGTCCAGCCCAGTTCGCGGGCGATGCGGTCGGCCGAGGCGACGACCCGGGCCGGGTCGCCGGGGCGGCGGGGGGTGACCGTAGGCGGGGTGCCGTAGCCGGTGATCGCGTTGATCCGGTCGACCATCTCGCGGACCGACACCCCCTCCCCACGGCCGATGTTGAGGGTGAGATCGGCGCCGGGCGAGGTCCGCAGGGCGCGGGCCGCGGCGACATGGGCCTCGGCGAGGTCCACCACATGGATGTAGTCCCGCACACACGTGCCGTCCGATGTGGGGTAGTCGTCGCCGAAGATGCGCGGGGGCGCGCTCTGCGTCAGCTTCTCGAAGACCATCGGGATCAGGTTGAAGACACCGACGTCGGCAAGTTCCGGCGCGGCCGCCCCCGCCACGTTGAAGTAGCGCAGGCACGCCGTGGACAGGCCGGTCGCCCGGGCCGTGGCGCGCACCAGCCACTCGCCGACGAGCTTCGTCTCCCCGTAGGGCGACATCGGCAGGCACGGTGTCTCCTCCGTCACCAGGCTGACGTCCGGCATCCCGTACACGGCCGCGGAGGAGGAGAACACGAACGAGGGAACGCCGGCTCCCGTCACCGCTTCCAGCAGGACACGCAGGCCCTCCACGTTCTCGCGGTAGTAGTGCAGGGGGAGTTCCATCGACTCGCCCACCTGCTTCTTCGCCGCCAGGTGGACGACTCCCGTCACCGCGTGGTCCGTCAGGGCGCGGCGCAGCGA
>Ga0209758_1004452_pt1 | contig 11649 bp, 11 predicted proteins | sample AraplaMF_Col_mMF_FD_184258 | JGI IMG/M metagenome (GOLD analysis project Ga0209758, IMG submission 184258) | Arabidopsis root microbial communities from the University of North Carolina, USA - plate scrape MF_Col_mMF (SPAdes) (version 2) | ecosystem: Host-associated > Plants > Roots > Endosphere... | reverse complement strand
CGTGGCTTCGGAGGAAATCGTCATGCAGGCGAGTCTGGCTACGGCCCTCCCACCGTCACCAGCCTGTCAGCCGTAGGCCTCGTGGGGGCCGGGCCCCCCACCATCCCGGGGGTTGTCCCCACCTCTGTGCGCCCTGAGCAGGGCATTCGCCGATTCGCAGGGATGCGCGTGCCGGGCCGAGTCGCCTTCGCCACGGACGGCTAGTGCTCTGACCGGGCAGGTTCGCCGGCTCGGCAGTTCCAGCGGTTGGATGTCCGGAGCCGTCCGATCCGACCGTTGGGGGTGTGGGTGGCCGAGCCTGTCCGTGTGCGCAGGTTGACCGACCACGAGGGGCAGAAGCTGGAGCAGATCGTGCGCCGGGGCAGAACCAGTTCGGTGCGGTACCGGCGCGCGATGATGCTGCTGGCCTCGGCCGGCGGAAACCGGGTCCCGGTGATCGCGAAGGTGGTGCGGGCTGATGAGGACACTGTCCGCGACACGATCCACCGGTTCGACGGGATCGGTCTGGCCTGCCTGGGCCCTCGGTGGGCGGGAGGCCGTCCCCGCCTGCTCAGTCCTGACGACGAGGACTTCGTCGTCCAGACGGCCACCACCCGCCCGACCAAGCTCGGGCAGCCCTTCACTCGCTGGTCAATCCGCAAACTCGCCGCCTAGCTGCGGAAGGTGCACGGCCGCGTGATCCGGATCGGCCGCGAGGCTTTACGCTGTCTGCTCGCCCGCCGCGGCGTGACCTTCCAGCGCACCAAGACGTGGAAGGAATCCCCGGACCCCAACCGCGAGGCGAAGCTGGACCGGATCGAGGAAGTCCTTGACCGCTTCCCCCACCGGTCTTCGCCTTCGACGAGTTCGGCCCGCTCGGGATCCGTCCCACAGCGGGCTCGGGCTGGGCCGAGCAGAGGCGTCCCGACCGGCTGCCCGCCGCCTACCACCGCACTCACGGCGTGCGGTACCTCCACGGCTGCTACTCGGTCGGCGACGACACCCTGTGGGGCGTCAACCGTCACAGAAAGGGTGCCGCCAACACGCTGGCCGCGCTGAAGTCGATCCGTGCCGCCCGGCCAGACGGCGCCCCGATCTCCGTGATCCTGGACAACCTGTCCGCCCCCAAAGGCGCCGACATGCATCGCTGGGCGAAGAGGAACAAGGTCAAGCTGTGCTTCACCCCGACCTCTGCGTCCTGGGCGAACCCGATCGAAGCCCGCTTCGGATCGCTGCGGCAGTTCACCATCGCCAACTCCCACCACCCCAACCACAACGTCCAGACCCGGGCCCTGCACGCCTACCTGCGCTGGCGTAACGCCAACGCCCGCCACCCCGACGTCCTCGCGGCGCAGCGTCGCGAACGCGCACGCATCCGAAGCGAGAAGGGCATCCGCTGGGGCGGACGTCCCTTGCCGTCGCCACCTGAACGGTCTGACGAATCCATGAGGTCGCAGCCCGAAGGTGCAGCAGAGCACCGGACAGGCGAATCACTCGCGCATACGGGCTGACGCGGGCGAGGCGAGCATCGCTTTGAGGATGCGTTGCAGCTCAACGCGGTCCTGGGGGGTGACCCTCGCCAACCTTCGGTCGTACTCCGCCGCGAGGGCTGCAAGTGCTCGATCGCGTGCTTGCGTGCCCTCGGCGGTCAGTACGAGCCGATGACGCCGCAAGTCCGCCTCGTCGATCTCGCGGCGGACAAAGCCCTTGGCGACGAGGTTGCGAACGTAGACCGTCACGCTGGCCTTGGGTAGCAGCAGCGCAGTCGCGATCTCGGCCGGGTACGGCGATGCCTCCACCTCGGCCAGGACGAAAAACTCCTTCGTCTCCAACCCGAGCTCGGCCAGCTCCTGCGTGCAGGCATCCATCACGACTGCCAGCAGCCGCTGGTTCAGCGTCCACAGCTGCGCCCCGTCGACTGACATGCGACCCTCCGTCCATCTGGTACAGTTTCGTATTAGTTCCAAACTGTACTAGTCATTGTCTTGTACTGGACTCCTATGGAACAACAATCTCACGAAGGACGGCACGCATGCTTCAGCACCTCACGATCCCGCGCGGTCCCATCAACCTCGCCGCAGACCTCCACCTGCCCGACAACGCCGACAGCAGCGCACCGCTGCGCGCCGTGGTGCTCTCCACCCCAGGCAGCAGCGTGAAGGAGCAGATCGGCGCCAACTACGCCTCCCGTCTCGCCGCCCGCGGCATCGCGGCGCTCGTCTTCGACCCCGCCCATCAGGGCCAGAGCGAGGGCGAACCCCGCGACCTCGAAGACCCCTACCGCCGAGGCGAGGACATCTCCTACGCCATCGAAGTGCTCACCACGACCCCCGGCATCGACCCGCAGCGCATCGGCGTCCTCGGCATCTGCGCCGGTGGGGGCTACGCCGTGCACACCGCCCGCACGGACCACCGCATCAAAGCGGTCGGCACGGTCGTCCCCGTCAACATCGGCGCCTCGTTCCGCGGCTTCCAGCCCGACGGTCCGGCCGCAGCACTCGACGCCCTCGCGGACGCACGGACCGAAGAGGCCCGCTCCGGCGAGACGACCCGCGTGAACTGGCTGCCCGATACCCTTGAGGACGCCACGACAGCGGGCCCGACCGACATCGACACCACTCAGGCCATCACCTACTACCGCACCGAGCGCGGCGGCAACGAACACTCCACGAACCGGCGCCTCTTGCGCAGCGACTCCCTCCTGCTGGGCTACGACGCGTTCCACTTGGCCGATCGGCTCATGACCCAGCCGCTCCAGGTCATCCTCGCCGGACGCATCGGCAACACCGGCTCCTACGACACCGGCATGCAGCTGTGGAAGCTGGCCCCCAACCCCGTCGACCTCATGATGATCGACGGCGCCGGCCACTACGAGATGTACGACGAACCCGAATACGTCAACGCTGCCGTCGAACGACTCACCAGCTTCTATGTGAACAACCTGTAAGGCACCCAAACCGGTGAACCTATGTGGTCACAGCACTAGCAGGCGCCGGTGTGCAGTCGTCGGCGATCGAGGCGTTCGCCCGCACCTACGGCGCCAAGTAGCCCGAGGCCGTCGTGAAGAACACCGACGACGCCGACGAGTTGCCCGCGTTCCGCGATTTCCCGGCGGAGCACTGGGGCCATCTGCGGGCCACGAACCCGATCCGAGCTTCCCCTTGGAAGATCCCGTGACCTACGATCACGCCCTGGATCACCAGGAAGTCATCGCAGCCGGGGGGCATCATGGACTTCTTCATCGGCATCCTTCTGATCATTTTTGTGGCACCGATGGTCGGGATCATCGGCCGGTGGATCGAGAACGCTGGTCGCGAGGGCTTGGGCAAAACACTCTCTGTCGGTGGATACCTGCTGGTGCTCGGAATCGCCGGATGGTTGATCATCCGTAGCTTCTGACTTCAACTGGCCACCTCCTGGCGCGGATGCGCGGTAGAGCACTGAAGTACAGCAACCCCAGCCATCGTCCGTCGGCAGGCGTAATCTGGCCGGAGCGCGCCGGCTGGTCGTGTCGGCCAAGGAGCTGCACCGCTCGGTCCACGCCCCGACGGAGGTGGATGCGCGTGAAGCCGGACGGGGGTGAAGGGAGTGACCGAAGCACTGCCGTTCGTTGACGAGCATCGGGTGCTCGTGTCTGCTCCGGCTTTCGTGGTTTGGAGTGCTCTGGCCGCACAGATCCCGCAGTTTGCCGGTTCCGAAACGTTCGTCCGCCTGCTGGGTGCTTCACCGAATCGGGCCTCCGGCGAGCCCATCGCCAAGGGCGCGACGCTCCCGGGCTTCCGCGTAGCCGAAGCCGTCCCTGGGCACCGTCTCCGATTGACCGGACGTCACCACTTCTCCCGCTACGAGCTGCTGCTCACCCTCGCCGAACACCCCGGCGGGACGCTGCTCAGCGCTTCGACGTATGCGGCGTTCCCTTGGCCCCATGGGCGGGTCTATCGCTTGATCGTCATCGGCTCCCGCATCCATCGCGCACTGGTGATCCGACTTCTCCGCGACGTGCGGCGCCGGGCCGAAAGGGCGGCGACTGGCGGATGACCACCTTGTCGGCCGTGGACCATGTGGGGGCGAGTGACACCACGTGGACGAGCGCAGGCGCGTGACCTGCTCGAGTTCGTCGGAGACAGGGAGCTGCGCGCTACCTGACATCGGCACCGGGATGCCTGCCCAGGCCGCGTAGCGGTGGCAGGTTGGGACCGTGTGTCGCTCGTAGTGGGCGTCGAGGGAGAAGGCGGCGTCCAGCACACACAGTGAGGTATGCGCCCACCGAGGACCTCGCGGTTTGAGTGCCAGATGCCCGGCGGCAAGGACTACTTGTCCCGTCTCGTCCATCGATCCCCCAATGATGCAACAGCGAGGCTGTCTTGCATGCGGCACCGACAGGACATGGTTCGTTCGCATGCCGCTGGGCGTTGAGACGGTTTGGGTACCCCGGAGCAAGCCCGGCCTGTTGACGGGGTGTCCTACGACTCCCCGGTACTTCCCCCGTAGTAGGCGGTGTGCCGCCCCGGGGAGGACGACGTCCGCGCCTCCCGAGTCCAGGATCGGAGGCGATGTAGGCCCCCCGGCAGGACAAACACCGGACACGGAGGACGCGAGGCCCGTGGACACCCCGTCGCAGAACCCCGCCCCGTTCGCCCCCACCACCCGAACGACGCACCCGCACAACGAGCGCCGCTCCCGCCGACGCGGATCGCTGTTGCCGCCGCAGTGGCGCAAGGCGCTACGGGCCGCACACGTGACGGTGTCGGTCGGGCTGCTGGGCAGCGACGCCGCCGTGCTGACCCTGGCCTCGGCGGGGCGGCTGGGCAGCGACCCGGTCACCGTCTATCCGGCCGCCCACCTGATCGGCGAGCTGCTGCTCCTGCCGCTGGCCGTGCTGGCCCTGGCCACCGGCGTAGCGCTGGGCCTGCTCACGCCCTGGGGCCTGCTGCGCCACTGGTGGGTGGTGATAAGCCTCGCGGTGACGGCAGGAGGCACCGTCCTGGCCACGTTCGTGCTGGTTCCGGGGCTGGGGACGGCAGCCTCGGCGGCGCTGGCCCGGCATCCCGTCGCCGACGCCACCGGGCTGGTCCGCGATTCGGCCGCAGCCTGCGGCGTACTGATCGCGACCGTCGTGATTTCTTACGTCAAGCCCTTCGGGACGGTGCGCCGCAGACCCCGCACCGAGCACCCGGCTCCGGTCAGCTCCCACACTGCGGGCGGCTTGTCCCGGTAGGAGCATCCGCTGGCGACAGCAGGTGTCCCATGGAGCCTGGCTCGCGGAAACGGCTCGGACCTGGAGCGACCAGAACGTGCCCGCTCGGCCGTAGAAGCAAGCTGTGTCGGCATCTGCTCAGCGTTTGACCGCAGGTTCGAGTCCTGCCGGGGGCGCCAAGCGCGACCAGCAAGAACGCCCGAGAAGGATCTTCCCTTCCCGGGCGTTCGACGTGGTTGAGGGCAACGCTGACGGCAACGACCCCGTCACTCACCGGACAGGAGCGTCCACAGCCTTCATCGAGTACCGGTCGCAGCTTCGCTCCTCCGGGCGGGAGCGGGCTTTCATGACCGAACCGGTTTCAGTCGCGGTCGCGATGTTGTCACAGGACAGAGCGCTATCCGGTCGATTGCCCAATAAGGGGCAAATTGCCCCTGTATCCCATGTCGCACGTTTTCAGCATCCGAGGACGACAGCTTGATGAATATGACCACGACCAGCACGGCACGAGTGACACTCGGTAAACGGATAGGTGCGTCAGACATATCCGACACGGCGTTCGCGCTGCTCGACGAGCAGGGGACGGTGGTCGCGTGGACGCAGACCGCTCAGCACCTTGTCGGATACGCCGCCTGCGCGGTGGTCGGCCGGTCCGCCGCACTCGTCCTGCCGTTCTTGGGTGAAGCGTCGGCGATGTCCACGTTCGTCGAGCAGTGCCGTGCCCGGAACGGCTGGTCGGGCGCGACGGCAGTACGCCACCAGGACGGCCGGGTGCTCGACGTCGGCTTGCGGATCTCACCTCTGCAGGGGCAGGACGGAGCAATGCGGTGGCTCGCGACCCTGACCGACATCGGCGTGCCGTCCGCGGACGCGGCGAGCGGATCGGTGTGGGGGGCGCTTCTTGACCGCGCGCCGATCGGCGTCTTTGTTCGTGATCTGGAGCTCCGCGGCGCCTGGGTGAACGACGTGATGGAGAGCCAGGACGGCATTTCCGCCACCCGTCGGCTGGGATGTCGACCCACCGATGTGTGGTGGTCCGGCGTCGAGGCCGCAACGGTCGAGGCGATGATGCGGCAGGTGCTCCGAAGCGGCACCACCACGGTCCACGAGTACCGCGCATGGCTGCCGACGAGTCGGGACCTGGAGCACCCGTTCGGGATGTCGTTCACCTGCCTCCAAGGCGCCGACGGCCAGCCCCTGGGGGTATGCATCATCAGCGTCGACCTCGCCGAGAGCCGGCGAGTGCGCGAGCGCCTCGCCGTCCTCGGCGAGGCCGGCCCACGTTTCGGCAGCACCCTGGATGTGATGCAGACCGCCCAGGAACTGGCGGAACTCGCCGTGCCTCAGTTCGCCGACTTCGTCACGGTGGACCTGGAGCAGTCGGCCCTGTTCGGCGAGGGGGCCCCGGTCCGCATCGGCGCGGTGAGCGAGCGCCTCCCCGTTCTACGACGCGCCGGTCTGGCCTCGATCCGCCAGGGGGCGTCGGAATCCCCTTGGGGGCGCGGTGAGGCGGTCCCCGTACCGCCTGACGCTCCCCTCTTCGAGATCCTGCGCACCGGCAGGTCCTACCTGGAGCCGGTCCTGGACACCGCTACGGGCTCATGGATTGACCAGGATCCGATACGGGCGCAGAAAATCCGCGAGAACGGCATGCACTCCATGATGCTCGTACCCATCCGCGTACGGCGCGTCCTGCTGGGCATGGCGCTGTTCATCCGCACCGAGAATCCGACGCCGTTCCAGGAGGACGATGTGCTCCTGGCCGAAGAACTCGTCAGGCGTGCCGCGGTGGCGTTGGACAACGCTCGCCAGTACTGCCGCGAGCAGACCGCGGCGCTGGCGCTCCAACACAGTCTGCTCCCGCGCCGTCTGAGCGGCGGTGCGGCGGTGGAGACGGCCTCTCGCTACCAGCCCGCCGACATCGACAGGGGCGTCGGGGGCGACTGGTTCGATGTGATCCCGCTGTCCGGTGCCCGGGTGGCCCTCGTCGTCGGCGATGTGGTCGGACACGGCATCGGCGCTGCCGCGAGGATGGGCAGGCTCCGCGCCGCGGTCCGAGCGCTGTCCGATCTGGAGCTGCCCCCCGGTGAACTGCTGTCCCGCCTCGACAACACGGTCCAGCGAGTGTCTGAAGAAGACGGCGACGATCCTGGCCAGAACTACGCGGCGGTGGGCGCCACCTGTCTGTATGCCGTCTACGACCCGGTCACCCGCCGGTGCGCCATGGCCGCGGCCGGGCACCCGCCGCCCGCGATCATCGACCCACAGGGCAAGGTGACCTTCCCCGACCTTCCCACCGGTGCCCCGCTCGGCATCGGGCTGGGAGCCCGCTTCGAGGCCATGGAACTGGAACTGCCCGAGAACACGCTCCTCGCCTTCTACACCGACGGCGTGATCGAGACCCGCGACCAGGACATCGAGGAGGGCATGCACCGCCTGGGCACCGTCCTCGCCCAACCGGGTCGGTCCCTGGAGGAGCTGTGCACCCGCGCGATGGCGTCCGTCGAGGATCAGGCGGCGTTCGACGACGCCAGCCTTCTCCTCGTCCGCACCCGCTCGCTCAGCCCGGCCCAGGTCACCTCCTGGACGCTGCCCAGTGACCGGACCACTGTCCGCCACGCCTGGACCCTGGCCGCCGGTCAGCTGGCCGAATGGGGGTTGGAAGGACTCGTGGACGGCGTGAAGCAGATCGTCAGCGAGCTGGTCACCAACGTCGTCCGGCGCAGCGACGGACCGATTCGCCTGCGTCTGATCCGGCACCAAGCCCTGACCGTCGAAGTGATAGACGCCGACGTCAACTCCCCGTGTATGTGCAACGCGCGCACCGTGGACGAGCACGGCCGAGACCTCACCGTGGCCGCCCAGCTGTTCGACAGATGGGGCACCCGCGAGACGCAGGACGGCAAGATCGTCTGGGTCGAAGCAGACCTTGCCCACACATCCCGCTCCCAATCCCATGCTGCCCGTTGACGCGCCAACGCGCTGCAAGCCCTCCCGCAGCCCGTCAAGGCCGCCGTTTGTCCGGCGCCCGGGAAAGTTCGAAGGTGCGGAGCACGAAGCTGCGCGTCGTGGCGGAACACGTGTTGAACTTCGCCCGGGGCGGCAGCCTGCCGGACGCCGAACCGGAGGAACTACGGCGCGCGCCGGCCCGCTACCGGGCCCTGTTCTCCCGCACGACGCGCCACTGAAGAGGCGGCGGCCGACGAGCAGTGTGGTAGATGAGACAGCTCGCCGGTGAGGGCTTGGACGTCGCTCGACCGCAGGTTGATGTTCTGGCGGGTGCCACCGACAAAGCGCACCAGGGGATCTTCGCTCCAGGGCGTTTCGTGTCTCTGCCGGCAAGTGAGCAGTCCCGCACCGAAACCGGTGGTAACTGTCGGGAGCGACTCGGCGTGCGTCAAGCTCGGATCCGTCTTCCGTGTCGTTTCGCAGAGGCGATCACGGCGCAAGCAACGGCCGTCGCAATAAGGCTCCCCATCATGACCATCCCGACGCCGACCATGAAGAGGCCACTGGAGTCGTCCGACCAGTCGAAATAGGCGGCAACGGTGAGGCCGGCCGTGGTGCCGATCACAGCGCCGGCGACATAGCGCCGGGATGCTGCCCAGTACACCGCTGCCAGCAGCGTCAGTAGCAGCCCGATCACCTGCCACGCCGCGTAAGGGCCGGTCGTCGTGCCATCCGGCTGCACGTCACGATGCTGGTCCCAGCCGAGCCAAGCAGCCCACAGCACCAGCGACACCCCAGCCAGCGCGGGGATCGGCAGGAGATGGCGAACGGGTTTCACGATTCCTTGGCGCATGCCCCAAGCGTTTCGGCTCACCCCATCACCGGCCAGAGGTCAGGTACTCACCTCCACCTGAGTACATCAGCCACGTGCGGATCGAGTACGTCAAGGCCGGGCACTGACGACAACTGTTGGCGGGAAACCTGTTCGTGCCGTGAGGTCAAGCCGCGAACGGCAGGCGCGCGGGAGGCGGCGCATAGTGGGGAAATCCGCGATCCGCCCACTGCACTGCCCGCTGTGCTCGCCGTTCAAGTGCCTTGGTCCAGGCACGGACTCGACGGATGGCTCTCAGCGGGAGATCGCTCCCCTTCACGGCACGGGCCCGCTCCGCCCGGCCTGCCGAGCGGGTCACGGACGGTCCTCTCGTTCGTCCCGCTTCTCCAGCTTCCTCGACTCAGAGTCGGCGCACCCATGCCGCGACGCCGTGGCCCACGCCCAGGTAAACCAGCCCGGGCAGGCCGTAGTTGAGAAGAACACGAAGGCCCTCGGTGTCCATGGTGAAGATGTCCTGCGACCAGCCGGCCAGCCACTCGGCCACGCCGCGGACAAACTCAACGAAGCCGTTGGACTGGTTGGCGTCCAGCATGTAGAGCAAGATCCACAAAGCGAGGAAGCCGGCGGCGATGTCGCCGATCGTGTGGATGACGAGCGCCGCGCGGTCCCGGCTCTCGCCCTCCCGGCGCTGACGGCGCGGGGCGCTGCTGGGCGTCGGGGTCGAGTAGGCGTAGTCGCTCTGTCCGCCGGGATAGCTCTCTTGATAGCCAAGGTGATCTCCGTGGCTACGGTTGCTCCCGTAGGGATCATGCGCCGGCTGTGTGCCATGGGGATGATTGTTCACGCCACTTGCCTACCTCAGACGCCGAGGTAAAGACAAGCCGCGCGATTTCGGCCTCCGTTGCAGCGGATTCACCCGACATCACCCCGTTGACCTTTCTGGATCGCCCATTGGGTCCAGGAATTTCACACTGGTTGCGAGGCGTCGATTCAGATTCATCACCCGACCTTCACGAAACCGCTGCCGCACCTGCTCCGCACAAGCGACGGAGAAAACGGTCGTTATGCCGACCTGTTCCGCAGCCGGACCGGGCATAAGACGGCGACGCGGCCCATGCATGAGCGCCCCCTGGCCGTCTTGGGGCCATGAACGGGCGCTCAACGATGAGCAACATCGACAACTTCTGACAGCTCGGCAGTAGGCAGTCGGGCTGCCGATCAGAAGACGGCGAAGACGTCGACCTGGCGGCACTGGCCGATGAAACTCAGGGCCTCGTACTCGACTGCGTCGGCCTGCGCCAGGACGACCGGGTTGCTCACCGCACGGAGTTCATGATGAAAATCCCCTTCGCATGGAGGTTTCGCAACGGGGCGGGACCCACTGGGAACACAAGGTGAGCCTCGACCGCAGGAGCACGACACAGGTTCCCGGATATCTTCGCGCGAGCCCAGCGGCACAACGGATGAAATCAAGGAGCGCACCGATCATCCAGTCCATCGACTTTCCCACCGCTGGAGTCAAACGCACAGGTTGCTCATCCGTGCTGACGTGAACTCGAATCGAGGACAAACTCTCTACACACTGCGCGGCGCCCTGAAGCGACGGATATCGCCACGGTGGTTCCGAACTGGACACTCCGGATTAACAAGGCACCATCCGGACGCCACATGCAGATTCAGCGCAGCCACCCCGTGCTCAGTTACGTATTTGGTGCGCATCTTGTCGAGGGACGGTGGTCACCCCGCCCTCGCTGCCGCCGGAGCCGGTCGCAGACATGGCCGGCCCGTTCGGGGATGGTGTGGCCGATGTCGCGCCGTCGCAGGCAACTGCCGGTGGCGTTGGAGCCGCAGCCCTTGGGCGGGCCTGCACGGGGCCGTCCAGGACCGGCACAGGATCGGCATGAGGCCGAAGACCATGGGTGCCACGGACATGCTTGACGACCAGGCTGCAGTGAGCACTGCGGTCTCCGTGTCACACGCCCAGGACTGCCCTGCAGCCGCCCGGTTGGTGCGGCCCGACAGGCTCCGCCATCCCCGTAGGACCGGCCGTGGCCCGGTCAGACGTTCTCCGACGATGTTCGGGGGCGTGGCCGGCACCTGGCCGCGCTCGGTCAGGGCGCGGGCCAGGACGCGGTCGCGTTCGGCGAGGTCCATGCGCCTGTGCTCGGGGGTCTGGGGATGGGTGAGGGTGGCCTGTAGGAGATGGCGGAGCGGAAGGGGCGGCCTCCCCGGCCTTGGGTTCCAGGGGAGGCCGCCCCTTTGCCGCGTGTGCGGCAGTGGCGTGCTCACTGCACAGCGCCGTCGCCGTTCCCGTCGAGCCCGGACGCCTCGCCGGCCCCCGCATTACCGCAGGGTGCCGGCGGGCTCGTGCGCAGTCGTGCTGGTGCGGTCGGTGTCAGCAGGGGAAGGTGCCGCTGTAGAGGGCGTGTCCGTAGGAGGAGCTTCCGGAGCCGAAGCCGTAGATGCCGTCGTCGGTCCAGACGGCTTCGCGGGAGCCGTTGACGCAGGTCGAGGACGGGGCGATCGCGAAGCCCTCCAGGTTGTCGGTCGGCATGACGGAGGGGATGGTGTAGGCCACGTCCGGAACGATCGCGCCGCTGGCGTTGATCTTCATGAACGTGTGCGTCTCACCGCAGGTGTTGTCGCAGGTCGCGATGAGGCGCTGGGTTCCTGCGTCGAACGACACATTGAA
>Ga0209758_1004445_pt1 | contig 11660 bp, 10 predicted proteins | sample AraplaMF_Col_mMF_FD_184258 | JGI IMG/M metagenome (GOLD analysis project Ga0209758, IMG submission 184258) | Arabidopsis root microbial communities from the University of North Carolina, USA - plate scrape MF_Col_mMF (SPAdes) (version 2) | ecosystem: Host-associated > Plants > Roots > Endosphere... | reverse complement strand
CCCAGTAGAGCGTGTTGCCGTCGGGCGAGAGGCCGATGCCGTTGGGCGAAATCTGCTCATGGCGCCAACGCGTGATCTGCGATCCGTCAGCCTTGGCGTAATAGATGCCGCCCAGCCGCCGGTTCTTCAATGTGCGGACGTAAAAGTCGCGGCCGGAGCCGGTGTCCCTGGTGACGCCGAGGAAGATGTCACTGGCGGCCTGCATCATCCGCTGCCCCTCGATCACCCGGCGGCCCTGGTTGCCGCGATAGCTCAGCTTGCGGCCGAGCCGCTCCAGCACCGAATGCGTCGCCTGCTTGACCTGCAGAAACAGCGGCTCGCCGTCGGCGGTCATGAAAAGTCCGATGTAGCAGAACGTCCCGACCGAGCCGACGCCGACCGCCTTGAAGGCGAAGTCTTTCAGGACGAAGCGGTCGAACAGCCGGCCGCGATCCGGCGTGAGGTCTTTTCGATAGTTGGCGAACAGACGCCCGGCATCGATCCCGGAATCGAGATGGAAGATGGTCGGCTCCTTGTCGACGATCCGGGCGGCCTTGCCGGTGACGAGGTGCGGATAATTGTCATCCTTGTCCAGCCCCTTGCCCCGCGCCTTTTCGATCATCCCGGTCAGCTTGCGCCGCAGGCCGCTGCTGCCGATCGCCCTGATTTCCGTCTCGAGGTCGATCCTGGAGTGCCAGATGTGCATCGGCGACAGTTCGGCCAGCTCCGCCATGTGCGCCCGATAGGCCTTGACCGTGGCCGCGGCCATCGCCCTCGCCTGCTTCCTAGTCATCTCGGCGGCCAGCGCCGCCACCGCGACGCTGGCCGCCAGCCGCTTGACGTCGACGGTGAAATCCACTCCCGGCAGCGTCTCATCGAAATCGTTGACGTCGAACAGGATGTTGTTTTCGGGCGAGACGAAGGCGCCAAAATTCATCAGGTGGCTGTCGCCGCCGGCCTGAACCGGAATACCGGCCATCGGCTGGCTCGCGAGATCCGCCGCCATCACTGCCGCCGCGCCGCGCAGGAAGGCGAACGGGTTCGTCATCATCCGGTTGTAGCGCTCACCGACCAATTGCGGCAGGCGGTCAGGATCGCTCTGCGCCAGGATCGCGACCGCGTCGCGCTTCCTCGATCCCTTGAGCTCGGCATGGGCCTCGCGCGGTGCGCGGGCGCGGAGCGCCTTACCTCGTGCGAAAGCTTCGACTCGCGATTGCAAAGCCATTGGTCAGCCCTCCCTGCCAAGCCATGATCCTACAGCGGCATCCCAGCCGGGAAAAGTCGTCCCGGCACACGCCGGCCGGACGCGACGCCGCTGCCGGGGCTTCGCGCACCTCACGGACCGACGCGGCACTTTCGCTCAAGCCTGATCTCAGCTACGCTGCACCTTACATGGGCGGGCGTGGCGATTCCGGATGGGCAGGCAGGATCCTGCGATTGGGTTTGATGTTGCTTGGGGCGTGCACCTTGTGCGGCCCGCTGGCAGCGCAAAGCCCGTCGAGCTTTGAGGCCGCCGCCCGCGCCAGAGGGACGCCCGACATCCCCGGCCTCAACATCGTTTGGCTGACGCCATGGGGCGACGTCGGCAACGCGCGCGACTGGCAGAACATCATCGTCCATCAGAGCGAAGGCCCGGCGGGCTCCGCCTGGCGCAACGCGGTCGCGCAGATGGAAAAGCCCGATCGCCGCGGCGCCACGATCTGGGTCGAGACCGACGGCACCGTATACTGGGCGGTCGCGGAGTTTGCCGTTCCGCGTCATGCGCGCGACGGCAACCGCGCCGACAACAAATACATCGACAACGGCCCGACGTTTCGCCAACTGACCGACGACAACTCGATCGGCGTCGAGTTCGTCGGCAATTACCCCAATGTGAGACGGCCGGTGACCGAGGCGCAGGTCGCGGCCTGGCGGATGCTGGTCCGGGTCCTGCAAACCCGCTACGCAATTCCCAGCGAGCGCGTCTATGCGCACAACTGGATCGACTACAAGGACAGCCGCTATTGCGAAGGCTGCGAACTGGCGAAGATCGCGCGCACGCAGAACGTCGAGACAGCGTCCCGCGTGGCAAAAGCGCCGTGAGCTCCTTGCAGTGATGGATTTAGCGCGGCCTTAGATCATCCCCTAAAGCATGATGGGATTAGGCTCAATCGGTGACATCAGCCCCGTCATTGCGAGCGAAGCGAAGCAATCCAGTGCCCCAGGCAAAGAGCTGGATTGCTTCGTCGCAAGAGCTCCTCGCGACGGGGTTAGCTATCCCGATTCAACTTTAAGCCATCACGCTTTAGCTCACGCTGCAGGCGGTCACCAGCCGCCTGGCGTGCCGGAGGGTGGCGGCGCCGTTCTTTGCCACCTTCAACGTGACGTCGCCGCGCACGTAGCGCGCGCCGGATAGCGAGAGCCTCTTGGACAGCGCAAGTGCCCTGCCGTCGAGCTGGACATGCGCCCGCTTGTCGTACTGGTAAAATGCCACGATGAACTTCGATCCGTCGGCACAACTGTAGTTTTGGAAGGTTTGGGCGGAGGCCGGCGATGCCGCGGCTGCCAGGGCCGCCGCTCCCAGAATGACCAAAGCTTTGTAACGCGTCATGACCGATCCCCTTGGAGGTTTATCGTGATAGCGCAAGGCAGGCGCGCTTTAAAAGCAAAGATCGGTGACGCGCTGACCGCTCTTGTTCTTGATGACGATAGGGCAACTGGCGCGCTTGAGCGCGGCCTTGGCATCTTCATTGCCGAGCGCTGCGGCGCGCTCGTAATACGCCTTGGCGGCGTTTGAATCCTTGGCTCCGCCTCGTCCGCTCTGCGTGAAGTCGCCCATCCGTTCCAGCGCGCCCGGATGGTTTTGCGCGGCAGCCTTCTCGAACAGCGCCCTTGCGCCGGCATCGTCCTGCGGACCGCCGACGCCGTCGGCCAGCATCGTGCCGAGCTGATACTGCGCCTCCGCGTTGGTCTCGGCGGTCTTCGCCAGCATGGCGCGGGCCCGCACCGGATCGGCAGGCGCGCCGGCGCCGCCGGACAGCGCCGCCAGGTTGGTGACGCCGCGCGGGTTGCCGGCCTCGGCGGCGCGCTCGAACAGTTTGCGGGCCTGGGCTTCGTCCTGAGCGAGCCCCGCCCCGGTGCCGTAAGCCACGCCGAGTTCGACCATCGCCGAGGTCGAACCCTTGTCGGCCGCCTTGCGCCACGCGGCGATGGCCTCCGGCAATTGCTGATTGGCGGCATAGGCGCGGCCAAGCTGATACAGCGCCCGGCGCGACGAGCCCGCCGCGGTCCTGCAGAACTTGATGGCGGTGGCGATATCGGCCTTGGCGATATCGGCGGCGCCCTTGACGTCGGCCGGCTTGTCCGGATCGGTCGGATCGGCGGCGACCCGGTCGCACAGCACGAGGTCGGCGGATTGCGCGCGGGCGGTTGACGGGGCGCCGATGATCGGCGCCAGCAGCACGCCGAGGATGCAGGCAATCGAGGATGAGCCGGACGACTTTACCATCCCCTCAGCCTAGCGCGATTTGCGCCGAATTCAAATTCCGCGAGGACCCTCACGCCACGCGCGCCGCCGCAACCGCGATCGCCTCGCATAGCTCCCAGGCGATCCGTCGCGCGCTGTAGTCGCTCTGATGCAATCGCCTCTCGTCGCCGAGATCGATGAGTGTATCGAAGGAGAATTCTTCGATTCTGCGCCATTTCTCCATCATCGCAAAACGGTGAAATACATTCACGCCGGGTCTTGCGGCGGCGGCCGCGGTGATCCCCGCCAGCATGCGCCGGGCCGCATCGATTTTGTCCGGCGTGAGGAGGGCCGGCGCATATTGCAGGTCCATCAGCACGACATCCGCCGGCTGATCGGCGAGCAGCGTCAGCCCGGCTGCGATCGCCGCAATGACATCATCGAGATTATGGCCGGGTTGCCAGACCGCGTTGGTACCGACCTGCCAGATCACCAGTGCCGGATGTTCATCGATCACGTCCCGCTTCATGCGGGCCAGTTCGGCAGGAGCCTCCTCGCCGATCTGCCCCTTGTTGAGCACTGTGACTCGGCCGTTGAATTTGAGCTTCATCAGGTCGTCCAGCCGGCTCGGATAGGGTACGATGTGTCCTTCGCCCGCCGTCGATGACGAGCCGATGGCAACGACCTTGATCGGATCGTGGTCGGTCAGCCTCCTGGCAAAATGAGGAAGGGGATGGGCGAACGCATCGGCGTGAACGGGGATGTATAAGTTTTCCTGCATCGCGGCCATCCTTCTCACGCCGGTCGCACCAGCTTCAAATCCGCGGTCAGCCGGAGACTGCGCTTGCCGGCCAGCGCGGTCGCCTCCAGCCTTGCGCCATTCTGGTCGCAGCTGCCGGAAAAGCCGATTCCAACCTCATGGCCGCCGAAGATCGGAACATTGCCCCTGGCCGGCGTGTGCTCCTGGTTGAGCATCTCGCCCTTCCAGCGGCCATGCGCCGAGGTGTAGCTGCCGATGTAGTAGAAGAAGGCGTCGCCGCCCAGGATGCGCCCGTCGTTGAGCAGCATCACGCCGCTCAGGCCGTTGTCGTCGAGACCGTCGAGCAGGCGCATCTCCACCGCATACAGCCCGTTGACGATGCCGCCCTCGCCGCCCGTCGCCACGGCCGGCGGAATCTCGTCGTTGATCGGGGTCATGATCGCCTGAAATACCGAACCGGGAAATTCCACCAACGTCCCCTCGAAGCGAACGAGATCGCCGTCCGCCCTGCCCCGCAGTTGCAGCGTGGCGGCATCGCTGCCCGCCAGCGGCCGATAGTTCGGTACGGTGTGGTGACGTTCGGTCCTGACCTCGGCGACATATTCGCCGCCGCTCTCGTAGAACGTGCCGATATGGGCGAACGACGAGTTGCCGCCGAGCATCTTGCCGGCGTGCACGTACATCACGCTGCGGCCGGGCGCATCGTTCAACTGGAACCAGACCTTGTAGAACCCCTGCAGCAATAGCGAGTCCCCGCGCCATCCGGTCCCAATCTAGCGCGCAATGTCTTGCGGAGAAAACCGATTTGATTGGCCGCGGGCAACCGACTCACGGCTCGAGCCCGGACTCCCGGAGCGCCGAAGCCGCTTCCGCCGAGGCCAGGAATTTGAGCAGTGCGTCCGATTGGTCCGGCAGCCCCGTTCCGGCCAGGCGGCCGGCGGAAAACACCATCGGGGTCTGGTTCTCCGCAAGGATCGGCCCGACGACGTCGATGCCGGACACCAGCTTGAGTTCGCTGATCTGCTGCACGGCGAGGTCGGCCTCGCCGGCCACCAGCCGTTCGGCGGTCAGCCCCGATGGGATGATCCGGGCCCGCGCGTCGACCTCAGATGCGATGCCCATTTGCGCGATCAGCTGCGCGAAAAAGATGCCGCTGGCGCCGATCCGCGAATACGCCACCGCTTCCGCGCCGAGCAGCGCGGCGCGCAACGCCGCCTCGGTCGCGATATCCGGGCGCGGCGCGCCGGCCCGCACCGCCACGCCGACATAGGAGCGCGCCAGGTCGACACAACTGTCCGCCGCGACCACGTTCCGCGCCGCCAGATCGTGCAACGCCTCCCGTGTCAGGATCACGACATCGGCCTGTTCGCCGCCGCCCAGCCGTTCCAGCAGCGCCACGGTGGGCGCGAAATCGGCATCGATCCGCACGCCGGTCTCGGCCTCGTAGCGCTGGCCCAGACTGCGGAAAGCCCCCATCACCGCCAGCGTCGAAAGCATCCGGATGGTCTGCATCGGCTATCCCTCATTGCGCCGCCGCGGTGACGTCGTAGTGAGGATCGAACAACAGGATCCGGTCCGCCGCGCGGCTGAAAGCCATCACCCGGCTGAAGGTGGCCGGCATCATCTTGACCATCCTCCAGACCGTCACGGTGTTTCTGATCTATCTCATTCGGAGGCGACCGCCCACTCAGCCGCGGTTCTTGTGCTTCTTCGGCTTCTTGCCGAAGGCCGGCTTTGCAAACGGCGCCCCGCCGTCGCGTTTCGCCTTGGCGACATAGGGCGGCTTGCCGCGCTTGTTGTCGACGCGCTGATTCGGATCGCGCAGCGCCGCATCGGCACGCGGGCGCGGCTCGAACTTAGGTTTATCGCCGAACGTCGGTCTGTCGTCGAATTTCGACTTGCCCTGGAATTTCGGTTTGCCCGCGTAAGCCGGCTTGCCGTCGAACTTCGGCTTCCCCTCGTACTTCGGCTTGTCCTCGAATTTCGGCTTGCCCGCATAGGCCGGCTTGCCCTCGTGACGCGGCCCTCCCGCATCGCGGGGCCTTTCGTCGTAGCGCGGCTTATCATCATAGCGCGGCTTGTCGTCCCGGCGCTGCTTGTCCTTCCAGGATTTCTCCTTGTAGGAGCGCTTCTCGGACGTCTGGTGGTCGTCGGGCTTCGGCCGCCCCGGCGCCGCGCCCTGCGGACCATTCGGCAGCGCCTCGATGCGGATGTTGTCTTCCTTGTCGGGTCGCTTGATCATTTCGGCAAACGAGGCAGCGGCGGCCGCGGAAATCTCGAACTCGGTATTGGCATCATAGATCCGGATCGCGCCGATGTCGTTCTTCTCGATACCGCCGCGGCGGCAGATCATCGGCAGCAGCCAGCGCGCTTCGGCATTCTTCTGCCGGCCGATGGCGGCGCGAAACCAGACGCTGCCTTCAGCCATCGCGTCGCGCGGCTTGGCTTTGCCGCGCAACGGCTTGGCGCCGGGCGCACGGTCGTCATGGCCGGTCTCGCGTCCCCGCGGAGCGCCGCGCTCGCCGGGATCGAGGATGTCTTCCGGCGACGGCAGCCGCGAGCGGTAGAGCCGCGCCAGCGCCGCCGCGATGTCCTCCGGCGAACGCTCGGCAAGCAGCGCGCGGGCCAGCGTCAGATCGTCCTCTGTCGACTCCTCGGTGAACAGCGCGTCCTGCAGCATGCGCTGCTGGTCGAGCGTGCGGATCTCCTCCACCGTCGGCGCGGTGCCCCAGGCGGCGTCGATGCCGGCGTCGCGCAGCAGCATTTCGGCGCGGCGGCGGCGGGCCGGCGGCACCAGCAGGACGCTGACGCCCTTGCGCCCGGCCCGGCCGGTGCGACCGGAGCGATGCTGCATCACCTCGGGGTCGTTGGGCAGGTCGGCGTGAATCACGAGACCGAGGCTCGGCAGGTCGATGCCGCGTGCGGCCACGTCAGTGGCGACGCAAACCCGGGCGCGGCCGTCGCGCAGGGCCTGCAGCGCCTGGGTGCGCTCGTTCTGGGTCAATTCGCCCGACAGCGCCACCACCGAAAAGCCGCGCTCCTGCAGGATCGCCTGCAGATGGCGGACCGCCTGCCGGGTGTTGCAGAACACCAACGTGGTCGAGGATTCGAAGAACCGCAGCACGTTGACGACGGCATGTTCGAGATCGCTGGGCGCGATCCTGATGGCGCGATACTCGATGTCGACGTGACCGCCCTCGCCGCCGGTAACTTCGACGCGAAATGCCTGGCGCTGGTATTGCTTGGCCAGGGCTATGATGCCGCGGGGCAGCGTGGCCGAGAACAGCAGCGTGCGGCGGGTTGCCGGCGTGGTCTTGAGGATGAATTCCATGTCCTCGCGAAAGCCGAGATTGAGCATCTCGTCGGCCTCGTCGAGCACCACCGCCTTCAATTGCGAAATATCCAGGCGGTTGCGGCGCAGATGATCGCACAGCCGGCCCGGGGTGCCGACCACGATGTGGGCGCCCTCGGCCAGTTCGCGCTGCTCGCGCCGCGGATCCATGCCGCCGACACAGGACACCACCCGGGCGCCTGCATGCCGGTATAGCCAGGAGAGTTCGCCGTGGACCTGCAGCGCCAGTTCGCGGGTCGGCGCGACGATCAGCGCCAGCGGCGCCGCGGCACGCTCGAGCCGCTCGGCATCGCCCAGAAGGTCGGCGGCGATCGCCAGCCCGTAGGCGACGGTCTTGCCGGAGCCGGTTTGCGCGGACACCAGCAGATCCCGGCCGGCTGCGTCGTCGGCCAGCACGGCGGTCTGCACCGGCGTGGGATCGTTGTAATTGCGCTCGGCCAGGGCACGGGCGAGCGGCGGAGAGGTCGGCAGGAATGACACGGAATGTAAGCCTTGGTTGGCGGTGCCGTCCGAAAGACGGCAAATGGGGGAACCGAACGGATCGAGGTTGCGCGCCCACGACAATGGGCGGCCACGCTGGACCTGCGGATCGGATGAATTGGCACTGCTTTAGGCTGAACCGCGCCAAAATGCCAATCATTGCTGGCGAAATCAGGCGATTTACCGTTAGACAGGGTTATTTTGCGCCTGCCGGCGCCATTGCCCGCCCAAAACCGCTCCATTAAACCTGAAAACCCGGTGGAGCACCCGTTCCGGCGCCGCGGAGAGATCGGCCTTGCACGTCACAGCACCCTCGCCGGCAGCGCTTCGGACCGGCATTGATCCGACGCACCGCGACCTGCGGCTCGACGCCTGCCGCGGACTGGCGTTGTGGTTCATCTTCCTCGATCACGTCCCGAACAATCTGCTGGCCTGGCTGACGCTGCGCAATTACGGCTTCAGCGATACCACCGAGATCTTCTTTTTCGTCTCCGGCGTCACCTGCATGATTGCCTATGGCGGCGCGCTGCCTGCACAAGGGTGGCCCACCGTCACCGTCCGCGCGCTGCAGCGCGGACTCGAAATTTACATCGGGTTTCTGCTCGTGCTGCTGAGTTACCTGACACTGGTCCAGCTTGCCGGCGGCAAGGCCGAATATCTCGACGCCACCAACACCGCGGCGTTCTTCAATCTCCCCGGGATCGCGGTAATCCGCGCCATGGCGCTGCAGTACATGCCGGTCAATACCGACGTGCTGCCGACCTTCGTGCTGCTGCATTTGTCTTTCCCGGCGCTGCTGTGGCTGCTGCTCCGGCGCGCTGACCTCGCCCTCGGCCTCTCGGTCCTGCTCTACGCGGCGGTGCAGGCATGCGACTGGAATCTGCCGGCATGGCCGCGCGGCACGTGGTATTTCAACCCGCTGGCGTGGCAACTGCTGTTCGTGTTCGGGGCGTGGGTTGCCGCCGGAAACGCAAAGCGCCTGCACCGGCTGCTGCGCTCAAGGATCACGCTGGCCGCGGCGGCGCTTTACCTCGTCTTCAGTTTCGCGGTGGTCTTGACCTGGCACGTGCACGCGCTCGAGGCCTTCATGCCGCAAATGCTGGCCAAGCTGATCTACCCGGTCGACAAGAGCAGCCTCGCGCCGGTGCGGCTGCTGCACTTTCTCAGCCTCGCCGTGATCGTGGCGCGGCTGGTGCGGCACGACTGGCAAGCACTGTCCTCGCCCTTGATCATCGCGATGATCCGCTGCGGCGAGAATTCGCTGGCGATCTATTGCCTCGGCGTGCTGCTGTCGTTTGCCGGTCTGGTGGCGCTGCAACGCATCTCCGACGGGTTAGCGATGCAGATCGTCATCAGCCTCGCCGGAATTCTCGTGATGATTGCGGCAGCCAATGCAATGACCTGGGTGGCCAAGCTCGACCGCCGCGGACCGAAGCTGTTTTAGGCGGCAGCCGCCATCACTTCAGGTTGGACTCCATCATCGCCGCGATTTCGGTATAGGTGGTCACCAGCGGTGCCACCACCTTGTGCATCGCGGTCTTCGAGATCAGCGTGTCGTGCAGCACGAGATGGTCGATGCCGGTGGTCAGAAAGCAGATCATGGCATCGCGTGGCGTCTCCACGATCGGTTCGCCCTTGACGTTGAACGAGGTGTTGATCAGCACCGGCACGCCGGTCAGCGCCTCGAACTCCTTGAGCAGCCGGTACAGCACCGGATTGGTCGCCTCGCGAACCGTCTGCACCCGCGCCGTACCGTCGACGTGAACGACCGCCGGAATCTTGCTTTGCCATTCCGGACGGACCCGCTTGGCGATCAGCATGAAGGGCGAGTCTTCCTCGCCCTCGAAAACGTCCATGGCGCGCTCGTGCAGAACGATCGGCGCGAACGGCCGGAACGGCTGGCGATGCTTGACGCGCTTGTTGAGGATGTCCTTCATCTCGGGCCGGCGCGGGTCCGAAATCAGGCTGCGGTTGCCGAGCGCACGGGGCCCGAACTCGGAACGACCCTGAAACCAGCCGATCACCCGCTGATCGGCAAGCAGCTTTGCGGTGTCGCGGCAGATGTTGTCGCTGTGGACCGCGGAGGTCTGGATACGGACCAGCGGCTTGCTGGTCGCCGCTTCGACCTCCTGCTCGGTGTAACTCCGCCCGACATAGGAATGCTCCATGACGAAGGAGCGAGGTTGTTTCAGGACCTCGATCTGGCCATAGACGGCACAGCCGATCGCAATGCCGTCATCGCCTGCCGCCGGTTGAATCCAGACGTTCTCGAAGCCCGCCTCGCGCGCCAGGCGGCCATTGGCGACGCAGTTGAGCGCGACGCCGCCCGCCATCACCAGGTTCTTCGCCCCGGTGGTTTCGCGAAGCCAGCGCGCGCGGGCCAGCAGCACATTCTCGGTATCGTCCTGAACCCGCCAGGCGACGTCTTCCCAATGGCGCATGGCCGGATCGTCTTCCCACTTCCGGCCGGGATCCTGCACATAGGGTTGCTTGAAGTCGGTGGTCCAATGCGGCACGCGCAACGTGCCGTCATTCATCTCGAGCAGATGACGGACCTGATCGCGCCGCCCATAGGGCGCGAGCCCCATCAGTTCGCCGCATTTGTTCCAGTCGCCGAACACGTAGGTCGAAGCGCGGCTGTAGAGCGCGCCGAGGCCGGGCATGTTGTAGAACTCGTCGCTGAGGAAGCCGCGATCCGGCTCCATCCAGACCTTCTTCAGGCATTCCAGTCTGGTGCCGCTGAACCTGTAATAGCTCTCGGACTCGCGGGCGAGCGGGGTCGCCACGTCGGCCGCCGGAAACGGCTCGACGACATCCGACCGGTAGCTGCCGACGCCGTCGACGATCATGACGACGCCCTCGTCGAACGGCGACACCGCAAAGGCGCTGTAGGCGTGCGCCAGATGGTGCGAGATCGACACCACCTTGTCGGAACGCGACAGATACAGCGGGTGCTTGGCGGCGTCGGGCCGCTCATAATCGCGCAGGAAGCCCTGCATGTCCTGGTAGACCAGCCGCTCCTCCATCTCCGGCACCGGCAGCAGATAGCAGTTGCGGACCACCAGATCGACGTCGTCCAGCGTGATGCCCTCGGCCTCCAGGCAATAGTCGATCGCCTCCTTGTAGAAGCCGCTGGCGTGCTTCTCGCGGGTGATGCGCTCCTTGGCGATCGCAAACGCGATGACACCATCGCGCAGCAGGCAGGCGCTCACATCGTGGTCGTAGGTGTTCAGGCCGAGGACGTAGGTGTGTTGCTTGGGCATGAGCTCTTCTGAGGGAGATGAATGGAAGATGAATGGCGGGTTCAGATTTGAAACGATCAGGTTCCGGCGTGCGGATCGCAGATGGTCATACGTTGCCGGCTCTCCTCTGGCGAGTAAACCGGATTGGTTCCGCGCTGCAACGCAAGGCAACGGCCCGTTGCCTCGCGCCTTAGTGGACCGCAACACGCTTTCGGTTCAAAGGCCAATCTGCTTGACCGAACACGACAATTCACCCTATTCTCGCCCCGTATTCGTGTGCGCCACGCGATAGACACATTACTGTTCTGATTTCAGAACGTGCTTGATTCAGGTGTTGTTTTGCACGTTCGACACGAGAACCATTTACACGAAACTGCTTCACGGAATGGGAGATCATAGATG
>Ga0209758_1004442_pt1 | contig 11664 bp, 13 predicted proteins | sample AraplaMF_Col_mMF_FD_184258 | JGI IMG/M metagenome (GOLD analysis project Ga0209758, IMG submission 184258) | Arabidopsis root microbial communities from the University of North Carolina, USA - plate scrape MF_Col_mMF (SPAdes) (version 2) | ecosystem: Host-associated > Plants > Roots > Endosphere... | reverse complement strand
GCCTTCGACCTGGTGGAATTGCGGCGTGTGGGTCGCATCCGAATCGATGCGGTAGGTGCGGCCCGGGCAGATCACGCGGATCGGCGGCTTCTGGCTCAGCATGGTGCGCACCTGCACCGGCGAGGTGTGGGTTCGCAGCAGCATGCGCGAGCCGTCCTGCTTCGGATGGAAGAAGAACGTGTCGTGCATCTCGCGCGCCGGATGGCCTTCCGGAAAATTCAGTTTGGTGAAATTGTAATCGTCGGTCTCGATATCGGGGCCTTCCGCGACGGAGAATCCCATGTCGGCGAAGATGGTGGTCAGCTCGTCCCAGACCTGGCTCAGCGGATGGATGCGGCCGGCCTCGGCTTGCGCATCGCGTAGCGGCAGGGTGACGTCGACCGTTTCGGACGCGAGCCGCGCATCGAGCGCCGCGGACTTCAGCACGTCGCGGCGTGCGGCGAGCGCTTCGGTGACCTTGTCCTTGGCCTGGTTGATCGCCGCGCCTTGGGTCTTGCGTTCGTCGGGCGACATCTTGCCCAGCGTGGCGAGCAGCGCCGAGATCGAGCCTTTCTTGCCGAGGGCTGCGACGCGAACCGCTTCGAGCGCGGCTTCATCGCCGGCGGCGGCGATCTGGTCGAGGATGGATGTTTCGAGCGTTGCGAGGTCGGACACAGTGAAATCCTTAGCTCCAAATTCGGCTGGGTTGTCGCCGCCGGAAGGGCGTAACGTCAAGCAAAAAGCCGGTCATTTCAGGCTCTGAACGGCTGGATTGAACCTCGCGCGGGGGCTCGGCACCAAGACAGGATACGAGGAGACCGTTGCGATGCTGTCGAAATGCTGTCTGGCCGTCCTGGCCGTTGTTCTGTCGGTTGCCGGCACTCCGGCGCGTGCCATGGTCTGCATGGACACATCCATGACGCTGGACGAGGTCGCGGATACCATCAGCAGCCAGAAGAGCTGCGAAAATGCGATGAAGGTCTTCAGGGATTGCGAGCTGACCGCGAGCGGCGACGTCGACCTCGGCGCCGCCGTCGAAAAGAAGTGCGAAGCCGATTTCAAGCCTGGCCTCAACGCATCGCAGAACCAGGCCTACAAGCGCGAGATGCACGCATGCGACATCAAGTACCGGAACAAGTCCGGCACCATGTATCTCTCGTTCACGGCATTCTGCCGGGCGGAGGTCGCCCAGCGTTACTCTGAGCGCGCGCTGAAGGCTGCGGGCCAGACGGCCCGCTAGCACAAGCCTCGGGCTGTGAGCGCGGCCGCTTAGGCGGCCAGCGCGGCCTTGGCCTTCTCGGCGATCGCCTGGAACGAGGCGGGCTCGTGGATCGCGAGATCCGACAGCACCTTGCGGTCCACGGTGATACCCGACTTGGCGAGACCGTCGATAAATCGGCTGTAGGTCAGGCCGAACGGGCGGACCGCGGCATTGAGACGCTGGATCCACAGCGCGCGGAAGGTGCGCTTCTTACGCTTGCGGTCACGGAAGGCGTATTGCTGGGCCTTCTCCACGGCCGGCTTGGCGGCGCGGATGGTGTTCTTGCGGCGGCCGTAGAAGCCCTTGGCGGCCTTGTAGACTTTCTTGTGCTTGGCGTGGGCGGTCACACCGCGTTTGACGCGAGACATGACAAAAATCCTTCGAAAGATGACTTAGGTTTCGGATTGCCGCGCGTTGCGCGGCAGAGATGGCAACGATCCTCGACGTCCTTGGACGCGATCAGGCGTTCGGCAAGAAGTACTTCTTGACGTTGTCGCCGTCGGTCTTGAACAGCACCGCGGTCCCGCGCAGCTGACGGATCTGCTTCTTCGTCCGCTTGATCATGCCGTGACGCTTGCCGCGATGGGCGAACATCACTTTGCCGGTGGCAGTCACCTTGAAGCGCTTTTTAGCGCCCGATTTGGTCTTCAGCTTGGGCATTTGGCTCTCCTCATGGCCACAGAATTCCGCCCGCGAAGGCGGCATGGCCGTCAAAAATGCTCGTTAGAGCGTTGATTGTGCTCAGGTTTTGCGAACAAGCGCGAAACCCGCACGAAACACCGCCACGGCAGCCCGTAAATCAGCCGGGCGATGAAGACCGGGCTTATGACAGAGGACGGGCCAGAAGGCAACGATGAACCGGTGGAACCAGGCCGCCGACTATTGGGGGTTGCCACCTCATCGTTCACGCCGTCCCGTCCGGAGCAGGACCAAAATGGCCCATTTTTACCAATCGATTTTGTCTGGTTTGACTCGTCCACGCCATCTCGCGCTGTTCGCCGTGCTCGCCGCGGCCGCTGTCCCGTCGGCTGCCGATGCCCGCATCGGCGGCTATGACGGCGTCTGGAATGTCACCTTCGCCACCACCCGCGGCGTCTGCAGCTCGGGCTACAGCGTCCCCTTCACTGTCACTGGCAACCGGGTCTCGTCCGCCGGCGGCGGCCGGGTTTCCGGCACGGTCAATCGTGGTGGCGCCGTCGCGGTCCAGGTTTCGGTCGGCGCCTCCCACGCCAGCGGCGGCGGCCGCCTCGGCGGCGCAGCGGGTGCGGGCTCGTGGAGGGGCGTCATCTCCGGCGACCAATGCAGCGGCACCTGGCAGGCGACAAGAACCTAAGCGCAGGCACGACGGCGGTGGGCTCCCTCCCCCGCTTGCGTCCCGCTTGCTTGCGGGGGAGGGCTGGGGAGAGCGTGTCTCCGCTTGCGAGAACCCCCCAAGAGCCAAGAGCCCTCTCCCGGCCTCTTCCGCAAGCAAGCGGGAGAGGTGAAGAAGAACTCGCGGCGGCATCTCGATCGCCACAACAAAACGGCCCGCCGGAAATCCGGACGGGCCGTTAAAACTTCAGCTGCAATCAGCTGGCGTCAGCGCGGCGCCAGCACCATGACGACCTGACGGCCCTCGAACCGGGCGTCCTGCTCGACCTTGGCGAGCTCGGCGACGTCGGTCTTGATCTTGTCCAGCAGCTTGGTGCCGATCTCCTGGTGCGCCATTTCGCGACCGCGATAGCGCAGGGTGATCTTCACCTTGTCGCCCTCTTCGAAGAACCGCAGCATCGCGCGCATCTTCACGTCGTAATCGTGGTCGTCGATCATCGGGCGGAGCTTGATCTCCTTGATCTCGACGGTCTTCTGCCGCTTGCGGGCTTCGGCGGCTTTCTTCTGCGCGGAATACTTATACTTCCCGTAGTCCATGATCTTGCAGACGGGAGGGCTGGTATTCGGCGAAATCTCGACGAGATCCATGCCAGCTTCCTGAGCCATCTTGATGGCGAGCATCGTCTCGACGGTGCCTTTGTTCTCACCGGCGGCGTCGATCAGCTGGATCTGCGCGTTGCGAATATCATCATTGATGCGCGGCCCGTCTTTGGCGGCAGGGGCCGGGGCTCTATTGGGACGGCGAATGGGTGGTTCTCCAAAGTTGTGAAGGGAAGCGGCTATTTTGAAGGAAGATACTGATGCCGGCAAGCAAGTCGCCCGTGCGAGAAGCGAAAAACCCTCAAATGCGAGGCATTTTGGCCACGCTTTTCGGCACGGTGCTCGACATAGACACCTTGCCCCCGTTCCGCAAGCGTCCCAAAGGGGCAATACCGAGATAGGGTTGCCCCGCGGGACATGTCCCGAGACCTCAAACCCCACAGCCAGAGTAAACGTTCCATGACCGCAGCAATTCCTGATGCCGTGCTCGACTTCATCGATGTTGGCGAGGGCTCGTCCGCGCGCCGGATCGCCGTGCGTCATCGCGCTGGCGAAGGCCCCGGTCTCGTCTGGCTCGGCGGCTTCAAATCGGACATGCAGGGCGGCAAGGCGGTGGCGCTGGATGGCTGGGCCGCAGAGCACGGCCGCGCCGTGGTCCGGTTCGATTATTCCGGCCATGGCGAATCCAGCGGCGATTTCGCTGACGGAACCATCGGGAGCTGGCTGGAGGACAGCGTCGCGGTGTTCGAGCGCTTCTGCACCGGTCCGCAAATCCTGATCGGCTCCTCCATGGGCGGCTGGATGGCGCTGCTGCTCGCGCGCGAGATCAAGAAGCGTACGGGAAAAGCCTCGCTCGCAGGTCTCGTGCTGATTGCGCCGGCGCCCGACTTCACGGAAGAGCTGATGTGGAAGAATTTCTCGCCCGCGGTGAAGAAGGAGATCGAGGCCAAGGGCTTCTGGCTCAGACCATCCGAATATGGCGACGGCACGCCCTATCCGATCACGCGCCGGCTGATCGAGGAGGGCCGCAACCATCTCGTGCTCGGCAGCGCGATCGATCTCGGCTGCCCCGTCCGCATCCTGCAGGGCGCGCAGGATCCTGACGTGCCGTGGCAGCACGCCTTCGCACTGACACATCGTTTGCCGGCCGATGATGTCGTGCTCACCATGATCCAGGACGGCGATCACCGCCTCTCCCGCCCGCAGGACATCGCACGCATTCTTGCCGCGGTGGCGGAGATCGGGTGAGGTGGCGCACAAATTGCGGAGTGGCTCTCTCCGCACGTCATTCCGGGCTCACGCTGCGCGTGCCCCGGAATGAGGACAAGCTACCGCTTCGACGGATTCGCCATCGGCTTGCGCTGCGCCAGTGCGGCGACCGTCGCGGTGCCGATCGGGCCCTGCTCGTCGTAGAGCCAGCATTCGCCGATCGCGACCCCGTCGCTGGCTTGGTGGTTCACCACCTCGAAGCCGATCCAGTTCGTTACCGGCAGACGGTGCAGATAGATCGTGACGTCGCTGTTGATGTAGCCGAGCCCGTTGTCGCCTGCGTTGGCGAAGGGACTCGCGAAATCGGCACCGACAGCGACGTGCACGAACGGTGTCATCGGCACATCAGCAACGAGCTCGCGCACCTCGCTCATCCACAGCCGGCGTGGACCGAGCGAGCCCATATGGCCGACGATCGGCCGCGTCGTCCATTTGCCGTTCATGCCGAGCCGGGGATCGGTGGGCTTTGGAATGTCTGACGGCTTCGGCACGTCCCAGTTCGGCGGCGACCAGACATTGCCATCAGGGTTTTGCGTCTTGCGCAACAACTGGCACGAGGCGCGCGCCATCCCGACGCCGCCGGAGAGGAACTCCGCTTCCACCACGCGAATGCGCAGACCGTCGCGCACCAGCCGCGTCGTCACGTGAATCGGCTTGTCGATGGTCGGCAGTCGAAACATGTCGACGGTCAATCGCGCCGGCACGAATTCAGGGCCGGAATGGCGCTCCTCGATGGCGAAGCCGAGCAGGCCGACAATGACGCGTCCGTGCAGCGATTTCGGATCCCAGGGACCGTTGGCAACTTCCGTCGGATGGAATGTGTCGCCGTCGCGGATGAAGAAGGGCATGTTTGTCATGCGCGCGACTTTGCGGGAACGAGTGGGGAAATCAAGGGCGCCGACAGCGGTGGTTAGGAAGCGGTGCGCCATTCCTCACGCACGCTCTCGTTAGACTCGCCGTCCAACGCAGCGCTCTGCAAAACCGCAAACTCACCCCGTTCCACCAACTGACCCAACGCCCACACGGCAGCTCCACGCACCAGCGGGCTCGCATCCTCGAGCAATCGCCGCGCCTCCTGCGCCAGCGCTGCATCACCTGAGTTGCCGATCGCGATCAGCACGTTCCGTAAAAAGCGATCACGCCCGATCCGCTTCACCGGCGATTTCGTGAACAGCGCGCGAAATGCGGCATCGTCGAGCCGCGAAAGCTCCGCGAGATCAGGCGCCCGCAGTTCATCACGCGCGGCGAGCTTGGCCTCGCGGCCCTCCTGCGCAAACTTGTTCCAGGGGCACGCCGCAAGACAATCATCGCAGCCATAGATCCGGTTGCCGATGGCTTTGCGAAACTCGTGCGGGATCGGCCCCTTGTTCTCGATGGTCAGATACGAGATGCAGCGCCGCGCATCGAGCTTGTAAGCAGCAGGGAATGCCGCGGTCGGGCAGATGTCGAGACAGGCCCGGCACGAGCCGCAATGATCGATCTCGGCGGAATCGCGCGGCAGATCGAGCGTGGTGTAGATCGCGCCGAGAAACAGCCATGAGCCGAACTCGCGCGAGACCAGATTGGTGTGCTTGCCTTGCCAGCCCAGATGCGCCGCTTGTGCGAGCGGCTTCTCCATCACCGCGGCGGTGTCGACGAACACTTTCACGTCCGATGGCGCGGTCGCGACCAGCCAGCGCGCCAGCGCCTTCAATCGCTTCTTGATGAGGTCGTGATAGTCGTCGCCCTGCGCATAGACCGAGATCGCCGCGCGCGTGCGCTGCTGCAGGATCGCGAGTGGATCCTGATCAGGGCCATAGTTGACGCCGAGCATGATGACGCTGCGCACGTCCTGCCAAAGCCCGCGCGGATCGACGCGTCGTTCCGGCTGGTTCGCGAGCCAGTCCATGTCGCCATGGCCGCCCGATGCGATGAATTCGAGGAAATGCGCTCCGGCCTTTTCGATCGTGCCAGGCTCGGTGATGCCGATGCAGTCGAATCCGAGCGCGCGCGCCTGCTCGTCGAGCGCAGCGCGCAGTCGGTCCTTGTCTGTATCGGCTCTGTTCAAGAATGCATCCACGTTCGACGTCGTCATGGCCGGGCTTGTCCCGGCCATCCACGTTCTTGCTTAGCAGTCATGGAAACAGAAAGTACGTGGATGCCCGGGACGAGCCCGGGCATGACGGCACGGGCTAGAAATCCAGGTCCACATAGGTCCGCGATGCCGGCACGCCGGCCAGCCATTCGCTCAGCAGCGGACGGAACGACGGACGGGATTTCACCCGCGCGTACCACGCCTTTGCTGCGTCGTCCTCGCTCCATGGCACGTCGCCGAGATAATCGATCGCCGAGAGATGCGCCGCGGCGGCGAGATCCGCGTAAGTGAGCCGGTCGCCGGCGAGGAAGTTACGGGTCTGCGCCAGCCAGCCGATATAGGCGAGATGATAGCGCACATTGGCTTTGGCCGCGCGCATCACGTCGGCCGAAGGCGGGCCGCCGCCATTCTCCTCGCTCATGAAACGCTTGTAGATGCGCTCGGTGACGAGCGGATGCGAGACTTCCTCGAAGAATTTTTCGTTGAACCACGCCATCAGCCGGCGCACCTCAACGCGCTCGGCGATCGTCTCGGGCATCAGGCGCTTGGGGCCCATCCCGGCGCCATAGGCTTCGTCGATATACTCCGCGATGATGGCCCCGCCCGGGACAGGCGGCTGTTCGTCGTCCACCAAAACCGGCGTCGCGCCAGCCGCATTGAGCAGCAGAAACGCCTCGCGGCGTTCCCAGCTGCGCTCCTCGATCAGCTTCAGTTCGAGCCCGTATTCGCCCGCAATCAGGCGGATGAAGCGCGAATGCGGACAGAACGGATGATGAAACAGGGTAAACATGAATCCTTTGACTATTTGATGGTGCTTAAGAATCCATCAATGTTTGTGCGGCGCCACACTAGTTCCTCAAAACCACGAAGCAAGGCGTGATGGCGCATTTTTGCGATTGCGGCATGGGGGCGAATAGGCGAGAAGAGCCCCGCTTTTCCAGCGGAAATGGACCGTAAATATGTCAGATACAATACGGGCAGTGATCCTCGGCATCATCGAGGGTGTGACCGAGTTCCTTCCCGTTTCCTCGACCGGCCACCTCCTGCTTGCGGAGCGCTTCTTCGGCCTGGGCGAGGGCGCGTTCTGGGATTCGTTTACGGTTCTGATCCAGTTGGGTGCGATCCTTGCGATCGTCGGGCTCTATTTCAGGAAGCTCTGGGATGTCGTGATCGGCTTCTTCACGGGCGACACCTATTCGCGCCGTTTCGTGATCGGCGTGCTGGTGGCGTTCCTGCCCGCTGTCGTCGTCGGCCTCATCGCCGGCAAATATATCAAGAGCATGCTGTTCAATCCGTGGGTCGTCTGCTTCACGCTGATCGTCGGCGGCGCCATCCTGCTCTGGGTCGACAGGCTCGATCTCAAGCCGCGCGAGCATGACGCCACCAAGTTTCCGCTACTGATGTATCTCTATATCGGCATCGCTCAGTGCGTCGCGATGATCCCGGGCGTGTCGCGCTCCGGTGCCAGCATCGTCGCCGCGATGCTGCTGGGCGCCGACAAGCGGGCGGCGGCGGAGTTCTCCTTCTTCCTCGCCATTCCCACCATGATTGGCGCGTTCGCCTACGACTTCTACAAGAGCCGCTCCGAGATGACGATGGACCACATGGGCATCGTCGCGATCGGCTTCGTGGTGTCGTTCATCACCGCGATCATCGTCGTGAAGTCGTTCCTGGAATACGTCACGCGCCACGGCTTCGTGGTGTTCGCCTGGTGGCGCGTCATCATCGGCACGCTCGGCCTGATCGCGCTGGCGCTGGGACGTTAACTTTTCGCAAACTCACCGATCCGCCTCAACGTAATATCAGCTTTTCGCCGCTAGGCAGTTCCTGGAGCGGGGTCGCCCGCGGGCAGGAGCTGAATGATGACGACAGTCAGCGGCTGGGGGCGCTTCCCGGTCGTCGCGTGCGAAATGCTGCGGCCGCGCTCGTTCGAGGGCGTGGCAGAGGCTGTCGTCGCCGGCTCGGTGGCTCGGGGCAATGGCCGCGCCTATGGCGATGCCGCGATAGGCGCTGCCAGGACCATCGCCATGACCGCGTTCGACCGGATCAGGTCGTTCGATCCGGCGACCGGGCGTATCCGCGTTGAGGCCGGCGTGCTGCTGTCGGACCTGATCGACACCTTCGGCCCGCGCGGCTTCCTGCCATCAGTGGTGCCGGGCACGCGCTTCGTCTCGGTCGGCGGGGCCATTGCCGCCGACGTGCATGGCAAGAACCATCACGGCGAGGGCGGTTTTGGCCGCTATGTCGACAGCATCCTGCTGCGAACGGGCGCCGGCGAGACCATCGAAGCCTCGCGCGAGCAGAATTCCGATGCCTTCTTCGCAACCGTTGGCGGCATGGGTCTCACCGGCGTGATCCTCGAGGCGACGATGCGGCTGCGCCGGGTCGAGACCGGGTGGATCCGCGAGCGGGTGATTTCCGCGTCCGACCTCGATGCCGCGATGCGCGCGCTCGAGGCGGGTGACTCCGCGACCTATTCGGTCGCATGGATCGACTGCGTGGCGCGTGGGCGCGATCTGGGCCGCTCGCTGATCTATCTTGGCGAGCACGCGCGCGCCGGCGAGCTTGCCCAAGGCGCCGGTCGATTCCCCGTCGGCAAAGATCCGGGCATTGCTGTGCCGATCGACCTGCCGTCGACGACACTGAACCGCACCAGCATCCGCGCCTTCAATGAACTTTATTACCGCATGGGCGCAAGGCGTGCTGGCGGCGAGCGTGTGGTCTCGCTCTATCCGTATTTCTTTCCGCTCGACAGCATCGCCGACTGGAATCGCATCTACGGTAAGCGCGGCTTCCTGCAGCATCAATGCGTGATTCCGGCAGTCCGCGCCCGCGAGGTTCTCGGCGAAATCCTCGAGCGCGTCTCGAAGCGGGGAGATGCGTCGTTCCTGGCGGTGCTGAAGAAGCTCAGTCATGGCGACGGTCTGCTGTCTTTTCCGCTGCCCGGCTACACGCTGGCGCTGGATTTCCCTGTCAAAGGTGACATCCTGAATTTCCTGGACGAGATCGATCGTCTGGTCGTCGCCGCTGGCGGTCGGATTTATCTCGCCAAGGACGCGCGACAATCGCGCGCGACATTCCAGGCGAGCTATCCCGCGCTGTCGCGCTTCAACGCAATCCGCAAAGCGCTCGATCCCGCCTGCAACATCCGCTCCAAACTTTCACAACGCCTGTTCGATGAGGTCTAGGCCGTGACATCACGCAAGTCCGTTCTGGTGCTCGGTGGCTCCTCCGATATCGGCCGCGCCGCGGCGCGCGCCTTTGCCAAGGCGGGTTACGACGTCGCCCTCGCCGGCCGCGACGTCGCCGCGCTGGAGCCCGATGCCGCCGATCTGCGGGCGCGCTATGCGATCGAAGCGAGCACGCAGAAATTCGATGTGCTCGACACCGCGTCATTCGATGGCTTTGTCGCTGGCCTTCCCACGCTGCCTGATGTCGTGATCTCGATCGTCGGCCTTCTCGGTGTGCAGCAAGACGCCGAGAGCGATCTCGCCCATGCCATCACGATCATGCGCTCGAACTACGAGGGGCCGTCGCTGATCCTCGGCCTGTTCGCGGAGAAATTCTTAGGTCGCGGCAGTGGCACTGTTGTCGGCGTGTCGTCGGTGGCCGGCGATCGCGGCCGCGCCTCGAACTATGTCTACGGCTCGGCGAAAGCAGGTTTCAGCGCTTTCTTGTCGGGCCTGCGCGCCCGCGCCAGCCGCGGCGGCGTGCATGTCGTCACCGTGAAACCCGGCTTCGTCCGCACGAAAATGACCGAGGGCATGAAGCTGATCGGGCCGCTGACAGTCGAAGCGCCTGTCGTCGGCGATGCGATTTTGAATGCCGTCGAGAAGAAGACCGACGTTGTCTACGTCAGCGGCAAATGGCGCCTCGTGATGCTGATCATCAAGACGCTGCCCGAGGCGGTGTTCAAGAAGCTGAAGTTTTGAGATTTCGCCGCGCCCGACGGTGCACTCCCTCTCCCGCAAGCAAGCGGGAGAGGTTAAGAAAGTCCGCCGTTGACGCAGGCTACGCGTTCTTGCGCTGGAACTGACCCTGCGGGCGGAAGCGCCAGAGATATTGCGGGGCGATCGCTTCCAGCGAATCCGGCGCAATGCCGAGGCCTTCCAGCGTCAGGCCGGCGGCCCTCGCCGCCTCCGACACGACATTGTCGCGCTCGAGCAGCGTGACCTGGTCCGGCGTCAGCTTGAATGCGCCCGGGGCGAATTGCAGGAACGCGGCCTTGAGGCGCGCGAGGCCGAACGACAGCGGCACCAGCATCCGCTCGCGATCGGTGATCTCCAGGATTGCCTCGATGATCTCGCGCATGCTCAGCACCTCGGGCCCGCCGAGCTCGTAGGTCGCACCCGCCTTGGCCTTGCCGTCGACGGCATCCGCAATCGCGGTGGCGACGTCGCCGACGTAAACCGGCTGCATCTTGGTCTCGCCGCCGATCAGCGGCAGCACCGGCGACATCCGCGCCAGTGCGGCAAAACGGTTGGTGAACTGGTCCTCGGGGCCGAACATCACGGAGGGACGGACAATCGTGGCTGACGGCACCGCGGCCAGCACCGCCGCCTCGCCGGCCGCCTTCGCCCTGGCGTAGCGCGAGGGTGATTCGGCGTCGGCGCCGATCGCCGAGACATGCACCAGGCTGGCGCCGGCGGCGGCCGCCGCCTTGGCGACGGTCTCGGCGCCCTTGGCCTGGACGGCGTCGAAGGTCTGGGCGCCGCCCTCGGCGAGAATGCCGACCAGGTTGATCACGACATGCGAATCACGCACCGCCGCCTCGACCGAGGCGGGGTAGCGCAGGTTCGCCTGGACGGTGTGGACCTGCCCGACCTTGCCCGAGGGCTGGAGGTATCCGGCGAGTTCCGGGCGCCGCACCGCGACCCTGATACGGTAATCCCGCCGGCACAGCGCGCGGACGACATTCCGGCCCAAAAAGCCCGATCCGCCGAAAACCGTGACGAGAGTTTCCAGATTCGATGCCATGGGAGCTGTCCTGGGTCCAATTTTGCAGAGAGGCGCGTGTAATCAGGCTTGTATCGGCCCGGTTTGCAATGCGCAATCGGCAAGCCCAAACGGGGGGCAAGCATGAATTGACAACGGCGTCACCGAACCGTAGTAACCGCCTCCGTGCCCCAAACGGCATGCCCAGGTGGTGGAATTGGTAGACGCGCTGGCT
>Ga0209758_1004438_pt1 | contig 11670 bp, 9 predicted proteins | sample AraplaMF_Col_mMF_FD_184258 | JGI IMG/M metagenome (GOLD analysis project Ga0209758, IMG submission 184258) | Arabidopsis root microbial communities from the University of North Carolina, USA - plate scrape MF_Col_mMF (SPAdes) (version 2) | ecosystem: Host-associated > Plants > Roots > Endosphere ... | reverse complement strand
TCCGATCCAGTCTGCGGCTCGGTGAGCGCAAAGGCGATGTAGATGTCGCCCTTGATCATCGGCACCATGTAGGTCTGCTTCAAATGTTCGCTGCCGTTGTACAGGAGCTGCAGGCCGGAATAGATCGCGCTCGTCATGTAGGTCGTGCCGAGGCACGCGTAGTGATAGGATAGCGTCTCGAGCAGGATCGCGACGTCCTTGTAGCTGCCGCCGAGCCCGCCATATTCTTCCGGATACGGCAGGCCGAGCCATCCGCCCTTGGCCATTGCCTGATAGGCTTCTACCGGCCAGCCGCCCTCGCGATCGAGTTGTCTGATTTTCTCCACCGGCAGATGCTGCTCGGCCAGTGCCAGCAGGCTCTGGCGCATCAGCTTTTGCTCGTCGGTGAAGCCAAAATCATTGAACAGCGGCATCTCGTTTCCTTCAGGGTTTCTTCGCTCGGCGTTTTCTTGGTGGGCACCGTCGACCACATGGCCAACGCTAGCCGTCCACGGCCTACATGTCATCTGAAAACTGTTGACATATTGCGATGCGTCGATAGTTTGCGGCGCAAAGACGCAGGGAAAGGTCAGCGGATGCGTTTGTCGAACACGCGCCGGAAGGCCGGCCACGGCACATGAGAATGCCTGAACCCGATCGCCGCATGGGCGGCTGGACTGGCGTCGGCTATGACGACATCGCCGTCGGACAGGCCTTCCCGCCGCAGCCGTTGCCGATCACTGCCGACGACGTCGCGCGCTTTGACCGCTGTCTCGGCAAGGCGCCCCCGCCTCCGAGCAGCGCAACTCGCGTGCCCTCGTTCCTGCTGAACGAATTGCGCGCTATGAAGAACCAGATGCGGTTTCCGCCCGGCGTCCTGCATGCCCAGGAGGAAATCGAGATGTTCAGCGCCGCGTGGCTCGGCGAACCGCTGACCACGTCGATCACGATCGCGAACAAATACATCCGCAACGACAAGCGCTTCATCGTGATCGATCAGCACGTCCGTTGCGCGAGTGATCAGCGCTCCATCATGAAAATCCGCCACATCTTGTATTGGCCATGCTGAATCCAGACCTTGCCCCCGGACAGCGCCTGACCCGCCCCGGCCCGCCGCTGACGCTGCAAGCCTTTACGGACTTCGGCGACCTGCTCGGCACCGATGCGCCGGTTCATAATGATCCCGCCTATGCCGCCAAAACCCAGTTCGGCAGCGTCATCGCCCAGGGACCACTGCTGCTGGCGTCGTTCGAAACCTGGTTCTGCGAACTGTTCGGCGAGGATGCCTGGAGCCGGACCGGCATCCTCACAGCAAAGTTCCTCAATCCGGCCCGGATCGGCGATGCGGTGACGCTCGAGATCATCGTCGGCGAGACGTTCGGGGATCGCGCGACGTTTGAACTGCGCGTCGTCCATCAGGACCGCGTGCTCGCGCTGGGAACCGCGGCGATCTCACTGGTGTCACCCGGCGGCGCTTGAACGCCGCCGGCACAAATACCCTAAGGCACCCAGGTGGTCTCCGGCGCTTCCTGTGCGCCGCGCGGCGCGAACACGACCTTCTTTGCCGGCGCCTTGTGCAACTCACTTACCTCGAGCAGCCGCGTCACTTGCGCGATGTCGGTGACTTTCTCAAGCGTCTCAAGCCGTTCGAACAGCGGCGCGATTTGCTCGCGCGGAAGGGCGCGGGATGCGCAATCGTTGAACTTTTCCCACAATTCGCCGCTGTCCATCGGATTGTCGCCGCCACGCCCGACGAGGTCGTCGACACGCCGCGCCAGGCGGGTGCCGTCCTTGAGCGTCACGACGACTTCCGCGCCCCACTGTTCCTCGGCGTCGTCGGCCATGTCGGGATGCGGGGCCGCGGTCGTCAAATTCAGCAGGCGCTGGATTTCGGGATCAAGATGCGCCTCCCCTTCAAAATCCTTCAGGCGAAGGATGCCGTAGCGCAGCGCCCGTGCCACGACATATTGCACGCTGAATTTCGCTTCCAGCGGCGTCTGCGGATGCGGCGTGTTGGTGTGGCGCAGGCGCCGGCCATGCGGCAGCACCTCGATGCGCGCGATGTCCTCTGCCTTGACCTTGTCCTCACGCCGCAACTGCAGCGCCATGTTGATGGCGGGGTGCGTGCTGCCGCAGCATGCAAACTGCTTGAGCGCGATCGATTTCGCTTCGACCTCCCAGGGCGCACCCCAGTTCTCGAACAGTTTTGCAATATCAAAGGTGCCGGGGCCGTTGAAGACGTTAAGAAAGCCCTGGTGGTGCTCGAACGTGTCGGTGGCAGCGTCAAACCCCTCCTCCGCCAGCAGCGCTGCGAACAGACCGTTGCGGCAGCATTGGCCGATATGCAGCGGCTTTGTCATGGTGCCGAAATTGGACTTGAGCCCGCTGGCGAGCGACGCCGCGATCGACAGCGCCATCGTCGTTCGCGCGAGATCGAGCTTCATGAAATGGCACGCCGCAGCCGCGGTCCCGAAAATGCCGAGCGTGGCGGTCGGATGCCAGCCCTTGTCGTAGTGATGGAAGTTGACGGCCCGCGCGAGACGGATCTCGACCTCGACGCCGATCACATAGGCGGCAATGAGATCTTCACCGGTGCCGCCGCGCTCCTCGGCAAGCGCAAACAGCATCGACACCAGCGGCACGGAATGATGACCGCCCAAGACGCCGCTGAAATCGTCGAAATCGAGCGCATGGGACGCCGTGCCGTTGATCAGCGCGGCATCCAGCATGCTGGTGCGCCGCGCCGATCCGAATACCAAAGCCGGCCCGGGCGCCGTGGCGACGCCCGGGGTCTTGAGGAGAATCTGCGTGCACCGTTCGGGGTAGCCCGCCAGCGTCACACCGATCGTGTCGAGGATACACGTTCGGGCCTGAGCTACCGCCGCCTTGGTGAGCTGGCGCTTGTCGAAGGCAAGGACGCGCTCAGCCAACTCCTGCAGCAGCGTACGCCCGGCGCTCGCATCCTGGCTGGCGTTCGACGACGGAACTGCGCTCATCGTTATTCTCCTTTTGTCAGCTTCAGTCCGCCGCGGCGGCGCTGCGCCCGGCAATCCGCCCGAACGTCGCGCCGGACACGAGGCCGGTGCCCGCCGGATAATTGTCGTAGAACAGGCCGCCGACCATTTCGCCGCAGCAGAACAAACCCTTGATCGGCCGCCAGTCGGTGCCGATCACCTGCGCCGTCTCGTTCACCTTCAGCCCGCCGAAAGTGAAGGTGATACCGCCGGTGGCGCTATAGGCGTAGAACGGCGGCTTGGCGATCTTCAGCGCCCAATTGGTCTTCTCCAGCGCGAGCCCCTTGCTGGACAGGCCATCCTTCTTCGTCGGGTCAAACCCGTCTTCCATCTCGCGGGCGCGGGCGTTGTATTCGTCGAGCGTCTTCAGCGCCTGCTCCCGGTCGTCGAAGTCGAGTTTTTCGACGAGCTCTTCCAGGCTGTTGGCGGTGATCGGCTTGCTGGTCTGATAGCGCGGCTCCAGCAGGTGGACCACCCGCGAGTCAAAGATCTGCCAGGCTTTTGCGCCGGGCTCGGCGAGGATCGCGCGGCCGAATTTTGCGTAAGTGAAGAGCGCGCCGTCCTCGCCCTCGTCGACGAAGCGGCGGCCCTTGCGGTTCAGCATCACGCCGTAGACATAGCTCAGGCGGTTGCTGCGATCGGTGAGTTCGCGGGGCGCGAATTCGCCCCAGTCGGCGCTGATCGGCGTGGCGTGGCAGCCGCTCCACTGGCCCCACGGCATGGCGCCGACATTCATCGCCATCCGCAAGCCGTCGCCCTGGTTATGCGGCGTGCCGCGCACTTTTGCGGCACCGACCAGCGGGCCGATATGCTGGGTGCGCATCTGGACGTTGGCTTCGAAGCCCCCGCAGCCGAGCACCACGGAGCGCGCATTGAGGACCGACATACCGTCGTCATCGCGGACCTTGACGCCGTTGACCCGGCCGTCGTCGCCGACGAGTATTTCGGTGGCTGCGGTGCCGTAGCGAATCTCGATGCCGAGCCGCTCAGCGGTCGCAAACCAGCTGCGCGACAGGCCGACGCCTTCATGTTCCGCGCGCACGACAAGGCCGCGCGCCCACACCATGACGTTGTCCTTCTTGACCGCGGAAAGCGTGATCGCCGGCTCCATCTTGATGCCGCCGACCTTCTTCATCCACTTCACGGTGTCGAACGAGTTGTGCACCAGCAGTTTGGACAGCACCGGATCGGTGCGGCCGGAGGTGACCCGCACCAGGTCGCCGTGGAAATCCTCCTTCGGGTACGGCGAAATGCCGTCATAGAAATTCTCGAACTCATCCTCGACACCGGGCAGCAATTCGCCGATCTCACGGGGATCGTCGAAGGCGAAGCGCAGCACGCCGCCGCTCCAATGGGTGTTGCCGCCCCGCATCTCGCGCGGCGCCTTCTCGATCACGACGACACGTTCGTTCTCCTTGGCCGACACAGCCGCGGCCAACGCCGCGTTGCCGGCCCCGACCACGATGACGTCATACTGATTCATAACCTTCTCTCCTGACAGAATTAGCTGGATGACCGCAGCAAGGCGGCGATCCCGGTGGCGGAATGGTTTTCAAGTCTCAATACGGCGTCGCGAATGCGCTCGGCTTGCGCCGATGGAATCGACATCGTGGCGGAGGCGAGAAATTTTTTGGATACGGCCCCTTCGTCCAGCGCCCGCTCGCCGGCGCCGCTGTTGATGCGGATGTGCCGGAACAGACCGCGGCCGTCCTTCAAAGTGATGCGGACGCCGCCGGAGAAGAAGGTCGGGAATGCCGTGTCGGGATCGATAGCGCAGGTGACGCGCCGCGTCAGGTCGAGCACGACGGGATCCTTCAGCGCCGCGGGCAGCAGATCGGCGAGACCGAACGCGCCCTTGACGAGGCAGGTGGCGATGACGAATTGCGCGCTGAATTTCGCCTCGTACTCGTTGGTGGGGTTGATCTTGGCGGCAGCCGGCTCGGCGACGATCGGCATGGTGTCGCGCGGCAGGAGTGCTTCGACGGCGGCGATATCGGCGGGATCGATCTCGGCGTGAAGTTCGATCGCGGCGTCTGCGCAGCCGTGAATGAAGTGGCAGACCGGATAGGGCTTGATCGCGGTCGCCGCGAGTTCCCAGACGTCGCCCAGGCTGTCCAGTTCGGCGCCGAGATCGATCGGCGCCTTCGCATGTTGAATATGCGTCTCGAAGAAGCCGAAGCGCCCCTCGTAAGGACGCGTCGGCGCCTTGAAACCCTGCTGCGCGAGAACGCCGGCGGTGATGCCGGCGACGGCGGCCCAGCCGGGATGCATCCGCTTGGTCCAGGCGCCCTCTTCCAGAAACACCTGCACACCCGACGCGGTGCTTGCGGCGATGCCCTGCGCCGCCACGATGCCCTCGGCCGGAAGCCCAAGAATGCGCGCAGCGACGACAGCAGAGCTGAAATGCGCGACGAGGCCCGTGGCATGAAAGCCTGCATGGTGGAAGCCGCCCTTAACGGCTGCACCGACGCGGATCGCGGTCTCCATGCCGGCGGCGTAGGCGATCAGAAACGTCTTGCCGTCGATGCCGCGGGATTCGCCAAAGCTCAGCGCGCAGGGAAGACAGGCCGCAGTGGCATGGATGATGCTGTTGAGATGGGTGTCGTCGAAGTCGAGGCCATGGATCAGCATGCCGTTGGCCAGCGCCGCGTCGCGCACCGGCAGGCGGAGGCCACGGCCGATCACGCTGCAGGTCCCCTCACCGCCGAGCGCCGCGGCTCCGGCCACCGCCACTTCGGCAAAACCATAGGCGTTGGAGGCGAGCCCGCAGCCGAGCGCGTCGAGGATCAGGAGCTTGCCGCGATCGAGCACCGGCTTCGGGATATCGTCGAAGGTGAGATCTGCGGCGAATTCAGCGAGCCTGCGGGCCGGCGAGGTCATCGCGGTCGAGACACCATCAAGCATGGAGCGACCTCGCTTCGGTCTGGGGCGTGTCGTCGACGAGGCGGCAGTCGCGCGCGTCGAAGGTGAGGACCGCGGGACTGCCCGGCGCCAGCGCGGTGCGGGAATAGGCACGCAGGCGATCGGCGCCGACTTCGACGATGTATTCGACGTGCGGCCCGAGATACATGCCGCCGACCACCCGGCCGGTCAGCCGGTTTTGCCCGGCGGCTTCGGATGCCGAGGTGGCGTCGAGCCGGATCGCCTCGGGACGAAGCAGCGCGATTTTTGAGCGGCCGTCGTCGCGATCCGTCGCGGGATCGACCTCGAGCGGCAGGCCATTTTCGAGCTGCCACTTCTGTCCGACGCGCTGCACATGCAGGAAATTGGCGCCGCCGATGAAGTCGGCGACAAAACGATTGACCGGCTGTTGGTAGAGCGCGCGCGGATCGCCTTCCTGCACGATCCGACCGGCTTCCATCACGATGATCCGGTCCGACATCGACAAGGCCTCGGTCTGATCGTGGGTTACGTAAAGCGCCGGCACTTTCAGCTCGCGCTGGATGCGGCTGATTTCGAGCCGGGTACGATCGCGCAGGCGTGCGTCCAGATTAGACAGCGGCTCGTCGAACAGCAGCAATTGCGGGCGGGCGGCGATGGCCCGCGCCAGCGCGACGCGCTGCTGCTGGCCGCCGGACAGTTCGGACGGCCGCCGCTTGGCGAGCTTGCCCATACCGACGATATCCAGAGCCCATGCCACGCCGGCAGCGACGTCGCGCTCGCCCTTGATGGTGAGCGGGAACGCGACGTTCTCCTCAACGGTCAGATGCGGCCAGACCGCGTAGGACTGGAACACCATACCGAGGTCGCGCTCATGCGGCGGCACAAACAGATCATTGGCGGGATCGGACACCATCTCGCCGTTGATCGCGATCGTGCCGCTGCTCGGCGTATCCAAGCCCGCGATGCAGCGCAGCGTCGTGGTCTTGCCGCAACCGCTCGGCCCCAGCAGCGTCACGAACTCGCCGTCGGCCACGTCGAACGAGATCGAATGGATGACGGTCAGCGAGCCGAAGGATTTGACGAGGTTTTTAACTGAAATGCCCATGACCGGGTTTCCTCTTATCGCCTGCGCGCGCCGGGCATCGCCCAGAGCAGCAGGGACATCATGGCGACCATCAAGACCATGGCCAGGATGGAGAGCGCGCTGGCGAGACCCCAATTGGCCTGCTCGAACGCGGACCAGATCGATACCGACAGCACCGAGGTCGACGCCGTGAAGATCAGGATCGTCGCGGATATCTCGCGGAAGAACGCCATGAACAGCAGGAAGTAGCTACTCTGTAGCGACGGCAGGCTGAGCGGCATCAGGATGCGCCACACGCCGGCAAGCCGGCTGGCGCCCGCGGTCCACGCCGCCTCCTCCAGGCTGCGATCGAGTTGCACGAAGCGCGCGCCGGAGGTTTCCGCGGCATAGGGCAAGAAGCGCGTGACATAGGCGAGCACGATCAGCGTCAGCGTGCCGTAGAGCGGCAGCGGCAGATAGGCGTAGGCCCACAGCAAGCCGAGACCCAGCACGATGCCGGGCACCCCGAACGGCAGCATCACGAGCGCATCGAGCAGGCGATAGCCGGTCGGACGCAGCCGCACCACATAGTAGCTGCAAGCGACGCCGAGCAGCACGCCGACCAGCGCGCCGCCGCCGGACACGATGATGGTGTTGATGATGGCGCGCTGGGTCTCTTCGGAATTCCAGATGTAGAGGTAGTTGCGGAACGTGAAGACGGCGTCGAACGGGTTGGCGGTGAAGAATTTGATCAGCGACGTATAGAGCAGGATCAGGCCGGGAAGGATCAGGCTGACCGCTACATAGAAGCCGCAGAACAGGTTGACCGGCCAGCGCCAGACGCCGAGCGGGATCGGCGTGATCTTGCCGGCCTTGCCGGTCGTCGTCACCGACCGCTCGCCGCGCGCCAGGCGCCGCTGCAGCAGGATGGCGACGCTGGTGATCACCGCGAGCGTGAGACCGATCGCGGCCGCGAGCCCATAGGCCGTCGGCGGAAACCGACACAGCAGATAGATCTGCGTCGCCAGCACCGTGACATGGCCGGGCACCCCGATCAGGACGGGAATGCCGAATTGCTCCAGCGTCAGCACCAGGCAGAGCAGCGCGCTCGATGCCAAGGCGTAGGCCAGCATCGGCAACGTCACGCGGCGAAGCATGCACCATGGCGACGCCCCCGCCGTGCGCGCAGCTTCCTCATAGCTCGGGTCCATCCCCATGATCGGCCCGCGGATCGTCAGATAAACGAACGGCACCTGGTGCAGGACCATCACGAAGATGATGCCCCAGGTGCTGTAGATATCGACGGAGACGGACTCGATGCCGAGGAATTCGCGCAGCACGTCGTTGATGACGCCGCCCGGCGAGCCGATCACGATCCACGCCATCGCCAGGATGAAGGACGGGAAATAGAAGCTGAGCGCCAGCATGCCCGTCATGGCATTGGGCCAGCGAAAGTCAGTTCGATGGATCACCAGCGCGAGCGCCGTGCCGATGATCATGGCGAAGATTGTGCTCAGTCCCGCGACCACCAGCGTCGTCAGCAGGGTATCGATGACGCCGGGCGAAACCAGGTTGGCCCAGTTCGCCAGCGTCCACTGCCCGGGCAGGCCGGGCGAGGTATCGCGCAGGCTGCCGACCACCAGTGCCGCCAGCGGGACCAGAGCGAGAAACGCGACGACCGCAAAGACGACGACGTAGAGCCCGGTCAGGACGCCGCCATTCGCAACCGGACGCCGTGCGGCGTTTGGCCGGGCACGCAGGGCCGGCGCGCCGAGCCGAAACCCGTCTTCACTGCGACCTGCGCCTGAACCCTGCAATACCGACATCGAACTCAACGAATACCGAACGTTTCACGCCATGTTTCGATCGTCTTGCTTTGCTCGACCCCGCTGACGATCGTGATCGAGTCGACCGCGTTGGATAGCGCTGAGGTCGGCGGGACGAATTTGGTCGGCGCGACGCCCGGGCGCGTCACCGGCAGTCCGCCCTGCTCCTGCAACACCAATTGTCCCGGCGCGCTCATCAGCCAGTTGACGAACACTTTTCCGGCGTTGGGATGCGGCGCGCGGGCGCTCACCATGACGTAGCCGTCATTGGTGGCGGTGCCGGATTTCGGATAGACGAAGCCGATCGGCGCGCCATCCTCGAGGCCCGGCTCCAGCGGCAGGTCGGCCAGAGTCGCCACCATGACGTCGCCGCGCAGCACCGCCTGGAACACGCCGGCCGATCCCTCGAAGAAGCGGACATCGTTGGCCTTCAGCTTCTGCGCGGCGTCGGTGATGCCGTTCTTGACCCACAGCGCGACGACGCCCTGCACCGCGATCGATCGCCATGGCGGGTCCATGCCGACCTTGCCCTTCCACTTCGGATCCCAGAGGTCGGTCCATTCCTTCGGCGCGTCGGCCGGCTTAACCCGCTGCTTGTTGTAGATGATGACGTTACGGGAGGTGTGAACCGCAAACGTCTTGTTGCCGCGATTGATGACCGGCTTGAACGCGGACAGTTCTGGCGGGGTCCATTCCAGGGCCCAGCCGCCCTTGTCCACGCCCGTGAACATGGCGTCGTCGGGGAAAGTCAACATGACGTCGGCGATGTTGCGGCCAGCATTGAACTCGGTCGAAAAGCGCTCGATCAGCGGCGCGCTGCCGAGCCGGATCTGTTCGGTCTGGATGCCGGGGTTTGCCTTGCGGAATTCGATAAGCAGTTGCTCGACGCCTTGCGGGCGAAGGTTGTGATAGAAACTGAGCTTGCCTTCCTTGGCCGCCGCGGCCTGCACCGCGGGCCAGTCCTCTCCCGCCATGGCGCGCGACGGCGCCAACGCGCCGAGCGCCACCGTTGAGCCGAGCGCCGCGAGCAGCGCGCGGCGGGTGAGTTCGTGATCTCCGGCATGGGTCATGGATCGCTTCCCTGTTGCGCGCGGCTTTGCCGCGTCTTGTTCTTGGCTGTGCCGTCAATTCCTGTCGGGCGGTTCTTTCCGATGGTCGCTGCGCTGGTGCGAACCGGCGCGGGCGGCCTCGGCCATCGCGACGAGGCGTAATTCGTAGCCGCGGCGGACATGACGGCGGGCCAGTTCCTCGGCCGCGGCTTCATCGCGCCTCGCGATCGCGGCGACGATCGCCTCGTGCTCACCCAACGCTTCCGCGATACGTCCGGGCGCCGCAAACGTGGTGCGGCCGAGCAGCACGACGGAATCGTGCAGATCCTGCAGGCTCTTGAGCAGAAAGCGATTGTGAGCCGCGCGATAAATCTGCTCGTGGAAGCGCGTGTTTTCCCGGGCGTGGACTTTCGGATCGTCGGGCAATTGACGATGCGCTTCCAGCATCGCTTGCAGCATGTGGATTTCGGTCGCATCCGCAAAACGCGCGGCGAGCGCCGCCGCCGTGCCTTCGAGGCGTTCACGGACATCATAGAGTTCGGCCACCGCGCGCAGATCATGCTGCGCGATCGCAAGCCCGCCGCCGGGCGCGTGGACCACCATGCCGTCAGACTGCAGGCGGCGCAGCGCTTCGCGAACCGGCGTGCGGCTCATCTTGAGCCAGGCGCAGAGTTCGAGCTCCAAAATGCGCTGACCGGCTTCGAGCTGGCCTTCCTGAATCGCATTGCGGATCGCCCGATAGGCGTGTTCGGCGAGCCCACCGGCAGCCCGCGGCGAAGCTGATATCGGCGAGATCAGAAGCGTGTCGTCCTCAGCGGTGTCGGAACCGGAAATGGCGGCCTCCCAAAGCCCGGATACGGGCTATCACTTCGCGTATAACCGTGTATACAAAGATATGCAAAGGTAAAACGGCCTGAAATGATGCGATATCAGCCCAACCATTTTTGCAGAGCGGAACACGGGAGTGGTCGTGTGGGCGGCTCGTGTCCGCGCCTGGCGGGAGCTCTGCAATGACGGCCGATGCCCCGGCGATCTCCCTGACGCGCCAGTTCACCGACCTGTTGTCGTCGTGGCCGGCGGATGATCCCGCATTGCTCGAACGATGCCGGCTGCTGCTGCTCGATGGCCTCGCCGTCGCGGTTGCCGGTGCGGCTGCCGAGCGCGGACCGGGCCTGATGGCCGCACAAGCGAGGTCGGAATCTCCCGACGGACCGGCAACGGTGATCGGTCAGGAATTCTCCACCAGCGTTGCCAACGCCGCGCGGGTCAACGGCATGGCGATGCATGTGCTGGATTTCGAGCCGATGTGGAATCCACCGAACCACGCCCTCTCCCCATTGTTGCCCGCGCTGCTCGCGCTGGCGGAGCAACGCGAACAGGCGGGCAGCGCTCCGCAGGGCCGCGCGGTGCTGCGCGCGATCGCGAAGGGTGTCGAAGCACAAGGCCGGCTGCGCCTCGCATCCGGGCAGATCGAGCCGGCCAAATTATCGATACATCCGCCAGGCGCGGTGGGACCGCTGGCGACGGCGCTGGCGTGCGGCGACATGCTGGGGCTGAAGGACGAGCGATTGGCGGCGGCGGTCGGCATTGCGTGCTCGCGCGCGAGCGGACTGCTCGCCAATGTCGGCTCGATGACCAAGGCCCTTCACTGCGGCGATGCCGCCGCCAACGGCGTGCAGGCCGCGCAGCTCGCGGCCGAAGGTTTTACGGCCGATGCGGATGCGCTGGGCAGCCCGCGCGGCTGGGGCGCCGCGCTGTTCGGCCCGACGTTCGAGCGAGAGCATCTGCTCGCGCCGATCGGCGAAGGTCGCGCGCTGAATCCGGGTCCGGCCTGGAAGCTTTTTCCGTCGCAGTTT
>Ga0209758_1004436_pt1 | contig 11683 bp, 10 predicted proteins | sample AraplaMF_Col_mMF_FD_184258 | JGI IMG/M metagenome (GOLD analysis project Ga0209758, IMG submission 184258) | Arabidopsis root microbial communities from the University of North Carolina, USA - plate scrape MF_Col_mMF (SPAdes) (version 2) | ecosystem: Host-associated > Plants > Roots > Endosphere... | reverse complement strand
GCGCACGCGGGAGCACGTATACTCTAGGAAAAATGTAGACATACTTTATTTTAGCGTCGTCTATTCCGGAGGGTATGATGAAGATCACAAGACGCGCTTTCACTGCGGTGGTGGCAGGTGCCATCGCGACACCTTTGATGCAGGTTCGACTGGCTGGTGCGGCTGACAAGGTCGTGCGCATCGGTTACCAGAAATATGGAACTCTGGTGCTTCTCAAGGGCAAAGGGTTGCTGGAGAAGAAACTCAAATCCATCGACTACACCGTTGAATGGACTGAATTTCCGGGCGGTCCCCAGCTCCTCGAAGCCCTGAACGCTGGTGCTGTCGATTTCGGATCGACCGGGGAAACGCCGCCGATCTTCGCCCAGGCGGCGAACGCTCCGCTTGTCTATATCGCACACGAGCCGCCCGCCCCGCGCGGTGAAGCCATACTTGTCCCGAAGGATAGCCCCATCAAGTCCGTTGCCGACCTGAAGGGCAAGAAGGTCGCCTTTAACAAAGGCTCGAACGTGCACTACCTGCTCGTCAAGGCGCTCGAAGAAGCCGGTTTGACCTACGAGGACGTGGAGCCATCCTTTCTCGCCCCGGCCGATGGCCGCGCGGCTTTCGAAAAGGGCGCAGTGGATGCATGGGTCATCTGGGATCCCTTCCAGGCAGCTGCGGAAGTGGCGATCGAAGCGCGAGAGCTCAGAAACGGCGAGGGCATCGTTCCCAACCACCAGTTCTATCTCGGCACGACTTCGCTGGTTGACGGCCATGCCCAGGCGATCGATGTCTTGATCGACGCCATTTCCGAGATCGACGAATGGACCAAGTCCGACACCGCGGCTGCGGCTGCGGAGCTATCACCGTCGGTCGGCATCCCCGAACCTGTCCTCGTCAAGGCGCTCGAACGTCAGTCCTACGGGATCAAGAGTCTGGATGACACCGTCGTCGCGCAGCAGCAGAGCATCGCCGACACCTTTTTCAAACTGAAGCTCATTCCCAAAGAGGTGACGATTGCGGACGTCGTCCGCAAGGGCAAGGCGTGATGCCCATCTTCAGGATCTGAGCACTGGCTCGAGCGAGAAGGTCTGGCCGCCTTCTCGCATGACACTCAGCCGGGACACCGGGCTCCGTGTGAAGCTGAGACGCGGTGCATTGGGAGGGGTCGCAAATCAGAACGCAACCCTCTCAGTCGTGAGTTTTGGCGCCGGCGATCCGGCGCGGTTCGATCGTCCGGTTTGCGTGGAAAACCTAATTGGCGGCAGGCGTCTTCACGATCAAATCTCTCAGAAAGTCATTGCACCAGCGAGAGACGTCGTGTTCGAGCAGATGATCCATCATTCCCCGCCAGCGTTCGCGGCGTTCTTCGATCGACATCGTGAGTGCCTTGGCAAGGGCATTGGCGGTGCCTTCGACATCATAGGGATTAACCAGCAGCGCACCTTTCAACTCGCGGGCTGCGCCGGCAAAGCGGGAAAGAACGAGGACGCCCGGGCGATCGGGGTCTTGCGCCGCGACATATTCCTTCGCGACCAGGTTCATCCCATCGCGCAACGGCGTTACGAATCCGATTGTCGCAAGACGGTAGAGGCCAGCGAGCACATTTCTGCTGCTGGACCGATTAATGTAGCGGATCGGCACCCAATCCACGGTTCCTATCGCGCCATTTACCCGGCCCGCCTGTTCAGCCACCATTCGCTGCATCTGTTCATATTCAGGCACTTCGGATCGCGATTTGGGCGTGATCTGCAAGTATGTCACCTTGTTTTGATAGGCTGGATTGCTGGTGATGAAACGTTCGAAAGCGTCCAGACGCTGGGTAATGCCCTTCGAATAGTCGAGCCTGTCGACGCCGATGATCAAGTCGCGTCCCTCGACGCTCTGCCGGGCCTTGCGGACCATGCTATTTGCCGAAGCTTTGCCTGCGAGTTCAGCGAAAGCCGCGGTCTCGATCCCAATTGGGTAGGCAGCTGCCTTGAACGTGCGTCCGTGTGAATCAAATAAGCCGTCGCCGAGGTCGTCCCCGATGCCCTCCCGCGTGAGATAACCGGCGAAATTCTGAAGATCATGGTCGGTCTGGAAGCCGAGAAGGTCGTAGTGCGACAATCCACGCATGATTTCCTCATGCACCGGCATCGTGACGAGCACGTCGGCTGATGGCCAGGGGATGTGCAGGAAGAAACCGATTCGGTTTTTCAGCCCTATCCGGCGCAGTTCCGCCGCCAGCGGAATGAGATGATAATCATGCACCCAGATGACGTCGTCCGGCTCGATCAGCGGCGCCAGCCTCTGTGCGAAGAAGCGGTTGACGCGGAAATAGCCGGCCATTTCCTTGCGGCCATACTCTGCAAGATCGAGCCGATAGTGGCAAACCGGCCAGAGAACGCGGTTGGCAAAGCCGTGATAATATTCCTCGACGTCGGTGTCGGTCAGGTCGGTCACGGCATAGGTGATGTTACCTTGCTGCCGCCGCGAGAGCCTCTCCGGTTCACGGCTTCCGCTCGACTTGCCCGACCATCCCATCCAGATGCCCCCGCGTTCCTGGAGAGCGGCCTGCAAGGCGACGGCAAGACCGCCCGCCGGTGCCACGCCGTCTTTATCGGGAATCGGCACTCGATTGGAAACGACAACAAGCCGTGCCATTGCAAAGTCCTTTCAGGGAGTGTTCTAGCCGCGAATGGCCAATGATCCGATCAGTCCGCGAAGCTGCCGACATGGCAGGAGACCGAGACGCGCATACGCGAGTCGACGAACTGCTAGACTTACCTCTTTTGACTTCGCCAACCAATACTTGGTCGATAACATCGTCGGTGATGACCAGTCCAGACGCCTTCTGCCACATGACATGCGATCAGGCTAGCGCCATTCCATCGCTTTGGGTCATCAATGTTCGGTGACGTTTTCGGGTTTGGCTTTTCAGTTTTCGCGATCTTGGCCCAACTCGGACCTGACATTCTGTCACGGCTGGCGCCTCACCAGCCCCGCGGCACCGTAAGAAGACTTAGGCCGGCTGCTGCTGAAATTTTCGACCAACTGGTCGAATGACGCGACGACTCGGTCAGACGCGCCAACCGGTGGATATGGTTCAACCCGGCTGAACTGACGCGTCCGGCCGGGTTGAGTCTGGAGCTTTACTTACCCATCATCTGCTTCGCGTTTTCGGGCGTAATAGCGGTGGTATCGACCGTTACTGTCGCCGGCACCGACGATGCGCAGTCCAGCAATATCGACTTAGCCATGTCGACCGCCTCTTTGCCTCCTGTCGGATAAGTGAAGGTCGCTGACCAGTCGCCCTTTGCGACTGCCTCGATCCCGCCTGCTGGACCCGGCAAGCCGTCGGTGCCGATGATCTTCACGCTCTTACCGGCACCTTTCGCAGCAAGTAGCGCACCCGCCGCCATCATGTCGTTGCTGGCATAGACCATCTTGATATCGGGATGAGCCTGCAGCATTGCCGCGAAGGCGGTCTGCGCTTTATCCGGCAACCAGTCAGCCGCTTGTTCCGCCACGATCTGGATCTTGGGGTTTGCCTTCACGCCATCTTTGAAGCCGTTGAGCCGTTCGACGGCTGGTGTCGAGCTCGGCAGCCCCTGCAGCACGGCCGCCTCGCCGCCGTCCGGCAGAAGCGTCTTGCTCGTATATTCGCCGGCGGCCAACGCGATTTTGTAGTTATCTCCTCCGATGAAAGCTGTGTAGTCCTTGCCAGCCTCACCGTTTGTCTTGCGGTCAAGTTCGATGACCGGGATACCCGCGTCCATTGCCCGCTTGACGGCGGGCGTAAGCGGAGCCGCCTCGAAAGGCGAGATCAACAGAAGGTCAACCTTTTGGGTGATGAAATTGTCGACCTGCGATGTCTGGGTGTTGACGTTGCCCGCGCCGTCAGCGATCTGCAGCGTGAACTGCGGGACTGCCTTGGCGGCTGCCTCTAGTTCATCGTTGACGTGCTGGCGATAGGGCTCCGCATTGTTGGCCTGCGAGAAGCCGATGACGAACTCGCCATCCTTGGCACAAGCCTTCACCAGCGGATCGGCAGCGTGGGCCACGCCGGCAATAGCAAGGCATGACCCGGCCAGGAGCGTCATGCGCCCGGCATGCGACAGTCGAAATGCATTCTGTGTCATTACTTTCTCCTCCACATTGATCCCGGATCCACCCTCCGGGTGATGCCGCCACACTACCTGCCCAATCCTTCGCGGCGACGAACGAGGGATTGAAGGACTGCCGCCAGAACGATAATTGCCGCGGTAGCAAGCAACTGCATCGCTGGCGTGATGTTGTTGAGCTGCAATATATTGGCCAAAGCGCCGAGCATGATCGTACCGGCGATTGTTCCGACCATTGAACCTGACCCGCCAAACAGGCTGGTTCCTCCGATGACGACAGCCGCGATGGCCGTCAATTCATATCCGGTCCCATCATTGGCACTCCCAAAATTGAATTGCCCGGCATGGACGATGCCAGCAAGCGCGGATGCAAAGCCGGTAATGGCGTAAACGGCGATCTTGATTGCCGAGACCGGAACACCTGAGATGCGGGCGGCGCGCTCATTTCCGCCGACGGCATAGACGTAACGGCCGAATCTGGTCGTGTTCAGCACCAGCGTGGCGATGCAGGCAAAGATCAAGAAGACGATCGTAGCCACGGGAACGACGTTGCCGAATAGCCGACCGCCCAGAATGGCAAAGATGGGCGGAGCGAGCCCAGGACCATCACCATAAGAGATATTGATGTACTGATTGTCCGACACAACGAGCGCAAGCCCGCGAGCTGCCTGTAGACCGGCGAGAGTCACGATAAACGCTTCAAGTCGAAACTTGCTTGAGATCGCTCCCTGGACCAACCCGAAGCAAATGCCCATCAGCAGCACTGCCAGCACCGTCGTGATCAGCCCAAAACCGCCTGAGACCATCAATGTTGCTGTTACCACGCTCGCAAGACCAAGTGTCGCCCCAACCGAGAGATCAATTCCGGCCGTGATGATCACGAACGTCATTCCGATTGCGATGATGCCAGTCTCAGACACCGCACGGACGATGTTGGCGATGTTGTCGGGTTGAATGAACAGGATGACACCGTGCCGACGCGGTGAGAAAATGATGCCCCCGGCGAAAACGAGTATAAGGCCGATCAAGCTTTGGAAGCGGACCAACACCGCAAGCGGATCCATCCGCTTGGCGGGCTGAATGGCTGGATTGGATGTAATTTGCTGTTCGGACATCAGGCCTCCCTCCCGTTGGCGGCCGCCAGGACTTCGTGTTCGTCGACGCCGCCAGAAAACTCAGCAACGCTGCTGCCGTTGCGCAAAACCACTATTCGATCGCACAGGCCGATCAACTCGGGCATCTCGCTCGAAGCGACAAGAATGCCCAATCCCTCTGAAGCAAGTTTGCGCAGGCGGGCGTAGATTTCCCCCTTTGCGCCGACGTCGACGCCACGCGTCGGCTCGTCGAGAAGCAACAAGCGCGGATTTCCCAGCACTTCCTTTGCGAGGACGACCTTCTGTTGATTCCCCCCCGAAAGTGCCCCGACCGCGATCCCGGGATTCTTGGGACGGATGTCGAATTGGCCGAAAGAACTTTTGATCGCGTCCTCTTGGCGTCGCGCAGACATAAAGCCTCTTGGTGATATCCAGCGGATGATCGACATCACCAGATTGAGACCTACAGACATACGCAACATGAGACCGGCTCCACGCCGGTCATCGGTTACGAATGCCAGTCCTGCCCTGCGAGCAGCCGCGATCGATTTAAGCCTGGTCGGTCTGCCACCAATCGTAATGTCCCCATGCCATTGGCCCGGCACGCCTGTTCCGTAGAGTGCGCTCAAGAGCTCGGTTCGACCCGCCCCCATAACGCCAGCGAGCCCGACGATTTCGCCGCTACGAACATCGAGATCGACTTTGATTGGCGCTTGCCACCCGGGAGACGCGCGATGTGGGCGGAAGGAAGCCTGCCGCATCCGCAGGAGCACGTGACCAACACTATGGGCGCGGCGCGGATAAAGCTCGTTCAAAGGACGTCCGACGAGAAGCTGCACCAGTTCGGCCTGCGGAGCATCTGGTTTGGTGACGCCAGCCACCTTGCCGTCGCGCATGACCGTTACGCGGTGAGCGATCTGCGGGACTTCCTCAAGACGATGCGAGATATAGACGATGCCAACGCCCGAGGATGCCAGGCCACGCATGATGTCGAACAATCGATCTACTTCGCCAACGGTCAAGGCAGCCGTCGGCTCATCCATGATGAGGGCTCTCGATGCGTAGGAAAGCGCCTTGACGATGGCGACGACCTGTCGCTGGCCGATCGAAAGCTCACTGACGAACTGGGTGGGATCGATCGATCGGTCGATCGCTTCCAGTCTTTTGCGCGCCTCTTGCAGCATCGCCTTGCCATCGAGCGTGCCATGCCGATGGACAAGCTCGCGCCCAAGAAAGAGATTGGCAGCCACGGTCAGGCTTGGAACGAGGTCCAGCTCCTGGAAGATCGTTGCGATTCCCGCTGCTTGTGCATCACGCGGGCTGTGAAATCGCGCGGGTTTGCCGTCGATGAAAATCTCTCCCTCATCCGGCGTATTCACACCGGACAACAGGTTCATCAACGTCGACTTTCCGGCACCATTTTCACCAAGCAGCGCATGGATTTCGCCAACCTTTAGTTCGAAATCCACGCCGCGAAGCGCCTGAACGCCGCCGAAGCGCTTGACGACACCTTTCGCTGAAAGAACAACGTGGCTCATGCTGCCTCCCCACACGATTCACGCACCCGCAAAACTGGCGACAGTCGAATGGTCTCGCGGGGGCGGAGCTTGTTGCCTATCCGCTCGATCAGCAAGTCCGCCGCCTTCCTGCCAATCTCATCGCAAGGCTGGGCCATCAGCGTCAGGCGCGGTTCGAAATAATCTGCCCATTCGAAATCATCGATCCCAAGCACAGAAATGTCCTCGGGAACACGCAGCTTCCGCTCTCGGATAGCCCTCATAGCCCCAATCATCGCCAGATTGTTCGAAGCAAGAATCGCTGTCGGCGGCTCCTTCAGCTCCAGCAAACGGTGCGTCGAAGCCGTGGCGTCGGCGGTGCTGCGATTGCCGTCGCTGATTAGATTATCCTCTATCTCTATTCCCTTCTCCGTCATCGCTGCGCGGAAGGCCTTTGCGCGCTCCACAGTCGTCGCAAAGCCGGGCTGACCGAGAATGATCCCAACCCGTCGATGATGCAGCGTCACGAGATGATCGACGAGCGTTCGTATTGCGGCGACGTTATCCGTCCCGACCTGGTCGAAACGGTTGTCCGACAGCCTGTCAACAAGCACACAGGGAAGGTCGGACCGGATGAGATAGTCCAGCGCTTTTTTAGGATCGCCCGAAGGCGCAAGTATAATCCCGTCGACTCGGCGCTGATGCAGATGCTGGACCAGTTCCAGCTCCCGGACCGGGTCATCTTGCGTGTCACAGAGGAACACGATCAAGCCCCGTTTGGAACACTCGGTTTCAATCGCACAGATGATGTCACTGAAATAAGGGTTCGAAATTGCGGAAATCGCGAGGCCGACGGTACCTGTCGATGACAGTTTGAGCGAGCGAGCGACTGTATTGGGGATGTATCCGATCGCCTCCACGGACTCGAGGACGAGCTTGACCTTCTCGGGTGAGACGTAGCGCGTCTTATTGAGAACGTGCGAAACCGTGGAGACTGAGACCCCGGCCGCCTTTGCCACCTCGGAAATAGTCGTCATGGGCGCACTCCAGCTCTCGCCAGCAGCGCAACAAACAGGTTTTTCAAACTATCCTCCCAAGCGGAATTCCAACCTCCAGAGGCTCTCCCAGGATCCGCTATTTAGTCACGCTAGCGCCATCGAAACGTTTGCGCAATCGTTTTTTTCTGCTAATCGTTCATCGTTCTTGTCGCTGCTGATCTCTTGGGAGGGAGACGCCATGCTGAAGGGTGTGCCGCCGTTCATTACGGCCGACCTGTTGTGGATCATGGCCTCCATGGGTCACGGCGACGAACTGGCAATCGTGGATCGAAACTTCTCCGGTTTTCGTGTAGCGACCCAAACCACGAGCGGAAAGCTTCTCATCTTAGAGGGTGTCGATGCACCGACTGCAGTCCGCGGGATCCTTCAGATGATGCCCTTGGACACGTTTAGTGAGACGCCTCTGATGCACATGGAGGCCGTCGACGCGCCAGGCGAGTTGCTGGAAGTACACAAAGACGTCCTCGCCATTTGCCGTGAGGCGGAGGTGCGAAAGATAGAGAGCCGGCCTGTCGAAAGGTTTGCGTATTATCCCATCGCGATGCGATCATTTGCAGTCGTTCAGACGGCGGAATCGCGCGCCTATGGGAACTTCATCCTTAAGAAGGGCGTGGTCTGAGGGTCAGCTTCCTCCTGGCGGATCCTTCGAAAGTGGATCAGGTCGCATTCCCAGTCCTCGGTCTTGGTTGTTATCACCCGCGAAAGCCGACAGCTCTTGATCTCTCTTCGCAAGTGCCGTGTTGACCGCACGTGAGGTCCAGCTTCCCAGATCAAGACTTGTTGGTATCGGAATTGAGTTTGAGGGTCGGCTTTCGCTCGACGGTGAACGGCTTTGCCTGTTGACACGCTGATCCTCTAAGTGACGACTTGCCGACGAAGGATAGCCAACAATCTCTCGGTGCAACCGCAATTTGAAGGAGGTTTCCTTGGCTGGTGACAAGCCGCTACCCATTCGCTTGTTTCAAGTGGTCATGCCACAGAACGCGCCTCTTAAGGCGAGTTGATATCGCTGTCGCCGTTGTCATGTCCCTTGCCCATGTTTTGGGCGCTCCCTCCGCGCCTCGATGAGGCATGTCTGACCGGAAACCGGCTGTGCCTCGATCGTCCTACCACAACGGCCATTCGCGGATTTCTTACCCCGAAGGCTACGCCTCCTCCTCGCCCACTAACAAATCTGCGCCTTGCCGCCCTCCATTTCATTTCGGCCTTATCAGGTGCGGTCCGATCGCCACCGGTCTTTTTGACAGCCATCGAGGCCGCGATGGGCGCGGCCCGAACAACAGAAAGGAACACGACAATGGCTACCATCGGCACTTTCACTTCCACCGAATTTGGCTTCTCCGGCGCGATCCGCACTCTCGCGCTCAACGTCAAGGCTCGCATCGCGCGCGTCGAAAATCCCTCCGACAAGGGTCCGCACTTCCGCATCTACGCGGGCAACGTCGAGTTCGGTGCGGCCTGGCAGAAGCGCTCCAGCGAGAGTGACCGCGACTACCTCTCGGTCAAGCTCGACGACCCAAGTTTCCCAGCTCCGATCTACGCAACGCTCACCGAGGTCGAAGGCGAGGACGGCTACCAGCTCATCTGGTCCCGCCAAAACCGGGACTGAGATCTGGCCTGGCCCCGCCGCTTGAGGCGGGGCCAACAGGGCGCCTTGAGGAGGCTGGGAACCGGCGTCGAGCCCGCTCACGACTTTCAAGATGCCATATGGAGGGTGAAGTTATGCTCTCATTCGAGCCAATCATGGCATGGGGGCCGGCCAGCCCCAAGGACGACGGCTCCCCAAAATGCTGGCGCACTTCGCCTCCCCACTCGCCGACGCGGGTGCTCGCCAGCGCGAGCTTGCCCCCGACCGGCCACCCCCACCGGTCGGCGTTATTTTTCACAAAGGTCAAGGGAAGAGGACGATTGACCATTGAACAACAGATCAGCAAACTGCGCGCCGAGTTGAAGGCCTGCTTCGAGCCCGCCGGGCGTCAGATTGAAGCCGAACTGGAAATCGCCCCGGCAGTGATGCTTGCCGGATAGGACGGTTCCAGCGAAGCCGAGCCGCCGCCCTTTGGGGGCGGCATACCAGCGATGACCGCATCTAAAAGCAAGAACTCGCCTCCTCCGACTGCCGGCTGGGTCCACATCCTCGGCAATGGGATCTTTCAACTTTTTCCGCAAGGAGAAACTCAGCCTCCAGCTTTCCTCAGAATCCCGTTCCTCCTCGATCGAAGCGTCGTTGGGGACCGACGGGAATGAGCGCCCGTCAAGGGACCGTTTTCGGCGGCCCCTCTTCGTGAACTTGGGGTGTTCGACTGCGACCGGATCATCGTTGCTAATACCGGAGAGCTGTTCTCGGCCGATAGCCCCGGGCACGCTTTTGTTTCACGAGGTCGAGGAACAGTCGAACCGCTTCCTCCTCCCTCTCAAAAACATGGTGCTTTTCCTGCCCAAGTTTGCCGATCCGTCCCCATCGCCGGGTCAGGCAGGGCTCTCCGAACATTGTCTGCCCGATCTCCATGGCGTAATAGCGTGCCATATTATTGGCCGGATCGGCTCGTTCGATATAGAGCGGGTAGGGTTGCGCAATCATGCTGGGATCATCGTCAAACGGGACCGCGGCGTCCAACGACACATTTGAATCGATCACGTACGACTGATTCATTTTCGTGAAGGGTCGCACCCGGGCGAGATGCCGATGGTGCACGGCTCTCGTCGCACCGCGACCGGACCCCACAGCGCCTCCGTCGCTTTCGGTCACGATCCTCTCGCAACGAGAAGCATAACCGTGCACGAAATCGCCGTGCCGAGGTCGCCGAAGAACTCCGGTGGCCAGCAGAGCTGGCAGCTCTCTCCGCGTGAGATCAATCCCAATGGTGAAGCGCATTGTCGCCGGCGCGGTAGCTCCAGACCTTAAGATTCTTCCTGAAAGGGATCATGAGGTTCTTGGCCAATCTCGTTCCATTCCTCCCCAACAGACCTCACGCCCGTTGTGATTTCATCGATTTTTGCCGGATGTGACGAATTCAAACGTTCCTTCGCTCCGCCGGCCAGTGCATGGAATCGGTTCTCGACAACGCGCATCCTCATATCGTCGCGCCGGAACCAGATGGCGCGACCGCATCGCAGCGGTGGGTTGCCTGCGGTGAAGACGATCTGCTCGTCGGGCCGCATGCGCAGAACTTCATGCGGCTGGATCAGCGGCCTTGCGGCAAGTTGCTTCGAGCGGGTGCGTGACGTTCCCTTCGATTGGAAGCTGCGGCTGACCTGGTCGATCTCGACGGTCGTCATGCCGCACCGCTTCGAAATGTAGTCCGCTGTTTCCGGATCGTTGATCGCTGCAAAGGAAATCCAGCTCGCACTCTCGAACCATTTGCTTGCAGCGTCGCGTCCGCCGTACGTCTCGCGCATTTGACCTATCGACTGATAGATCATCGTCAGCGAGATGCCGTATTTACGGCCGGCGTCCCGCGCGGTTTCCAGAATCCGCATGTAACCAAGGCGAGCGACCTCATCCAGGAGGAACAGCGCCCTTCCCTTCAAATCGCCATCGTGATTGTAGATCGCATTCAGAAACGACCCGATGATGACGCGCGCAAGGCCCGAATGCGCTTCCAGCGTCTTCAGGTCGATGTTGATGAACACGTCGAGATCGCCCCTCGCGAGTTCGTCGGTCGAGAAGCTCGAGCCGGAGACAAGAGCGGCATAGTTCAAATAGGAGAGCCAGTGCGTCTCCTTCACGGCATTGGCATAAACCCCACTGAAGGTTTCGGGTGTCATGTTGACGAAGGACGCCACGTTCTCTTTCACGAACTCAGATTTCGAATTGCCATGGATGCGCTGAAGTCGCTCGCGCAGCTTCGGCTCGGGCTCGGCGAGATTTTTGCGAACCTGCCGCAATGTCTGATGCTCTTTCAGCGTATGACCGGAAAGGCAGACATCGGCAATCAGCGCGGTGA
>Ga0209758_1004431_pt1 | contig 11697 bp, 14 predicted proteins | sample AraplaMF_Col_mMF_FD_184258 | JGI IMG/M metagenome (GOLD analysis project Ga0209758, IMG submission 184258) | Arabidopsis root microbial communities from the University of North Carolina, USA - plate scrape MF_Col_mMF (SPAdes) (version 2) | ecosystem: Host-associated > Plants > Roots > Endosphere... | reverse complement strand
CCCGAGATCAAGGCCTATTACGACCGCCTGCGCAAACGTCCGAGCGTGGCCAGGGCGATCGCCGAAGAGTTCGAATTGTACAAGGCCGAACTCGCGCGCCACAAGGTGGCCGCGTAACGGGACGAAAGCGAGCAGCATTCCCGTTCGCTATTCGCGAATGGTCGCCGCTCGCTTCAAAACGGGCTGTCGCCCAGTCCTGCCACATCGGCCGGACGGGGTCCGGGCGCGGCCCAGTGGAAGCGGCGATCGTTTGCGGAGATGGCAAAATCGTTGATGCTGGCCTCGCGGCGGCGCATCAGGCCGTGCTCGTCGAATTCCCATTGCTCGTTGCCGTAGGAGCGATGCCAGTGCCCGGCATCATCGTGCCACTCATACTGAAAACGCACCGCGATGCGGTTCTGGTCGAACGCCCAGAGATCCTTGATCAGGCGGTAGTCATGCTCCTTCTGCCACTTTCGGGTGAGGAATTCGACGATCGCGGCGCGACCTTGGAAGAACTCCCCGCGGTTGCGCCAGCGGCTGTCCTCGGTATAGGCCAGCGACACCCGCTCGGGGTCGCGCGAATTCCAGGCGTCTTCCGCCATGCGGGCCTTCTGGGCGGCGGTCTCTCTGGTGAACGGCGGCAGCGGCGGACGCGACATCGGAAATCTCCAGCTTCGACGATCAGCGATTGTAGCGTGTCGCGATGAAGAGTCGATCTCAACAGATCGTCAGATCTGGTCGGCCTTCATGGCGACGCGCAGCGCCTTCGGGATCGGCCTGGCCTGCCCGCCCGAGACGAAGGCGACCCTGACCTTGGCTTCCAGCAGCAGCAGGTCGCCGCGCCGCACCTCCTGCTCCAGCACGATGGAAGCGCCTTTCACCTCGAGCGGCCGGGTGACGATCTCCAGCAGGTCGTCCATTCGCGCCGGCTTGAGGAAGTCGAGCTGCATCGAGCGCACCACGAAGGCGAAGCCCGGGGCCTCGTCCTCGGCCTCGGCGAACAGCGCATGCTGATCGGCGCCGAGCAGCCGCAGGTAGTTGCTGCGCCCGCGCTCCATGAATCGCAGGTAGTTGGCGTGGTAGACGATGCCGGAGAAGTCGGTGTCCTCGTAATAGACGCGGACCTGCATACGGTGCCTGCCGCCCTCGATGGAGCCGTCGAGATGGGCTGTCACCTGCGAAACTCCGGTTCGATATTCCGGCTACCCGCGGCCAGCGGCAACACGTGGTCGCGGGTCAGTGGCGCCAGCGTGATCGAGACCGGTTCGGCCGGGTCTATCCACAGCGCTTCGGCGATCTCGGCCTGCGGCACCACGGCGCCGCGGACGTTGACCGCATAGACACTGGCCTGCACCCGCCAGCCCGGCTCATTTGCTGCGGGACAGTCGAACTGGCCGAGCGCCCTCGCCGATCCCGGCACCATCCGGCAACCGAGCTCCTCGCTGATCTCGCGGTCGAGCGCGGTGAGATCGTCCTCGCCGGCGTCGCGCTTGCCGCCGGGCTGCATGAAGGCCTGCGTGCCGCGCTTGCGCACCACCAGCATGCGCCCGGCATCGTCGCGGATCATCGCCGCCACCACGCTGATGATGTTGTCGGTCATGCCCTACTCCTCGTCCTGCCCGAACAGCCCGAACTGGCTCGGATCGCGCGACGGCTCGCTCAAACCGAGGTGTTTGAATGCATGCGAGGTCAGCAGCCGGCCGCGCGGGGTGCGCTGCAGGAAACCGCACTGGATCAGGAACGGCTCGATGATGTCCTCGATGGCGTCGCGAGGTTCGGACAGCGCGGCAGCCATGGTCTCGACACCGACCGGTCCACCGCCGTAGTTCAGTGCGATCGTGGTCAGGTAGCGGCGGTCCATCGCGTCGAGCCCGGCGGCATCGACCTCGAGCGCGCTCAGGGCATGGTCGGCGATGGCTCGGTCGATCGCCGCAGCATCGGCGGCCGATGCAAAATCACGCACCCGGCGCAGCAGCCGCCCGGCGATGCGCGGCGTGCCGCGGGCGCGGCGGGCGATCTCGTTGGCGCCGTCGGGGGTCATGCCGATCTGCAGCACGCGGGCGCCGCGGGTGACGATCAGCTCCAACTCTTGCTCGGTATAGAAGTTCAGCCGCACCGGGATGCCGAAGCGGTCACGCAGCGGATTGGTCAGCAACCCGGCGCGGGTGGTGGCCCCAACCAGGGTGAATTTCGCCAGATCGATCTTGACCGAGCGCGCCGCAGGCCCCTCGCCAATGATCAGATCGAGCTGGAAATCCTCCATCGCCGGATAGAGCACCTCTTCCACCGCCGGACTGAGGCGATGGATCTCGTCGATGAACAGCACGTCGCGCTCTTCGAGATTGGTCAGGAGTGCCGCGAGATCGCCGGCCTTGGCGATCACCGGGCCCGAGGTGGCGCGAAAACCGACGCCGAGCTCGCGCGCCACGATCTGCGCCAGCGTGGTCTTGCCGAGGCCCGGGGGGCCTACGAACAGCACGTGATCGAGCGCCTCGCCGCGCTTGCGCGCGGCGTCGATGAAGATCTGCAGATTGGCGCGGGCCTGCTGCTGGCCGACGAATTCCGACAGCGACTGCGGGCGCAGCGCGGTATCGCCGACATCGTCAGTGCGGCGCTCGGGGGTGACGATGCGGGGGGACGTGGTCATGCTGCGATGCTAGCACGATGCAGCGGCTTGGTGAGCCACCAGCACAGCGTGGCCGGCATGAGCGCGAGGACCCCCAACATGGCGGCCAGTTCCACCCCCTGCCGCGCGGAGCCAACCGTCGGCAAGATCAGCGCCGATGATTCCGCCGGTATGACGAACATGCCGAATCCGACGAAGCCGACGATCGCAGCAGCCGCCGCCAGCCATGCCATCCAGACCGTGTCGACCTGAGCATAGACGACAGCCAACGCAAAGATCAGGCCGGCGGCAACGGACGGCAGCAACGCAGCAAGGATCGAGGCGATGGCAAGCAGCCACGCCGCAACGGAAAGCAAGGTCCGCATCGTCTCAAGATTGACGAAAACCAAGATCGCCTGGAGCAGCGGCACGCCCAATGCGACGACAATCAACGAGATCAGCGCTGCGAGGGCGAGCGGACCGACCACGGAAAATATCACAACGATTCCTGCGGCGCGTGCGCAGCGACGAACGGCAGCACCGACAGCGCGCGCGCGAGCAGAGCCGGTCACTTCGACAATTCCTTCAAGCCCAGCCGGATCAGTTGCGCGGTCTCGGCCTTTTCACCGGCGCTGCGTGACGCCGCGGCGATGGCGGCGGCGGCCTGCGGCTGGCCGTAGCCGAGATTGACCAGCGCCGAGATCGCGTCGGTCACCGGGCGCGGCGCGCGCTGGTCGTCGAGCGCGCCGGACAATTGCACCACGGCCGGATCGACGTTGGACAGCGCCGGCACCTTGTCCTTCAGTTCGGTGACGATGCGCTCGGCCACTTTGGGGCCGACCCCGGGCGTGCGCGTCACCGCCGCCTTGTCGCGCAGCGCGATGGCGTTGGCGAGGTCGTTTGGCGGCAGGGTCGAGAGCACCGCCAGCGCCACCTTGGCGCCGACGCCCTGCACGGTCTGCAGCAGGCGAAACCATTCACGCTCCATGTCGCTGCGAAAGCCGAACAGCTTGATCTGGTCCTCGCGTACGTAGGTCTCGATCGACAGCACGGCGGCTTCCCCCGGCGACGGCAGCGCCTGCAGCGTGCGCGTCGAACAATGCACCTGGTAGCCGACGCCGCCGACGTCGAGGATGACGAAATCCTCGCCATAGCTGTCGATCAGGCCTTTCAGTTTGCCGATCATGGGCGGCCTATTTGCTGGCGACGGCGACGGCGGCGCCCGCCATCAGGGCGCCGCCGGTGCGATTGAACAGGCGGACGGCGCGCGGGCTCGCAAACAGCGCGCGGGCCCGCGCTGCGGTCAACGCGTAGGCGCCGAGCACCACAGTCAGCACCGTAATGCACAGGCCGGCGAGTTCGGCGTAGCCGATCAGATCGACATGGCCGAGATCGATCAGGTTCGGCAGCAGCGCCAGATAAAAGCCGGCCACTTTCGGATTGCCGAGGCTCACCGAAAGGCCCGCCAGGAAAAGGCCGGAGCTGCGCTCGCGGCGAGGCGCCGCGACGGCGCTCGGCTCGGCCGGCGCGGTCCACATCCGGTAGGCCAGATAAAGCAGATACGAGGCGCCGGCGAACTTGATGACGATGAAAGCTTCATGAAACGTGTGCGCGACCACCGCCAGCCCCAGCACCGCCGCGGCCAGCCAGATCAGGTCGCCGAGAATGAGGCCGGCGACGAAGGGCACCACGCCGGTGAGGCCGCCGCCGATCACCCGGGCGACCAGAGCCACGATGCCGGGACCGGGCGATGCCGCGGCCACCAGCAATGCGCCGGTGAAGATCAACAGCGCGGTCAGGTCCATGGCGCAATCCCCGCGACGCACGGCGTCGTCATCATCCCTGCCCTCATCCGCCAGCCACCTTCAGTCGCAGCGTCGCGCTTTGGCGATGATGGGCATGGGTGATGGCGATGGCCAGCGCGTCGGCAGCGTCGGCGGATTTCGGCTCGGCCTTGGGCAGCAGGATTTTCAGCATCATCATGATCTGGGTCTTGTCGGCATGTCCGGCGCCGACCACGGTCTTCTTCACCTGGTTGGGAGCATATTCGGCGACCGCCAATCCGACCATCGCCGGCGCCAGCATGGCGACGCCACGGGCCTGGCCGAGTTTCAGGGTGGCGACGCCGTCCTTGTTGACGAAGGTCTGCTCGACCGCGGCCTCCGCAGGTTTGAAGTCGGCCAGCACCTGGGCGAGGCCCTCATGGATCGCCAGCAGCCGGCTCGCCAGCGGCAGGCTGTCGGGCGGCTCCACCGAACCGCAGCCGATAAAAATCAGCCGGTTGCCCTCGGTCTCGATCACGCCCCAGCCGGTGCGGCGCAGGCCCGGATCGATGCCCAGGATGCGAACGGGAACGCGAATCGGCGGACTGGTCATGAGGCAGTGATAACGCCACAGGACCGTGAACGAAACAACAACGGAGCGTCATCCCCGCGAAAGCGGGGATACAGTATTCCAGAGGGCCGGTGTCGACACAGCGATGCTCTGGAATACTCGGTCGCCCGCTTTCGCGGGCGATGACGGTGGAGAGGTGGCGGCGAAACCGCCCCTACCCGCCCATCTTTGCGACCAGAGCGTCGGACACCTCGAAATTGGCGAACACGTTCTGGACGTCGTCATGCTCGTTGAGCAGGTCGATCAGCTTGATCAGCTTTTCCCCGACCTCATCATCCACCGCGATGGTGTTCTGCGGCTTCCAGGTCAGTGCCGCCTTGCGGGGTTCGCCGAACTTGGCTTCCAGCGCCTTGGCGACCTCGCGGAAGGTCTCCTGCGAGGCATAGACCTCGTGGCCGCTCTCGCTCGATGCGACATCGTCAGCCCCGGCCTCGATCGCCGCGTCCAGCATCGCGTCATCGGAGGCGACGCTGGCGTCGTATTCGATGACGCCGAGCCGGTCGAACATGAAGGCGACGGAGCCGGTTTCACCGAGGTTGCCGCCGGACTTGGTAAAGTAGGAACGGATGTCGGAGGCTGCACGGTTGCGGTTGTCGGTCAGCGCCTCGACGATCACCGCCACGCCGCCCGGACCGTAGCCCTCGTAGCGGATCTCGTCGTAGTTCTCGCCGTCGTTGCCGGCGGCCTTCTTGACCGCGCGCTCGATGGAATCCTTCGACATGTTTTCCTGGCGCGCCGAAATGATCGCGGCGCGCAGCCGGGCATTCATCGCCGGGTCAGGCTGGCCCATCTTGGCGGCCACGGTGATTTCGCGCGCCAGCTTGGAAAACAGCTTGGACTTCTGGGCATCCTGCCTGCCCTTGCGGTGCATGATGTTCTTGAATTGGGAATGTCCGGCCATGCGGGTTCTCTCGGAAGGACAGGATTCGTCCGGGTGGGGCGCGGCCTTATAGGCCTTGGGCTCGCCAAAATCAAAAAAACTGCCTGCTTTTTGGTATTTCGGTAGTGCCGCGACAATAGGCATAGGCAAGCGTTAACCCCGACTTCACGCGCCAATGGGACTCTGCCATTGCAAGTTGCATCCCCCGAGAGACGCTATGGCATTTGCCCTGTTTCGAAAACGGCTCAAGGAACCCGTCGCGCCGGCCGTCGCCTCGGAAGCACCCGCTGTGGCCGCCGCAGTCGCCGTATCCCCGGCAGATTCCGAGCATGAGTCCGCCAAGGAAATCCTGGAACTTCTGGAACTCGAGCTCGGGGCGCTGGTCCGCCAGCTCGAGCGGGCCGCCCATTCGGTCGCCGGCGGATCCCGGTCCACCGCCGCGACCCTCTCCACCATCCGCCAGCGCACCGAGGCCCTCACCGGCCGCACCAGCGCGGCGCAGACCACGGCGACCACGTTTTCGCAAGCCGCGGATAAGTTCACCCATTCGGCGGAAGGTATCGGATCGCAGGTCCGCGACGCCAGCAAGCTCGCCGACGAGGCCGGCGCCGCGGCGCGCGAAGCCAGCCTGAACGTCGACCGCCTGACGGAGTCCTCCGCGGCGATCGGCAACGTCGTCAACCTGATCGCCCGGATCGCCAAGCAGACCACGATGCTGGCGCTGAACTCGACCATCGAGGCCGCCCGCGCCGGCGCCGCCGGGCGCGGCTTTGCGGTGGTCGCCACCGAGGTTAAGGCGCTGGCGGTACAGACCCAGCAGGCCACCGAGGAAATCAGGCAGAAGATCGACGCCCTGCAGCGCGACGCCGCCAGTTCGGTCGAGGCGGTGCACCGGATTTCCAGCGCCATCGAGGCGATCCGCCCCGTGTTCGAGAACGTCAACGGCGCGGTGGCCGAGCAGAACCGGACCACCAGTGAAATGTCCGACAATGCCGCGTCGGCTTCGCACTTCATCGTGTCGGTCAGCGACAGCGCCGCCGAAATCGACAGCGCGACCAAGGAGGCCGAGACCCACGGTCGCAGCGTCGCCGAGGCCGGCCAGGCGGTCACGACCTTTGCCGAAAAACTGAAGACTCGTTGCGCGGTACTGTTGCGGCAGGGCGAACGTGAGGACGAGCGCAAGCGCGAGCGGCTGCCCTGCCACCTCCAAATCGAAATCCAAGGCGATCGCACCGCAATCAAGGCGCCGGTCTACGAGATTTCCATGGAAGGGGTTTTGATTTCGGGACCAGATGCCAAGACGCTGCGCCCGGGCCAAACCCTCGCCGCCGATCTCGAAGGCGTCGGCCCGTGCCGGATCCGCGTGACGGATCAAACGGCCGGCGGCGCGCATGCGCGTTTCGAGGCCCCCAACGCCGGCTTGCGCGAAAGCATCGAAGACAAGTTGTGGACCATCCGCGAGGAGAATACCGAGTTCGTGACCCGTGCCATGGATGCCGGCGTGGCGCTGACCAGAATCTTCAATGACGCGGTGTCGTCCGGCGCGATCTCCATCGACGACATGTTCGATGAAAGCTATGCGGAAATCGCCGGCTCCAACCCGCTGCAGCACCGCACCCGGATCTTGAACTGGGCGGATCGCGCACTGCCGGATTTCCAGGAAGCGTTCCTGAAAAAGGATCCGCGAATGGCGTTCTGTGTCGCGATCGACCGCAACGGATATCTGCCAGTCCACAACAAGATCTATTCGCAGCCACAGCGTCCTGGCGACATCGCCTTCAACACCGCCAACAGCCGCAACCGCCGCATTTTCAACGATCCGGCGGGGCTCGCCGCTGGGCGCAACACCCGTTCCTACCTGATCCAAAGCTACGCCCGCGACATGGGCAACGGCACCACCGTGATGATGCGCGAGATCGACGTGCCGATCCGCGTCAAGGGCCGGCACTGGGGCGGCTTCCGCACCGCCTACAAATTATGAGCCGTCGGATGGCGCGCCTGCCGCTCCGGCAGCGCGCGACACCGCAATCGATGCAATGGCCTGAGGTACGATCGCTTCCGATCCTCAGCCGCCGCTGGTGCGGCCTTCCGCGTCCGGTTCGTCATAGGGAGCGGTGATCATCGGCGGCGAGATATATCCCGGTGCCTGATCGTTCATCGTGCCTTCGCGGCTTTGCAGATGGGCATGGGCCGCCATCGCCCGCCTGTGCTTGGCCGTCACATGCTCACTCGAGCCGTCCTTGGTCTGCGCAGAAGCGCTTGCTCCACTTGCGATCACCAGCGCAGCGGCAAAAAGGACAAGTTTCTTCATCTTTTTCTTCCTTGTTGATGCGGCCCCGCAGCCGATGCGCATCTTACCATCAACCGCGCGAGTGCGGCGGTTTGGCGCAGCGCCCTCACGTGCTATTGCTTGGGCACTCACCGAAAATCACCGGCGTGTGAATCGCGCGTGAGTGCCGGATATCAATTGAAACAAACGCGATCGATCGTCATATCGCGAAGCTACCAGAACGCGGGCACCGCCCGCTCCAGCCGCCCACCGATGCGCACCGGCGCGATGCGCAACGCGAGACCGCTGGCGTCGTCGGTCTCCACCGCGACGCCACTCATGGTGGCAATGCCGCTCGCCGGCTCGAAGCGTCCCGACGGAATGCCGGTGGTGAAGCGCCGCAGCGGCTCTTCCTTCTGCATGCCGATCACCGAATCGTAGTCGCCGGTCATGCCGGCATCGGTCATGTAGCCGGTGCCGCCGGGCAGGATCTGGTGATCGGCGGTGGGCACATGGGTGTGGGTGCCGACCACCAGACTGGCGCGGCCATCGCAGAAGAATCCCATGCCCTGCTTTTCGCTCGAGGCCTCGCCATGAAAATCCACCACGATGGCGTCGGCCGCCTCGACCAGCGGACAGGCATCGAGCTCACGCCCGACCGCGCTGAACGGATCGTTGAGCGGCTCCATGAACACCCGGCCCATGGCATTGATCACCAGCGCCCGCGCGCCGTTCTTGGTGTCGATCAGCGCGGCGCCGCGGCCCGGGGTATGGCGCGGAAAATTCAGCGGGCGGATCAAACGGGGCGCGCGTTCGATGAACACCAGCGCTTCCTTCTGATTCCAGGCATGGTTGCCGAGCGTCACCGCGTCGGCGCCGGCGTCGATCAGGTCATTGTAGATCAGCTCGGTGATGCCGAAACCGCCGGCCGCGTTCTCGCCGTTGACGATGACGAGATCGAGCTTCCAGTCGGCGATGGCGCCGGGCAGATGTTCGAAAACCGCGGTGCGGCCGGTCTTGCCGACCACATCGCCGATGAAGAGAATCCGCAAATCACGCGCTCCGGAAATCGATGGTCCCGCTTTCCGTTAGCACAAGATCGAGCCTGACGTCGTGCGCCAGCGCCGGAACGGCCTCGATTTCCTGCACCGCGAAAGCCAGCCCGACGGCCAGGATCGGCTTCGACGTCCGCAATTGCACCAGGCTGCGGTCGTAGTGGCCGGCGCCATAGCCGATCCGGTGTCCGGCACGGTCGAAGGCCGCCAGGGGCACCAGCACGATGTCGGGTTCGACCACGGCGGACTGCGGCGACGGCTCCATGATGCCAAGTTGCCCGCGCAACAGTTGCGCGTCCGGGGTCCAGGCGCGGAAGATCAGCGGCTGATCGCGGCCGACGACGACCGGCAGCGCCAGCCGCGCACCGTTCGCCGCGAGGGCCCGCATCAGCGGCGTCGGATCGATCTCGCTGCGGATCGGCCAATAGCCGGAGACGATGGCACCATCCGCAATGTCGGCCGGAAAAGGACGGGCAGCGACGGTCCGTGCGGCCTCGCTGCGGGCTTCGGCGTCCAGCGCCGCGCGCCGCGCCAGCGCGGCGGCACGAAGATCATTCTTGGACGGCGCGGGAGCTGCTGTCGGCATGCGGCTTTATAGGCCGCCGTCCGCCGTGGCGAAAGCGAAGCTAGAACTCGTCCGGACAGGGATCGACGATCTTCCAGAGATCCATGCCGTTCTTGATCTTCTTCATCTCGGGGGTGAGACCGCCATTGCGGCTGATCCACTCCTTCACCGGCTGCGGATAGTACGACATCAGGTCCGAAGTGCCCTCGTAGCTCGTCACCTTGATGCCGAAGGTGAAGGCCTTGTCATAATAGGCCTGGTGAAAGCCGAGGCTGGCACGCGGCGTCACGCAGATCTTGTTCATCGGCACGATGCCGAACACCATGGTGCAGGCCGAATTGCAAATGCCGTCGATGATGACCCGCTCGCGGCGGTCGCGGATCCGTTCGTACTTCGCCTTGTATTCGGTGACATAGCCGCCGTGATCGCGGGTGATGTGCAGATCGGCCCGCGCCGGGCTCACCGCGCAAAGCACCAGCATCAGGATGGGAAACGGCGAAATGCGCATGGACCGATTGGAAACCTGTCAGGGGAACGTTGGGTGCCAGCCTGCACCCCGCGCGAGACTCTGGCGGGACTGTCTTGTCATTTCGTTAAGCATCGCCGTCGGGCAAAAAAACGGCAAGAAAAACCACCGGGCAGGCGGTCGATCGGCCTTGGCCGCCAGATGGCGCCAGTAGCCCTGCCCGCACAACTCTGATAATCGAGGCGGGCCGAAGCTCGCTTCGGCCAGATGTTTTCGGAAGGGACTGTGGGCCCGGGTGGCCAGCGCCCCTTAACCCATTGAAAACATTGATGCGCTCGTAGCTCAGCTGGATAGAGCATCGGATTTCGATTCCGAGGGTCGGGAGTTCGAATCTCTCCGAGCGCGCCAGCAAAATCAAAGGGTTATAGCGCTTTCGGGCGAAGTGGATCGCTGTGTTCGCGTACAGAAAACGCGTCAGAGCAAGAAGCTGGAGGCCGGTTCTCACTCAATCACAAACGACAAGATTCGGCGGTTGGCTGCCTCGCCGGCGTCGGCGCCAGACGTTCCAGACTGGATGGCTATTGGCGGGGCGTGCCGGCGGACAAGGATCGACCGAGCTCCCGCAGCAGGGCGTGAGCCTGTCCGGTGCAGTACCGTATCAGCCATCTCTCGAAATCCGCAGGCGCCAAGGCCGGGGCGTAAAGGAAACCCTGGACGACGTCGCATCCGAGCTCCGCCAGCAGCCGGTGCTGGCCTTCAGTTTCGACGCCTTCGGCCACCACGCTCATTCTCAGGCTCTGGCCGACACGGACCACCGCGGTGGCAATTGCCTGCGCACCGCCGTCGACCTCGATGTTGTTCATGAAGCTGCGGTCGATCTTGATTTCGCGGATCGGCAATTGCGCCAGCCGGCTGAGGCTGGAATAGCCGGTGCCGAAATCGTCCAGCGACAATCCGACGCCGAGGTCCCGGATCGAATTCATGGTCCGGAGCGCGGCCGAATTCTCGTCCAGGATCACGCTCTCGGTGATCTCGAGCATCAGCGCCTCGGGTGCCAAGCCGTTCTCGCGGATTATGTCAGCGACCACCGCCGCCAGATTCGCATTGTGGAAATTGAGCGGCGACAGGTTCACCGACACGCAGGGCACATCCAGTCCCGCCTCGCGCCAGAGCGCGATCTGCCGGCACGCCTCGCGCATCGACCAGATACCGATCTGTTCGATCAGCCCGCACTCTTCGGCGAGAGGAATGAACTTCGAAGGCGGAACCTCGCCGAGCACCGGATCGTGCCACCGCGCCAGCGCCTCGACGCCGTACAGGGTACCTGCGTCGGTTCTGATCTGGGGCTGGTAGCAGAGCTTCAGATTACCTTGCGCGACGGCGCTGCGCAGCGCCGTGATATGAACCAGCCGTTGCTCGGCCACCACGTTCATATCGACGCTGAACACGCGGTGGGTGGACCGGCCGGACTCCTTGGCCTT
>Ga0209758_1004418_pt1 | contig 11713 bp, 9 predicted proteins | sample AraplaMF_Col_mMF_FD_184258 | JGI IMG/M metagenome (GOLD analysis project Ga0209758, IMG submission 184258) | Arabidopsis root microbial communities from the University of North Carolina, USA - plate scrape MF_Col_mMF (SPAdes) (version 2) | ecosystem: Host-associated > Plants > Roots > Endosphere ... | reverse complement strand
TCCATCTGTGCTTTCCCGTGCTTTCCCGGCCTGGGTGATTGTTTGGATTTTACGAACAGTGATGGACAGGCTTGCCTGTTTATCGGGAAGGCACTGCCGCCTACAGTGTCTTCATCGTCAACTACAGGCCGGCTTCGGCCTATTTGCAAGGAGAAAGATGAATGGCACAACGTGAAGTTGTTTTCCCGCCCGGGCGCCGGGCGCTTTATGACCGCAACCGGTATTCACCGGCGGTGAAGTCCAACGGCTTCCTGTTTGTATCGGGCCAGGTCGGCAGCCGCGAGGACGGCTCCCCCGAGCCCGACCTGCAGGCGCAGGTGAGGCTCGCCTTTGACAACCTGAACGCCATCCTGAAGGCCGCGGGCAGCAGCTTTGAGGACGTGGTGGACGTGACCGTCTTTATGGTGGATCCGCAATCGACCTTCGAGACCATCTGGAAGGTGGTGCCCGAGTACTGGGGCGAGGCGCCCCACCCCACGCTGACGGCGGTCGGCGTAACCTGGCTGTATGGCTTTCAGTTCGAGATCAAGGTGATTGCCAAACTGCCATCAGCGTGATGGTTCCCTGTACTTCGCCGCCTCGGCTTCCACCCAGGCCCTGAACAAGGCCAGCATGCTGTTGCCCAGCTTCTGTTCGGGGCAGACCAGGTAGTAGCGGCGATCGCTGAGGAACTCGTGCCGGGTCAGTTGCACCAGGCGGCCCTGCGCCAGGTCGTCTTCGATCAGGAAGCGCGGGATCAGCGCCAGGCCTTGTCCGTGAATGGCCGCCTGTGCGGCCATCGAAAAAAGCTCCATGCGCGCACCGGCCATATCGCCGGCGACTTCGAGCCCCAGGGACGCGAACCACTGGCGCCAGGCATAGGGCCGTGTGCTCATCTGCAGCAGCGGCAGGCCCTCTACATCGTCGGCCTTGAGCACGCGCCGGGATGTCACCAGCGCCGGGCTGCCGACGGCCACCATGCTTTCATCCATCAGGAAGGACGACTGCGTGCCGGGCCAGCCCGCCTCGCCGGCGCAGATGGCGGCGTCCAGCGTGGTTTCGGCAAACAGGAAGGGCCGTGTGCGGGACGACAGGTGCACCGTGATCTCGGGGTGCTGGCGCTGGAAGCCCCCGAGCCTGGGCAGCAGCCACTTGGCCGCGAAGGTGGGCACCACGCCCAGTTCCAGCACGCCGCCCGTGCCGCCCCTGGCCATCATCTCCAGCGTGTCGCGCTCCACGTCGTCCAGCCGCGCGCGCACCCGGCGGGCGTAGTGAATGCCCGCGTCCGTCAGCAGCACGCCGCGTTTGGTGCGCCTGAAGAGCTTGACGTCCAGGAAATCCTCCAGCCCCGCGACCTGCCGGCAGACGGCGCTCTGGGTCACCGAATGCTCTTGCGCCGCGTGGGTGAAGCTCTGGTGGCGCGCCGCGGATTCAAACAGGGCGAGCGCGGTGGTGGAGGGAATTTTTCGGCGCATGGGGGCGGGCTTTCCTGCGGGCAAGGTTGTCGGAATTCTTTTTGGGCACACACCGGTGCCGAATCATCGTTTGTGAAGGGCGGCTTGCGCCTTTAAGCTTTTCCCATTGACTGCTTCTTTCCTGGAGATTTCCACCCCATGGCTTCCCCTTCTTCCGCGCTGCGCCCGCCGCCGCTCAGCGGCATCCGCGTGCTGGACTTGTCGCGCGTGCTGGCCGGCCCCTGGGCCGGGCAACTGCTGGCCGACCTGGGCGCGGACGTCGTCAAGGTCGAGAAGCCGCAGGGCGGCGACGACACCCGCGCCTGGGGGCCGCCCTACCTCAAGGACGCCTCGGGCCGGGACACCGGCGAGGCCAGCTACTTTCTGTGCGCCAACCGCAACAAGCGCTCGGTCGCCATCGACATCGCCACGCCCGAAGGCCAGGCGCAGGTGCGGGCGCTGGCCGGCCAGGCCGATGTGCTGCTGGAGAACTTCAAGGTGGGCGGCCTCAAGCGCTACGGGCTGGACTACGCCAGCCTGAAGGAGGGCCACCCGCGCCTGGTGTATTGCTCCATCACCGGCTTCGGGCAGACCGGGCCTTATGCGGCGCGCGCGGGCTACGACTTCCTGATCCAGGGCATGGGCGGCCTGATGAGCGTGACCGGCGGCGCGGACGGCGAGCCGGGCGCCGGCCCGCAAAAGGTCGGCGTGGCACTGACGGACATCATGACCGGCCTGTACGCGACGGTGGCGGTGCAGGCCGCGCTGGCGGAACGCGAACGCTCCGGCCTGGGCCAGCACATCGACCTGGCGTTGCTGGACGTGCAGATCGCCTGCCTGGCCAACCAGGCCTCCAACTACCTGGCCGGCGGGCAGCTGCCGCGCCGCATGGGCAATGCGCATCCCAACATCGTGCCCTACCAGGACTTCCCGACCGCGGACGGCGACATCATCCTGGCGGTCGGCAACGACGAGCAGTTCGCCCGCTTCTGCGCCGTCGCGGGCCATGCCGAATGGGCGCAGGACCCGCGCTTTGCGAGCAATGCGCAGCGCGTGGCCCACCGGGCCGTGCTGCTGCCCTTGCTGAGGCAAGCCACGGTGATGCGCAGCTCGGCGGACTGGATCGCCGCGCTGGAAGCCGCCGGTGTGCCCTGCGGCCCCATCAACCGCATCGACGAGGTGTTTGCCGACCCGCAGGTGCAAGCCCGCGGCCTGCGCATGGCCCTGCCCCACCCGCTGGCGGGCGAGGTGCCGCTGGTGGCCAATCCCATACGCCTTTCGGGCTCGCCCGTCAGCTACCACAGGCCGCCCCCGCTGCTGGGCCAGCACACGGCCGAAGTGCTGGCGCAGTGGCTGGCCGGTGGCGCCGCGAGCCAGCACACCTAGGGTCTGTTAACACTGTGATTCCAAATGCGAACGGCTAGTGCTCGCCCGGCGCGGCGCGAAGGCGAGCCACCGTGGCGGGCAGGCCCTGCCAGGCGGGTTCGGCCGGCGCATAACGGCTGCGCATATAACTGGCCAGCGCAGCGACCTGGGTGTCGTCCAGGCTGTGGCGGAAGGCCGGCATAAAGCCGACGTCCTTGCCGGCGGGCGCGCTGATGCCTTGCAAAATTGTGCGCAGCAGGTTGTCGGGCCGCGCGCTGTGCAAATTGCTGTTGAGCGCCAGCGGCACGTTCACGCCGAGCAGGCGAGGGCCGTCACCGTCGTGGTGGCAGGAGGCGCAGGCGCCGTTGAACAGGCGCTGGCCCGGACCCAGCAGGCTGGTGGCGGACTGCTGCGCGGACAGCACCACCTGCCGCGCGCGTTCGGCGCTTTCGGTCTCTGAAACCGGTTCATTAAAGGACACCAGATAGGCAGCCATGGCGCGAATGTCTTCATCGGGCAGCGTGGACAGCTCTTTCACCACGGGCGCCATGGGGCCGGCGGCGATGCCGTGCTGCGGCGCATACCCTTGGCGCAGGTAGGCGTAGAGCTGCGAGGAGGTCCAGGGCACGGGCGCGCGTGACAGCGCCGTGAGCGCGGGCGCCTCCCAGCCGTCGACCATGGCGCCGCCCAGGAAAGCCTGGCCGCCGCGCTCAGCGCCCAGGGCGTTGCGCGGTGTATGGCAGGCGCCGCAATGCCCCAGGCCGTTGACCAGGTAAGCGCCGCGGTTCCATTCAGCGCTGCGCGCCGGGTCGGCGCTGTAGGGCGAAGGGTCATGGAACATCCCGTTCCAGACGGCCATCAGGGGGCGCACATTAAAAGGAAAATCCAGCCGGGTCGCGGGCGTGGCGGAGCGCACGGCAGGCTGGGCCATCAGGTAGGCATACAGCGCGGTCAGGTCTTCATCACTGGTCCTGGCGAAGGCGGTATAGGGAAAGGCCGGGTACAGGTAATGGCCGTCGCGCGAAATGCCTTCGCGCATCGCGCGCTGGAAGGCGCTGAAGGACCAGCTCCCTATGCCTGTTTCCACGTCGGGCGTGAGGTTGGTTGTGATGATCTTGCCGAAGGGCGTGTCCATGGCCCGCCCGCCGGCATTGGGAATACCGCCCGGCGCGGTGTGGCAGACCACGCAGTCGCCGGCGGCCGCGAGCTGGCGGCCGCGCTCCAGCGTCGCGGCGGTGTAGATGGAGGCGCCGGATGGCGTCACCGGTGCCATGGGCGCAATCACCGCCCGCCCGCCCAGCAAGGCCCAGGCGACACCGGCCACGCCCGCCAGCAAGGCGCCGGCGCGTGACCATGCGCCCAATCCCTTGGGCCATGCCGCACCTCCGGGCATGCGCACGGCCCGGCGCTCGGGCAAGGGCAAGGCGGCCGGTGGGCTTTGCGGCTCGGGGTTGAGCGCGGCGCGCACCACCTCAGGCGTGAACGGCGGCTGGCGAAAGCGCACACCGGTGGCGTCAAAAATCGCGTTGGCGATGGCCGCCGTGCCCGGCACCGACGACGACTCGCCCGCGCCCAGCGGGGGTTCGCCGGGGCGCGCCATGGTGACGACTTCAATCACCGGCACGTCGCGGAAATTCAGGATGGGGTAGCTGCCCCACTCGAGGCCGACGACGGTGTTTTTTTGCGGCTCCACCGTGACCTGCTCGGTCAGGGCACGGCTGGTGGCCTGGACCACATTGCCGTGGATCTGGTGCTGCACGCCGGCCGGGTTGATCAGCGTGCCGGCGTCATGCCCGACGACCACTCGCCTGACATGCACCTCGCCGGTCTTGCGGTTGACCTCGACGTCGGCCACCCAGGCGGCCCAGGCGGCGCCGAAGCCCGGCCACTTGCTGTGCACGTAGCGGGCATAAGCGAAGCCCTGCCCGTGCAGGATGTCTGTCGCCTCGCCGGCCTGCCCTTGTTGCGGCCCGGTGTGCGCCACCCAGCCGGCGCGGTCGGCTGTGGCGCGCACCAACTCGGCGGCGCGCGGCTCCTTGAGGTAGCGCAGGCGAAACTCGACCGGGTCCACACCGGCGGCGGTGGCGAGCTCGTCGATATAGGACTCGTGCGCGAAGGAATTGGGCAGCGCCGACACCCCGCGCAGCCAGGAGGCGCGCAGCATGGGCGGCATGTCGTTGACGGCCACGCGCAGGTTGCCGTAGTCATAAGGCGGGCGCGCGGTGCGGTCGCCCATCTCGAAGGCCTGCGCGACCGGCTCCACGGTACGCGTCAGCAGCAGCGCCAGCGTGGGCGCGCCGTTGGACGGGTAGGAAGTCTGGAAGTCATAGGCCGCGACCGAGCCGTCTTCGTTGAGCCCGCCGTTGACCTGCATGAGCTGCGCGGCGCCCTTGGGCTCCCAGGCGTGTTCCTGCTCGCGGGTCAGCTGCACGCGCACCGGGCCGCCGGCGGCGCGCGACAGCAGGGCCGCGTCCGCCGCCACGTCGTCGGCGCAGTTGCGGCCGTAGCAGCCGGCGGCCTCCATGCGGATCACGTCGATGTCGACATCGGCCAGGCCGGTCAGGCGCGAGAGGTCGGCGCGCAGCACATGGGGGTTCTGGGTCCCGGCCCAGACCGTCAGGCGTTCCGCCCGCCAGTCGGCCACCGCGCAGGACGGGCCTATGGAGCCGTGCATCTGGTAGGGCCAGACATAGTTGCGCGCCAGCGCCTGCGCGGCACCCGCCATGGCGGCATCGACGTCGCCCTCGTCGACCAGCTTGCGCTGCGTGGACGGGTTGTTGCGTATCGCCTGCTCGAGGTCGTCCAGCCTGGGCAGCCCGGGCCAGGATTTCCACTGGACGCGCAGCTCGCGCAGGGCCTGCTCGGCCTGCTCCTCGCGCTCGGCCACCACGCCGACAAAATCGCGTATCACCACCACCGCGCGTATGCCCGGGATGTGCGCGATCGAGGATTCATCGACCGACTCCAGCGTGTTGCCGATGAAGTCGCCGTGGTCGGCCCCGGCATAGGGCGGGCGCACCACGCGGCCGTGCAGCATGCCGGGCACGCGCATGTCGTGCACAAAGGTCAGCGCGCCGGTGGCCTTGGCCGGGATGTCGACGCGCGGCGTGCTGGTGCCCACGACGCGGTAGTCGGCCGCCACCTTGACGGGCGTGTCCGGCGCCAGTAGGAGCTGGGTGTGCTGCCCGGCCAGCAAAGCGCCGTAGTCCACAGCGCGGCTTTCCTGCCCGATGACGCACACCCGCCCGTCCCGCACCGACAGCAGCGAGGCGTCCACCTGCAGCACGGCGGCGGCGCGCGCCAGCAGCCAGGCCCGCGCCTGCGCCGCGGCAGTGCGCAAGGGAATGGCGTGCACTTGGATGGAAGCGCTGGCGATGGTCGCGCCCTGGTTGGGCGCGCGTGTGGTGTCGCCCAGCACCATGTTGACCTGCTCCAGCGCGACATCCAGTTCCTCGGCCACGATCTGGGCCAGCGCCGTGCGCAGGCCGGTGCCAAGGTCCACATGGCCGTTGAGTGCCGTCACGCTGCCGTCGTCCCAGACGGCGACCAGGATTTCAAGGCCTTCGCGCGGGTTGCCGCTGACCAGCGCCGGCTGGCCCTTGGCCGGCGGCGGCGGCGGGGGCGGCTCGCGGCCCACCAGCAGCACGCCGGCGGCCGCGTGGAAATCCGCGCGCGTGCGCGGCGTGTCGGCGCGGCGCGTCATGCCGCCTTCCCCTGGGCCATGTTTTGCCGCGTCAGTTCGGCCGCACGCAGCACGGCCTGCATGATCTCCAGGTGGGTGCCGCAGCGGCAGAGGTTGCCCGACAGCTCGCGGCGTATCTCGTCCTCGCTGGGCGAAGGGTTGCGCGCCAGCAAGGCCACCGTCATCATGATCATGCCGTTCAGGCAGTAGCCGCATTGGGCGGCCTGCGCCTCGATGAAAGCCTGCTGGACCGGGTGCAGCGCCTCAGGCGTGGCCAGGCCTTCCAGCGTGGTGATCTCGCGGCCGGCCACGCCGCCCACCGGGATCACGCAGGCGCGCGCGGCGATGCCGTCCACCAGCACGGTGCAGGCGCCGCACTCGCCCAGGCCGCAGCCGTATTTGGGGCTGTTCAGTTCGAGGTCGTTGCGCAGCACCGTCAGCAGACAGGTACCGGCCGGCACCGGCAGCGTGCGCTCCACCCGGTTGACGGACAGTGTGACGGCATTCAGGGTCATCGGATCAGGCTGCCCGCGGCGGTGTACATCTCCAGCTCCACAAAGCTGGAGCCGTTGTGGTTGCCGGGGCCGTATTCCACGCGGAAGTCGCCCACATCGAGCGTGCCCACGCCTTCCAGGGCCGCGATGAAGTTCTCGCGCGTCAGGTTGCGTCCGGCGCGGCGCAGGCCTTCGCTGAACACCTTGGCCGCGATATAACCTTCGAGCACGGTGTAATTGTCGCCCTCCCCGGCCGACGCGCCCACCGCCTTGCGGTATTCCTTGACGATGCCGTAGCGCTCCAGCGCCGGCGAAGGCACGATGCTGGCGGTGATGACGCCGCGCAGTGCGCCGTTCAGGCGCGCGGCCGAGGCCTTGGCGTCGGCCAGGCCCACCGAGATGGTGTACAGCGGCGTGCCCAGGCCGGCGCCGCGCACGTCGCGGATCAGCACCTCGGACATGGTTCCGGCCATGATCATGATGATGACGTTGGGCGAGGCCTGCTTGAGCTGGGCCGCGATGTCGGCGGCGCTTTGTGCCGTGATCGCCATGGGCAGGGTCTTCACGACCTGCAGCTTCTCGGCCTTGATGAGTTCCAGCAAGGTGTCCAGGTTGGACTTGCCGAACACACTGTCCTGGTAGACCACCGCCACCTTGTCATTGCCCACCACCGCGAGCTGCTGCGTGATGCGGGCCAGCTCGGCCTTGTAGCTGGCCCTGACATGGAACAGGTAGCGGTTGTGCTTCAGCCGTATGGAGGTGGTTCCGACCAGCGGCGCGAACAGCGGGACCTTGGCCTCTTCCGCAATCGGCATGGCCGCAATCAGGTTGGCCGTGGCCACGTAGCCGATCAGCGCGAACACCTTGTTCTGCTCGACCAGCGCCCTGGTGTTTTCGGCGGTGCGTTTGGGGTCATAGCCGTCATCGAGCGCCGTCAGCTGCAGCTTGCGCCCGAACAGGCCGCCGGCCTTGTTGAGCTGCTCGAAATACAGCTCGATTCCGCGACGGTAGTTGTTGCCGGTCGCCGCGACCGGGCCGCTGAACACGGCGGACTGGCCGATGGAGATGGCCGTGTCGGTGACGCCGGTCTCCGCGCGGGCGAATCCCGCGGCGGCCAGTGTCAGGGCCAGCAAGGCCGGGGCCAGGCGGCGTGCATTCAGGATCAGCTTCATAAAATTCCCGGTATTAGAGCGAGGCTAGACACTCAGGTAGGCGCGGCGCACTTCGTCATTGGCCGCCAGGTCGGCCATGGAGCCTTCATAGCGGATCTGCCCTTTCTCGAGCACATAGGCGCGGTCGGACACCAGTTCGGCAAAGTGCATGTTCTGTTCCGACAAAAGAATGCTGACCCCCTGGGCCTTGAGCTCCAGAATCATGTGGGCCATCTGCTCGACGATGACGGGCGCGACGCCCTCGGAGGGTTCGTCGAGCAGCACCAGGTAAGGATTGCCCATGAGGGTGCGCGCCACGGTGAGCATCTGCTGCTCGCCGCCGCTCATGCGGCCGCCGGCGCGGCCCGGCATTTCACCGAGGTTGGGAAACAGGGTGAAGAGGCGCTGCGGCGTCCACAGCGGCGCTTCGCTGCCATCGGGCCAGCGCCGCGCGGGCTGGCGCCCGACCTCGAGGTTTTCCGTCACCGTCAGGTCGGTGAAGATGCGCCTGTCTTCCGGCACAAAACCCAGGCCCATGCGGGCCGCATGGTGGGGCTCGCTTTTTGAGATGTCCTTGCCCAGGAAGGACACGCTGCCGCGCCGCTTGTCGAGCATGCCGATCAGGGTCTTGAGCGTGGTCGATTTTCCGGCGCCGTTGCGCCCCATCAGGGCCACGACCTCGCCGCGCCGCACATTGAGGCCGACGTCGAACAATATCTGGGCCGCGCCATACCAGGCCGACAGGCCGGTGGCCTGCAACAGGACTTCCTTCGCGGTGCTCATCAGGCTGCTTCCTTTACCAGGGCTTTTTTCTCGAAGGTCTTGCCGCTGCCGAAATAGACTTCCTGGACCTTGGGGTGGTCGCGGATCTCCAGCGGCTTGCCTTCGGCGATCAACCGGCCGCGCGCCAGCACGATCATGCGATCGGCATAGGCGAAGACCACGTCCATGCTGTGTTCGGTGAACAGCACCGCCATGCCGCGGTCCAGCACCAGCTGCTTGGTCAGGGCCATCAGCTCGTTGCGCTCGCGCGGCGCCATGCCCGCGGTGGGCTCATCCATGAGCAGCAGCTTGGGGTTGTTGGCCATGGCCATGGCCAGCTCCACGCGCTTGACGTCGCCGTAGGCCAGCACGCTGCAGGGCCGGTCGGCCTGGGCTTTCATGTTGACCTGCTCGAGCAGGGCCAGCGCCTCGTCGCGCTTGTGGTCCGCCGCGCGGCGCCACATGGAGAACATCTTGTGGTCCGCCGACAGCAGCGTCATCTGCACGTTCTCCACCACCGTGAGCGAGGAAAAGGTCTCGGCGATCTGGAAGGTCCGGCTGACGCCGCGCCGCCAGATGTCGCGCGGCGCCAGGCCGACGAGCTCCTGGGAGTCGAGCTGGATGGAGCCGCTGTCCGCGCGCAGCTGGCCGTTGACCATGTTGAAGGTGGTCGACTTGCCGGCGCCGTTGGGGCCTATCAGGGCCAGCAGTTCGCCGGCGGCGAGTTCGAAGTTGATGCCGTCCACCGCGCGCACGCCGCCGAACGATTTCCCCAGGCCCGTGACCTTGAGCAAGCTCATGATTTTTCTCCCGCCGCGCCGCGCCGGTTGGCCAGCAGCTGTTTGGCAAAGCCCGCGATCCCCTGCGGAAACAGCAAAACCAGGATCAGGATGATGGCGCCCAGCATGGCGCGCCAGTAGTCGGTGTTGCGCGCCACGGTGTCGTGCAGCCAGGTGAAGGTGACCGCGCCCACCACCGGCCCGACCAGGGTCTGGATGCCGCCCAGCAGCACCATCACCAGCCCGTCGATGGATTTGCCCACATGCAGGCTCTCCGGCGAAATGCTGCCCTTGGAAAAGGCGTAGAGCGCGCCGGCCAGGCCCGCGAACGCGCCCGCGATCACAAAAGCCGCCCATTGCATGCGCTTGACGTTCATGCCGATGGCGTCCGAGCGCAGCACCGAATCGCGCGCCGCGCGCATGCCGTAGCCGAAGGGTGAATACAGCATGCGGTGCATGAACAGCACCGCGCCCACCACCAGGACCAGGGTCAGGTAGTAGTAGACGCGCTTGTCGGCCAGCCAAGCGGCCGGCCAGACGCCGGTCAGCCCGTTGCTGCCGCCGGTGAAGGCATCCCACTGGTAGCAGATGGCCCAGGTGATTTGCGCAAAGGCCAGCGTCAGCATCGCGAGGTAGACCCCCGACAGGCGCACGCAGAACCAGCCGTAGACAAACGCCCCCAGCGCCGCCACCAGGGGCGCCACGACCAGCGCCAGCTCCATGGGCAGGTTCAGGCTGCGCACCAGCAGGGCGGCGCCATAAGCGCCCAGCCCGAAATACGCCGCGTGGCCGAAGGAGTGCATGCCGGCCGGGCCCATGATGAAGTGCAGGCTGGCCGCGAACAGCACCGCCACCAGCAGGTCGATCAGCAGCACGGTGACGTAAGGCGATTGCGCCGCGAGCGCGGGCACCAGGGCCAGCAACAGCAGCAAGGCCGCGCCGCCGATCTTATAAAGACGCTGCGGACGGCGCAGCGGCTCCTCCGCCGCGCCCGCATGGCGGCTGGGCGCCTGGGGCCGGCCGAACAAACCCCAGGGCCTGGCCACCAGCACCACGGCCATGACCAGGAACTCCACCACCAGGGTCAGCTTGGAAAAAGAAATGCTGATGCCGGCGATCTCGACCAGGCCCAGCCAGATGCAGATCGCTTTGAGCTCGGCGATCAGCAGCGCCGCCACATAGGCGCCGGGAATCGAGCCCATGCCGCCCACCACGACCACCACAAAGGCGGCGCCAATGATGTTGAGGTCCATCTCGAGGTTGGCGGGTTCGCGCGGCAGCTGCAGCGCGCCGCCCAGGCCGGCCAGCAAGGCGCCCAGCGCGAACACGGCCGTGAACAGCCAGGCCTGGTTGACGCCGAGCGCGCTCACCATCTCGCGGTCCTGGGTGGCGGCCCTCACCAGCGTGCCCCAGCGCGTGCGGGTCAGCAGCAGCCAGAGCAGGCCCAGCACGACGGGGCCGGCCACGATCAGGAAGAGGTCGTAGGAAGGAAACTGCCGCCCGAGGATGGACACCGAACCCGTCAGGCCGGGCGCGCGCGGGCCCAGCAGCTCTTCAGCGCCCCAGAACCAGAGCACACCGTCCTTGATCACCAGGCCCAGCGCAAAGGTGGCCAGCAGCTGGAACAGCTCCGGCGCGCGGTAGATGCGGCGCAGCAGCAGGATTTCCACCAGGGCGCCCAGCACGCCGACGGCCAGCGCCGCGAGCAGCAGGGCCGGCCAGAAACCCAGGGTGCTGCCCAGCGCGGCCACCAGGGAATAGGCGACATAAATGCCGACCATGAAAAAAGAGCCGTGCGCGAAGTTGACGATGCGCGTGACGCCGAAGATCAGCGACAGCCCCGCCGCCACCAGGAACAGCGAGGACGCACCGGCCAGGCCGTTGAGCAGCTGCACGATAAAGCCTGAAAAGCTCATGAATAAACCTTTTTTGCGGGAAACCGGCAGCCCGCGGCGCGGCGGCCTATCCGCCGCGCCCGGGGCTCCTGCGCACCGGGCAGGCCGGCGCGCCCGTGCTGTCAGTCGGCGGCGCGCATCTTCTTGACTTC
>Ga0209758_1004417_pt1 | contig 11716 bp, 10 predicted proteins | sample AraplaMF_Col_mMF_FD_184258 | JGI IMG/M metagenome (GOLD analysis project Ga0209758, IMG submission 184258) | Arabidopsis root microbial communities from the University of North Carolina, USA - plate scrape MF_Col_mMF (SPAdes) (version 2) | ecosystem: Host-associated > Plants > Roots > Endosphere... | reverse complement strand
GCGATGGCACCTGCCACCACCGCAGTGAAAGCGCGTCTTGTGATCTTCATCATACCCTCCGGAATAGACGACGCTAAAATAAAGTATGTCTACATTTTTCCTAGAGTATACGTGCTCCCGCGTGCGCTTCTTCGGGATTCGCTTTTTTGTTCTGCCGCAGTAGCGAGCAAAAAGAACCGCGCCTGTTGCTGGCCCGATTTCGAGCGCCGATCGGAGCGTCGAGGCGTTGCTAAAACAGCGGGTGGCTGCCGTCTTTACCGATGACGGTTTCCTTGACAAGGAATATGGCCATGAGGAAGGACAACCCGGCTGTATCTGGGTCGTCGATGTCAAGTCGAATGTGTAGTGGCGCCAACCTACATCAAATTCTTGCATCGTGTTTATGAGCCCCAGACCACTGACTGCTCATGCCGCTTGATCAGGTGCTTGAGGTTATCGAAGCCCGTGCGGATGTGGCGGGCGAAGTGATCTACGGCAGGCGTGCGAGGTGCGTCCGAACGCTTCAACAGACCGAGCGCGCGTTCCGGATGGGGGATGGGGACGGGCAGGGCTGTGATGGATTTTTCGTTACGCAATGCGAAGACGACGCTGTGCGGCATGATGGTCAGTGCGTCAGCCGCCTTCATGTAGTGGACGACACTCATGAGGGAGCCGCCCGAATAGCGAATCTTGACTTCGGTTGCGCCGAAAGACAGGAGCATGCTGCGCAGATCGGTAAGCAGCGGGCTGCCTGGCGGTGGTGCCACCCAGGGAAAATCGAGCAGGTGTGCCGGTTGAGGCCGCCGCTTCAACAGCAATGGATGGGTGACCCGGCAGGCGATGACGTTGCGGCCGGGCAGGATTTGCTGGAATTCAAGGCCGGAGCCCTCGTCGAGAATATCGATTGGACAGATGGCAAGGTCGATCTGGTCGGCATTGAGCGCGGCCCGGAGGTCTGGGAAATAACCATAGGTCTGGTCGATGCGCACGTCTGGATGCAGGTTCTGGAACTCGGCGACCATCCCGGCGATCAACGCGTCCATGAAAAAAGGCGTGCCGCCGACACGCACCACGCCGCTCCTGCCGACCCGAAAGCTTTCGACGACATCGGAGGCCTTGCGTGATGCCGAGAGCATGGTCTGACCGTGGTCGGCCAAGGCTCGGCCGAGCGGCGTCGGCTGCAGCGGACGGCGGCCCTTGATGAAGAGCGGTTCCCCGATCCGCGCTTCCAGCATGGAAAGCGTGCGCGACACCGCCGGCTGGGAAAGGCCGAGCAGGGCCGCGCCCTCGGTGACGCCGCCGGTTTTGACGACCGCAGCCAGTTGGACAAGATGTCGTTCATCTATCTTCATAACGATATGATATATTAAACTGGAATAAAATCATCATGGGCAACGTGATCTCGCGCTAATTTATCTCTACCAGCCATTGCTTTGGAGGAGACGCATGACGCCGGGTCCGATGGCGCTGAATTTCAGCGAAGCCAACTCGCATGACATGTTCGCGCAACGACTTCCGCCATCAAAGGAGCACAGCCTGCCGCAGGTTCTCGCGGCGGCGGTGACGCATCTTCATACCTTGATCCGCGAAGTGCGACCCACCCAGGCGGAATGGCGCCAGGTCATCGAATTCTTGACCGATGTCGGCCACGCCAGCGACGAGCGGCGCCAGGAGTGGGTGCTGCTGTCGGATCTGCTCGGCGCTTCGGCACTGGTCGAGGAGATCAACTCGCGCCGTCCGAAGACGGCCACCCCCAACACCGTGCGCGGACCTTTCTTCCGCGCCGACGTTCCGCAACTGCCGCTCGGCGGCAATATTTCGCTCGATGGAATCGGCGAGACACTGGAGGTTTCCGGCCGCGTGCAGGATCTCGATGGCGATCCTATCGCGAATACCGAAATCATCACCTGGCAGGCCAATGCTCAAGGGCTCTACGAAAACCAGCAGCCGGACCTGCAACCGGAATTCAATCTGCGCGGCAGCTTCCGCACGGATGCGGACGGACGTTTCCACTATCGGACCATCAAGCCATGTGGCTATGGCGTGCCCGACGATGGTCCGGTGGGAAAGCTTCTGCGGGAGGCGGGCTATCCGCTGCGCCGCCCGGCGCATCTTCATTTCATCATCAAGGCGCCGGGCTTCGAGACGATCACCACGCATATCTATGACGGCAGCGATCCGCATCTGGCCGAAGACGCGATCTTCGGCGTCAAGCCGGAGCTAGTGCGAAGCTTCGAGCGCCAGGGCGAGCGGCAAGGCAAGGGCGCAACGACCTGGCGGCTCGACCTCGCCTTCGTCATGGTCCGCGCCAGACAGAGAGGCGACACATGAGCCGCGATTTCATCTATAGCGGCAGCCCCGCCCATATCGTCTTCGGCGAAGGCAAGAGCGCTGCCGCCGGCGAATGGGTGGAAAAGCTCGGATGCGCCAAGGCGTTCGTCCTCTCGACGCCGCAACAGAGGGCCGACGCTGAAGCGTTGGCCGCGCGGCTGGGCTCTCTCGCCGTCGGCGTCTTTGCCGGCGCCGTCATGCACACGCCAGTCGATGTCACCGAAGAGGCGATGGAAGTGGTTCTCCGAACGCAGGCCGATTGCGTCGTTTCGCTCGGCGGCGGATCGACCACCGGGCTTGGCAAGGCAATCGCCTATCGCACGGATCTGCATCAGATCGTCATTCCGACGACCTATGCCGGATCGGAAGTCACGCCTATCCTCGGCCAGACGGAGGGCGGGCGCAAGACCACCGTGCGCCATGCGAGCATCCTGCCTGAGGTGGTGATCTACGACCCCGCCCTGACGCTCGGCCTGCCGGTTGGCATGAGCGTCACCTCGGGCCTGAATGCCATGGCCCATGCGGTCGAGGCGCTCTACGCGCAGGATCGCAACCCGATATCGACACTGATGGCGGCGGAGGGGCTGCGGGCCTTCAAGACCAGTCTGCCCGACATCGTCGCTGTGCCGCGGGATGCCGATGTCCGCGCCGATGCGCTCTACGGCGCCTGGCTCTGCGGCACCGTGCTCGGTACGGTCGGTATGGCCCTGCACCACAAGATCTGCCACACGCTGGGCGGCACTTTCGATACGCCGCACGCCGACACGCATGCGATCATGCTGCCCCACACCGCCGCCTACAATGCCGCTGCCGTGCCGGAACTTCTGGCGCCTGTCGCCGATATCTTTGGCGGTTCGGTCGGCGGCGGGCTTTGGGATTTCGCCAGTCAGATCGGTTCACCGCAGGCGCTGAAGGATCTTGGCCTCAGCGAAACCGATCTCGATCGCGCAGCCGAGATCGCCACCGAAAATCCCTACTGGAATCCGAGGCCGATCGACCGGCAATCCATTCGTGCCCTGCTACAGGATGCCTGGCAGGGCAAACGACCGGCATGAGTTGACGACAGACATCACGCTCTCTGGGAGGAGAGAAAAATGGGAGGAGGAAACATGTTTACGAGACGCGATTTTCTGAAGACGACGGCCGCCACCGGGGCACTGGTGGCGACATCCGGGCTTGCCGCCCCCGCAATCGCACAGGATGCTGCGATCAAGCTCGGTTATGTCAGCCCGCAGACGGGGCCGCTTGCCGCCTTCGGCGAGGCCGACAAATTCGTCATCGACAGCTTTCTGACGACCACCAAGTCGATGGGTCTCAACTATGAGGTCGTCGTCAAGGACAGCCAGTCCAATCCGAACCGGGCGGCGGAGGTCGCCAAGGAACTGATCGTCACCGATGAGGTGAACCTGATCCTCGTCGCCTCGACGCCGGAGACCACCAATCCGGTGGCGACCACCTGCGAGGCCGAGGAAATGCCCTGTATTTCGACGGTGGCGCCCTGGCAACCCTGGTTCATCGGCCAGCAGGGCAATCCCGGCGACCCCACCTCGTGGAAACCATTCAACTATGCCTATCACTTCTTCTGGGGTCTCGAGGACGTCATCTCCGTCTTCACCAATATGTGGGCGCAGATCGAGACCAATAAGAAGGTCGGCGGCTTGTTCCCCAATGATGGCGATGGCAATGCCTGGGGCGATAAGGTCGTCGGCTTTCCGCCGGTGCTGGAAAAGATGGGCTATGGCCTGATCGACCCGGGCCGCTACCAGAATATGACCGACGATTTTTCGGCGCAGATTAACGCCTTCAAATCGGGCCAGTGCGAGATCATCACCGGCGTAGTGATCCCGCCTGACTTCACCACCTTCTGGAACCAGGCCAAGCAGCAGGGTTTCGCCCCGAAAATCGCCTCGATCGGCAAGGCGCTACTCTTCCCGCAGACCGTGGAGGCGCTTGGCAATGCCGGGCATAATCTGTCGTCGGAAGTCTGGTGGACGCCGAGCCATCCGTTCAAGTCGTCCTTGACGGGGGAAAGTGCGACACAGGTGGCAGCCGCCTTCACCAAGGTGACTAACAGGCCCTGGACACAGCCGATCGGTTTTGCCCATGCGCTGTTCGAGCTGGCGGTGGATGCGATGAAGCGGGCCGGAGACCCCAAGGATGGGGATGCCGTCGCGCAGGCGATTGCGGCGACCAAGCTCGATACGCTGGTCGGGCCGATCGCCTGGGACGGCAAGGGCCTGCCGCCGTTTGCCGCCAAGAACATTGCCAAGACGCCGCTCGTCGGCGGCCAGTGGCGGCTCAAAGACGGCGGCGGCTACGATCTCGTCATCACCGACAATAAGACGGCGCCGAACATACCGGTCGGCGGCAAGATGGAAGCTATCGCCTGATTTTGGGCGCGGGGCCTGCCAGAGGCCCCGCCTATTCTGGGAGGAATGGGTTTGGCAATTCTCGAACTCGATGGTGTCTCGAAGAAATTCGGAGCGTTGACCGTCGCCGAGCAGATTTCCTTTGCCGTCTGCGAAGGCGAGGCGCTGGGGATCATCGGGCCGAACGGCGCCGGCAAGTCGACGCTCTTCAATCTGATCACCGGCAATATCGCCGCCGATAGCGGCAGCATCCGCTTTCTCGGCAGCGACGTGACGCGCACGCCGCCGATGGCGCGCTGCCTGTCGGGAATGGGCCGCACCTTCCAGATCCCGCAGCCGTTCGAGAAGCTGACGGTCTTTGAAAACCTCCTGGTCGCCGGCGCTTTCGGCTCGCGGCGGCGCGAGGCCGAGGTGTCGGACCGCTGCGCCGAAATCCTGGTGGATACAGGGCTGATCGACAAGGCGAATGTGCTGGCCGGAGGCCTGTCGCTGCTACAGCGCAAGCGGCTGGAACTGGCGCGCGCGCTGGCGACGGAACCGAAGCTGCTGCTGCTCGATGAAATCGCCGGCGGACTGACCGAGGGCGAATGCCGGTCGTTGGTTGCCACGATCCGCGCCATTCATGCGCGCGGCGTTGCGGTCATCTGGATCGAGCATGTGCTGCACGCGCTGAATTCCGTCGTCGAGCGGCTGCTGGTGCTGCACTTCGGCAGGGTCATCGGCATCGGCAAGCCGCAGGACATCATGGCCTCGCGCGATGTGCGCGAAATCTATCTGGGGATCGAGATCTGATGGCGCTGCTCGAAACCAGAGGCTTGACTGCCTCCTACGGTGATTTCCAGGCGCTGTTCGGTGTCGATATTACGGTCGGCGCCGGCGAAACCATCGCCATCATCGGCGCCAACGGCGCCGGCAAGACGACGCTGATGCGCTCGATCTCGGGCGTGCTCGCCAATGCGGCTTCGTCGATCCTTTACCGCGACGAGCCGATCGGCGCGCTGCCGGCGCCTGACATTCTGGCGCGCGGCATTGCCATGGTGCCGGAAGGGCGAAAGCTCTTTCCATCGCTGAGTGTCGAGGAGAACCTGCTGATCGGCAATTATGGCCGCAAGGTCGATGGGCCGTGGACGCTCGAAAGCGTCTTTTCGCTGTTCCCGGTCCTCAAGGAGCGGCGCGACAATCCGGCCACAGCACTTTCCGGCGGGCAGCAGCAGATGGTGGCGATCGGCCGGGGGCTGATGTCCAATCCGGCGGTGCTGCTCTGCGACGAGATCAGCCTCGGTCTGGCGCCTGTCGTGGTCCGCGATATCTACGCCGCCTTTCCACGAATCCGCGAGACCGGCGCTTCGATCGTCATCGTCGAGCAGGACATCGCCCGGGCGCTGAAGGTGGCCGACCGCGTCTACTGCATGATGGAAGGGCGGGTGACGCTCTTCGGCCGCGCCGCCGATCTTAGCCGCAACGACATCCACAAGGCCTATTTCGGGACGGATCACCATGAACTGGCTTGATACCATTCTCCAGGGCGTGCTGCTCGGCGGGCTCTATGCGCTGTTTGCAGCGGGGCTCAGTCTCGTCTTCGGCATTATGCGGCTGGTCAACCTCGCCCATGGCGACCTGATCGTGCTTGCCGCCTTCCTGATCCTGGTGCTGGTGACGACACTCGGGCTCGACCCGTTTGTTGCCGCCCTGATAGCGATGCCGCTGATGTTCGCCATCGGTTGGGGCCTGCAATATTTCCTGCTCAACCGCACGCTCGGCAAGGATATCCTGCCGCCGCTGCTCGTCACCTTCGGCCTGTCGATCGTCATCCAGAACGGCTTGCTCGAAGGTTTTTCCGCCGATAGCCGCCGCGTCTTTGCCGGCAGCCTCGAAAGCGCCTCCGTGAATTTGGGCCCCGTCACCGCCGGCATCATGCCGCTGATGACATTCTTTTCGGCGGTCGCCGTCATCGTCTGTCTCAACCAGCTGATCTATCGCACGTCCGTCGGCCGCGCCTTCCGGGCAACCTCGGACGATCCGGTGACAGCAGGGCTGATGGGCATCCGGCCGCAACGTATCTTCGCCATGGCGACGGGACTTGCCATGGTCGTGGTGACGATCGCGGCTCTCTACCTCGGGACGCGAGCAAATTTCGATCCGACATCAGGACCGGCGCGGCTGATCTATGCCTTCGAGGCGGTGATCATCGGCGGGCTTGGCTCGCTCTGGGGCACGCTCGCCGGCGGCATCATTCTCGGCGTTGCCCAGACGCTGGGCGCTGCGATCAATCCGGAATGGCAGATCCTTGCCGGCCATCTGGCATTCCTCGCCGTTCTCCTGTTCAAGCCGCGCGGCCTTTTCCCGCGCGCGGTGGATTGAGGTGCATCGATGACCATGGCCATTCCCTCCTTCACCGTCGAGACGCGCACCAGGGCATCGACATTGTCCGCCGCGGCGATCATTGCCCTTTTGCTGCTTGCCTGTGCCGCACCCTTCATCGTCTCGCGCGGCGTCATCCAGGACTTGTTCTTCATCCTCACCATGCTGGTCTTGGCGCAGAACTGGAACCTGCTTGCCGGTTATGCCGGGCTGATCTCGGTCGGCCAGCAGGTCTTCGTCGGCTTCGGCGCCTATTCGATGTTCGGCTGCGTCATCCTGTTCGGCATCGATCCGGTCGTTGCAATCCTGATTGCCGGGCTGTTCTCGGTCGCCCTTGCCATTCCCACAGCCTTCTTCACCTTTCGGCTTTACGGCCCCTATTTCGCCATAGGCACCTGGGTGGTGGCCGAGGTCGTGCGGTTGCTGCTGGCCCAGTGGAAAGCGCTCGGCGGCGGCACGGGCACCTCGTTGCCGCGGGATGCGGCCCGCGACATGATGGGCGTCGGCGTAATGCGCGATGTCTTCGGCATGAAGGCCTCGCAGGCAGGCGATGCACTGACCTACTGGCTGGCGCTGATCCTCGTCGTCGCGACCATCGGCTTCATCTATGGGCTGCTGCGCAGCAAGCAGGGCCTTGGCCTCGCCGCCGTGCGCGACAACGAGCAGGCGGCCCGCGCCGTCGGCGTCGATGCGCGGCGGATGAAGACGCTGGTCTATCTCGCCACCGCCTTCATGACAGGCATTGCCGGCGCGCTGATCTATGTGCAGAAGGCGCGGATTTCGCCGGATGCGGCCTTCTCGGTCACCGACTGGACCGCCTATGTCATCTTCATCGTCGTGATCGGCGGCATCGGCACGATCGAGGGACCGATCCTCGGCGTCATCATCTTTTTTCTGCTGCAGAACCTCCTGGCCGATTATGGCTCCTGGTACCTGCTGATGCTGGGTCTTCTCGGCATCGCCATCATGCTGTTTGCGCCGCGCGGCCTTTGGGGACTGTTCTCAGAACGCACCGGCATCCAGCTTTTCCCGGTTCGCCGCGTCCTGAAGGGCGGGCCGCTCAATCTCACGCATAGGGGAGGGCCTCATGGCTGACATTACCACCAACGTACTCATCATCGGCACCGGCCCAGCAGGCTCCGCCAGCGCTGCCCTGCTCTCGTCCTACGGGGTCGAGAACCTGGTGATCAACCGCTACCGCTGGCTCGCCAGCACGCCGCGCGCCCACATCACCAACCAGCGCACCATGGAGGTGCTGCGCGATCTCGGCCGCGACGTGGAGGATGAGGCCTATATGTTCGCGGCCGAGCAGGACCTGATGGGTGAGAACGTCTTCTGCACCTCGCTCACCGGCGAGGAGATCGGCCGGATGAAGAGCTGGGGCAAACATCCGCTGTCACGCGCCGAGCACCAGCTGTCGTCGCCGACCCTTATGAATGACCTGCCGCAGACCTTCATGGAACCGCTGCTCTACAAGACGGCCTGTTCGCGCGGCAGCCAATCGCGCATGTCGACGGAATATCTAAGCCATGTACAGGATGAAGACGGGGTTACGACGACCTGTCTCGACCGGCTGACCGGCAAGGAGTTCACCGTCCGCTCGAAATTTCTGGTTGGCGCCGATGGCGGCAATTCCAGGGTTGCGGAACATTCGGGCCTGACATTCGAAGGCAAGATGGGCGTCGCCGGTTCGATGAACATTCTGTTTGAGGCCGATCTGTCGCGACTGGTCGCCCATCGACCCTCGGTGCTTTACTGGGTGCTGCAGCCGGGCGCCGATGTCGGCGGCATCGGCATGGGTCTGGTGCGCATGGTCAGGCCGTGGAACGAGTGGCTGATCGTCTGGGGTTACGACATCAATCAGCCGGCCCCTTCGGTGGATGAAACGCATGCGAAGAAGGTCGTGCGCGACCTGGTCGGCGATTCCGATCTCGAGATGACGATCAAGTCGGTCTCGACCTGGACCGTCAACAACATGTACGCGACGTCAATGTCGAACGGCCGCGTCTTCTGCATGGGCGACGCCACCCATCGCCATCCGCCGTCAAACGGGCTCGGCTCGAACACCTCGATCCAGGATGCATTCAACCTAGCATGGAAGCTGGCTTTCGTCCTCAAGGGCGCCGCTGACCAGAAACTTCTCGATAGCTATCAGGACGAGCGAGCGCCTGTCGCCAAGCAGATCGTCACCCGCGCCAACAAGTCGATCGAAGAATTCGGGCCGATCTTCAAGGCGCTCGGCCTGCTTGATTCGATCGATCCGGTTAAGATGCAGCAGAACATGGATGCTCGCTGCAACAACACGGTTGCTGCTGAAGAACAGCGCGCCGCCATCCGCAAGGCGATCGCCGACAAAGTCTATGAGTTCGATTGCCACGGCGTCGAGATGAACCAGCGCTATCGATCCCGGGCGATCGTAACGGATGGGCAGGCGGAGCCGGCGTTCGCCAGAGACCCGGAGCTGCACTGCCAGCAGACGAGTTGGCCGGGTGCAAGGCTTCCACATGCCTGGGTTTATTCCGCGACAGGTGAAAAGCTGTCGACGCTCGACCTTGCCGGACACGGCAAGTTCACGGTGCTCACCGGCATCGGCGGGCAGGGCTGGATCGAGGCCGCCCGAACCCTGGGGAAGGAACGGGGCATCGATATAGCCGCACACCTGATCGGTCCGCGTCAGCCCTGGCAGGACTTTACCGGCGACTGGGCGAATATGCGCGAAATCCGCGACAGCGGCGTCCTGCTCGTGCGTCCCGACCATCATATCGCCTGGCGAAGCGAGGCGATCGTCGACGATCCGTCAGCCGAACTGCGGCGCGTGCTGACCACCGTTTTAGGGAAATGAGGCCATGATTGACGCACATGAAAAGGGTTTCTTCACAGAGGAGGACTCAGTTGAGGTGGTGACGAGCCGGAACGCCACCGCCACAGACCAGCGCCTGAAGCGTGTGATGGATGTCGTAACACGTAAGCTGCACGAGGCGGTAAAGGAGCTTGAGCCGACGCAGGAGGAATGGATGGAGGCAATCCTTTTTCTCACCCGCACAGGGCACACATGCAACGAATGGCGACAGGAATTTATCCTGCTGTCGGATGTGCTCGGCGTGTCGATGCTGGTCGACGCCATCAATAACCGCAAGCCCTCAGGGGCTTCCGAAAGCACTGTTCTTGGCCCGTTTCACGTTGCCGACGCGCCGGAACTGCCGATGGGCGCCAACATCTGCCTCGATCAGAAGGGCGAGGACATGGTCATCGGCGGCCACATCCTCGGCACTGATGGCAGGCCGATTGCCAACGCTGTGATCGACGTCTGGCAGGCCAACGACGAAGGCTTCTACGACGTGCAGCAGAAGGGGATCCAACCAGACTTCAACCTCCGCGGCGTCTTTCGCACCGGCGCGGACGGCCGTTACTGGTTTCGCGCGGTCAAGCCTAAGTATTACCCGATCCCGGACGATGGACCGGTTGGCAAGCTGCTCGGTGCGCTCGGTCGCCACCCCTACAGGCCTGCTCACCTGCACTACATCATCAAGGCCCACGGCTTCGAGACGCTCACGACACACATCTTTGATCCGGACGACCCGTATATCCATTCTGACGCCGTCTTCGGTGTGAAGGAGAGCTTGCTTGCCAAGTTCCAGCAGGTTGAGGATCCGGTACGCGCCAACGAGCTCGGTTTCCTGGGTGAGTTCTGGCAGGTAGAGCACGATTTCGTGCTGGCTCGGCCGGAGGAGTAGGATCTTTTGGCGCAAGTCGGCCCCGTCCAAACCGGCGACCAGTTCCACTCGCGGTGAGGTCCGGACGGGCATCTTCGGCCAACCACCCATGTCCGCAGCGTTGGTCGCGCGCGGGGTGGGAGGGTGCTCCTCGAAAGGTCGCCCCCTCGTTTCCCTCACGAGATAGGTTGCTGGTAAGAACGCGGATGCTGGGAGCTACCTGCTCTGAAGTGGCGCCGGAAGCAACTCAGGTGGAAAGTCCTGGTAGGAAACCGGTCGCAAAAACCGATAGATTGCCAGCGTGCCGACTGAAGTCGACCGACCGTCGGACGTTGCCGGGTACGGCCCGCCGTGCACCATCGCCGGAGAAACCTCGACGCCGGTGCCGAACCCGTTCACGAGGAGACGACCGGCCAGGAGCTCCAACTGGGAAAGCATTTCCGCAGCATTCGACAAGTCGTCTTGGTGGACGTGCAGGGCAATCGTCAATTGACCTTCCAAAGAGTTCACGACCTGGCGCAGATCTGCTTCATCTCGGCAACGCACGATCAATCCTGCTGCGCCGAATATCTCCTCCTGAAGCTCGGGCTCTGACAGGAAGGAGGCCGAGCTCGTTTCAAAGAGGGCCGCCGCTGCCTGTTGCGGCGTTCCCTGCTTTCCCGTCGCCAGCTGCGATACGGAAGACGAGGCCGACAGTCTGGCGACACCCTTCCGATAGGCCTCGCATATCCCCCCGGTCAGCATCGTTTGAGCCGGCGATTCCTGAAGAGCTGCGGAGGCAGCGTTTATGAACGCGTCGAGGCCGGGGCCATCGATTGCGATGATGAGGCCTGGATTGGTGCAGAACTGACCGGCTCCCAAGGTCAAGGAGGACGCAAACGATTTCCCGATCGCTTCCGCGTTGTTCCGCAGGGCGTTCGGGAAAAGAATAACGGGATTGATGCTGCTCATTTCGGCGTAGAC
>Ga0209758_1004416_pt1 | contig 11719 bp, 4 predicted proteins | sample AraplaMF_Col_mMF_FD_184258 | JGI IMG/M metagenome (GOLD analysis project Ga0209758, IMG submission 184258) | Arabidopsis root microbial communities from the University of North Carolina, USA - plate scrape MF_Col_mMF (SPAdes) (version 2) | ecosystem: Host-associated > Plants > Roots > Endosphere ... | reverse complement strand
TGGGACATCTTCAACGGCGGCCAGAGCAGCTGGAAGCGCGCCGAAGCCGGCGAGCGCATGATCGAAGAGCAACAGAAGCACGCCCGGCTGCAGCGTGAGGCGCTGGAATCCCTCGACAAGGCCTGGGCCGCCCGCACCATCACCGCCGAGCGCGCCGCCGCCTTGCTGCGCGACGTCGACGCGGCCCGCCGCACCTTCGTCGCCTACAACAAGGAATACGAGCTCGGTCAGCGCACCCTGATCGACCTCTTGAACTCACAGAACCAGTACTTCAATGCCAATGTCTCGTTGGTCTCGGCCCGTGGCGTCACGGTGTTCGCCGACTATCAGTTGCTGGCGGCGATGGGGCAGCTGCTGACTTATCTGAAGACCGGCAAGCCGCCCGAAGTGGACCTGCTCGAGACCCGGCCGCTCGGTCTGATCCCGATCAGGATCGCGCCGATCCTGCTGACCGCTCCCGAGCCGGGATCGGAGCCCTTGAATACGGCAGTGCCATTCCCGCAGTGGAACAATCCGTTCTCCGCGCCGCTTGAGCCTCGTGTCGTAACCTTCGGAGATCGCTGGTCTTCGGCAGATCCGCGGGAAGCCAACGCCTTGTTCCTCGCCTCCGGCAAATATGGCCAGACGGGTACGGCGGAGCCGGCCGGTAAATAAGCCGGCTTGGCGGGGCGGGAATCTCGCCCTTTGCGCGCCATGGCGTAAGTTGCCGTGGCGTAATTTACTTTAAGTCCAGCTAATCGGCCGGGTTTCTAAAATACCGCGGGTGATTGTCGGCGATTTCTTATAAAGCTGGGGGCGTTGGCATTTAATATTGTCAAGAGGCTCCCGTTTGCCGCTATGCGCGGGGCGCCACTGGAATTTCCGAGGCATCGTTGAATATCCGTTCCCCAAAGTTCGATTCAGCCGCGTTCGATCTCAAGATGGATCCGCCGAAGGCGCCGGTCGAAATCCCGGTCATCCATGACGACCCGCTGTCGGACAGCCTGCTGTACTTGGCGGGCCATCACGGCCGCGCGATCAGCCGCAGCGCGCTGCTGGCGGGGCTCCCGGTCGAGCGCGGGATTCTGACCGCGGCGCTTTACGAACGCGCGGCGCAGCGCGCCGGGCTGGAAGCCCATCTCTCCGAGCGCCCCCTCGAAGACATCCCGGCGCTGGTGTTGCCGGCGGTTCTGTTGTTTCACGACGGCTCGACCCGAATTCTCTTGGGGATCGACGCCGCGGCCGGCCGGCTCACGGTCGCCGACCCCTCGACCAGAGATACCCCCGCAGTCGAGCGTCTTGACGTAATCAACGCCCAGTATTCCGGCTTCGCCTATTTGATCAGGCCCGCGAACGTCGCCGATCCGCGCGCCGTCGCCGCCGGCGAGCTTCCCAAGGCACATTGGTTCTGGTCCGTCGTCAGCAAGTTCGGCTCCAACTACGGCCACGTCGCGATCGCCGCCTTCATCGTCAACATGCTGGCGCTGGCGGCGCCGCTGTTCACCATGAGCGTTTACGACCGGGTGATTCCGAACGGGGCCATTCCGTCGCTGGTCGCCCTGAGCATCGGACTTTGCCTGGCGATCGGCTTCGATTTCCTGCTCAAGGTCGTGCGTAGCCGCATCATCGACCTGACCGGCAAGAAGATCGACGTGGTGCTTGCCGCCAACATTTTCGAACATGTCATGTCCGTGAAGATGGACAAGCGGCCGCCGTCGGTCGGCATCCTCGCCAACCAGATGCGCGACTTCGATTCGGTGCGCGAATTCTTCACCTCGGGAACGGTGGTCACCGCGACCGACATGGTCTTCGCCATCCTGTTCCTGGCGGTGCTTTTCGTGGTCGCCGGTCCGTTGGCCTGGATTCCCCTCGCCATGCTTCCGATCATGATCTGCGTCGGCCTCGTGCTGCAGCGGCCGCTGGACCGCGCGATGCGGCGCCTGCAGGCGGAATCCGCGGCGCGGCATGGCATTCTGGTGGAATCCCTGAGCGGCATCGAAACCGTCCGCGCGGTGGCGGGCGAAAGCCGGGTGCAGATGGTGTGGGAGCGTTCGGTCGCGGCCACCGCGCGTTCCAGCGAGGACGTGCAGTTCTGGTCGTCGCTGGCATTGACCAGCGCCAGCGTCGCCACCCAGGTCTGCAGCCTGCTGCTGGTGGTGGTCGGCGTGTTCCTGATCCTCGACGGCAAGCTGACGGTCGGCGCGCTGGTGGCGGCCAATATGCTGTCCGGCCGCGTACTCGGTCCGATCGCCGGCATCGCCGCGGTCATGACCCGAGCCACGCAGACGATGTCTTCGCTGCGCTCGATCAATCGTCTGATGGAAATGGAACGGGAGCGGCCGCCGGAAAAGATCTTCGTTGCGCGCGAAATCAAGCAGGGCCGCATCGAGTTCAAGAACGTCAGCTTTTCCTATCCGAACAGCCAGGCCAAGGCGCTCGACGATATTTCCTTCCATGTGAGGCCCGGCGAGAAGATCGGCATCATCGGCAGGGTGGGATCCGGCAAGACCACGGTCGGCCGGCTTGCCACCGCGTTCTATCCGCCCTCCGAAGGCAACATCCTGGTCGATGGCATCGACATCCGGCAATACGATCCCGCCGACCTTCGCGCCGGCATCGGTTTCGTGCTGCAGGACGTCGATCTGTTCTACGGCAAGCTGCGCGACAACATCACGCTCGGCAAGACCGCCGCGACCGATGAGGAAGTGCTGGAAGCCGCGCGCTTGTCCGGCGTCGAGACCTTCATCGCCGGCCACCCGCAGGGCTATGAGATGATGATCGCCGAGGGCGGTCGCAGCCTGTCCGGCGGCCAGAAGCAGGCGATCGGACTGGCGAGGGTGCTGATTCGCAAGCCCAAGGTGCTGTTCCTGGATGAGCCGACCGCGCATTTCGACGTCCGGAGCGAGGCCGAGTTCCTCGAACGCCTCAAGACATTGGCGAAGGGCGAAATGACCATCATCGTCTCGACGCATCGTCCGTCGCTGCTCTCGCTGGTCGACCGCATTCTGGTGTTCGACAACGGCAAGATCGTCGCCGACGGCCCGGCGGATCAAATCCTGACGCGCCTGCGTCCCCAGGCTGTGCCTGCGGCAACCGCGGCGAGGGCGACCAATGGCGCAATCTGATTTCGCTTTTTCGAACGACATCCGCGCGGCGGTCGAACTGCGCACCCCGCGCACCTCGCGCATGCTGCTGTTCACCGCATTGGGACTGCTGGTGACGTCCATTCTCTGGGCGCATTTCGCGGTGCTCGACGAGGTCAAGCGCGGCAACGGCAAGGTGGTGCCGTCGCGGCAGACCCAGGTGGTGCAGTCGCTGGAGGGCGGCATCATCAGCGAATTGCTGGTTCAGGAAGGATCCATCGTCGAGAAGGACCAGCCGCTGGCCCGCATCGAGGACACCAACTTCGCATCGCAGTTCGGCGAAATCCGCGAGCGCCGGGGCGCCATGGCGGCCCGCGTCATCCGGCTCGAGGCGGAAACCCAGGGGCTTAAGGATGTGGTGTTTCCCGAAGAGCTCAATCGGGTGGCGGCGCGCGCGGTCCTGACCGAACGCTCGGTGTTCGATTCGCACATGAGGAAACTGGCGCAGGACATCGACGTCATTCAGCAGCAGGAAACCCAGAAGCTGAAGGAAATCGACGAGTTGCGGGCGACGGAAACCCGGTTTGCCGAGACCCTGGTGCTGCTCAATCGCGAGACCGCGCTGACCCGCAAGCTCTATGACCAGAAGGTCGTTCCGGAGATCGAAATGCTGCGGTCCGACCGGCAGGCCACCGACATGCGCGGCCAGTTGGCCGTGGTGCGGGCGACCATCATCAAGACCGACGCGGCGGTGCAGGAGGCGCATTCGCGGCTCCTCAACATCACCACGGCATTCCGCGCGACCGCTGAAGACGATCTGGCGAAGTCGCGCGGCGATCTCGCCGTGCTCGACGAAAACATCAAGTCCGCCCAGGACCGGGTCCGCCGCACCGAACTGCGTTCGCCGGTTCACGGCGTGGTCAACAAGCTCAACGTCACCACCATCGGCGCGGTGGTGGCTCCGGGCGCCAGCCTGATGGAGATCGTGCCGCTCGACGATACGCTGCTGGTCGAAGGACGGATCCGGCCGCAGGACATCGCCTTCATCCGGCCCGATCACGAGGCGGTCGTCAAACTGAGCGCCTATGATTCCTCGACCTATGGCTCGCTCCACGGCAGGGTCGAACGCATCAGCGCCGATACCATCACCGACGAAAAAGGCGACAAGAACGAGCGCGGCGAGACGTTCTACCGCGTCATGGTGCGCACCGAGAAGAACCACCTCGGCACCACCGAGCGTCCGCTGCCGATCATCCCGGGCATGGTGGCGACGGTGGAAATCCTCACTGGCCAGAAGTCGGTGCTGGATTATCTCATCAAGCCGGCGCGGATGCTCAAGGACGAGGCTCTCCGCGAGCATTGAGATATTGCCGCGGAGCGCGCGTTTTGGCGCGTTTTCCGCGTGAAATCGCCGGCCGCGATGGTGAACGGTTTCTTAAGCGCCGGTGGCCGCCCGCGATTCGATAAAATGCCATCGAATGCGCTTGCCTCCGGTTAGGCCCGTTCTCGACAATCCCCCAATCCTTGCCGGGTTTTAACCGGGCTGAAAAGGCCGCGGATTTATCTGTTGTCCCACAAGATCCGGGACAGGGATCGACGCACCGACGTCGGCCGATGCCCCGGACAACGGGGCGTCAGTCATGTTGCGTATCGATCAGGCGCGGGCATTCCCGCGTGCGCTGGGGATTTTGCTTGCCGTGTCGTTCACCGCTGCCGGTGGTGGCAGCGTGTTGGCGAAATCGCGTGTCAAGAAGCCGGTCGTCGAAGACACCAACTGGCAAACCCAGCAGACACCTTACGCCACCCCGACGCCGCCGCCGGTGCGGTTCTTCACCATCAACGCCGTCCTCGCCAAGCACGACGGGCTGTCGCGCGCCAAGTCCGACGCGGTGCAGCTCGCGTCCGTCAATGCGTCGATGGGCACGCGATCCGACGTCGCCAGCGATGTTCCGCCGTCGCCCGCGGTCGCTCCCCTGACCAGCGAAGAGCCGTTCGGCCTGTTCACCTTCCGCGCGCCCGAGGGCTTGCTGTGGGTGAAGTGGCGCGGCGTCGAAGCCAGGATGCAGGCCGAGGCAAGGTCGATCGAAAACTGCAAGGCGGACGAGGACCGCTGCTCCGGCGCCGAACGCAGGTTCGTGGCGTTTGCCCGCTCGGCAGGCGCCGCCGACGGCCGCGCGCGCATCGCGATGATCAACCGCAGCGTCAACCAGGCCATTCGCTACGTCAGCGACATCGAGCAGCATGGCGTTGCCGACAGGTGGAGCTCGCCGCTGGAGAGCCTTTCGGCCGGCATCGGCGACTGCGAGGACTACGCGATCGCGAAGTTCGCATTGCTGCGCGAAGCCGGCGTCGCCGAGAAGGATCTCAAGGTGCTGCTAGTGCGCGATACCGCCGTGCGTCAGGATCACGCGGTGCTGGCGGTCCGTCTCGACGGGCGCTGGCTGGTGCTCGACAATCGCCATTCGGCGCTGTCGGAAAGCCGCGAACTGCCGTATTTCATGCCGTTGTTTGCCATCGACCACAACGGCGTCAGCCTGTTCGCGGCACCTTATGCCGCACGTCCGCGGCATGAAAGCGAGGCCGAGATTTCGCCCGCTGCCGACGCCGGCGGCATGGGCGGGGGCCAGACCTTGCAACTGCTGCTCTGACGGACCCGATTCCTCGCGTCATCCCCGGTCTCGCATCGATTTATTGGTGGAACGGCTTGTGAAGCAGGCCGCTTTTCGAGCATACTGCGCGGCGTTCGGGGCAGCACAAGGGGACGGCAGATGCGTTTGCGGCAATGGATTTTACTGAGCCTGTTGGCAGCGCTTTCGTTTGCTGGCGCGACCACCGGAGCCAGCGCGCAGACCTATCTTCCCGGCGCCGGGTTTTCCATCGCCTGTGAAAACGGCGCCAACTACCGGCTGACCTCTGGGGTTGTTGCGATTCCCGGCGATATCGTCACCGCCCACCTGTATCTGCGGCCGCACCATGCGGTGCCGGTCCGCCTGATTCCGATGGGCGAGGGCTATCGCTACGCCGGCCGCGGCGTCTGGCTCGACGGCATTCGCGAACACGCGCTGCTGTACCTGCACAAATATCGCCCGGTGGCCTGCGTCGTCTCGCGCGTCTGAGCGCGCATAGCCGTCGTTTCTCAACCTTGGTTTCCTAGCGTGTTTTCGAGCGAAGCATACCCGCGGACCTGATCCGGGGTGGATACCAGTTCGCGTGAAGTCGCGCTGGCCTTGTCCTCGTCTCGGCAGATGCAGCAGCGCGCGAACGGAGCGGCTTTCCCGTGTCGGCGGGCTGCCGGCAAACCAGCTGCTGTGGCATCCGATCACGACTTTGGTCCGATGCGCGGCGCCGTCGTAGGGCGTGAATCGGTGTGTCAATCCACGCATTTTCTGTCTCATTCCGCGCAATTTGCAGCTGCGATGCCGACGCTGCGACCCCTTGCCCAGAAAGCAATTGCGCGTTGCGGGATAATAGTTTCGCGGGAATTGTCCTGCGGTGCTCGATTTCCTCAAAGCCCGCACCGTGACGCTGGCAAATCGCAAGTATAGCCATGCACGATTTTGTCGTAATTACAATAGTTTGACGCTTATCACGCCAAAATTCGAATAGTAATATTGGCGAACTGTGGTGAAGTCTTGCAGAGGTAAGTATATTTGCTTGCCGGTTTACCTGTATTAACAGCTATTCATGTGGCTGACTTTAACCAACGTGCTTAAAAGTCTTTGAAAATAATCGTCAATTCTTGACGAACCGGGGCACTTAATAATATTTTAACCTTCGCAAGAGGGCCCGTTAGAGGCCGTCGTGAGGCGTGAGGTTATTTCAATGAATAAGCCGATTTTGCTTGCTCAATTGTCCGGCTCGTCAACGCAATCCGGGTTGCCGGGTGCTCCTCCGAAAAATTTGAAACTGGAAAAGCCGCAGAATGGCGCGGCCGTCACCATTCATCTCGATGGCAACAGCAAGCTCGATTTCGGCGACGTCGCCAGCGAGAAGCTGACCTTCGTTCGGGTCGGCGACAAGCTGATCGTCTTGTTCGACAACCAGTCCACCGTGACGATCGACCCGGTGTTCGGTCAGGACGGTCACCCGCGCTCTGACCTCGCATTTGCGATGAGCGCCGACCGCACGCTCACCGGCGATCAATTCGCCGAGCTGTTTCCGATCACCACCGATCAATCGGTGCTGCCTGCGGCCGGCCCCGGTGGCAACGGCCCGACGGCCGGCGCGAATTTCGGCAACTTCCAGGTCGATCCGCTGTCGGTCGGCACGCCGCTCGATCTGCTCGGTGCTGAAACTTTCGGAGCGGCCACCTTCGGAGACGTCCAGCAGACGCCGACCTCCGTGCCCGTCGCCGGCGGTGTTGTCGCCGTCTCGATCAACGAGGACGGTCTCAACGGCAACGCGGGCGGTACCGGTGACGTGCCGGGTCCGCTGGTCGTTACCGGTTCGCTGAACATCAATTTCGGCACCGATGCGCAGAACCGCAGCCTCTCCTTCCAGCCGGACGCCAATCAGCCGACGCTCACTGCGCTGACCTCGGACGGCCAGGCCGTGCATCTGTTCGTCACCACGGTCGGCGGCCTGCCGACCATGATCGGCTATGTCGGCACCGATCCGTCCGACGCCGCCAGCCAGGTATTCACGATTTCGCTCGACGCCAATTCAACCATCGGCGGCACCTACACCTTCACGCTGCTGCGGCCGCTGGATCATCCGATCCACGGCACCGAAGACAGCCTGAACCTCGCCATCAACATCATCGCCACCGATGGCTCCGGCGACACCACCACCACCACGATTCCGATCAACGTCAACGACGACACGCCGGTGATCGCGGTCGCCAACGAGACCCATTCGACGCTGACCGATCCCTTGCTGTTCGATCCGGCGACCCAGACCGGCTCGCTCGGCATCTCGTGGGGCGCCGACCGCTTCAACGACAACGTGGACGGCGGCGTCTCCGCCACGTCGGGCCAGACCGGCGATCGCTCGGTGGTGTTTTCCGATGCCGTCGTCGACCTGACCGGTCATCTGCAGAACGGCGAGGGCGCGCAGACCGCGACTTTCGCCACGCTGACCTCGCGCGGCGAGGAGGTGCACTTCGCGCTGCTCAACAACGGCACCGTGCTGATCGCCTACACCGGCGACGTGGTGCCGAGCCTGCCGGCATCCGGCTCCAGCGAAGTCAACGGCAATATCGTCTTCACCGTCACCCTGTCGGACGCCAGCGACAGCGGCAGCTATGTCATCACCCAGTACCAGCCGCTCGATCACAGCGCCGGCCAGCAGACGTTTGATTCGATCGATCTGTCGTTCCACTTCACCGCCACCGATTCCGACGGCGACCCGGTATCGGGCACGCTGACCGCGACCGTCAACGACACCGTGCCGGTCTCTACCGGCCCGATCGCCGATCACAGCCTGAGCGAAGCCGGCGGCAGCCAGCCGCCCGGTGACGGTGACTTCGAAACCTTTGTTGTGCAGCCGGTCGGTGGTTTCACGCCTTCGACCACCGGCGACGTGTCGCTGAATATCGACTGGCGTGCCGATAACGCCAACGATGGCGACGGACAGCCCGGCGACCGTTCGGTCGCGTTTGCCAGCGGCACGGTGGCCTCGCTGCTTGCGCTCGGCCTCACTTCGGACGGTGCGGCGATTACTTACGATATCTCGGCCGATGGCACCTTCCTGACCGCGAAGGTCGGCGAGGGTTCGGGCGCGCGCACCATCTTTACGGTCGAACTGAAGGATGGCACCGAGCACGGCTCCTACGAATTCAAGCTGCTCGACAACATCGATCATGTCGGCTCCGGAAACGGCGCCGATCAGCCGCTGACCTTCAGCTTCATCGCCACCGACAGCGACGGCGATACCACCGCGCCGGCGAGCTTCACCGTTCACGTCACCGACGACACGCCGGTGCAGGGCGAGGCCGGCTCGGCCAGCGCCAGCGAGGACGACGTCTCGACCTATCCGGCCACTGACACCTCGAGCGCTTCCAACAAGACCGATGCCACCAGCCTCGGTATTTCCTGGGGTGCCGATGACGACACCCGCGCCACCGGTGATACGTTCGGCCGCCAGGTCGGCTTTGCCGACGTCAACGGCACCATTGCGACGTCAGGCACTGTCACCGCCGATCAGATCGGCCTCTCCATTTCAGGCGGCACGCTGACCTCGGGCGGCGTCGCGCTGACCTATACGCTGGTGATCGACGACAATGGCGGCCAGACGCTGACGGCTTTTGCCGGCACCGAGAAAGTGTTCCAGGTCGTCCTTGATCCGACCGCGACCAACGGCAGCTACACCTTCGAGCTGTTCAAGGAGCTCGATCACGCCGCCGGCTCCGACAGCGCAACGCTGAAGTTCGACTTCGTCGCCACCGATGCGGACGGCGATCACGCCGGCCTCGGCAACTTCCAGGTCACGGTCGCCGACGACGCGCCGGTGCAGGGCGAGGCCGGTTCGGCCAGCGTCAACGAGGACGACGTCTCGACCTATCCGGCCACTGACACCTCGAGCGCTTCCAACAAGACCGATGCCACCAGCCTCGGCATTTCCTGGGGTGCCGATGACGACACCCGCGCCAGCGGCGATACGTTCGGCCGCCAGGTCGGCTTTGCCGACGTCAACGGCAACATCGCGACGTCAGGCACTGTCACCGCCGATCAGATCGGGCTCGGCATCTCCGGCGGCGCGCTGTCGTCGGGCGGCGTCGCGCTGACCTACACGCTCGTCATCGACGACAATGGCGGCCAGACGTTGACCGCTTTTGCGGGCGCGGTGCAGGTGTTCCAGGTCGTGCTGGATCCGACCTCCGCCAATGGCAGCTTCACCTTCGAGCTGTTCAAGGAGCTCGATCACACCGCTGGCTCCGACAGCGCCACGCTGACCTTCGGCTTCCGCGCCACCGATGCCGACGGCGATCTCGCCACTGGCAGCAGCTTCCAGGTCACGGTCGCCGACGACGTTCCGGTGGTCGGCAAGCCGTTCACCGGCGGCTATGTCGAGGAAGAGCAGTCCGTCGTGGTCGGCGCCGGCAACGAGGACACCAGCGGCACCGGCGACGGCGATCACGTCGACGGCATCTTCCCGTTCGTTCATGACGTCACCACCCAGAAGACCGGCGGCACGCTGGCCATCAGCTGGGGCGCCGACGACGCCAACAACAACAGCGCCCAGCCGGGCGACCGCTCGGTGCAGTTCGCCAATGTCGCCGATCCCGCCGGGCTGACCTCGCGCGGCGAAACGGTGCACTACAAGGTGTTCGACGTCACCGGCGGCCAGGTGCTGGTGGCCTATACCGGCGCCGAGCCCAGCGCGGTTCCGGCCAACACCAATGCCGCGATCGCCGCCCATGTGGTCTTCACGGTGGCGCTGTCGGATGCCGGCAGCGGCTCCTACACCTTCACCCTGATCGACACGCTGGATCAGCACGGCGCCGGCGAAGACACGCTGCCGCTGAACTTCCAGTTCACCGCCACCGATTCCGACGGCGACACCACCGATCCGGTGACGTTCTCCGTCAACGTGATCGACGACACCCCGGTGGCGATCGGCAATATCGTGGCCGGCTATGTCGAGGAAGAAGAACTTGCCGGCGGCAACGAGGACGACGTTCCCGGCGGCCTCGCGCCGGATGCCGACGGCAATTATCCGTTTGTCGGCCACCAGAACCTCACCACCGACAAGATCGGCGGTTCGCTCGGCATCCTGTGGGGCGGCGACGATTCCAACAAGAACGCCAATGGCGGCTTCACCGGCAGCCAGGTCGACGGCGACCGCTCGGTGGTGTTCGCCACCGGCACCGGTGCCGACCATGTGCTGTCTGGTACGGAACTGGCGGCCTTCCTCTCCGTCAGCGGCGGCAATGGGGCGATTGATCCGTCGACCCTGACCTCGGGCGGCGAGGCATTGATCTACACGCTGTCGGCCAACGGCACCGTACTGACCGCGACCACCGCGACCAGCCACCACACCGTGTTCACGGTGACGCTGTCCGACCAGAACGCCGGCTCCTACGCCTTCGACCTCGACGGCGTGCTCGATCATCCGGTGCATGGCACCAGCGCGGCGCAGGAAGACGTGCTGTCGTTCAACTTCGCCTTCACCGCCCGTGACAGCGACGGCGACGTCGCCAATGCCGGCTTCACCGTCAACGTCATCGACGATTCGCCGGTGGCGCATGCCGGCACCGCCTCGACCGTCGAGGACGAATCCACTTCCGCCAACGGCAACAACGAGACCGAGACGCCCAACCTGACGAAGTCGGTGACCGGCGTGTCGCTGAACATCGACTGGGGTGCGGACAACGCCAACGACGGCAACGGCCAGCCGGGCGACCGCGCGGTGGCGTTCACCGACGCCAATGTGGCGGTGACGGGCGCCTACGGCGCGACGCTGACCTCGCTCGGCCAGGACGTCCACTTCGCGGTGCTGTCGACCGGCCAACTGGTCGGCTACACCGGCGCCACGATTCCGACGTCGACCAGCGCTGGCAACGTGGTGTTCTATGCCTCGCTGTCGGACGCCACCGACCACGGCAGCTACGACTTCACGCTGGTCAAGCCGCTCGACCAGGCGGCCGGCGGCGGCGAGAACACGCTGTCGCTGACCTTCAACTACACCGCCACCGATTCTGACGGCGATACTTCCTC
>Ga0209758_1004414_pt1 | contig 11726 bp, 11 predicted proteins | sample AraplaMF_Col_mMF_FD_184258 | JGI IMG/M metagenome (GOLD analysis project Ga0209758, IMG submission 184258) | Arabidopsis root microbial communities from the University of North Carolina, USA - plate scrape MF_Col_mMF (SPAdes) (version 2) | ecosystem: Host-associated > Plants > Roots > Endosphere... | reverse complement strand
ATCGCCCACCACCACTCATCGACCGCGAAAACCAGCCTGTCCACTCCTCGCAAGCCGCCTGAAGTCGTTCAAAAAAAGCCCGACATCGAGCTTCATTCCTGCATAAGGCTTTGTGCAAAGCTCTCGCTTGCGGGGGAGGGCGGGGGAGAGGGTGTCTCCGCGATGGGACAGTCCCCAAGAAGAGAAAGCCCTCACCCGCGCCTTCGGCGCGACCTCTCCCGCAAGCAAGCGGGAGAGGCGAGGGCATCGCCGATGCCGCTCTAGCCCTTCCCCTCGCGCTTGCCCTCGTCCAGCGGCACCACGGTGGCCTTGCCGCTCATCGCCGACAGCGCGTCGAGCGCCTCTTCGCAAAAGTCGGCCACCATCTGCTCGTGCCGGGCCCCAAGGCGGAGCAGGAGCAAATTGCCGAGATCGAGCCGGCCCTCGGCGGTGCCGTCGGGAAAGCGCTTCTTCAGGATGCGCTCGTAATTGGCGTGGCGGTCGCGGTGGTGCTCCAGGCGGGCCATCAGGTCGGTGCGCAGCGGCTCGATGTCGATGCTGTCGAGGGCGTGGAGGCGGACCAGGAGGTCGTCCTTGGTCGAGGCCGGCGTGCTTGGCCGCGCGGCCCAGTGCCGCAGCGCTGTTCGCCCCTCCGGAGTGAGCGTATAAACTAGCTTGTTGGGCTTGCCCGATTGCACGACCTCGCGGCCCTGGATGTGACCGCGGTCGCGCAGCTTGGAGAGCTCGCGGTAGATCTGCTGATGGTCGGCCTTCCAGAAGAAGCCGATCGACGAATCGAACGTCTTGGCGAGCTCGTAGCCCGTCATCGGACGCTCCGTCAGGCATGCGAGGATTGCGTCGCCCAGGGCCATGATCGGCCTCCTTCGTCTTCTTCGACCTCGACCAACTCGCTTGACTTTATGCGCATTGGCGCATATGCGTCAATGTGCATATGCGGTGCGAGGGGACGGGCCAAAGATCCGACCCGAAAAACCCAGCGGAATCAATCGGCACGCTACTGTGCATGGGGTTGTTTTCGCGTTTTCTTGTCCAGGCCTTTAGGGAGGCAGCTGAGAATGACCGGCCTCGATTCCTGGTATGCCTACATGAGGTCTCACGACCGCACCGCGCTCTGGGATCTCCTGCATCCCGATGCCGTGTTCGAGAGCCCCGTGGTCCACACGCCGCAGCGCGGCCGCGACATCACCTTCAAATACCTTTCCAGCGCCGAGCAGGTGCTCGGCGGCCCGACCTTCACCTATGTCGGCGAATGGAAGAGCGCCGATGGCGCCGTGCTCGAATTCAAGACCGAGATCGACGGCATCGAGATCAACGGCGTCGACATCATCACGTTCGACAGCGAGGGACGCATCACGCATTTCAAGGTGATGGTGCGTCCGCTCAAGGCGATCAACATGCTGCACCGCCTGATGGCAGAGCAGCTGGCCGCCCCATCATGACCCTGCCCTGAGGTTGCAGAACCCGCTAAGCTCGCGGGGAAGGCTGCGTCGCAGGAACACTGACATCGCCACTTTCGAAGGCCCATTGCCGGGAGAACCCCATGCCGATCTACAAAGCCCCCGTCGAAGACGTGAACTTCCTGCTCAACGACGTCTTCCAGATCGACCGCTACGACAACCTCGCCGGCTTCTCCGATGCATCGAGCGACGTGCGCGAAGCCATCCTCGGCGAAGCCGCCAAGCTCGCCGAAGAGGTGCTGCAGCCGCTGAACCGCGTCGGCGATCTCGAAGGCTGCAAGCGCGCCGACGACGGCAGCGTCACCACGCCGAAAGGCTTCAAGGAGGCCTTCAAGCAGGTCGCCGAGGGCGGCTGGCTCGGCCTCTCGGCGCCGACCGAGTTCGGCGGCCAGGGCCTGCCGGTGACGCTCTCGCAAGCCGTCAACGAATTCCAGATCTCCGCCAACATGGCGTTCTCGATGTATGGCGGCCTCACCATGGGCGCGACCGCGGCGCTGATCGTTCACGGCTCGCCCGAGCAGAAGCAGACCTACGTGCCGAAGATGGTGGCGGGCGAATGGACCGGCACCATGAACCTCACCGAGCCGCATTGCGGCACCGATCTCGGCATGCTCCGCACCAAGGCGGTGCGCCAGGCGGACGGCAGCTTCAGGATCACGGGCACCAAGATCTTCATCTCGGCCGGCGAGCATGACCTGGCCTCCAACATCATCCACCTCGTGCTGGCCCGCATCGAGGGCGCACCCGCCGGCATCAAGGGCGTGTCGCTGTTCGTGGTGCCGAAATTCCTGGTCAATGCCGACGGTTCGCCCGGCGCGCGCAACGGCGTCGTCTGCGGCTCGCTCGAGCACAAGATGGGGATCCACGGCAATTCGACCTGCGTGATGAACTACGACAACGCCACCGGCTGGCTGATCGGGGAAGAGAACAAGGGCATGCAGGGCATGTTCGTGATGATGAACGAGGCGAGGCTCGGCGTCGCCGTGCAGGGCCTCGCGCAGTCGGAAGTGGCCTATCAGAACGCGGTCGCCTATGCCCGCGAGCGCATCCAGGGCCGCTCGCTCACCGGCGCCAAGGCGCCGGACAAGCAGGCCGACCCGATCATCGTGCACCCCGACGTGCGCCGCACGCTGCTGTCGATCCGCGCCTTCAACGAGGCCGCGCGCGCCTTCGTGATGTGGACCGCGCTGAAGAGCGACGTCGCCCACCGCTCCGAAGACCCGAAGGACCGCCAGGCCGCCGACGACCACATGGGCCTGATGACCCCGGTGCTGAAGGGCTTCCTGACCGATTACGGCTTCGCCAACGCGGTGCAGGCGCAGCAGATGTATGGCGGCCACGGCTACATCGCCGAACAGGGCATGGAGCAGTTCGTGCGCGATGCGCGCATCGCGATGATCTATGAAGGCGCCAACGGCATTCAGGCGCTCGACCTCGTCGGCCGCAAGCTGCCGCGCGACGGCGGCCGCGCCATCATGGCCTTCTTCGGCGAGGTCATGGCCTTCGCCAAGGAGAATGGCGGCGACGAGGCGCTGAAGCCGTTCATCACCCCGCTCTCGGCCTCGCTCGGCCATCTCCAGCAGGCCACCACCTGGCTCATGCAGAACGCGATGGCGAAGCCGGACAATGCCGGCGCCGCCGCAACCGATTACCTGCATCTCTTCGGCTTCGTCGCGCTCGGCTACATGTGGGCGAAGATGGCCAAGGTGACGAATGCCAAGATTGCCGAGAGCGGGGCGACGCCCTATCTCTCGACCAAGCTCGTCACCGGCCGTTTCTTCATGGAGCGGATGCTGCCGGAGACGGCCGCCAATCTCGCCCGCATCCAGGCCGGCTGCGCCACCATCATGGAATTGCCGGCGGAAGCGTTCTGAGGAGTTTCAATGTCGGCAGCAGACGCGATCGTTGCGGAGTTCCGCGCCTTCGGCGCCGGGCTTCGCCGCGACAAGTTCTGTGCGCGCTCCGCGCTCGACATCATCGACCGTTGCGAGGCCCGTTGTGTCGGAATCCTCGGCATCGAGGGCTTCTATCTCACCGACACGACGACCGTCCCTCAGCTCGATCACATCCTCGACCTAAGCGCGGGGACGGGCGCCTACGACATAGCACGGCAGTTCCTTCTCCGCGGCGAAGGGCTGCCGCTGTTCTATGAATTCACGTTTCAGGATTGATCCCGATCGCGTCGCGATCGTCACCAATGGCTACCATCAGGAGGCTCCCATGGCAGATGCCTATATCTACGATCACGTCCGCACCCCCCGCGGTCGCGGCAAGGCGGACGGCGCGCTGCACGAAGTCACGGCGCTCGCGCTCGCGACCGTGCCGCTGAAGGCGCTGAAGGATCGCAACAATCTGCCGGAAGATTCCGTCGACGACGTCATCCTCGGCGTGGTCGATCCGGTCGGCGAGGCCGGAAGCGACATCGCGCGCTTCGCCGCACTGAAGGCCGGTCTCGGCGAGGCCGTCCCGGGCGTGCAGATCAGCCGCTTCTGCGCCTCAGGCCTCGATGCGGTGAACTTCGCCGCCGCGCAGGTGATGAGCGGCCAGCACGAGCTGGTGATCGGCGGCGGCGCCGAATCCATGAGCCGCGTCGGCATCGGCGCCTCCGGCGGCGCCTGGCCGATGGATCCCTCGATGGCGGTGCCGGCCTATTTCATGCCGCAGGGCGTTTCGGCCGATCTGATCGCCACCAAATACGGCTTCTCGCGCGACGATGTCGACGCTTACGCCGTGCAGAGCCAGCAGCGCGCGGCCAAGGCCTGGGACGAGGGCCGCTTCAACAAGTCCGTGGTGCCGGTGAAGGACATCAACGGCCTCACCATCCTCGCCAAGGACGAGCATATGCGTCCCTCGACGACGATGCAGTCGCTGGCGCAGCTGCAGCCCTCGTTCACGATGATGGCGCAGATGGGCGGCTTCGATGGCGTCGCAACTCAGTCCCATCCCGAGATCGAGCGCGTCAATTACGTGCACCATGCCGGTAACTCTTCCGGCATCGTCGACGGCGCCGGCGCCGTGCTGCTCGGCAGCAAGGAGGCGGGTGCGAAATACGGCATGAAGCCGCGCGCGAAGATCCGCGCCTTCGCCAATATCGGCTCGGAGCCGGCGATGATGCTGACCGGTCCGGTCGACGTCACCGAGAAGCTGTTCGCGCGTTCCGGCATGAAGAAGTCGGACATCGACCTGTTCGAGCTGAACGAGGCCTTTGCCTCCGTCGTGCTGCGCTACATCCAGGCCTTCGACATCGACAGCGCCAAGATCAACGTCAATGGCGGCGCCATCGCGCTCGGCCATCCGTTGGGGGCCACCGGCGCGATGATCCTCGGCACCGTGCTCGACGAGCTCGAGCGCACCAACAAGTCCACCGCCCTGGTCACGCTGTGCATCGGCGGCGGCATGGGCACCGCGACCATCATCGAGCGGGTGTAACGAGCTGTCGTAGGGTGGGCAAAGCGAAACGTGCCCACCGTTGATGCTTCCGCGAAAGATGGTGGGCACGGCGCGAGAGCGCCTTTGCCCACCCTACGAGATTCCCATCAACCGCCGCGCCTGGCATCGGCTGCGGCACCGAGGAGCAACCAACATGTCGTACAAGAATTTCAAGGTCGAAACCGACGCAGACGGCATCGCGCTCGTCACCTGGGACATTCCGGGCCGTTCCATGAACGTGCTCGACGAGACCTCGACCAACGAGCTCGATGCGATCGTCAAGGCGACCACGGCCGACGCCGCGGTGAAGGGCGTCGTCGTCACTTCGGCGAAAGAAGCGTTCTGCGCCGGCGCGGATCTGTCGATGCTCGAAGGCATGAACCAGGCCTACGCCAAGGTCTTCAAGGAGCAGGGCGAGACCGCGGCGAACCAGATGCTGTTCGACCAGAGCCGCCGCTTCTCGCAGGTTTTGCGTTCGATCGAGACCTCAGGCAAGCCGTGGGCGGCCGCGATCAACGGCCTCGCGCTCGGCGGCGGCTTCGAGATCACGCTGTGCTGCCATTACCGCGTCGCCGCGGAGAATCCCAAGACCCGCCTCGGTCTGCCCGAGGTCAAGGTCGGCCTGTTCCCGGGCGCCGGCGGCACGCAGCGCGTGCCGCGCCTGGTGCCGCCGCAGGATGCGATGACGATCCTGCTCAAGGGCGATCCTGTCACGATCGAGAAGGCCAAGGCGCTGAACCTGATCCACGCCATCGTTCCGGCCGCCGATCTCATCAAGGCCGCAAAGGACTGGATCAAGGGCGGCGGCAAGGCGATCGCGCCCTGGGACGAGAAAGGCTTCAAGCTGCCCGGCGGTCCGGTGTTCTCCAAGGCCGGCATGATGATGTTCCCCGCCGGCAACGCGATCTATCGCCGCGAGACCTACGACAATTATCCGGCCGCGCGCGCGATCATGAGCTGCGTCTATGAGGGCCTGCAGCTGCCGATCGACGCTGGCTTGCGCGTCGAGTCGCGCTACTTCACCTCGGTGCTGCGCTCGAAGGAAGCGGCCGCGATGATCCGCAGCCTGTTCCTGTCGATGCAGGAGCTCAACAAGGGCGCCCGCCGTCCGAAGAACGTAGCCCCGACCAAGGTGAAGAAGATCGCCGTGATCGGCGCCGGCTTCATGGGCGCCAGCGTCGGCTACGTCTCGGCCCGTGCCGGCCTCGACGTCGTCCTGATCGATCGCGACCAGGAGAGCGCCGACAAGGGCAAGGCGCACGCGCAGAAGGTGATCGAGGAGCAGATCAAGAAGGGCCGCGCCAAGCCTGCGGATGCCGAAGCGCTGCTCGCGCGCATCACGCCGACGGCCGACTATGCTGCTCTGAAGGACGTCGACCTCGTCATCGAGGCCGTGTTCGAGGATCGCAAGGTCAAGGCCGAGACCTTCGCCAAGGCGCAGGAATATCTGAAGCCGGACGTGATCTTCGCGTCGAACACCTCGACGCTGCCGATCACCTCGCTGGCCGAGAGCTTCAAGGACCAGGGCAAGTTCGTCGGCATCCACTTCTTCTCGCCGGTCGAGAAGATGATGCTGGTCGAGATCATCCTCGGCAAGAACACCGGCGACGTCGCGCTGGCGACCGCGCTCGACTACGTCCGGCAGATCGGCAAGACGCCGATCGTCGTCAACGATTCGCGCGGCTTCTTCGCCAATCGCTGCGTCGGCCGTTATGTCGCCGAAGGCAACGAGATGTTCCTCGAAGGCGTGCCGCCGGCGATGATCGAGAACTGCGCCAAGATGGCCGGCATGCCGGTCGGCCCGCTCTCGCTGTCGGATGAAGTCGCGCTCGACCTCGGCCTCAAGATCATGAAGGCGACGGAGGCCGATCTCGGTCCCAACGCCATCAACCCCGATCAGAAGAAGCTGATGGTGGAGATGGTCGAGAAGCAGGGCCGCCTGGGGCGCAAGAACAGCAAGGGCTTCTACGACTATCCCGAGAAGGGCAAGGGCCAGAAGAGCCTGTGGCCGGGCCTGTCGGCCTTGCAGCCGAAGCAGCTCGACCCCGACACGCTCGATGTCGAGGAGCTGAAGCAGCGCTTCCTGGTGGTGCAGGCGGTGGAAGCGGCGCGCACCGTCGAGGATCACGTCATCACCGATCCGCGCGAGGCGGATGTCGGCTCGATCCTCGGCTTCGGCTTCGCGCCGTTCACCGGCGGCACGCTGTCCTACATCGACTTCATGGGCACGAAGAAGTTCGTCGAGCTCTGCCACAAGCTGGAGGCGAAGTACGGCTCGCGCTTCACGCCGCCGAAACTGCTCGAGGAGATGGCGGCGAAGGGCGAAACCTTCTACGGCCGCTTCGCGCCGAAGAAGGCGGCGGCCTGACGGGGCCCGCAGCCCCGGATTGCGCTGCACGCCATCCGGGCTACGCACAGATGAAAGGCCGGATCATTGATCCGGCCTTTTTATTTTCCATCGCCGAATGGGGAGATCGCGCGGCCCGATACCGCCTCGTCGGCGAGACCGCTCGCTTCGCGCTGGCACCGCTCTTGCTAACGGATCCAACGGATGGCCATTCGCATTGAAAGTGTCCCGCAATGATCCCGACGGTGTCTCAACTCAACGCAGCCGGCGTTGCTGTAAGATACGCTCCCCTGTCTCCGATGAGGCGGCCGTGGCCCCGCCGCAGGCTCTTCAGGCTGCGCAGAAAAATCCCCTCATGGGCCGGCCTGGCCCTACTCGTTCTCATCGTCGATGTGGCGATGGCCGCGCTTGCCTGGGTCGCCGTCGATGTCGTCCTGCATTGAGAGATCGCCTCTGTGCACGTAGAGCGTGGCCGCCAGATAGGCGACCTGGCCGGCAATCAGGCAGGCGACGACGATTGGAATGCCCGTCCAAAATCCGAAGCCCGAGGTCTGAAGCACTATTGCGGCAAGGATCGCGGTCGCCGGCGAAACCAACAACAGAGTCCAGACCCGGAAGAAGAGTCCCGTCGATAATCCGGCGATCATGCTCGCGAGCAAGAGCAGGAGTATGGTTGTCACGAGAGCTTCCCGGTTCGCAGGTGAGTATCGCGGTCCATGGCTGAACTTGAGCCGACTGCATCGCTGTCACAACGATGCTAACCTGCGCAGAGCACATGAGGCGGAATTATTGTTAACTCCGACAATGCTCGTAAAATTGATGTCCAGGACATCTCGCACGTCCGGGCTTCCGCAACTGGTTCAAGCAGAAAGAGCCGGATCATCGATCCGGCTCTTCCATCATCCCGTCTGTTGAGTCTCGCCTTACTTCGCCTGGACCAGCCCTTCCTTCTTCAGTGCTTCCAGCACCTGCGGCCGCGCCGCGACGCGGCCCTTGTAGGCGGCAAGGTTCGGCATCGCCGAGAGGTCGAACTTCATCCGGTCCGCCCAGGTCAGCATCGTGAAGAGATAGCCGTCCGCCACCGTGAACTGCTTGCCCATGAGGTAGTCGCGGCCGGCGAGCTGGCTGTCGATATATTTCAGCTTGCCCATGACGCGGTCTTTGAAGAAAGCCTTGGCCTCGTCGTTCAGGGCCGGCGCGAATAGCGGACCAAAGCTCTTGTGCACCTCGGAGGTGAGGAAGTTGAGCCATTCAAGCAGCTTGTAGCGCTCGGAACTGCCGTGGGCCGGCGCCAGCGCCTTGGCCGAAGCCTGATCGGCGATCATCTGGACAATCACGGGGCCTTCGGTCACGATCTCACCGCTGTCGAGGCCCAGCGCAGGCACCTGACCCTTGGGGTTCAGCTTCAGATAATCCTCACCATTTTCGAGCTTCTTGGCCCGGATATCGACCTTGACCAGCTCATAGGGCAGGCCGGCTTCCAGGAGCGCGATGTGGGGGGAGAGCGAGCAGGCACCGGGCGAATAGTACAGTTTCATGGAATTTCCTTCTCTTGAAGCTTGGTTCGGCCGAAAGAGCGATTACATGCAACTGCTTGGAATAGTCAAGATTGATGCAGCTGCATCAAATGGGGTAAGAGACGGGCGACGAGCTTGAGCGGGACCATGAAACGCAAACCATCGACCGAGGCGACTGCCGCCTGGATCCGCCTGATGCGGGTGCAGAGCCGCGTGCTCGATTGCGTCGAGCAGGACTTGAAGCGAGCCGGTTTCCCGCCGCTGGCCTGGTATGACGCGCTGCTCGAATTGTCGCGAGCGCCGTCGGGCGAGCTGCGGCCGGTGGAGCTCGAACGGCAGATGCTGATTCCGCAATATTCCACCTCGCGCCTGATCGACCGCCTGGTCGACGAGGGCCTCGCCTCCCGGCGCGAATGCAAGATCGACAAGCGCGGCCAATTCGTCGAGATCACGGAAGCCGGCCGCGAGCTGCAGAAGCGGATGTGGAGCGCCTATTCGGCCGCGATCGAGAAATATGTCGGTTCGAAACTGTCCGATGCTGATGCCGTCAAGCTCAGCGATCTGCTCGACCGCCTGGGCTGCTCCTGCGGCGACATGAAACTGCCGCCCGCCGCCAGCGTCAACGAAAGCACGCCGTCGCGATGACCGCGCGGCACACCCGTTCGTCCGTGCGCCCGGTGGGTTCGCGGACCGTCCCCGTCACCCGCGCGCATTCGACCGAAGCGCCTTTGATTAGAGTTTGATATGGCGCGAGACCAGATCGATATGACACCGCTGCAATCGCGCGACGAGCTCGTGGCGTGGTTCGAGGCCGGCTGCAAGGACCCGTCCGAATTCCGCATGGGCACCGAGCACGAGAAGACGCCGTTCACGCTCGAAGGCCACCGTCCGGTGCCTTACGAAGGCGCGCGAGGCATCGGTGCATTGCTCGAGGGCATGAAGCTCCTGCTCGGCTGGGAGCCGATCATGGAGAAGGGCAACATCATCGGCCTCTACGACGTCACCGGCGGCGGTGCGATCTCGCTCGAGCCCGGCGGGCAGTTCGAGCTCTCCGGCGCCCCGGTCGAGAACGTGCACCAGACCCAGAGCGAGCTGATGGCGCATCTTGCGCAGGTGCGCGAGATCGCAGCGCCGCTCGGCATCGGCTTCCTCGGCCTCGGCATGACGCCGTCCTGGTCGCGCGCCGAGATCCCGATGATGCCCAAGGGCCGCTACAAGATCATGACCAATTACATGCCGAAGGTCGGCCAATACGGCCTCGACATGATGTACCGGACCTGCACGGTGCAGACCAATCTCGACTTCTCCTCCGAAGCCGACATGGTCAAGAAGCTGCGGGTGTCGCTGGCGCTTCAGCCGGTCGCAACCGCGCTGTTCGCCAACTCGCCGTTCACCGAAGGCAGGCCGAACGGCTTCCTCTCCTTCCGCTCCGAGATCTGGCGCGACACCGACAATGCGCGGTCGGGCATGATGCCGTGGGCGTTCGAGGACGGCATGGGCTTCGAGCGCTATGTCGATTACGCGCTCGACGTGCCCATGTATTTCGTCAAGCGCGGCGAGGACTACATCGACGTGTCGGGCTCCTCGTTCCGCGCCTTCTTCGACGGCCGCAACAACAACCTTCCCGGCGAGCGTCCGACGCTGTCGGACTGGGCCAATCATCTGTCGACCATCTTCCCGGAAGTGCGGCTCAAGCGTTATCTCGAGATGCGCGGCTCCGACGGCGGTCCGTGGGGCCGGTTGCCGGCGCTGCCGGCGTTCTGGGTCGGGCTGCTCTATGACGACGTCGCGCTCGATGCGGCCTGGGAGATCGTCAAGCACTGGACCGCGCAGGAGCGTCAGGCCCTGCGCGACGACGTGCCGCGCATGGGCTTCAAGGCGCGGATCAAGGATCGCTATCTGTTCGAGATCGCCAAGGAATGCCTCGTTCTGGCACATTCCGGCCTGCGCAGGCGGGGACGGATCGACCAGCTCGGCCGCGACGAAACGCGTCATCTGGAGCCGCTCGACCGCATCATCGATTCCGGCCGGACGCCGGCCGAGGAAATGTTGGACAAGTTCAACGGTCCCTGGAAGGGCTCGGTGGAACCGGCCTACGCGGAATACGCGTTCTAGGACACCGATCGGGACTTCAGCCGTTCATCGCCCATACAGGTTTGCGGCGATCAAATGACCGGCTGAAAAAACCTGAGCGTCCTCAATAACTCGAAAGCTGTTCCGATGGGGAAGGGCCACCTGTCCGGCGCCGTCATGGCAAAGGTCCTGGCAAAGGTCCTGGCAAGCGTCGTGACATGTGTCACGCTGCTCTCGCTCGCACTCGCGGGCGTGCCGGCGCGCGCCCAGACCGCGTTCGACCGCCCCGGCGGCGACTATTTCAGCTCACCGGTTGCGTCGGGCGATCCCGAAGATTGCGCGCTGCTGTGCGAGCGCGACCGGCGCTGCCGCTCGTGGAGCTTCAGCTATCCCGACGTCGAAGGCGGCTCGGCGGTGTGCTGGCTGAAGAACACCGTGCCAGCGCGCGTGCCGGGAAGCTGCTGCATCTCCGGCGTGCGCGGCGCCGGCGTGATCGAGCCGCGGGTCGAGGGCGTGGAGACGTCGATCGACCGCCCCGGCGGCGACCAGCGCAATTTCGATCTGAAGGACGGCGAGGGCGTGGAGGTCTGCAAGGCCGCATGCACCGCCGACAACAAATGCCGCGCCTTCACCTATGCCCGCCCCGGCTACACCGGGCGCGAGGCGCGCTGCTTCCTGAAAAAGGAAATCAAGCCGCCGCGCCGCAAGGCGGGCTTCACGTCGGGCGTGGTGCGGTAGCGCGCAGCTCTCACCGTCGTCATTGCGAACGCCGCTGCCGTAGGGTGGGCAAATCGTACTGCGTCATAACTGCCGTCGTGGTGCTGGGGCTTTGCTGCCGCAGCAGGGACATCGCGGCATGTTTTGGGCGAGCGCTTTGATCAACCGCGCACGCAGGGTTGCGAT
>Ga0209758_1004409_pt1 | contig 11737 bp, 7 predicted proteins | sample AraplaMF_Col_mMF_FD_184258 | JGI IMG/M metagenome (GOLD analysis project Ga0209758, IMG submission 184258) | Arabidopsis root microbial communities from the University of North Carolina, USA - plate scrape MF_Col_mMF (SPAdes) (version 2) | ecosystem: Host-associated > Plants > Roots > Endosphere ... | reverse complement strand
GAGTTCTTGAATACTGAACAGTAGAACTTTGCTGCTGCCTGTGCCTGACCGTCAAACCAGAGGCAGGGATAGATGTTGTTTGCCATATTGATGTGTTTTTGTGTTTGTTTGATGGTTCAAAATTACATCGGGCCGGGAGGGGAAAATAGAACAAAAGTGACAAAATTCATTTTTCGGCCGGTTTGAGATAGGCCAGGTATTCTTTAGGGGTAATGGAGGTGAACTCCTTGAAAGCACGGATAAAGTGGCTCTGGTCCGCATATCCGTTGTTAAATGAGATGTCTGTCAGGTTTTTGAACTGCAGCTTTCTGAGCTGCTGGAAAGCGGCGTCGAACTGGCTGATGCGCCTGTATTGGGTGGGAATGAGGCCAATGTTCTTCTCAAACATCCGCTGGAAGGTACGGCTGGTCATGTAGAGCTCCTGCTGTACCTCCACCAGGTTTTTTTTGGAGGGGGCGCCGGCAATCTTCTCCACCGCATACTTTATGATCTGTACATCGGTTTTGATCTTGGTAGTAAGACTGAAAATATAATTATCCAGCAGGGCGATCATTTCGCTGGTGGATGCTGCGTTCAGCAATTGCTCCTGGAGATTGACCCTGATAGAAGCCGGCAACAGGTTCAGATCAACCGGGTTGTCTGTCAGCTCCTGGGCGGAGACGCCAAACAATGAATTGATCGTGTAGGGCTTAAAGAAATAGGCGATGAGCGTAAAATCTTCCCTGATAGTCAGGGTAGTGGGGAAGACTGTTTGCCCGAAGAGCGTCAGGTTGTTGGTGGAAGTGCCGATCTCTCCCTTGGCTGTCTGGAAAAGCAATGTAGGCTTACCATTGGCAAACAGGGGCAGCACAAAGGAGCTGCTTACCCGGTAGTCCTCGATCACGAGTATTTCCTGGACATACTCAGCAATTTTCAGGGCTGGAGAAAGATATGCTACATTCATACGACTGTTAATATACGCCGAAAAAACTTACTACAGTTATGCTTAAGGCTTTCCTGATAATTCATTCATCGTAAATCGCAGATCCCTGATCCTTCCCTGGTAGGTTTGCAGCTTGCCTTCCAATTCTTCTCCCTGTATCTTACCACAGCTTACATATCCTCCCTTGATCTTTGTCAGATCCTTTTTTAAGTCCTGCGTTAAAACCGTTTGCTGGTTGAATTTGACTTCCAGCGCGCCTGCTTCAGACAGGCTGAAAAGCACCTGGCCTTCAGTTGCAGCGATTTCCTTGCTGGCTATTTCAGTGCCATCGGCTAATACCAAACCGATTTTGTGCTGATAAGCGTAGAGTCTGAAATTGCTGAAATACTCGCATACAACCCCGCCTTTATCAATTTCGTCCAGGTAGGCCGTTATAATCAGCGTATCCGGGTTCCAGCGCTTTTTATTGAAGGAGAGATCGGAAGCGCCGATATTTTGCCGGATGGTATAGCTTTGGTCAAAGAACTTAGGTAATGTTCCTTCCAGGATCATTTCATCTGTTTCGCCCTGCCGCCTGAGTTCTTTGTCAAGTAGTTGTTCCAATTCATGCATTTTGTTTTGATAAGCCGGATTGGCAGCAAGGTTGGTGAACTCATTGCGGTCAGTATTCAGGTTGAAAAGTTCTTGAGGAGGATGATAGCTGTAACGGTCAAGGAGGAACTTCGCTTTAGGATCTGTTTTGGCGGCATCGATCCAGGTATCGAAATAGAATTCGTTTTGTTCAACTCTGTCGATATGCGTGATAAAACGAACACCGGGGTGGTAGTTTTTAATATAATGGAAGCCGTCGGCGGTAAAGATAGTCCGCGCAGGGGTATAGTTATACCAGAACTGCGGTTCCATAGACGTTTCGGCAAAGATGTATGGATGATGGTCCTTCTTTTTATCCAAGAGCACATTTTTAAACGAGGCGCCATCCAAGCCATCTATTTCCTTTCCGCCGCCAAGGTCGATCATGGTAGGAGTGAGATCCACCAGTGAGACCAGCGCATCAGAAGATGATCCGGCGGCCACTTTTCCCGGCCACCTGACGATCAGGGGCACCCGCAGGCCCTGGTCATAGGCAGACCATTTTGCTGAAGGAAATTGTGCCCCCTGGTCGGCGATGAACATGACAAGGGTACTGTTCTTCTGACCTGCTTTATCAACGGCCTGGAGCACTTCTCCAAACATTTTATCTGCCTCCCCAATACTTTGATAATAGGCGGCCAGCGCTTTACGGGTGGCTTTGGTATCAGCGAGATAATCGGGCACTTTTAATTTTTCAGGATCGAAATCTTTGTTCGGAAACCAGGGAACATGAGGTACCCAGGGCGCAACGATCAGGCAGATGGGCTGTTTCGGGCGCTCTTTAAAATGGCTTTCGATCATGTGCACGGTTTCTTTTTTACGATCCAGGCGGTTTTCTACGGGGAGGTATTTTCCGAACTCTTCGCCAATTCTTTCAAACGGAAAATTATGGAGCGGGAATACGTCTGTCTTACCGGAAATGACTACACGATACCCCAGTTTTTGCAGGTACTGTGGTAAGTTCTTTGTATTGGGCCTTACGGTAAAATGATTCATTTGTGAGCCATTCTTAAAGGGGTACAGTCCGGTAAAGATAGCGCTCCTGGAAGGTGTACAAATGGGCGCTGCTGCATAAGCACGGTTGAAGCGCTTGCCTTCAGCGGCTAAATGATCGATATTGGGCGTTTTAACGTCGGTGTTGCCATAGCAGCCCATATCCTGCTGGTTGAGGTCATCTGCGAGGAAGACGACGATATTGGGTTTGTTTTGGGCAAAAGCGGGCGATAAGCCACAGCAGCCCCATACAATAACAGTAAGGAGGTAGTTCTTCAGTGGAAATTTTAGCATTGCTCAGTACGAATGATTATGACCGCATAAGATATAAAAGATTATGCAGTCACGCAAGTTGAAGGTTACACAAACCTAAGGGCAGGCTTGTGTAACCTTTTGTGACAGCCAGGTAAAGTAAAGTATCAATAGCCTTTGTCGTTAATGAGGTGGATGGCGGCTATCTTATCGCCTAATGCTTTTCCGTCTGCCAAAGTAGCGGTCTGTGTAAAGCGGTAATGTAGTCCCCCATAGAGTCTTGAAATGGCGGCTTCTTCTGCAAATTTGGAAAGAGAAGCAAAGTGTCGTGGAGCAAGACCTCTCCAATCATATGCATTATCTGTTACCGGAATATCCCCAAACTCTCTTATCAGCACCTGTAAAAAAGGGGTCCATAATCCGGCAAGCCCGGAAGTATACTCAGGATAAGGAGGGTTGTTCACATAAGGCAGCCAGCCTGGATCTATGTATTGCTGAACATAGCTAACGGGCCGGATAAGATTATATTTATATTTCGCCCTGAATGTGACAATAGGGCCATCCTTTTGCGCGATACCTGTTTTAGCATACATTTCGGCTGCTTTGCCCAGCTTTGCGTTCTGCTTTTCCAATATCCATGTTACAACAGAAAGCAAATGATAGGGCGCCGGAAGACCCACTCCGGCACCACCGGAATCATTATACCAGTCAACCATTGCTTTCTGCTCATCTGTCAGATTTTTCCCTATATCATATACTTCTTTTGCGGCTTTGTAGAAATCCGATTTGGGGTCTGCTGAATAGGGTACAGGCGGCGCGGGGGCAACAGATGTTAAGCTATAGTGGAGGAAGGGCCTGGAGTCCTTTAAAAAAGGTCCTACCGGGTTGGCAAAAGCAGGAGGGGTGCGCACCCAGGCCCCCGGAAAAACGGGTGGTACATATCCCTGGTCAGAAAGATTGAAATTATCAGTAGTGGACCAATTATAGATAGCATTGGCAACGGCCTGGCCAAAAGCTTGCGAACGGGAAAGAATATCCTCCGTGGTTGATAGGCGGAAGTGCTTGTTATTGGCCTCTTCCAGCGAATCGATACTGACCTTATTGGCATCGGTCAGGCCGGTTAAAAATTGTTTAAACATGCTGGCCAGCGCGGCATTGGCAACAGCCCTCCATAAATAATGCTTATGGGCATCTGGCGTCGGCATCTTGGGCATTTGGTAAAGCCTGGAAGACAAACTCACTGACCCTTTGATGCCCGGGCTCACGGCTTCATACAAGCCTACGCCTATATAACCAAAGTTCCGGTTGTTCAGGATGATAACCGGTTGTGGATTTGAAGGCCGTTGTATTTTTGCAATAAATTTATACCAATCATACACTACATCGGCACTTTCCTCAGTTGCCCTTGGCGGCCAATGATCATTTTTCTTACAACTGAACAGCAAGCCGGCGATGATCACAAACATAAAGAGGGCTAAGTTGTAATTACTCTTTGATGGCAGTTGCATGATGAATAATTTAATAGTGAAAAAATACGGACAATGTAGAGGGGAGACCGATAATACATAATTACCAGAACAGTCAATAAAATGATGCCATTTGCTATTTCAGATCAATCTTGGGGCTGCGAGTAATAGAACATGAATTTTGCTGGTTCCGTAAATCCGTTTTTGAAGATCGAACAAAGCCACTGCTATGTGTAGAATCAAACGTTTTGAGTAGCTTAAATCAAAAGTAAATTAATTTTCATAATCTAAAAAAAAGAAATTGTCATGCGGAGCCTCCGCTAAGCAGTAGTATACTTACTCTACTGATCTTATAATTTAACCGAAGAGAAACCTTTGAAACATTTGTCTGTGCTGTGTTTTAGGTGTTTGAAAATTATTAACACAATCCTTTTAAATATCCTTGGTTTTTTCTCGCCAAAAACAATACATTTGTTCTTACCACCACCATTTATCCAATAAATCTTACCCCGTACACTACTAGATCTTTTATTATAAAACCATCCGTAACATGGCAGACCAGATCAAACCCAAAAACCAAACTGCTCTTGGTGATGTAGCTGCGAGACAGCTAGCGATCGCCACACGTACCGTACCACAAATGGTGACCATCAGCCCAAGATGGCTTACCCATCTAATGAGCTGGATCCCTGTAGAATCAGGTGTTTACCGCCTGAACAGGGTAAGGGATGCCGACAGTGTTGCAGTGGATTGCTCTGCACGCGACGAGCGCGCACTCCCCCAGACTTTTGTGGATTATATCGAAGATCCCCGCGAGTATAATCTCAGTGCAGTACATACTGTATTGGATGTGCATACCCGCGTATCAGACCTGTACAGTAAACCCTATAACCAGATCAGTGAACAGCTGCGCCTGACCATTGAAACCATCAAGGAAAGGCAGGAAAGCGAATTGATAAATAATAAGGAATATGGCTTACTGAATAGTATTGCTCCTTCACAGCATATTAAAACACGTACCGGTGCGCCTACGCCTGACGACCTGGATGAGCTGATCACCAAGGTGTGGAAAGAGCCTGGCTTCTTTCTGCTGCATCCCCTTGCCGTTGCTGCTTTCGGCCGTGAATGTACCCGCAGGGGTGTACCACCGCCTACGGTATCCTTGTTCGGTTCACAGTTCCTGACCTGGCGCGGCATCCCCCTGATCCCATCAGATAAAGTGCCGGTAACGAATGGGAAAACTCAGATCCTGTTATTACGCACCGGTGAAGCCAGACAAGGTGTGGTAGGCCTGTATCAGCCCAATCTTCCGGGCGAACAGTCTCCCGGCTTGTCTGTACGCTTTATGGGGATCAATGAAAAGGCGATCGCCTCTTACCTCGTTTCATTGTATTGCTCACTGGCAGTGCTGGTAGATGACGCCATCGCTGTATTGGATGACGTAGAAACAGGAAAGTATCATGAGTACAAGTAATGGTCAACTCAATAATCACCCGGAGGGCTGGACGCCAGACGTGAAGATGCTGGAGCAGCTGGCCAACCAGCTGTTCAGCGCTCCGCCCGGCGGCGCAGGCACATTGCCTAATGCGGCGCCCAGCTCGCAGACGGTCCAGGTGATGGAGCCTGGCGCCTACCAGGAAACGCTGCTGGAACAGGGTAAAGTAGAGAACATGAGCGAGCCGCAGACGGCCCTTCCTGATCCGCATTTTGCGGGAGCAGGTATTGTGCCGCAGTCTGTAGCAGGTAGTGGTATCTCACCTTCCGCCCAGCAGGCAACGAGGTATGAAGGGAAGGAACCTTCCACCTACGTTCCCGATCCGAAATTTGCAGGAGCGGGGCTGGCGCCTAAATCTGTTGCAGGCAGCGGGACCTCTCCATCGGCCATAGGCCCGAGCCATCACTTCGATCCGAAGCAGCCACCCACCAGTCTTCCGGACCCTCATTTTGCAGGCGCTGGTGTGGTGCCGCAGTCGGTAGCGGGTAGTGGTGCATCCCCTTTTGCTTTTCACAAAGGCGGGTATGGCGGCGCGATGCCTGATAGCGGGGCCTCTCCGCTGTCATCTACTTTTCACGATCTGCCTTTCCTGTCGGAACAGGGCTATGCCCACGATCTCCAGGGAATGCTGAATAATCTGTCGGGAATGTCTTCCGGTCCGCAAATACCGGGGTATGGCACTACGGTCAGCAGTGTTCCGGCTTATTATTTCCTGGCAGAGCAGCTGTCATCTACTATGCCTGGCGCGGGAAAAGGCGCTTCGGCCGGTATGCCGGCGCCGCCTTATGACCTGAATAAAGTCCGCCTTGATTTTCCCATCCTGCAGGAATGGGTACATGGCCGCCGCCTGGTATGGCTGGATAATGCAGCTACCACGCAGAAACCGAAACCGGTGATCGAGCGGCTCTCCTACTTCTACGAGCATGAGAACTCCAACGTTCACCGCGGCGCGCACGACCTGGCCGCCAGGGCCACCGATGCTTATGAGGAAGCCCGTAAAAAGGTACAGCATTTCCTGAATGCCGGATCTCCCAATGAGATCGTATTTGTACGTGGCACAACGGAAGCGATCAACCTGGTGGCGCAAAGCTGGGGCGATCAATATTTGAAGTCCGGCGACGAGATCGTGCTCAGTCACCTGGAGCATCACGCCAATATTGTTCCCTGGCAGCAGCTGGCGGGTAAGAAGGGGCTTACATTGAAAGTAATTCCCGTTGATGACGACGGGCAGATATTACTGGATGAGTATTCCCGCTTACTGGGGCCTAAGACAAAGCTGGTTTCCTTTACCCAGGTATCCAATGCACTGGGAACGGTTACACCGGCCCGGCAGATGGTGGAAATGGCGCATCAGGCAGGGGCCAAGGTGCTGGTAGACGGCGCCCAGGCCGTTTCTCACATGCCCATTGATGTGCGTGAGCTGGATGCCGACTGGTATGTGTTTTCCGGTCATAAGGTATTTGGCCCTACGGGCATCGGCGTGTTATACGGTAAAGAAGCCTTGCTGAACGAAACACAACCCTGGCAGGGCGGCGGTAATATGATCTCTGACGTTACCTTTGAGCATACCAGATACCAGGCGGCTCCCACCCGCTTTGAAGCCGGTACCGGTAATATTGCCGATGCGGTAGGTTTGGGCGCTGCCATTGATTATGTCAGCAAGATCGGTATGACCGCTATCCACCTGTATGAACAATACCTGCTACAATATGCCACCCGCCTGTTGAAAGACGTTCCGGGCCTGCGCCTGATCGGCACAGCGCCTGAGAAAGCAGGTGTGCTGTCGTTTGTGCTGAACGGATTCCGTACAGAGGATATTGGCGGCGCGCTGAATAAAGAAGGCATTGCGGTGCGGTCTGGTCATCATTGCGCACAACCGATCCTGCGCAGGTTTGGCGTGGAGAGCACAGTACGGCCATCGCTGGCGCTGTATAATACCTGTGCGGATATAGATGCGTTGATAGCGGCCTTGTATAAGATTACTGGTGGGCAAAGATTTTTTAAGAGATAGCGGTACAGCCCTATACAGGGCTGTACTTGGCATCATGGTGCTTTTACGCTCAATATTGAATGAGTTGAGATGTTTATGATGACTATGAGCCAAAGCATTATAAATAAGAATTCATTGCGCAGGTGAATTGTGAGGCTCTGGCCGCTTTGCAGGCGTATCTACCCCGGACGGGTACACTCTTTTTCTTTTTTGAAACGATCCATCGTTTCGGTGGCCGGGAAGGCCATTCTCCTTGTAAAGTATTTTATGTTACAGACAATGCAAGCCTTCGGGCAGGAAAAAGATTTTCCTTTTATGAGGAAGAATTCTTTGAACTGACAGGAGGACAATATGCGCCGCAAACACAGAGGTTAAAAATTCAGCGCCTTCATTTTATGGCTGGCGCCAGAACCGGCATCTGTTCCGGGGAGATGGCCAGGCTTTGTTGAAAGAAGAAGCCCTGCTGAAACAGTTGTACGATACTTTCGAAGAGCCGGTGAATATTCTCGGGCCAGGCGATCACGAAATGATTGCCTATGGCTTTACCACGCCAGTTAAGCCGCCGCCCGAACTAATCAATTTTAAAAAGATTAGGTGGGAGCTTTTCAAGTTTAAACTCCTCACTTGTCTCCTGAGATTCCCAAATTTTACTCACTTTAAAGGTTTCTCTTAAAGAGAGGCTTAGGTTCTTGTCCCTAAACGACTGCTCCAGTAAGTCATCTACATAAATATTTTTTTTATGAATGTATTCTCTTACATCTTTATAAATATCATCCAAAATGTATAAGTAATATCTGGGTTTATTGTCCTCCAAAATAATCCATTCACCATACGCCATATCAGAAAGCCGATAAATATATCTTTTTTCCAAAGAGGAAGTAAGGACAGGTATTACAAATAAAAAAACTGAAACTTTATTTTCCATGATTAATGAACTATTTTTCCGTTTTTCAATAGATCAAAGTTCTTGAATAGTACGATATTAGTTCCTCCTTGCTGTCTTACCGAATTATATATAATTCCATCATAGCCGTGTGCTTTGGCAAACCCCTCTAGTATTTTAGGATGCTCTTTTACCCCAATATTCAATATTGGACTAGTGGCGTTTAAAAATTTTCCTTCTGATGCATTCAATCCATAATTTATAGTATTTACTCTCGAAAATCCACGATATTCCAATTCAGCTATGTTAGTTGACACATCTGTTGACGTATAGAATCCGCGTCCAAAACGTGATTCTTTGCTAAAAAAATAAGGATCGATGCCTCGCAAAATACTTTCTGCTGCACCTTCTCTTGTAGTGGAGTGCAAAACCGCATTAATCTCCGATGTCGCAACCCTATTTGTAAAGGGAAGCCTAGCTAATCCCTCTGTAGCTGCTGCTTCTAAAATAGGCAATGCCAAATTATTGGCAAATTTATTCCAGGTCTTATTTTCCGCAAGTTGCATTAGAGCAGGTTTACTTCCATCTGGATTATATCCTGCATTCAAATTCATCCGTTGCCTAAATAGATCATGTTGCTGGCTTTCATATAAGCTTCCAAATTGAGGTGTTGGCCCAATGTTTGCAGCCATTGTTCTTGCTCGTTCAATAGCTTGATTAAATAGCTTTTCCCTTTCTCTCTGAGGTGCTCCCGCAACATCCTCACGCAAAAGTCCTGGATGGATCGGATAGCTCCGAACTGCTGTTGCATCTCTGGCGTCTTCTTTGCTTGCCGGCGAATACTCCAAGCCATCCAAATCTATTCCGTCAATAGGTCTGTTACTTGCGAACTGATACGGAGTCAACTCTGGATATTGTTTGGTCAAAGGATCTACACTCAAAAACCGTCCTATTCTCGAGTCATAGATCCTCATTCCATAATCCTGCAGGTTTCCGTCTCCCTTAACCTCATTATCATTCTCCTTACCATTAAACCCATACCTGTACTTATCCTCAACACTATACGTCCTCCCCGGCATCTGGCTGCCAAATGGGGAATAGTCTACTGCACTGACCACATCGGCGTTGTAATACTCCACAAGCCCATCGCTGTTCTCATCAACCCCATTCTTCCGGTCACTCACCACTGTCATAACATTCCCCCGGTGATCGGTCAGCTCATAACGCTTATGGCCCCTGGTATAAATAATAGAATATGCAAAACCAAGCCCCGGCGTATAAGAAATCTCCGCAGGTTTGTCCCGGTAAACAGCGGCCAGTAATTGTGCCGTTTCTTCCTGAGGGGGCACAATTAGCCCCATTACTTTACTGGCCACAGCATCTACTTGCTCCTGGACTTCCAATAAGGTCTGCTGCAGCTGCCGCTTATGCTGCTCCCAGGATACCGGTTTGTACGGCATAGTATACTCTCTGTTTAGCAACCTGGCTACTTCCTCCTTCCCGGCTATTGCCTGCTGGCTTTGCAGCTCCAGCCAGCCCCGGTACAGCAGAAATACATCTTCCTTTTCCTTTAATAGGCTGGCGTATTTGTCTGCTTTCAACGGCACACTATCTGCCAGTTGCCCTTGTCCGTCATATACAAACATCTTGTCCTGCGTCTGTTTATAAATCACAATTCTGGAGACGGATGACAATGGATTAGTGTTATAATAAGTTGTGGTGTCCCTGTTGCGGATCATTCTGCCAGCCAGTTGCAGGCGAAATTGAAAACTGTCACTGGGGACTAACTGCTGGGGGGACCGGCTGTCAAAAAGAGAAAGTTGCAGGCACAAGTCGTTTATCAGCTTTTCCATAGCCACTTCTTTCTGCAGCGTACTCCGGGCCTGTTGTACCGGAGGATAGGTGTATATCCGGTGATAAATATTGCCAGTATCGTTCAACGTAGCTCTCCCCTTTTGCCTGAACAAAGCGGCGGCAGTTCTTATATCGGAAAGCAGGTCAAAGAAATAATCCTTATAATAGTTAAACGGGTCGAGACTGCCCGATTTAATCCTATTATAAACATCATCATGAAGCTTTACTACATCAAAAGCCAATCCATGACAGGTGAACCACGTAAGCATACGGGTGCTGTCAGAAAGCGCCGCCATGTTTACGTATTTATCCCCGTTATCTTTCCTGCTAAACATCATCAGCCCAGGGAGGTTGGCATCTACCTGCTTTAATATAGGATCAACACATCTGTCCTGCTGGATATCCGTTTGGGCTTTACTGTTTAAACAAATAATAAGGAACAACAAGGTTAAAAAATGGGATAACTGTTTTACAGGTATAGGGTACATATTAACTTATTCTGAAATAATTGATTATCTGTGCGAAATATAATAAATAAGGTGTTAAAGAAAAAAAGCGTATTATATTTATCAAACATACCCCAACTTTTGTGTTACTTGCTCACACGGTTAAAGCTAGCAATCTGGTGGCGTAGAGCTGGGGCGTGTCCAATGTTCATAACGGCATTGTTTAAGACCATCGGGAAATAGCTAATGTTTGGCCGGAGAGCTTTCCCTAATCAGATCAGGATGAAAGAATATTCCCCGGCCAACAGCCAGTAACTCAGGAAAGCGCTTCCACATCTCACAATATCAATTCCACTGTTACACGCTGTTCATGCAGCTTCCAATGTGCATCATTCACCTCGCTTGTTTTTATTGTTAGCATTCCTTCCGGGAAATCCCCTTTGGCATCGAGACCTCCCCCTACAACAATGGCGCCGATGGAAATAATCCCCGCGTATATATTGTCCTGCGGAAAACACTGGAGCCGATGATCCATCTGATCGCATCTTGGGGTGTATCTCACAGAAAGTTCCTATTCAGAAAGAAAAAGGTGACAGAAAAAGCGTAATAGATGTTCAAAAAATGCTATCTTCCATTTCTGATAGATAGACGACCCTAGCTAGTCCATATGAAAACGTAGAATGCAACCACAACAGATCCCCAGGATAATGATACCCTGTTTTTTATCGTAAAACGGCTACACCGCTGTATTCCCTCAATTACATAAACCGAAAAAAATGCAAAAGCAATCTTTTACCGTTGCAGAT
>Ga0209758_1004407_pt1 | contig 11739 bp, 11 predicted proteins | sample AraplaMF_Col_mMF_FD_184258 | JGI IMG/M metagenome (GOLD analysis project Ga0209758, IMG submission 184258) | Arabidopsis root microbial communities from the University of North Carolina, USA - plate scrape MF_Col_mMF (SPAdes) (version 2) | ecosystem: Host-associated > Plants > Roots > Endosphere... | reverse complement strand
CACGACCGCGGCGATCGTGAACGCCCCGAGCAGGGAGTAGGCGACGGTGAACACGATGCGCTGGCCCGGGGTCAGTTCCTTCGCGTGCACATTCATCTGGATCGCGCCCACGAAGCCGAGCACCACCGCCGCCAGCGCGATGTAGAAGATGGCCAGACCGCGCGGATCACCTCTCTGGTTCGGTTTGATGTCCCGCACCGTGACGTCCGTGCCCACTTTCTGCCCGACGACGGGGGCCGCCTGCTCCAGGACCTGCGCCACCGACGCCCCCGACGCGGACGAGACGTCCATCGTCACCGTCCGCTCCTGGCGCACGTCGAAGATCGCGAACACCGTCTGCTCCTCGACCGCGTTCCTGGCCTGCGCGTAGTCGGGGTAACCGTGGACGTCGAGCGAGGCGTTCAGCGCCTTCTCCATGCCCGCGAGGAAGGCCGCTCCGTGCGCCGTGCCGTGCGGGGCGACGACCGCGACCGGCACCCGGTGCGGCACGGGATCGGAGAAGGCATAGGTGTACGACCACGCGAAGAGACCCGCCACCACCGCGATGATGAACACGAGGACCGTCGCGGGCAGGAACGGGGAGCGCCTGGCCGCCTGCCAGCGCTCGGCCCGTGTCGGAGGCCGCCGGTGGGCTCCGTGGCCACCGGTGTCGTGCGCCTCGGACTCGGGCATGGCAAAGACGCTAGGGCAGCCGGGTACGCTCTGCATCCGGAGGATGCCGGCGCCGCCATGCGGCCGCGCCGGTGCGCGCGAGGACCCGGGTCCGCGGCCCGGATCACGCGCCCGCCGCGTGTTCGGTGGGAGGTGTCCGCCCCGATCAGCCCTTCGGAGCGGCCCGGTGCCCGCCGTTGCCCACGGCTCGTCAGAGACGGGCCGGCAGCCAGCGCAGCTTGACCGCTTCCTGGTACGGACCGCCGCCCTCATGGTCGTTGAAGTCGTACACCTCGATCTTCTTGTCGTCGTGCGCCCAGGCGTTGAACGCGGCGAACACCGTGGACGGGGGGCATGTCCGGTCCTCCAGCGCGGCCGAGAACAGCGCGGGGGCCCGGCCCCGCGCGGCGAAGTGCACGCCGTCGAAGTACGACAGCGTGCGCATGACCCGCTCGGTACGGCCGCGATGCGTCTGGAGGTAGTTGCCGATCTCCCGGTAGGGGTTGCGGTCCGTGAGCGTCGTGGCGCGCGGGAAGTCACACAGGAACGGCACGTCCGGCGCCACCGCCACCAGATCCGGTACGAGGCCACCGACCGCGATCGTGATGCCGCCGCCCTGGCTGGTGCCGATGGCCGCCGTGCGGGAGGCGTCGGTCAGCGGATGCGAGCGGGCCGCCTCGACGGCCCGGACCCCGTCCGTGAACAGCCGCCGGTAGTAGTACGTCTCGGGGTCGTCGACCCCGCGCGTCATGAACCCGGGGAACGCGGGAGCACTGCCCACCGGGTCCGGGGTCTCGCCGCCGCCCCACGCGCTGCCCTGGCCGCGGGTGTCCATGACGAAGTGCGCGAAGCCCGCCGACGCCCACAGCAGGTGCGTGTGCGGAAGGGCGCGTCCGCCGCCGTAGCCGATGTACTCCACGACCGTGGGCAGCGGTCCGTCCACGGACGACGGCACGGTGAGCCAGCCCTTGACGGGATGGCCGCCGAACCCGGCGAACGTCACGTCATGGACCTGGACCGTCCGCAGACCCGTGTCGACCGGTTCGAAGCGGGCGTCGAGGTCGTGCTCACGGGTCTCCTGCAGCGTCTTCGCCCAGAACGCGTCGAAGTCCGACGGCTCGACGGAGGCGCTGCGGTACGTGCGGAGTTCGTCGATCGGCAGGTCGAACAAGGCCATGAAGGATCTCCTGGCGTCGGGCATACGGATGATCACACCGTACGGTGGCCGTTCCGGGCCCGCCAGACCCCTCCGGCGTCTGCCCCCGCCGCACGGGAGGGCACTCCCGTCACGCCGTGCGCCGCCCCCACTCCGGACCCGTACGGGCCCACTCGGCCTCCCATTCCGCCATGCGGTGCCGCTGGGCGACCCGGCGGATCACGGCACGGGCCAGCAGTACCGCCCCGGCCGCTCCGGCCCCGGACCACACCCCCGTCGTCACGGCGTGCTGCCACACCGCGGTGTCGCTCGGCGGGGCGGCGACGCTCCGGTCCCTCGCGTCCAGCCACACATCCGCCCGGTCGCCGCGCAGCGAGCCCGCCGGGACCGGCGCGACCGCGGTCCGTGTGCCCTTGTCGGGTTCGGTCCAGCGCACCTTCACCCGGTACTGGGGCTGCTTGCCGCCCTGCGCCGAAGGCACCTCGGACGGGGCGTCCTCGAGGAGTACCGCGGACACCTGATGGCGCTCGGCACGCTGGGTCAGCTGAGTCGTGTGCGCGGTGCCGTAGGCCCACAGACCCGCGGCCGCACCGGCGAGCGGGGCGCCGAAGCACAGCAGAACGGTGAGGAGCGCGGCAGTCCACGCCTCGATCACATCCGACCTGCGGCGCAGCGGATTGCGCCGCCAACGCCAGCCGCGCACCCGGGTTCGCATCTCGACCTCCTTGCCGCCACGTCCCGCTCGTGGACGGGCCGAGACCTCCGCCGCGCGGGACAGGTGTGGAATCCGCGCGCCTTCCCGGCCACGAGAAGGACCCCCTCGGCCATGCACCGCACCACCCCTGTCGGCCCACCAGCACGCCACCCGCACAGAACCGGGCGGCGAGTACTCATGGCCGTGTGCCCACAAGGAGCGCGACGCTTCCGCCATGAAACGGCTTTTTACCCGATTCTCCTCTCGGGCGACGTTCCCGGCCATCCGGCCCCGAAACCCGGGACCGGGGGTCAGCCGAAGCGTTCGACGCGGATGCGGTCCACCGGCTGCCCCGCTTCGACGAGCAGCCGGGAAGCGTGCTCCGCGAAGCCGTTCGAGCCGCACACATAGGCCTCCCACCCGCCGGGCGGCGCGTCGGCGACCAGCGGCGCAACATGGGCGGCCGACATGCGGCCCACGGGCACCCCCGCGGGGGCGCCGCGGGTGAAGACGGGCGTGGTCTCGGCCCCGTACTCGTCCGCGTAGATCAACTCCCGCGGCCCCCGCGCCGAGACGAGAAGCCGCAGGGGCACCCGAAGACCGCGCGACCGGTGGTGGCGCACCATCGACATCAGCGGGACGACTCCGGAGCCCGCGCCGACCAGCAGTGCGGGCCGGTCGCCGGGCCAGGCGAAGAAGCCGCTCAGCGGGCCCCGCACCTCGACGGTGTCTCCCGGCCTCGCCACCGTGTGGAACCAGCCGGAGACCTCACCGCCCTCGACACGGTCCAGGGTCAGTTCGATGTGCCCGGCGTCGCCTGGCGGTGACGCGATCGAATAGTGGCGCTGCGCCACATAGCCGTCCCGGGCGGTCAGCCGCAGCAGCAGATGCTGTCCCGGCAGATGCCCCGCCCACCCGGGAACCGCGAAGCGGAAGGTGGCCGCGTGCGGGGTCTCCCGGCGGATCGCGGTCAGCGTCGCCGTCCGCCACGCGGACGCCGCGTCGCCGCCCACGGCGATCCGACCGGGTACGGCGAAGCGCGTGGGCGGCACGAACGGCCCGGGGACCAGGGTCGTCTCAGTCACCGGAGTACCGCTGCTCCTGCCAGGGGTTGCCCCGTGCGTGGTAGCCGTTCTGCTCCCAGAAACCCGGCTCGTCGTGGTCGAGGATCCTGAGGCCGGCGATCCATTTGGCGCTCTTCCAGAAGTACAGGTGGGGCACGAGGAGCCGGGCGGGACCACCGTGCTCGGCGGGCAGCGGACGGCCCTCGTACTCGAAGGCGATCCAGGCGCGTCCGCCGCGCAGATCGGCCAGTGGCAGGCTGCTGGTGTAGCCGGTGTGGGAGTACGCGACGGCGTGTGTGGCGTCGGCCCCGGGTCCGACGAGGTCCAGGAACACGTCCAGGGAGACCCCGCGGAACCGTGTCCCGAACTTCGACCAGCCGGTCACGCAGTGGATGTCGCCCTCGTAGGCCGACGCGGGCAGGGCACGCGCCTCCTCCCGGTTCCAGGTGCGGGGCTCGGCCACCAGACCGTCGATCCGCAGGGTCCAGTCGGCGGCGTCCAGGTCCGGCGTCACCTCGGCGGACAGGACGGGCCAGTCGTCGCGCGCGTCGTACTGGCCGGGTGGCAGCCCGGGATCGGGGACCCGCGGGCGCCCGGTGAAGCCTCGGGTGACGTTCATGGGGGTGGTGCCTCCAGGCCGCCGGTACGGCACGGCCGGTTCGTGCGTGATCGATGCGTACGCATACAACGGTACGCGCTCGCCGGTGCGCCCCCGCCACCCACCGGACGCGATCATTGCGAGTGCATGAACTCCGCGCCCGCCCGGGAATAGCAGGTGGGTGATCTTCCTTGCGGTGTAGTGGCCGGAACCGGTGGCGTCAGCGGCGGTGGGTCCGGTGAGCAGCGAGGGAGAGTGAGGCGGGACATGCCCAAGGCGTACGCGTACACGCGGTACGGCGGCCCCGGGACCGAGGCGTTCATCGACGTGGACCGACCGGCCCCGGGCCGCGGGGAGCTTCTGGTCGCCGTGCGTGCGGCGGGTGTCAACCCGATCGACTGGAAGCTGCGCTCGGGCTTCCGGCGTCCCGGCGATACGGGCACGCCCGAGTTCCCCGTCGTGTTCGGCAGCGAGGCCGCGGGCGTGGTGGAGGAGGTCGGCGATGGCGTGACCGGCTTCGCGATCGGGGACGCCGTGTTCGGCAACACCGTGGCCGGCGGCTACGCCGAGTACGCCGTGCTGCCCGCGTCGGTGACCGCGCAGGTGCCGGACGGCCTGTCCTTCACGGACGCGGCCGTGCTGCCCGTCGCGGCCGCCACGGCCTACGACGGGATCCGCGGCCTGGATCTCCCCGCGGGCGCGACCGTGCTGATCACCGGCGCGGGCGGGGGAGTCGGTGTCGCCGCGGTGCAGCTCGCCCGCGCCTTCGGCCTGAGCGTCGTCGGAACTGCCGGTGAGGGCAAGAAGGACTTCGTCGAGGGCCTCGGCGCCGTGCACGTCCCGTCGGGACCGGACCTGGCCGCCAGGGTGAGGGCGGCCGCGCCGGGCGGCATCGACGGCGTCTACGACCTCGTCGGCGGCGACGTGCTGACCGAGGCGGCGACCCTGCTCGCCGACCGCTCGAAGCTGATCAGCGCCGGAGCGTCGCCCCAGGACGTCGAGCGGCTCGGCGGGTCACGCGTGGTCCGCGCCCGTACGGCCGCGGTGCTCGACGAGGTCGCCCGCCTGGTGGAGCGCGGAGACCTCGATCCCCGCGTGACCGAGACCTTCCCGCTCGAACGGGCCGGGGACGCCCTCCGCGCGGTCGAGGGCGGCCACGCCCGGGGCAAGATCGTGATCGAGGTGGGCGCATGAGCACCGGGCGGCACGTCCTCGACAACCCCGCACTCACCTCGCTGACCGGACCGCATGCCCACTTCGCCGAGCGCCGGGGCCGCGTTCTGCGCTACCCCCTGGACGTGTCGCCGTGGGTGGGACTGCCCGACGAGCCCGGCGCCGACGACTGGGCCGACCTCGCGGCGCTCGCCGGTCCGGGAGCCGAGGCCCCGATCCCCGGCTTCGGTGGTCAGGTCCCCGAGGGGTGGGAGGTCACCTTCGCCCTGGACGGGGTGCAACTCGTCGACGACGGCCTGGCCGCCGCGCCCGACGCCGAGGCCGTACGGCTCACCCACGCCGACGTGCCGGAGATGCTGGACCTGGTCGAGCGCACCCGGCCCGGACCGTTCCTGCCGCGCACCATCGAGCTGGGGACCTACCTGGGTATCCGCCGGGACGGCGCGCTGATCGCCATGGCGGGCGAGCGGCTGCACCCGCCGGGCTGGACCGAGATCAGCGCCGTGTGCACCGATCCCGCCTTCCGCGGCCAGGGCCTCGCCACCCGGCTGATCCTGGCGGTCGCGCACGGCATCCGCGAACGGGGCGAGACCCCGTTCCTGCACACCGCTGCGGAGAACACCAACGCCATCCGGCTCTACGAGTCCCTCGGCTTCCGGCTGCGCCGCACCACGAGGTTCCTGGCGGCGCGGGTTCCGCAGCGTGCGGGGGACGAGCAGACCGTCGGGATCTGACGGTGCGCCGGCCGGTCGTCAGCCGGTGGCCGGCGTGAGCGGAGTCGCGGCCGCCGCGTTGTACCGCAGCAGATACGCCGCGAAGCGTTCCAGGTCGGCCTCCGACCAGCCCGCCAGCCGCTCCTGGAACGCCTTGCGCCGGCTCTCGTCGACCGTGGCGAGGATCTCGCTGCCCGCCTCGGTCGGATACAGCACCTGCACCCGGTGGTCGTCCGTGTCGAGCCGCCGTCCGATCAGCCCCGCCCGTTCCAGCGCCGCCACCTGCCGGCTCACCGTGGACTTGTCCAGCCCGTAGTGGGCGGCCAGGTCGGTCGCGCTGCAGCCGCCGCTCTGCTCCAGATGTCCGAGCAGGGTGTACGAGACGAGCGACAGCTGCGGATGCATCCGCCCGGCCGTGGCGCGGGCGCGGCGGGCGAACGCGGTCAACTCGCGGTTGATGGTCTCGACCGCCGCCCGGGCGGCGGGGGCGTGCTCCGCGGTGGTCCCGGCGGACCTCTCGGCTGTCGTCACGGCACTCCCTCCTCGCACGTATGGTTGCACTGTACAACTTGAAGGTGCAGCCGAGGGAGCCGGCTCTCACGGCGAGGTCTTCGGCGCGCGGACCTCCTGCTAGGGTGAGCGCTCCGGCCGTGGATCGCCCCGGCCGCGCGTACCGAGGGAGGTGAGCCCCATTACCGCTGTGTCAGCTCGGGTGCTCTCCCCTCACGACGGCGTGGATCGGCGCCGGTAGATCACACGAGGGCGCCCTTCGGTCAACCGGAAGGCTTCTCGGCTCCATGCCACCGCTTTCACTCTCCGACGTCGTCTCCGCGCTGCGTACCGCCGGCTGTGTCTTCGCCGAGGACGAGGCGCAGCTGATCCTGTCCACCGCCCGTACGCCCGACGAGGCCGCCGCCATGGTCGAGCGGCGCGTCGAGGGGCTGCCCCTCGAACAGGTCCTGGGCTGGGCCGACTTCCACGGTCTGCGCGTCATCGTGGAACCCGGGGTCTTCGTGCCCCGCAGGCGCACCGAGTTCCTCGTCTCCCGGGCGGTGGCCCTCGGGCGGCACGCCCGCGTCGTCGTGGATCTGTGCTGCGGCTCGGGCGCGGTGGGCGCCGCCCTCGCCGCGGCGCTCGACGGACCCGAACTGCACGCCGCCGACATCGATACGGCCGCGGTGCGCTGCGCCCGCCGCAACGTCGCCGCGTACGGCGGCCGGGTGCACCAGGGCGACCTGTTCGCCGCCCTTCCCGAGGAACTGCGCGGCCGTGTCGACATCCTGGCGGCCAACGTCCCCTATGTGCCCACGGACGAGGTCCCCCTGCTGCCGTCCGAGGCCCGCGACCACGAGCCCCTGGCCGCCCTCGACGGCGGCATCGACGGTCTGGACGTCCTGCGCCGGGTCACCGCCGAGGCGTGGCGATGGCTGGCCCCCGGCGGGCTTGTCCTGGTGGAGACGAGCGAACGCCAAGTGCCCGGTGCCCGCGAGGCGTTCACGCGCGGCGGTCTGGACGTCCGGCTGGCCGTCTCGGCGGAGCTGGGCGCCAACGTGCTGATCGGCACCCGCCGGTAGCACGGGTGCCCGGCCGGACCGGTGAAGGTCACACCCCCAGGGTTGTGCAACTAGTTGCAAAACCGGGACGCGGTCGTTTACAACGGATTCACGACACGCCGTACGGAGGGCCCCGATGAGCCGCTACCCGCATCTGCTGACCCCGCTCGACCTGGGCTTCACCACGCTGCCCAACCGTGTGCTCATGGGCTCGATGCACGTGGGCCTCGAGGAGGCCGAGCGCGGCTTCGAGCGCATGGCCGCGTTCTACGCCGCCCGGGCCCGCGGAGGGGTGGGGCTCATCGTCACCGGAGGCATCGCCCCCAACGAGGCCGGACGTCCCTACGAGGGCGGCGCCAAGCTCACCACCGAAGCGGAGGCCGAGCAGCACTCCGTCGTCACCGAGGCCGTGCACCGCGAGGGCGGCCGGATCGCGATGCAGCTCCTGCACTTCGGCAGGTACGCCTACCACCGGGACCTCGTGGCGCCCAGCGCGCTCCAGGCCCCGATCAGCCCGTTCGTGCCGCACGCGCTGACCGGGGCCGAGGTGGAGCAGACGATCGAGGACTATGCGCGGGCCGCCCGCCTGGCCCGCCGGGCCGGGTACGACGGTGTCGAGATCATGGGCTCCGAGGGCTACCTCATCAACGAGTTCATCGCGGCCCACACCAACCGGCGCGAGGACGGCTGGGGCGGTTCGTACGAGAACCGGATGCGCTTCCCGGTCGAGATCGTGCGACGGGTCCGGGCGGCGGTCGGCGAGGACTTCATCATCGTCTACCGGCTGTCCATGCTGGACCTCGTGCCCGGCGGGTCGACGCTCGACGAGGTCGTCACGCTCGCCAAGGCGGTGGAGGCCGCGGGGGCGACCATCATCAACACCGGCATCGGCTGGCACGAGGCGCGCATCCCGACCATCGCGACCTCGGTGCCGCGCGGCGCCTACACCTGGGTGACCAAGAAGGTCATGGGCGCCGTCTCCGTCCCGCTCGTGACGACCAACCGCATCAACACCCCCGAGCTGGCGGAACAGTTGCTCGCCGAGGGCCACGCCGACATGGTGTCCCTGGCCCGCCCGATGCTGGCCGACCCGGAGTTCGTCGCCAAGGCCGAGGCCGGGCGCCCGGAGACGATCAACACCTGCATCGGCTGCAACCAGGCCTGTCTCGACCACACCTTCAGCGGGCAGATCACCTCCTGCCTGGTCAACCCGCGGGCCTGCCACGAGACCGAACTGGTCCTCTCCCCGACGCGGCTGCGCAAGAAGGTCGCGGTCGTCGGCGCGGGCCCCGCCGGACTCGCCTGTGCCGTCTCGGCCGCCGAGCGGGGGCACGACGTCACGCTCTACGACGCGGCCGACGACATCGGCGGTCAGCTGAACATCGCCCGCAAGGTCCCGGGCAAGCAGGAGTTCGACGAGACGATCCGCTACTTCCGCACCCAGCTCCGACAGCATGGCGTGGACGTCCGGCTGAACACCCGTGTCGCCGCGGGCGACCTCGCCGACCACGACGAGGTCGTCGTCGCGACCGGTGTCGTCCCGCGCACCCCCGAGATTCCCGGCATCGACCATCCCAGGGTGCTCGGCTACCTCGACGTGCTGCGCGACGGCGCCCGCGTCGGTGATCGGGTCGCCGTCCTCGGGGCCGGCGGCATCGGCTTCGACGTGGCCGAATACCTCACCGACGGCGGTGACAAGGCGAGCGAGGACCCGGCGACGTACTTCCGGCACTGGGGCGTCGACATGGACTACCGCGCCCCCGGTGGCCTGACCGCACCCGAGCGTCCCGCCCCGCCGCGCACCGTCCACCTCCTGCAGCGCAAGACCTCGAAGGTCGGCGCGGGACTCGGCAGGACCACCGGCTGGATCCACCGCACGGAGCTGAAGCACCGCGGCGTGACGATGGTGCCGGGCGTGACCTACGACCGGATCGACGACGCCGGGCTGCATCTCACGGTGGACGGCGAGAGCCGGCTCCTGGAGGTCGACACGATCGTCCTGTGCACCGGACAGGAGCCGCGCCGGGACCTGTACGAGGAACTGGTGGCCGCGGGCCGGACGCCGCACCTGATCGGCGGGGCCGACGTGGCGGCCGAGCTGGACGCCAAGCGTGCGATCAGGCAGGGCACCGAGCTGGCCGCGGCGCTCTAGGCCCCGAACGCCGTCCTTAGGATGGGCCCATGTCACTCCCGCACGCGATCCTGACCGCACTGCTGGAGAAGCCGTCGTCGGGACTCGAACTGACCCGACGCTTCGATCGGTCGATCGGCTACTTCTGGTCGGCCACCCACCAGCAGATCTACCGTGAACTGGGACGGCTGGAGGGCGAGGGCCTCATTCGCGCGCTGCCCGCCGAGCAGCCGGCCCGTGGGCAGAAGAAGTCCTACGAGGTCCTGCCCGCGGGCCGCGCCGAGCTCGCCCGCTGGACCGCGGCGTCGCAGGACCCCAAGCCCCAGCGCGACGTGCTGCTGCTGCGGCTGCGGGCCGCCGCCGTCGTCGGCACCGAGGGTATCGAGGCGGATCTGCGCCGCCATCTCGCCCTGCACCAGAAGCAGTTGGCCGAATACCGGGAGATCGAGGAGCGGGACTTCGGGGCCGGCAAGGACTCGGTGCAGGACCGTCTTCAGTACCTTGTGCTGCGGGCGGGCATCGACCTGGAGACGTTCTGGATCCACTGGCTGACCCAAGCGCTCGAGGAGTTCGGCACGCTGCCCGCCCGGGAAGGGCCGCCCGGGAGCGGCTGAGCCGGCGCTGGGACTCAACGGCCCGTCGTCACGGTCCGTTCCGCCGAGAGACCGCCCCAGGTTCCGTCCGGCAACTTCGCCTGGATCCGCACCCGGTGGGTGACCCCGGAGTCCCGGCCCACGTAGAAGCTGTAGGTGGCGGTCGAACGCGGGACCGTGCCGCCCCAGACGAGCGAGGTGGCGGGTTGCCCGTCGAGGTGTATCCGGTACTCGGTGACGACACCGTCCACGTCCGGCGCGACCCATGCGAGATCCAGGTAGTACGCCCCGTCGGCCCGGTGGGTGGTGGCCCGGAACCGGGTCGGCGCGGTCCCCTGCGCGTCGCCGGAACCATGCGGAGTGGTCAGCGCCAGCGCGGGGCTCGCCGCCGAGAGGTTGTCGGCGGCGTCCCGGGCCCGGACGGTGAACGAGTAACGGGTTCCGGGGCGCAGACCGGTGACCACGGCCGCCGTCTGCCCGCCGCTCACACTGTGGATCTTCGAATCGCCCTGGTAGATGTCGTACGACGTCACGCCCCGGTCGTCCGTCGAGCGGGCCCAGGCCAGTTGTACCGCCCGGTTCCCCACGGCCTTTCCGGTCGGGTGTCCCGGGCGGGACGGGGCCCGGTCGTCGGCGGCGACGGCGGCGGGAGTGGTGGCGCGGACCTCCCGGCTCGCCGGACCCAGCGCGCCCTCAGTGCTCCGGGCCCGGACCGTGAAGACGTACGACGTCGAGGGCGCGAGCCGGACGACGTCCACCATGTGCTCGCCGGCCCGGACCTCCTTCACCTTGGCGCCGCCGCGGTACACCTCGTAGGAGGCGACGTCCGGGCCGCCCTCCGCCCGGTTCCACATCACGTGCACGCTGGTCGCGCTGCCCGCCACCGCGGTCACACCCAGGGGAGCCGGGGGAACGCCTCCGCCGTCGCCATGTCCGCCGCCCCAGGCGCAGGACGCCAGCAGCAGAACCGAACCGCAGATCACCGGCACGGGAGCGCGTCGCACGGGTGCCTCCCCTCGACAGGATTGGTCTGTACCTGTATGCCATGGGTGACGTGGTCGCATCAAGAGGGAGGGTGATGGTGACCGGCATACCGCCCGACTACGTATGCTGGTGCCGGACTCGGCGTGAACTCTCCTCCTTGCCAAGGCAGTTCGGGCCGACGGCGCGGACCGCTGTCGTCGCAGATCCCGCGCCGGCGAATGCGGCCGAGCGGCCGGGCCCGATGGGCGCACCGGCCGCTCGGCCGCCCGGCGAGCGAGCCGTACCGGGCGGCCGCTGTTCCCTGAGCGCCGTCACTCCTTGCGGTAGGTGTACGCCTCCGTTGCCGCCGCCTCCACCGCGGCCAGATCCGCGCCCGCAGACGCAGTGACCACGGCGGCGACGGCGCCCTCGACGAAGGGCGCGTCGATC
>Ga0209758_1004401_pt1 | contig 11754 bp, 10 predicted proteins | sample AraplaMF_Col_mMF_FD_184258 | JGI IMG/M metagenome (GOLD analysis project Ga0209758, IMG submission 184258) | Arabidopsis root microbial communities from the University of North Carolina, USA - plate scrape MF_Col_mMF (SPAdes) (version 2) | ecosystem: Host-associated > Plants > Roots > Endosphere... | reverse complement strand
GGAATCGAAGGTAAAAAGGCTGTCGCGTTCCACCCCGAAACGGCGCGCTCTCAAAGAAGCTGGGGGTGCTGACTCACGCGAACAAAGCGCAAGGCTCAGGAATCGCTCTTCGATCTGAGCCGCGTCGCCCCGGAACATAGGGAGGAATCCGCCAAAGTCAATGGAGCGGGCGCGGGAAGGTCCTAAAAACCCTAAGGTTTTTGCTCAAATCACGGGCGCGGCTTGGCTTTTCGGCAGCAAGCGGTCAGGCGGGTGGTTAACGCGATGCTGCGGCCTTGGCCCGGAAATCGCCGGGCGCCATGCCATAGGCGGCGTTGAAGACCCGGTAATACGTCGCCAGGCTCTCGAAGCCGCAGGCGGCGGCGATATCGGCGATCAGCCGGTCCGGTGCTTCGCGCATCAAGAGGCGGCTTCGCTTCAGCCGCTCCTCGGTCACGGTCTGGGAGAAGCTGCGGTCGGCCGCCTCGAACAGCATGTGCAAGTGCCGCACCGAGACGCCGAGCAGATCGGCCACCCGTGCCGGCGCCAGATCGGGGTCCTGCAAATGGCGCGCGATCAGGCGCCGCGCCAGCGACAGGCGGGCCGTCCGGAGCGCGGCCTGTCCGCGCCGGCTGCCCGGCCTGACGATACCGCGCTCGATCAACGCCAGATGACCCAACGCCTGCACCAGCGACCCGGAGTCGGGAGAGGCTTCGTTCGCAGCCGCCTCGCCGAGATCGGCGAAGCAGGCATCGAGCAGGGCGTGCAGAGCGGGATCGTTGAAAGGTTTTGGCGCAAGCTCCCGCATGCGCCTGTCCTGGGTCGCGAGGCCGCTAAGGGGGATCTTCAGGATCCGAAGGTGAAAGCCGGCATCACCCAGCGGCCTGGTGCGGTAGGGCAGGTCGGTATGGCTGGTGGCGAAGCTGCCATTGGCGATCGCGAAATCGCTGGAGCGCATGCCGCCGAACCAGCCACCGCCGCCGAGCTGTTGGTAGACGCAGATGCTGTCACCGGGAGCGTGGCCGATGTCGGCCTGGCTCCGTTCCACCGCGTATGGCGAAGCCTTCAGCTCGACCAGTCCGCCGCCACCGACCTGGCTCAGCGAGAACTCACCATGGAAGTCGCCGCGCCGTTCGCGATCGAGTTCCGCCGTGACCCCGAACAACCCTTTGGCGCGGACCTCGCGCCAATAATCGAAGCGTTCGTGTAGCTCGACCTCGTCGGTGCACCAGCGATACACGGCGGCCCCTCGTCCCCAATGGAATGCCCCTCAGAATGAGCAGATTCCGCGGGAATCTGCCATAGGCGAGATGGTGAATGGACAAGCTCCGGGCGGTTGAACCCTCGATGCGATTGGACCGACTATCACATCAACGGCGTAGGGTTCCGCTGGGGCTGCGGGGGGAGCCGTTCGGAAGGGGAATGTCACGATGACGCGGCGGTTTTTGAGTACTCTGGCAGCGCTTGGCCTGGCGGCGAGCCTCAGCGGTTTCGCAGGCATGGCCCATGCCGAAAAGCGCGTCGCGCTCGTCGTCGGCAACAATGACTACAAGAACGTTCCAAAGCTCCTGAAGGCCGTCAACGACGCCCGCACCATGGGCGATACGCTGAAACAGCTCGGCTTCCAGGTGATGGTGGCTGAGAACCAGAACCGTCAGCAATTCACCGAGACGCTGCTCGCCTTCGACCGAGCGATCGAGCCCGGCGACACCGCCTTCTTCTTCTATGCCGGCCACGGCTTCGAAATCGCGGGCCAGAATTATCTGCTGCCGACGGACGTGCCGGCGGCGACCGAAGGCCAGGAGGAGCTGGTGCGCGATGCCTCCATTCTGGCGGATCGCGTGGTGGAGCGTCTTCAGAACAAGAAGGCGCGCACCTCGATCCTGGTGTTCGACGCCTGCCGCAACAATCCGTTCGAACGATCAGGCACGCGCGCGGTCGCCGGCGGCGGCGGGCTTGCGCCGATGACGCAGCTGCCCGAGGGCGTATTCTCGGTGTTCTCGGCCGGCCCGCGCCAGACCGCGCTCGACCGTCTCTCCAACGACGATTCCAACCCTAATTCCGTGTTCACCCGCACCTTCGCCAAGGAGCTGCTGCAGCCCGGCGAAAACCTCGTGCAGGTCGCACAGCACACGCGCCGCCTCGTCAGCGAGATGGCCGACACCGTCAAGCACAAGCAGGTGCCGGTTTATTTCGATCAGATGGTCGATGATGTCTTCCTCAGCGGTGCCGCCAAGGACGCAGCCGCCGCAGCGCGACCGGCCGATCCGCCGCCGCAGAAAGTCGCGGCGCTACCGCCGGTCTCGGTGCCGCGCGTGCCGCGGGAGGAGACCACCAACGCACCGATCGCGAGCTTCTCGCGCCACAATGGCGGCTGGAGCGTGACGTTCTCCTTCGCCGATCCCACCATCGGCATTTCCTGGCGCATGGCCGGTCACGGCGATTTCCGCGAGACCGGTTTCATCGACACGCTCGATCCGCGCACCCGCAAGCGGCTGCCGAACCCGTCGATCGATCTGCCGCCGGATGCGCAGGCCGGCACCATCGAGGTTCGTTACGTCGATGCTTCCGGCGATATGCAGGGCCCGTTCCCAATCAAGTTCGATCCCGAAGCCGCGTTGATCCGCGATCAGCGCAAGATCCTCGACATGACGGCCACGAGCTGGCTGTCGTTCCGTCAGTTCAACGGGCTACTGGTCTATTACACGCATCTCGTCTCGTACCGTTGCGCGATCCGCGAGGTGCGGATCGGCATTGACACGGCGGTGCCGGACAAGGTGCTGAAGATGCCGCCTTGCGATCTCAGGGATCCGACGGCGATCTCGGCCGGTATGCTGCTCTACGAGAAGCTGCCACCCGCGACGCAGTTCATGTCCGTCGAATTGACGTATCGCGACGGCAGCGTGTCGGAGGTCAAGAGCTTCCGCACGGCCAACCGCAGCAATAATTGAGCGGTCGGAACTGCCGAGCCATGCGCTGGCTTCTCAGATGGGCGTGGTGAGGTATTGCGCGTAGATGTCCGCGCGCCTGTCCGTTGCGAGCCCAACATAGGTTCGATAACGGGCAACGTCATCGAGGTCGAGTTCGGCGCGTATGACGTCCTCGTCTTCCGAGCTGGACTGTGCGAGGATCCTGCCGTCGGGCGCAACGATGACGCTTCGCCCCATGAAGGCGCAACGGCCTTGTCTGCCGGCGCGATTGCAGCTGAGGAAGAAGACGCCATTCTCGGTCGCGCGTGTGTCGGCGCGGTGCGTGAAGATCTGATCGTCTTCCAGCGGCTTGTCGTGTGGGCGGAAGGAGGCCCAGATATTCGTAACGATCTGCGCACCATGCAGCATGAGTGCCCGCGTCAATTCCGGAAACCGGATGTCATAGCAAATCTGCATGCCGATCGGTCCCAGCATCGTCTGCTGCACGGAGATGCTCTCGCCTGCCATGAAGTAGAGCTTTTCCAGATGCCAGCGGTGGATCTTGTGGTAGGTGCCGAGCACCCCGTGAGGGCCGATCAGAACTGAAGCGTTGTGCATGACGCCTTGCTGAACCGGATGGCGAAGCGCGAGCCCGGCAACGACATGAAGGCGGTGCTCCCGCGCCAGGTCGCATAGCGATGTGATGAATGGACCGTTCTGGGGCTCCGCAGCCTGAAACAACCGGAATGGATACCGGTCTGCTTCGCCGGCTTCCGGGCTGAAGGGAGCGCCAGGAGTCAATGGCTCGACATATCCCGTGTTCGACAGCTCGGGGAATACGATCAACTGCGCGCCTTGCTTTGCCTCCGCTCCTATTGCCGCTTGCATGCGCGTGAGGTTGAGCTCCGGCTCGAGAACCTTGGCATCGAACTGGACCAGGCTGACGTTCACCTTGACGGTCATCTTTTGTCCGTTCTCCTCGTACGGGGTCAGCGACCCCGCGTCCGGATGCATCAATGCGCGCTTTCGGGCCCCAATGGAAATACGCGATGCGTATCCAGCCGCTCGTAGGGCAAGAGCCTGAGATCGGCGACGCCGTAATCTGGCGTATCAACGATCAGGATCTCCTCGGCCAATCCCTCATAGAAGGCTCGAAAATGGGTCTTTGAACGAAGCACGATGATATCGAAGTCTTCCGGACGCAGCCCGAACACGCCGAAGGCGTCACCATCGACCGCGAATGCAAAAGCGCTGACGACGCTCACCGACAATCCGTTGATGTCAAGCAGTGCCGACATGCCGAGGTCGACGGGCATGCCATGCATGTAGGAGCCGGTCACGCGATACGATTTCGGGCCTGCCCACAGCACGAGTGCAGTGACGTCCAGTGTCGGTCCAGCCTTCTCGGAGCTGTGGCCGCCGAGCTTGAGATCCACCACCGCACCAATGCCTGCTTCGAAGGCCTTCTGCGCTGCGGCTGCATCCCAGAGAAACGGTACGGCAGCCCGCGGGACACGACGCTCGAGCAATTCGGCCAGCAGGTAGGTGGAATCGTTCATGCGGTCCGCATGCTCGACCAGAACGTAGGGGCGCCCCTCGGCCTTGCGTCGCTTGAGGCCTGCGCATGCCCGGGAGACCGCCGACTCTGCGGTATAGACCTCGAACGGCCTGTTGAGCGCATGCCGATGGTTCCAGACTTGCCCCGAAAGGTGGTCTGCGACCGTCTGAGCGCGCAAGCGATCGCCATCGGTGACGCAAAGTACCGAAAAGCCGGCATTGTGTGCGTCGGCATAGGAAAAGCCGGCCATCAGCGAAATGTCGATGTAGCGCTCGCTGTCGCGTTCGATTCTGTGACCTTCCTCGATGAGGTCTGCCAAAGGAAGCAGGGCCGTCGCACTGAAGATCGACGGGACGAGCACGCCGGGCTTGGCGATCGCCCATGTTGGCGAAATCTCTCCTCGCAGCGTACGGAGCATGCAGGCGGCGGCGCGGCGTCCCGTGTCGCCTGTGTCCGTATGCGGCGACTTTCGATAGGCGAACGCCGCCGTCGCGCTTCTCAGCGTATCTGCATCGATATTGCCATGGTAGTCCAAGGCGACGATCAGAGGTTTGTCGGGCCCCAAGGCGGCACGCACCGTATCGATGATGAAGCGCTCGGGGTCCGGATAGGAAGCCGTCCAGCACGCGCCGTGCAGGAAGAGCAGCACGCCGTCAAGATCGGGCAGGGCGCTGACGCCGGAAGCGATTTCATCTGCATAGCGCCTCACGGCTTCATCGCTGGCGGGCCCCACGGCACCGAGGGCGGTGTGGACGAGCGGAGCCATCGCCACATTCGCCTGCTCGCAGATTTCGATGAAGCCGCCCATCACGGTATTGGTGCCGCGGAGATCTTCGAGGATGCGGCCCCCGCGCAGGGCCACCTGCTCGAAATCATTCCAGGTCGAGACCGCCGGCAGGAAACTGACGCATTCAATATGGAAGCCGGCGATCGCGACCCGAAGCGGCTTGTGTACGCCCCGCCCGAGATCGGCGGGGACTGGAGCCTCGTGGACCATAATGCCCTCTAGGCCGACACGACGTGCCGCGCCATCAGGTGCCGCGGAATGATCAGGATCAGTCCGGCCGCGGCGAACAGTGCGATCGCCAGCAGTGAGACACCAGCCGTCATGCTGCCCGTTACCTGGCTCAGGATGCCCAGGACTGCCGGGCCGGCAAAGCCTGCGGTGGCCGCACCGATGTTGACCAGTCCGGCTCCGCTGGCCGCGGCCGTTCCGGCAAGCACCCGGGACGGCAGGCTCCAGAACATGGCCAACGTGCACTGGATGCCGGAGATGCCGATCGTGAGGCACAGGAAGGAGAGCGCCGGCAAGTCTCGCGCGGCGACACCCGCCACCAGGGCGGCGCCGCCGACAATCAGGGGAGCTGCGGTATGCCAGAGCCGCTCACCAGTCTTTACCGAGTGGAACGAATTGAGCTGCATGGCGCAGGCCGCGATCAGGTAGGGCAGCGCGGTCACGATGCCGATCTGGAAGTTGGTCAGCCCGCCGAACGACTTGATCATGCTCGGCATCCAGAACACGAGGCCGTAATTGCCGAGGTTGTAGAGAAATGAGGTGGCGAACAAGATCCATAGCGTGGGCTCACGCAACGCCGGCAAGAGGCTGGTTTGCTTGTCCCTGGACTCCTGGGTGAGTTCGCGCTGCACAAGAGCCTTTTCGTCTGATGTCAGCCACGGCGCATCGTCTGGCCGTTCGACGATCGCTTTGATTGCGATGAGTCCCAGCAGGATCGCCGGGAGGCCTTCGAGCAGGAACATCCACTGCCAGCCCTGCAAGCCATAACCGCCATGAGTGGCATCCATGATCCAGCCGGACAACGGGCCGCCGAGGATGACGCCGAGAGGCAGGGCGAGGAACAGCAAGGACATCACCTTGCTGAGCCTGAATGAGGGAAACCACATGCTGAAGCAGGCGATCACGGAGGGAAAGAAGGCTGCCTCCGTGATCCCCAGCAGGAAGCGAAGAAGGTAGAAGCTGGCCTCGTCGCGGGTCGCCAGGGTGGCCATGGAGACGAGTCCCCATGAGATCATCGAGACCACGATGCACTTCCTCGGGCCGTAGAGCTGGACCAGGTAGCCGGCGGGGACCTGGAGTATGAGATAGCCGATAAAGAACAAGCCGGCGCCGAAGCCATAGGCGGCCTCGCTCAGATGCAAGTCGCTGACCATGCCGAGCTTAGCGAAGCCGACATTCACCCGATCCAGGTAGCCAAAGAAATAGCAGACCAGGATGAGCGGCATGATGCGAAGCACGATCTTTCGGTAGGTCGCGTCCGCCTCGACCGCGTGCGTTGATGCGGTCACGGCGATCGGGATTGGGGAGGCAAGTTGCTGCTGTATGGGCATCGATGCTACCTGTACCTTTCGGGCCGGCATTGCGGATCGTAGAAACCGTCGACAACGAGGTCCAATGCGGGTTCGCTTGCGATTGATGAGACTGGCGCATGAAAGTCGAGAACGCTGAACTTCAGGCCTTCGTGATTGCGGCGGAGCTGCTGAATTTCCAGCGTGCAGCCGAAAAGCTTCACCTGACTCAGCCCGGTCTGTCGCGTCGGATCCAGAAGCTGGAGCAAACATTGGGCGTCGAACTGTTCAGCCGCACCACGAGGTCGGTAGTCCTCACCGGCGCGGGACGCCACTTCCTTCCGATGGCGCGCCAGCAGATCAACAATCTAGATGTGATGCTCGATTCAATCCGCGAGGTTGCCGAGAGGCGCTTCGGCAAGATACGGGTGGCCAGCATTCCGACTGTGGTCTGTCAGGCTTTTCCAGCCTTGCTGAGGACATTTACCGAACGGCATCCCAATGTCGGCGTTCAGGTGTTCGACGGAAACCAGGACTTTGTCGTTCGCCAGGTCCTGTCCGGGTTGGCCGAATTCGGCATCGGCGTCGACCCGGGCCCCGACCCCGATCTGACATTCGTACCGCTGCTGGCGGATTGCTTCGTCCTGGCGGTACACAAGGATGACGCATTGACCGCGCGCCAGTCGGTCACGCTGAAAGAGCTGCAAGCGATGCCAAGGAAGCGGCTCATGATTGGCGGGCGCGACAGCGGCAACAGGCTGTTGCTGGAGGTGTTGCTGGGGAATGCAGCGCTAAAGCTGCGGTGGTTTTACGAAGTGGAGCATGTCTCCTGCATCATCGAATTTCTGGAAGCGGGTGTTGGCTGCGCCATCCTGCCAGCCATGGCGCTGCCGACAAATCCCGGCTCCAATATCAGGGCAGTTCCAATTTCGGCCCCCGAAATCACGCGAACCGTCGGCATCATTCGCCATCGGTCCTTGAATATCTCGCCGCTGGCCAACGAGTTCCTGCACCTTCTGGCCACGCAGCTCGGCACCGAGGCGGCGTCACGATCGTTGTGATGGACCGAACCATCCGAGGTCCGAGGTCATGACCATTGACATGGTAGAAAAGTCGACGAGATCGCGCCAAATGAAAGTCCGCTGCTGCATCGTCGGCGGCGGCCCTGCCGGCATGATGCTTGGTTATCTGCTCGGGCGCGCCGGCATCGATGTCGTGGTGCTGGAGAAGCATGGTGATTTCTTCCGCGACTTTCGCGGCGATACCGTGCATCCCTCGACACTTCAGGTGATGGACGAACTCGGCCTCATCGACGGATTTCTCAAGCTGCCGCATCAGCGCTTGCAAAAGATGAACGGGCTGTTCGGCGGCACCGAGGTGAGGATCGCCGATCTCAGCCGGTTGAACACCAAATACCCTTTCATCGCCTTCATGCCGCAATGGGATTTTCTCAATTTCCTGCGCGAGGCCGGTAAACGTTTCGCCTCGCTCGAGGTGCTGATGAGCACCGAAGCGGTCGACCTGATCCGGCGGGGCGAGGTCATCGCCGGCGTACGCGCAAGGACGGCCGATGGCACCATCGACATCGAGGCGGATCTCACCATCGCCTGCGACGGCCGGCATTCGACGGTGCGCGAGCGCGCAGGGCTTGCCGTCGAGGAGATCGGTGCTCCGATGGACGTGCTCTGGTTCCGCGTGGGCCGCAAGCCGGACGAGACGGAGAACCTGTTTGCGCGCATCGAGCCCGGCAAGATGATGGTCACCTTCGACCGCGGCGATTATTGGCAATGCGCCTATGTCATCGCCAAAGGACAATATGATGCGGTGAAGGCGAGGGGACTACAGGCGCTGCTCGACGATGTCGTGCGCATGGCGCCGGTCCTCAGGCACGGCATCGCCGAGGTCAAGAGCTTCGACGACGTGAAGTTGCTGACGGTCGCGATCAACCGTCTGAGCCACTGGACGCGATCCGGGCTGCTTTGTATCGGCGACGCCGCGCACGCGATGTCGCCGGTCGGCGGCGTCGGCGTCAATCTCGCCGTGCAGGATGCGGTCGCGACCGCAAACCTGCTCGCCGAGAAGCTGATGCGCGGCTGTCCATCCGAGCAGGAGCTCGATGCCGTTTGGCGCCGCCGCGAATTCCCGGTGAAAATGACGCAGGCGATGCAGGTGGTCGTGCAGACCAACATCGTCAGCAGCGCGCTAAAGGGCGGCGATCAACCGTTCAAGGTGCCGCTGATCCTTCGCCTGATTTCCGCTTTGCCGTGGCTCCAGGGTATTCCCGCGCGCTTCATTGCCATTGGCGTGCGACCCGAGCACGTGCATTCGCCGGTATCCTGATGTAGCGATTTGGTAGGGATAACGCCGCGTTAAATTGCGGTGTCCGCGTTGCGCCTGTGCAACAGCGCCCGGGGATTCATGGATCGCCAAATGCCAATCTGGCGCCTTAACTTTCTTGATTCAAATTTGAGTAAGAACTGCGTGTGAGCGTGCGCCCATCAAAGGACACGGGGTGTACCATGCGTAATAAATTGATTGCCGCCTTCGCCTGCACGACCGCTCTGGTTTCGACCGGCGCAGCTTCCGCCGCCGATCTCGCCGCGCGTCCCTACACCAAGGCACCTGCCTATATCGAGCCCCTGTTCAACTGGACCGGCTTCTATGTCGGTGGCCATATCGGCGGCGCCTGGACCAACGAGCAGTTCATCAACAGCTTCAACGGCGGTGGATTTGGGGATCTCGTTCCTGGCCAGGGCTATCGCCAGCGCAATTCCGGCATCATGGGCGGCGCCCAGATCGGCTACAACTGGCAGGCCAACAACTATGTGTTCGGCATGGAAGGGACGATTTCCGGCCTCGACAACAAGGGCACGATCGTCAACACCGCGTTCGCACCGGCCGGCAACGTCTTCAGCTGGCGCGCCAACGTACTCGCAACGGTGGTCGGCCGGGCCGGGTTCGCCGTGCAGAACAACCTGTTCTACATCAAGGGCGGCTATGCCGGCGTGAACAACCGCCTGTCGGTGACCGACACGGTCGGAGTGACCGGCTCGGGTGGCCAGACCCACTGGGCCAATGGCTGGACGGTTGGCGCCGGCTGGGAATACGGCATCACCCGCAACTGGATCGTCGGCCTGGAGTACAATTACGCTGCCTTCGGCAGTCAGACCTACCAGCTCGGCGGCACCACGGCCAACTACACCTTCGATGCCAAGCCGCGCGACATCCAGTGGGCGGTCGTGCGTGCCAGCTACAAGTTCGACGCGCCTGTGATCGCGCGCTACTGAGCAACAAACGACAATCAGAAAAGATCACGACCAGATTAAAAGCCCCGGCTTCGGCCGGGGCTCTTTTTTGTCCGCGCCCGAGGCTGCGTCTCAGGCCATCACCGAGAACCCGCCATCGACGGGGATCGCGGTGCCCGTGACGAAGTTCGAGGCTGAGGAGGCGAGGAAGACGGCGATGCCGGCGAAGTCGTCGATATCGCCCCAGCGTCCCGCGGGCGTGCGTGCCAGCACGCGCTCGTGCAGGCCCGAGACCTGCTCGCGCGCGCCTCGGGTGAGATCGGTGTCGATCCAGCCCGGCAGGATGGCGTTGACCTGGATATTGTCGGGCGCCCAGGCGTTGGCGCAGGCACGCGTGTACTGGACGATGCCGCCCTTGCTCGCGGCATAGGCGGTCGCAAAGCTCGCACCGAAGATCGACATCATAGACCCGATATTGATCACCTTGCCGTTGCCGGACGCCTTCAGAGCCGGATAGGCCAGCTTCGAGCAGACGAAGGCGCTGGTGAGGTTGGTGTCGATCACCTTGTTCCACTCGTCGAGCTCGAGTTCGTGCGGCGGCTTGCGGATGCTCATGCCGGCGTTGTTGATCAGGATGTCGATGCGGCCGAGCTCGCTGACGACGCGGTCGATCATGGCAGCGACCGCCACCTTGTCGGTGACGTCGGTGGTTACCGAGATCGCTTTCACGCCGCGTGCCCTAAGGTCCGCGACGGCTGCGGTCGACTTGGCTTCATTGCGTCCGACCACCGCGATATCGGCGCCGGCATCCGCGAGCCCGTGGGCGAGGCCGAGCCCGATGCCGCCATTGCCTCCTGTGACGATCGCGACCTTGCCGCGAAGATCGAACCGGTTGGATGTCATGCTTTCACGTCCTGGTTTCTTCTATTGGTTGCTCTGCCAGATCAGCACCAGCCCGAAGCCCGCCATGGCGGCGCCGTAGCCGGCCCATTGCAGCTGGTTCATCATGAAGCTCGATCGCGGCCAGGCGACGGTGCCGGTGCCTTGTCCGATCCAGAGCAGCCCGACGGCGAGGGCAAACAGGCCTGCGACAAGCAGAAATCTGCGCATTCATTCCTCCCCATTGGACGGCTTCTGTCGCGGCCCACGGCACAAACGATCGCCGCGGGTCGCGAAAACTTCCAGCGAGACTAGCCGTAGCTTCGGTTCAGATACAATGGCGGACGCAGGCCCGCGGAAAGGCAGCCTATCCGAGTCAAGAAGAAGCCCCGGACCAGGCCGGGGCTTCTACTGTTCAGGCTGAGTCGCTTCTGTACTTCGCGACCACCGGGCCGGCGTTGAAGCGATAGACCAGCGCCGTGCTGATGGTCTGCACCCAAGGTCCGTCGAAATGGCTGTTACCGACCGGCAACAAGACGAGAAGCGGGTAGGGCTGTTGCGGCGTCTTTCGACTTTGCCCGCCTGTGTCATCACGGTGGGAGGGGGCGTTTCGGTTGTGCCTGTCGCAACAACGAAAAAGCCCCGGGGCGATGCCCGGGGCTTTGACGTCTGAAGTTTGGATCAGCTCAGTACTTGGCGACGACCGGACCGGTCCAGTTGAAGCGGTAGACCAGCGAGGTCGAGATCGTCTGGTTCCAGCTGTTGGCGCGGATGTCGCGGCCGACGAGGGCGTTGGTGCCGTCGACCAGCTCGTTCGAGGTCTTGGCGCTGTAGAAGGCCGAACGGTACTCGGTCTTCATGAACCAGCCGGGCGAGGTGA
>Ga0209758_1004391_pt1 | contig 11774 bp, 11 predicted proteins | sample AraplaMF_Col_mMF_FD_184258 | JGI IMG/M metagenome (GOLD analysis project Ga0209758, IMG submission 184258) | Arabidopsis root microbial communities from the University of North Carolina, USA - plate scrape MF_Col_mMF (SPAdes) (version 2) | ecosystem: Host-associated > Plants > Roots > Endosphere... | reverse complement strand
GGATGTGGCGCTTGAACACCTGGACGTCGTGGACGTTGTGCGCCAGCATCATGACGCCGCGCGGCGAATACATGACGTTGTAGTTGAGCTCCTGGCTGAGCCCGTCCCACAGCTTCAGCGCATGGTCGTAGATCCCGGCGCTTTCGTCATAGAGGTAGTTGGAGCGGATGATGGTGGTGTTGCGGCCGGTGTTGCCGCCGCCGAGCCAGCCCTTTTCCAGCACCGCGATGTTGGTGATGCCGTGCTCGCTCGCCAGATAATAGGCCGTCGCCAGGCCATGCCCGCCGGCGCCGACGATGATGACGTCGTATTCCTTCTTCGGCTCGGGCGACGTCCACTGCTCTTCCCAGCCCTTGTGGCCGCGCATGGCCTCGCGGGCAATGGCGAATACCGAGTATTTCTTCACGTTAAGCCTCGCGCCAAAAATCGCGGATGTGGTTCGGGCCTCTCCCGTCACGCGAGGTGTATCACTAGCGAAACAGCGATGTCATCCTTGCGCTGTTTGCGACGGCGCTTGCCGTTTTGCGCCGTGGTCAAAATGATGCATCCGATCTGGCTTCGACAGCGGTCTTCGGCGACACTTCCCATCGCGCGATTCCGGAGACGATGATGGGTAACGCTTGGTGGAATCTGACTCTGCGCTTTCTGCTTGAGCTTGCCGCCTTGCTTGGTCTCGGCATGGCGGGCTGGAGCCTCTCGGCCGGATTCTGGCGCTGGATACTCGCTATCGCCTTGCCGATCGCCGCGGCCGTGTTGTGGGGCTCCTTCGCAGTGCCCAATGATCCGAGCCGCTCGGGCCGGGCTCCGGTGCCGGTGCCAGGCACCGTCAGGCTGGTGCTGGAACTTGTCATACTGTTCGGTGGCGCCGCTGGATTCCATCTGGCCGGTCATGCGGCCGCGGGCATTGTCATGGCGCTGCTGATTGCGCTCAGCTACGCCTTCTCGTGGGACCGACTGGGTTGGCTGTTGCGGCAGTAGGCCAACCGCGTCTTTGCGGGTTTCGGGTGGCCGCGACCACCCTCATTTGCGACCAGGCATCCGACAGCCGGCAAGGCTGGAAAAAGAAGGATGCCGAAACATGTTCACGCTTGAAAACAAGGTGGCCATCGTCACCGGTGCCAGCTCCGGCATCGGCCGCGCCACCGCCAGGCTGTTCGCCGAGCAGGGCGCCAGCCTCGTCGTCTCTGCGCGCCGCCAGGCTGAGCTCGACACGCTCGTCGCCGAAATCGAAGAGGCCGGCGGCAGTGCGGCAGTGCTCGCCGGCGACGTGAGGGACGAAGCCTATGCGAAAGCCCTGGTCGAACTCGCGGTCGCGAGATTTGGCGGCCTCGACATCGCCTTCAACAATGCCGGCGCCGTCGGCGTGATGGGACCGGTGCCCGACATGGCGCCGGCGACCTGGCACGAGACGATGGACACCAACCTGACCAGCGCATACCTCGCCGCCAGACACCAGATCCCGGCCATGCTGGAGCGCGGCGGCGGATCACTGATCTTCACCTCGAGCTTCGTCGGCTACACCGCCGGCATGCCGGGCATGGCGGCCTACGCCGCCGCCAAGGCCGGACTGATCGGCTTGACGCAGGTGCTCGCCGCCGAATACGGTCCGCAAGGACTGCGCGTCAACGCGCTGCTGCCCGGCGGCACCGACACGCCCGGCGCGACCACGACCACGCCCGAAGCCCGCGCTTTCGTCGAAGGCATTCATGCTCTGAAGCGCATGGCACAGCCGCAAGAGATCGCCCGCTCCGCGCTTTATCTCGCCTCGGATGCCTCGAGCTTCACCACCGGCACGGCATTGTTTGCCGATGGCGGCGTCTCGATCAACCGGACGTGATCCGCCTGGCGGGTGGCCGACATGCTCATCCGCTAAAATCTTGCGGCTGCGGCCTTGCATTCCGGTCCGTTTTGACGATTTTCGTTTCCCGTCAAAAACGGATCGGAATGATGCTGCTGATCAGAACCTATGTTGCCCAGAGCGCCATCGAAGGCGTCGGGGTCTTCGCCGCCGAACCTGTCCGGAAAGGCGCTTCGATCTGGCGCCTCGATCCGGATTTCGACCGGCTGATCCCGATGGAAAAATATGAAGCCGCATCCCCGCATCTCAAGGAACTGCTCGACCGCTACGCCTATCCGAGCCCGGACAAGCCCGGCTTCATGGTCTATGAGGTCGACAATGGCCGCTTCATGAACCATTCGGAGCGGCCGAACACGGATTTCTCGCAATATGGCGGCGCCACCGCCATTCGCGACATCGCCGCCGGCGAGGAAATCACCTGCGATTATGGCGAGTTTTTCGAGGACTTTGCGCGCCTCCATTTGGCGACCGCGTAGGGCGAGCAAACGTCGGGGCGCGGCGCTCGCGTTTTTGATCGCCGTTTCACGCAATCAGAGGTGGACATCCCAGCCTGATTCTGCTATCAGCCGCCACAATTCGCGGTGCAATTCGCCGCGGAGGCATGTCAGCTATTGCTGTTTGCCTAACGATTTCAAACCCGAAGACAGGATTGCCCGTGCAGGTACTCGTCCGCGACAACAACGTTGATCAGGCGCTTCGCGCGCTGAAGAAGAAGATGCAGCGCGAAGGTATTTTCCGCGAAATGAAGATGCGCGGTCACTACGAGAAGCCGTCCGAGAAGCGTGCCCGCGAGAAGGCCGAGGCCGTGCGCCGCGCCCGCAAGCTGGCCCGCAAGCGCGCCCAGCGCGAAGGCCTGCTGCCGATGACCCCGCGTCCGGCTCCGGCTGGTGCTGCCGGCGCATCGCGCTCGCCGCGCTCATAACGCCTATTTTTCGTCCTTTTCGAAGGATACCGAGGGTGGCGCGATGCGGAATCGCCGCCACCTTTTTGTTTATGCATAGGAGCCGGTTCGGAGAGGGAACGGACTGACGGCGCTGCGGCAGTGAGGACAAAGATGAACGCAATTTCCGTGGAGCGCAAAACCGCTTTTCGCGGCTTCGCCCTGACGGCGGCCCTGCTTTCGGGTCTGACGCTTGCAGCATGCCAGACGGCCCCGACGGGCGAGTTCAACTCGATCGACAAGGCGCAAGGGTCGAGCGAGAACATCTCCTCGCTTTCGGCGGTCATCCAGCGCAATCCGCAGGATCCCGAGGGCTATAATGTGCGTGGCTCGGCCTATGGCCGCGGCGGCCAGTACCAGGCGGCGCTCAAGGACTTCAACCAGGCCATCCAGCTCAACCCGAACTTCTACCAGGCCTATTCGAACCGTGCGCTGATCCAGCGCTTCCTCGGCAATCAGGAAGCCGCTTTGGCCGACTACAACCGCTCGATCCAGATCAACGCCAATTACGACGCCGCCTATATCGGCCGCGGCAATCTCTACCGCAAGGCGGGTCGCACCCAGGATGCCTTCAACGACTTCCAGAAGGCGATCCAACTCGACACCACCGATGCGCGCGCCTACCACAATCGCGGGCTGATCTATCAGAGCCAGGGCCAGCACAAATTCGCCATCGAGGATTTCTCGACCGCGATCTCGCTGGCGCCGGACGCCGCCGAGCCCTACAACGGCCGCGGCCTGTCCTATCTGGCGACAGGCGATGAGGACAACGCCTTCTCCGACTTCAACATGGCCATCAAGCTCGACGGCAAGAACGCCGAGGCCTGGGCCAACCAGGCGCTGATCTACGAAAAGCGCGGCGACAAGGGAAGGGCGGCCAAGTCCTACCGCGAGGCCATCCACCTCGACCCCAACTACCAGCCGGCCAAGGACGGCCTGTCGCGCACCGGCGGCAACGCCAGCTGATCTCAAGCTGACGCCGGAGCACGACGCTTGTTTTGATGCAAGTCGTTGTCCCAGAACCGCTGCACACTTCTGGGCGACATGCATTAGGCGTCGTTCCCGGCCGCCGTCGGCCGCCGCAGTGTTGCGCCGCGGCGACGCCGATAGCGATCCGCTAACCGCCCAGGGCAATGCGTTAACCCTTGCCATGTTCGCGCCAAGTTTTCGGCGGAACGCTCCGTGCACCTCGATCGTTTAAGCCGGGGCCAAGATTTTCGCGAAAGGACCTTTCCAATGATCAAAACACTTGCCTGTGCCGCTGCCGCGCTTGCCGCCACGGTCCTCGCTTCACCGGTCAGCGCCGGCACGCTCCGGCTCGGCACGCTCGATTGCACGATCGACGGTGGCGTCGGCTACGTCATCACGTCGAACAAGGGGGTTGCCTGCACTTTCCGCCCGTATCATCACGGGCCGGCCGAGCAGTACACCGGCATGATCTCCAAGCTCGGCGTCGACCTCGGCCAGACGCATCAGGGCCAGCTCGTCTGGGCGGTGCTTGCCGCCACGCGTCATCATGAGGCGGGCGACCTCGCCGGCAGCTATTACGGCGTCAACGCCGAGGCTTCCGTCGTGACCGGCGGCGGCGCCAACCTCCTGGTCGGCGGCCTCGACGGTGCCTTCATGCTGGAGCCGCTCAGCGTCCAGGCGCAGACCGGCGTCAACGTGGCCGTCGCGGTGGCCTCGCTGGATTTGGTTCACTCGTACAAATAGCAGCGATAACCGCTCCCTATACGCGCGGCCCGGAACAGGACATTGTAGCCGTTCCGGGCTGCATGCTTTTGAGCAATTCCAGGAAAAGTGTGACACGGTTTTTCGTCCGGAATTGCGTCAAAACAAGAGGGGGACGCAATGCCAAGGATCACTGCCGCAGCGTTGATCGCCGTCGCTGCATTGACGGGCGAAGCGCACGCGCAAAACGGCGGCGTCGAGCTTGGCGTGCTCGACTGCGCCATTGGCGGCGGCACCGGCTTCGTCTTCGGTTCCAGCAAGGATCTGAGCTGCACTTTCACCCCGGCCGACAAGACCTTCGCGCCGGAAGCCTATTTCGGCGCCGTCAACAAATATGGCCTCGACATCGGCACCACCAGCCAGAGCGTGATGCGCTGGCTGGCGCTGACGCCCATGAACAATATCTACGCCCCTGGCGCGCTGGCCGGCGACTATGTCGGCGCCAGCGCCGAAGTGACCGCCGCGGTCGGCGCCGGCGCCAACATTCTGGTCGGCGGCACCGGCAACGCCTTCACGCTGCAGCCACTCAGCGTCCAGACACAGACCGGTCTCAACATTGCCATCGGCGTCAGCCAGTTCCAGCTGCGCAGCACAGCGGACTGACTGGCCACAGTCACGGCATGAAGAATTCGCTTGAGCTCAACCGCGGTTGAGGTCCTAGACAGCTTTCCGACATGAATCGGGAGAGCGATTTTGAGCGCGGATTCGAACAACAGGGTGGATTGGCGGGCGCTGTGGGCGAGCGGCGATCTGGCGCGCTTCTGCTTCATCAATCTAGGCATCCTGCTTTACGCCACCAACGAGACGATGGTGGCGACGGTGATGCCGGCGATGGTCGGCGAACTGGACGGCGTGCAACTGGTCGGCTGGTCGCTGGCGATCTACGAGCTTGGCGCCATCACCGCGGGCGCCGCGGCCGGGCGGCTCGTCAGCTATGTCAGCCTGCGCAGCAACATGGCGGTTGCCGCCACGCTCTACGCGGCCGGCGCACTGGTCAGCGCCGTCGCGCCTTCGATGACCCAGTTCCTCGCCGGGCGGCTGATCGAAGGCTTTGGCGGCGGCGCGCTGGTGTCGCTGGCATTTGTCTCGGTCGAGCGGCTCTTTCCGCGCAACATCTGGCCGCAGCTTTTCGGTGTGATGTCGGCGATCTGGGGCATCGCCGCCTTCAGCGGCCCGATGATCGGCGCCATCATGGTCGAGCTTCTGTCCTGGCGCTGGGCGGTCGGCATCTTCACGCTGGGCGGTATCGCGGTCGCGCTTGCCAGCCTCACCGTTCTCAACACCGCCGGCGCTTCGCGGCCGCAGGCTTCGGGCGATGCCGCGCCACCCTTCCCCTATGGCGCGCTCGCTTGCCTTGCCGTCAGCGTGGTGTTGATCGCGACCGCCGGTGTCGACGTCGCCCTGCTGCGCTCGTCGCTGCTGCTTTGCCTTGGCCTGATCGGCCTGGCGCTGTTCGTCCGGGTCGATGGGCTGAGACCTCGGTCGCGACTGTTCCCATCTGATCTGTTTTCGTGGCGCGCGCCCCTCGGCACCGGCATGACCATGGTCGCCGCCTTTTCGGTGGCGACCTGTTCCTTCGGCATATATGGGCCGCTGCTTCTGACCACGCTGCACGACATCCCGCTGCTTACCAGCGGCTACATCATCGCTGCCGAGTCGATCTCATGGTCGATCCTGTCGATCCTCGTCGCCAACGCCCCGCCGGAGCGCGAACGATCGATCATCCTCGTCGGCGCGCTGATGATTGCCTGCGGCATTGCCGGTTTCGCCTACACGATCCCTGCCGGCTCGATCCCGCTGATCCTGCTCTGCGCCCTTTTGCAGGGCGGCGGCTTCGGTGTCGCCTGGCCGTTCCTGACCCGCATCATCGTCGCGTCGGCGGCGCCGGACGAGCAAACCATCGCCTCGGCCGCCGTGCCGACCATGCAGCGCATCGGCTATGCGGTCGGCGCAGCCCTTGCCGGCATCATCGCCAATGCCAGCGGCTTCTCCGAAGGACTGAACCGGGAAGCGGCCGCTGCGGTCGCCAACTGGCTTTACCTGGCATTCATACCGCTCGGCGTGTTCGGGTGCCTGGCGGCGCTGAGGATCTTTTCCACAGCGAACCGGCCGCGACTTGCGGCGGGTTGATACCGGCGACGTCAAGACCAAACGCGGGCGTGCCGCTCAGACCACGACAGTCCGCTGCAGTCGCTCCGCGATGAGCGCGGCGAGCCGCGCCGCCACCTCGTCCTTGCCCATTTCCGGCCATTCCTCGACGCCGGTCCTGGAGACGATGCGCACCTTGTTGCGGTCGCCACCCATCACGCCGGACGGACCGATGCCGCTTTCATGCGAAACGTCGTTGGCCACGATGAAGTCGGCGCCCTTCTTCTTCAGCTTCGCCTCTGCATTGGCGATGACGTCCTGCGTCTCGGCGGCGAAGCCGACGACAAGGCCCGGCCGCTGTGCATGATGGCCGATGCCGGCCAGGATATCGGGATTCTCGACCATCCGCAGCGAAGGCGGTCCCTCGCCCGCCACCTTCTTGATCTTCTCGCCGGCGGCGTTGGCGGTGCGCCAGTCGGCGACCGCCGCGACGAACACGGCGGCGTCCGCCGGCAACAGGCTCTCGACCGCTTGCTTCATCTGGGCGGCTGTTTCGACATGCGTGGTCGCGACGCCGGCCGGATCGGCGATGGTGACCGGACCGGAAACCAGCCGCACATCGGCACCGAGCTTTGCCAGCGCCGCCGCGATCGCATGACCCTGCTTTCCCGAGGAGCGGTTGGCGATGTAGCGCACCGGATCGATCGGCTCATGCGTCGGACCGGAGGTGACGATGATCCTGCGCCCGGCAAGCGGCTTCGGCTTCTGGTCGAGCATCGCCTCGATCGCCGCGACGATCTCCAGCGGCTCGGCCATGCGGCCCTCGCCCGCTTCGTTGCTTTCGGCCATCTCGCCCTTGGCGGGACCGACAAAGGCGACGCCATCCTTCTGCAGGGTGGCCCGATTGCGCCGCGTTGCCGGATGCGCCCACATCTTCGGGTTCATCGCCGGAGCCATCAGCACCTTCTTGTCGGTGGCCAGAAGCACGGTCGAGGCGAGGTCGTTGGCATGGCCGTTGGCGAGCTTCGCCATCAGGTCGGCGGTCGCGGGCGCCACGACCAGCAAATCGGCCTCGCGCGACAGCCTGATATGGCCGACATCGTGCTCGTCACTGCGGTCGAACAGCTCGGTGAAGACGTGGTCGGCCGAAAGCGCGCCGACCGACAGCGTCGTGACGAATTCCTGCGCGGCCGACGTCATCACCACACGAACCAAAGCGCCGCGTTCGCGCAGCCGCCGGATCAGGTCGAGCGATTTATAGGCGGCGATACCACCGCCGATGATGAGCAGGATGCGTTTGCCGGAAAGGGAGCCCCGCATCAAGGGCTTGGCGGAGGCTGCCACAACTGAGGCCGCAGGTTGGTTTGAATCCGCTAGCGCACGCAGCGTCTTCTCGATCTGGTCGATGCGGCCGGCCCGCCCCGCCCGGCCTTCGACCGCGGCGCGGATCATCGCCCGCGCCTGCTCCTCCATCGAGTAGCCATTTTCGGCCGCGAGTTGCCGAAGCAGGTCCTTGACCTCGTCATCGAGATTGCGGATCGTGATGCTGGCCATGTGATTGCACTCGCTTCAGATAGCGCTTGCGATGATAGCAATGCAATCAAATGGCGGCAAGCCGCATGGCAATCAGAGCAATTTCCACGCGATGTAGATCAGCGTCAGCGCGATCACCCACAGCGCCACGCGGCCGGAGCGGGTGTGGCGCGCTTCGGCTTTGCCGATGGCGCGGGCGGTCGCTTCGTCGAAGCGCAGGCCTTTCTCCGCCATCAGGTCGATCTCGCGCGACAGCCGGTCGGTGCGGGCGGCCAAGTCCGGCGCCTGCCGCGCGAGCGCCAGCAGCGCCTTGGCGCCGTCGCGCGCGTCGGTGAGCAGCCCGCGCGGACCGAGATTGCCTGCGATCCAGTCGCCGACCACCGGCTCCGCCGTCTTCCACATGTTGAAGCCAGGATCGAGCGTGCGCGCCACGCCTTCGACCACGACCATCGTCTTCTGCAGCAGGATCAGCTCCGGACGGGCCGCCATGTCGAAAAGCTCGGTGACTTCGAACAGAAGCGTCAACAGCTTCGCCATCGAGATGGTCTCGGCCGACTGGCCGTGGATCGGCTCGCCGATGGCGCGGATCGCCTGCGCGAAGGCCGAGACATTGTGCTGGCGCGGCACGTAGCCCGCCTCGAAATGCACCTCGGCGACGCGCTGATAGTCGCGCACGATGAAGCCGTAGAGGATCTCTGCCAGGAAGCGGCGCTCCTTCTTGCCGAGCCGGCCGGCAATGCCGAGATCGACGGCGACGATGGTGCTGTTCGCCTCGACGAACAGGTTTCCAGGATGCATGTCGGCGTGGAAGAAGCCATCGCGCAGCGTGTGACGCAGGAACGACTGGATGAGATTGGCGGCGATCGCCTTGAGGTCGTGGCCGGCGTCGGCAAGGCCGGCGAGATCGTTCATTTTGATGCCGTCGATCCACTCCATGGTGAGCACGTCGCGGCCGGTCCGCTCCCAGTCGACCGCCGGCACGCGGAAGCCTGGGTCATCCTTGGTGTTCTCGCCGAGTTCCGAAAGTGCGGCCGCCTCGAGCCTGAGATCCATCTCGACCTTGGTGGTCTGCGCCAGCGTCTGGGTCACCTCGACCGGACGCAGCCGGCGTGACGAGGGGATGTATCTCTCCTGCAGGTGGGCCGCGAGGAAATAGCTTTCGAGATCCTGGAAGAAGCGGTGCCGCACACCGGGTCGGATAACCTTCACCGCCACGCGCGACGTCGTTCCCTCACGAGTGACATCGGCGCTGTGCACCTGCGCGATCGAAGCGGCGGCAACCGGATTCCCAAAGCTGGCGTAAAGATCGTCGATCCTGCGCCCGAGCGAGGCTTCGATCGCATGAACCGCTTCCGCCTTCGGGAAGGTGTGCATCTTGTCCTGCAGCAACGCGAGGTCGAGCGCCATGTCGTTGCCGACGACATCGGGCCGCGTTGCCAGGAACTGGCCGAGCTTGACGTAGGAGGGTCCGAGCCGCACCACCGCCCGCGCCAGCCTGTCGCCGCGCTGATAGCTCAGCGCCCGGCGGCGGGTAAAAAGCCGCGCCACGCGCCAGCCGAATTTCGGCATGCCGGAGAGCTCTTCGCCCGGCAGCGCGGCGACGACGCCCTCGCGGACCAGCACCCAGCCGGCCCTGGCGAGCCTGAAGGCGGCGCCGACACTGCTCATAGGCCAGCCTGTTTCAAAGGGGCCTGCTGCAAGGGGCCGCGCCTCAAAGCTTCCAGCCGGAATGAAGCGCGGCGATGCCGCCCGAATAGTTGCGGAAGGTGACGCGGTCGAAGCCGGCGCGGGTGATCATCGCCGCGAAATTCTGCTGGTTGGGGAACTTGCAGATGGATTCGACGAGATAGGAATAGGGTTCGCCGTCGCCGGTCACCGCCTTGCCGATCTTGGGGATCGCGTTGAACGACCAGGTCTCATAGACCTTGTCGAGCAGCGGCATATCGACCTCGGAGAATTCTAGGCAGAGCAGCCGCCCGCCCCGCTTGAGTACCCGATAGGCTTCGGCGAGGGCGACTTCGATGCGCGGCACGTTGCGAATGCCGAACGCGATCGTATAGGCATCGAAGGTGTCGTCCTCGAACGGCAGCGCCTCGGCATTGGCCTCGACGAAGTCGGTGTTTGCCGCAAGGCCCTGCTTCTCGGCGCGGTCGCGGCCGACGGCCAGCATCGAGCCGTTGATGTCGAGGACCGTGGCATGGGCCTGGCGCTGACTGGCCTCGACGATGCGGAAGGCGATGTCGCCGGTGCCGCCGGCGACGTCGAGCACCTTCCAGCCCGGACGTTTCGGCGGATTGAGCCAGGCGACCATCGCGTCCTTCCACAACCGATGCAACCCGGCCGACATCAGATCGTTCATCAGATCGTATCGGTTGGCCACCTTGTGAAAGACGTCGTTGACGAGGGGCTGCTTCTCGCCTTCCCCGACCTTCCTGAAACCATAGGAGGTTTCCATGCCGCCCGCGGCCGTGGTTCTCTCAACTGACATTATTTTGATCCGTCATAAAACCGGCGGGACCATAGCCGATCGATGGTCCCGACGCTATTGTCCAAGGCGCGGTTTTCGGCCGCGCCTTCAAAACCCGGCAGGGAAAGGTCACGCATGATTTTCCGGCCAGAATCTGCCCGAGAGCAGCATATCGGACGAGATGACCGCATGATTTTGAAGGCCGAACTACACTGCCACATCGAAGGGGCGGCGGCGCCCGAGCTCGTCGTCAGCCAGGCCCGCAAATACGGCAAGGATCCTTCGCCCTACATCCAGGACGGCTCCTTCGTCTGGCACGATTTCACCTCGTTTCTCGCCGCTTACGATTTCGCTTCCGACCTGTTTCGCACGGAAGAGGACTATGCGCGCCTCGCCGATTATTATCTGACCAGCCTCGCCCGCGACGGCGCCATCTATTCCGAGGTTTTCGCCTCGCCGGACCATGCCAAAAAGGCTGGGCTGTCGCCAAAGGCCTATACGGATGCGCTGGGCGAAGGCATGACCCGCGCCAAGGCCAAGACTGGCATCGAGGGCCGCATGATCGTCACCGGCGTGCGTCATGCCGGGGTTGAGGCGATCGAGCAGGCGGCGCGCTTCGCGGCGCGTTGCGGCCATCCGCTGGTGACCGGTTTCGGCGTCGCCGGCGATGAGCGCATCGGCGATTTCGAGGATTATGTGCGCGCCTTCGAGATCGCACGCGAAGCCGGTCTCGGCATCACCATCCATGCCGGCGAGTTGATGGGCTGGGAAAGTGTCAAGGCGGCCCTCGACCACATCCGCCCGTCCCGCATCGGCCACGGTGTTCGCGCTATCGAGAACCCGGACCTGGTCCGCCGCATCGCCGCCGAGGGCGTGGTGCTGGAATGCTGCCCCGGCTCCAACATCGCTTTGAAAGTGTTCGACAGCTTCGCCGATCATCCTTTTCCGGCGCTGCGCGCCGCCGGCTGCAAGGTGACGCTCAATTCCGACGACCCGCCCTATTTCTGGACCTCGCTGAAGCGCGAATACGATATCGCCGCCGAGCATTTCGCCATCAACGACAAGGCGCTCGCCGGGATCACCAGAACGGCCATCGAGGCGGCCTTCGTCGACAAGAAGACCAAGGCGATGCTGCTCGGGCGACTGGACGTGAAGGT
>Ga0209758_1004387_pt1 | contig 11779 bp, 11 predicted proteins | sample AraplaMF_Col_mMF_FD_184258 | JGI IMG/M metagenome (GOLD analysis project Ga0209758, IMG submission 184258) | Arabidopsis root microbial communities from the University of North Carolina, USA - plate scrape MF_Col_mMF (SPAdes) (version 2) | ecosystem: Host-associated > Plants > Roots > Endosphere... | reverse complement strand
GGTGTCGAGAAGATCGTGTTCAACGACGGCTCGGTGCTTGGCGGCAACGACTGGAGCCTTGACGGCGTTCTTGCAAATCTTGCGACGATCTACGGCACGTCCAACGCCGAAACGATCAACGGCACCACGGCAAGCGATCGCTTTGCCGGCCTGGCCGGCAACGATACGCTTAGCGGCGGAGCGGGTGGGGACACTTATCTCTACAGCTCCGGCGACGGCAACGACACGATCAACGACAATTCCGGTTCCACAAGCGAAATCGACACGCTGAAGCTGTCCAATCTGAATGCCGGTGACATCATGCTTTCGCGCAGTGGGCAGAATCTCAAAATAAACATTACCGCGACCGGCGAAATCATCACCGTTCAAAGTCAGTTCAATTCGACGACGGCGAATTGGGGCATCGAGAAATTTTCCTTCGCCGACGGAACCGAGTGGGATTTGGCCACCATCAACGCCAACGCCTGGATACGTGGAACATCCAGCAACGATCAGATCATGCTGCCAAGCAATGGCGTCACGGTCCTGGGCGGAGCAGGCAACGATTCCTTCAGCTATTCCGGCAATGGCGGGAACACATTCATGTTCGCCAAGGGCGACGGCAATGATGTCCTCACCCAGACGGGAAGCGGTTATGATCGGACCGACAGCTTGGTGCTGACGAATGTCGACCCTTCCGAGGTCGGGGTAATGCGAACCGGCGACAAGCTGACCGTGCTCATCCTGGACACCGGCGACAGCGTCACAAGCACTTACCAATATTGGGGCCTCACCCACGATCAGCACCAGTATGGCGTCGCCAGCATCCAGTTTGCCGACGGCACAGTTTGGGACCGGGCCACGATAGACAGCCAGCTTGGCCAATATGGAACAAGCGGGAACAACACCTTGACCGGCACCGCGGCCGCCGAAACACTCTCCGGCTTCGGCGGAAACGATATCCTGCAAGGCGCCGGGGGCAACGATGTTCTGATCGGCGGGGCTGGCAACGACACGCTAACCGGGGGCAGCGGCAGCGACACGTTTGTTTTCAAGGCCGGCTTTGGAAGCGACACCATCACGGACTTCACGCCGGGCGCGGCAACAGAGGATATCATCCGGTTCGACAACGACGTCTTCGCCGACTTCGCCTCGGTGCTAGTGGCTGCAACCCAGGTCGGCGCCGACACCGTCATCACGCACGATGCCGGCAACGTCGTCACCTTGAAGAACGTCGCGCTGGCGAACCTGCACCAGGACGATTTCCAGTTCGTCGCCGCCTAAGTGTTTTGAATTGGAAGTCAGGTGACGGCAGCGGCGCAACTCAATCCATCCCAGCCGCCGCGGGCAACGCTCACGGCGGTTCTGGCATCGTTCAAGCGCGCCTTCTCGGGCGTTGCCCTCATGAGCGGCGTGGTCAACGTGCTGGCGCTGACCGGATCGTTCTTCATGCTGCAGGTCTATGACCGCGTCATCCCCGGCCGCAGCGTGCCGACGCTGGTCGGGCTCGCGATCTTCGCCGCCATGCTCTTCATCTTCCAGGGCGTGCTCGAGCTGATCCGCTCGCGGCTCCTGGTGCGCATCGGCATGGCGCTCGACCAGCGCATGAGCGGCAAGGTCTATGCGGCGCTCATGCGCCTGCCCTTGCGCACCAAGCTCGCGGGCGACGGTTTGCAGTCGCTGCGCGACCTCGACCAGGTCCGTTCCTTTCTCTCCAGCGCCGGGCCGACGGCTCTGTTCGATCTGCCGTGGATGCCGCTTTATCTCGGCATCTGCTTCCTGTTCCATTTCTGGATCGGCATGACGGCGCTGGGCGGCGCCATCGTCCTCTTCGGGCTGACGCTGCTGGCCGAGGCCCGGACGCGCGAGCCGGCCAAGAAGGCCAACGGCCAAGCCGCCTTGCGCAACACGCTTGCCGAGGCGACGCGGCGCAATGTCGAGGTGCTGCAGGCGATGGGTTTCGGCTCGCGCATCGCCGAACGCTGGTCGAGCATTAATGCCGACTATCTCGGCACCAACGCCAAGGCGAGCGATGTGGCGGGTACGCTGGGCACCATATCGAAGACCCTGCGCATGATGCTGCAATCGGTCATCCTGGCGATCGGCGCCTGGCTGGTCATCCATCAGGAAGCGACCGGCGGCATCATGATCGCCAGCTCCATCATGATGGGAAGGGCGCTGGCCCCCATCGAACTTGCGATCGCGCATTGGAAGAACTTCGTCAGTGCCCGCCAAGCCTGGGCGCGGCTTACGCAGCTCCTAGCGCTGCTGCCCGAAACCGCGACAAGCGTCGCTTTGCCCGCGCCGGCGTCGGCCCTCGCTGTCGAGGGCATCAGCGTCACGCCGCCGGGCGAGCGCCGGGTGGTTGTCCAAGATGCGGGCTTCGCGCTGGAAAAGGGCGCGGGCCTCGGCATCATCGGCCCGAGCGCTTCTGGCAAATCCTCGCTGGTGCGCGCGATCGCCGGGATCTGGCAGCCGGCGCGCGGCGCGATCCGGCTGGACGGCGCAACGCTCGATCAATGGTCGCCGGAAGAGCTCGGCAAGCATGTCGGCTACCTGCCGCAGGACGTGCAGCTGTTCGATGGCACCATTGCCGAGAACATTGCTCGTTTCGAGCCGCAGCCGCCGTCCGACAAGATACTGGCAGCGGCCCGGGCGGCCGGCGTGCACGACCTCGTCGTTCATTTGCCGGAAGGCTACGAGACGCGGATCGGCGAAGCGGGCAACGCGCTGTCGGCCGGCCAGCGGCAGAGGGTGGCGCTGGCCCGCGCGCTCTACGGCGATCCCTTCCTGGTCATCCTCGATGAGCCGAATTCCAATCTCGATGCCGCAGGCGAGGCAGCGCTGACGGAGGCGATCCAGGGCGTGCGCGCGCGGGGTGGGATCGCGGTCGTCGTGGCGCATCGGCCGAGCGCGCTGGCAAGCCTCGACCAGGTCCTGGTCATGGCCAATGGCCGCGTCCAGGCATTCGGGCCGAAAGCCGAGGTGTTGAACAAGGTGACGCGACCGACTGCAGCACCGTTGAAGGTCGTTGCAGGTCTCGAGGAGACCGCATCCTGATGGTCGAGGCTGCCAATGTTGAAAAGACCATCCACCGCTATCTGATCGGCGGCGTTGCCGCTTGCATTCTCCTGGTCGGCGGCGGAGGCGGCCTGGCCGCGGTCACCGAGCTTTCCGGCGCGGTGATTGCGTCCGGCAGGCTGGTCGTCGATTCCAGCGTCAAGAAGGTGCAACATCCGACAGGAGGCGTTGTCGGTCAGATCCTCGTGCGGGAAGGCGACGCCGTGAAGTCGGGCGACGTTCTGGTCCGGCTCGACGAGACCGTCACGCGCGCCAATCTGGCGATCGTCACCAAAGGTCTAGACGAGTTCGAAGCTCGGCTCGCTCGCCTCGAAGCCGAGCGCGATGGTCGGGAAGCGATCTCGTTCCCCTCGTCGCTTGCGTCCCGGCGGGACGATCCGGCGATCGCGCGGGCCATGGCCGGGGAGCAGTCCCTGTTCGAATTCCGCCAGCAGTCGCGGGCCGGCCAGAAGGCGCAGCTCGAGGAGCGCATTGCCCAGCTTGTCGAGGAAAGCTCCGGCCTGAGCGAGCAGCGCGTTGCGAAAAGCCACGAGATCGAGCTGATCGGCACCGAACTTGAAAGCATCCGCAAGCTCTGGAACCAGAAGCTGGTGTCGATCGATCGCCTGACCGTGCTCGAGCGCGATGCCGTGCGCCTCGACGGCGAGCACGGCCAACTCACCGCATCGATCGCGCAGGCCAAGGGCCGCATTGCCGAAACACGGCTGCAGATCATTCAGGTTGATCAGGATCTGCGCAAGGAGGTAGCGACCGAGCTGCGCGATGTCCAAAGCAAGATATCCGAATTCGTCGAGCGCAAAGTGTCGGCTGAGGACCAGCTGAAGCGTATCAATCTGCGCAGCCCGCAGGACGGGGTCGTGCATCAGCTCGCGGTCCATACCGTGGGCGGCGTCATCACGCCCGGCGAAGTGATCATGCTCATCGTGCCGGTGGCCGATGATCTCACCGTAGAGGCCCGTGTCGCTCCGCAGGACATCGATCAACTCAAGCTCGGCCAGGAAACCGGCCTGAAATTCTCGGCTTTCAATCAGCGCGTCACGCCGGAGTTGAATGGCAACGTGAAGGAGATTGCCGCGGACCTGAGCCTCGACGAGCGGAGCGGGGCAGGGTTCTATGCCGTGCGTATCGGTATTGCGCGCGCCGAGTTGAAAAAGCTGAAAGGTCTGACGCTTGCGCCAGGCATGCCGGTCGAAGTGTTCTTTTCGACGGGCAACCGCACAATGCTGTCCTATCTCGTGAAGCCCTTGGCCGACCAGATCGATCGGGCGTTCAGAGAGGAATGAGCAGCGCATGTCCTTCGGCGCCCTGCGTCCGCGTTTAGAGCCGCAAACGGCCCCATTTTGGTCATTCGACAAGCCTGCGGTGCGTGTTCAAGACGGCAGTGCTAGATAAATCTCCTAGCTAATTTTAATGATCGCTTGACTCAGTGCCTTTAGGTTCGCCAAGCCATACGAGACGATACGAAGGATACGGATTGGCTAACCATCCCGTAAACCATTGATTTTCTTTTGAAATCTCACACCCTCCGGGCCCACAAAATTAAAAAACATAATAAAATCAATGACTTAGCTATTAACCGAATGTCAGTTGAAAGCCAAGAAACCTAATGAAATCAATGGCAAGAATTTTGTACTGACAATGCAGCCAAGTGCGTTGCGGGTTCGAGTCCTCACAGCAACCACACCGCAATACTGGTGGGCGTCGAATTCACGGCGGACGAGGTGCAGGCCGGTTGTGGCCGGATGGGAACCTTTTGGGGGTTCTGGGCAAACGGGCTCAGGGACGACAATATTGACTTCATAACGATGGGCAAGCCGGTTGGAAATGGCCACCCGCTCGGCGCTAAACGGGACATGTATGAGGCGGTCTCCGCCCCATTTTTTCCGGGTCGCCTCGAAGTGGCGGTTGCCCGCCTTCATCAAGCAGCACTTCTGCAAATTGTTTGCGTTTCGACAAATAAGCAGCTCCCCGGACCGAGATAGATTTCTGCGCCGGGCTCGATCGTCATGCTCGGTTTCATATTTTGCAGCAGGCGGAAATCATTGAACATGTCTGAATCAGAAGCCGTATCTCAACCTCAGCTGGATGTGCGCGCCATCCCGCCTGCGGAGCGCCACCCGCAAATCTTTGGGATGGCACTCGCGCTGGCCGAGGGTGGGTCGTTCGTCATCGTCAACGATCACGATCCGAGGCCGTTGCGGTATCAGATGGACGCAAAATACCCTGGCCGGTTCTCCTGGGAATACTTGCAGCAAGGGCCAGACATCTGGCGGGTCGAGATCACGAAAATGGAATCAGCCGGCTGCGATTGTTGCTGCGGCAGCTAATGACCAAATCAGGGTTCGATGGCGCGAACGACTGGTCCAAGCTGCCAGCCAGATCAAACATGCCAGACTTCAAATGCGAGGAGCATTCCTCGCCATGAAGATATCTTTGGTGGTTAACGGTCAGTCGGTCGAGAAAGAGGTTTCGGCCGTCTCGCGGCTAAGCGGGTTTCTTCGCGATGTCCTTGGCCTGAAAGGGGTCAAGGAAGGCTGCTGCGAGGCTGTCTTGGCCTTTTCACATATATTTGTCGACACAGGCTTGAAGGACGCGTGATCGGCACCGAAGTGATCGAGGTGTCTGAAACCACGGACCCGCTTCCGCACGCTTTTGATTACTTTGCCAAGCTTGGAAAACGTACTGGTCGCTAGAACTATAAGCTCGGAAGGCGGGAGAGTCTCCCCCATGCCGGCCGGACCACGTTTTTGGCAGGCCGCGCCATTCAGGCAAATTATCACCAATGGGAGACGCCGGCCACTTCGATCGATCAGGCAGACTGCGCTCGCGGTGCCGCATCGCATCGAAGACGTCGTCGACATCCGCGTTGAGCGATTCCACGGGTTCTATTGCGGATGCCGATTGTCAGTCACAGTCCCTGCCGAGAGGGGGTTCATGCGCTGGAGCGTGCCGTCCCGCAGGACGAACTGATGCCAAATCGCGATGACCGCGTGTAGCCCCGCCAGCCAAAGGATCAGGGTTCCACCGGTCTCATGCAGGTCCGCAATCTCACCCGGAGCGCCTTGCACCGGTACTGCCAGGCTTGGCAGTGCTATTCCGAAGAAGGAAACCGGAACGCCCAGGCGAGAGGCGGCGTACCATCCGCTCAGGGGCAACGCGATCAGAAACAAGTAAAGAACCGCGTGCCCGACGCGTGCCGCCAGGTTGAGCCAACCATTTTGCGGATATTCAACATCCGGCGCGGCTCCGAGCCACCGAGCTATCAGACGAGGCACCACAAGCAGCAACACAGCGAGGCCGACTGTGAAATGAACGTAGGAAGGCTCAGTCCTTACATGTCGGCCACTCACCGCCGTGAACCACGCGATCAGCACGAGAACGGCAGTCAGCCAATGGATTGCGATCATGATCTGCGAATAGCGGCGCATAAGGCTTGCTCCTATATCGTGACGCTCGAATGACTTGGACAGAATTTCTCAAATTCCAATATGTTTCGCCTGGCCAAAGTCGAGGCTAATCCTCTTGCCTAAACCTTGTAGCGAAGCTTGCCGTGGATCAGCTTCCCCATAGGGCATGAGCATGGCGGTGGAGGGACCGGCAACAGTTCTTTGTCATTCGACCGCGCCAATGAAATATCCATTTGGCCGGCCGGCCGCCCAGCATCGCGGATCAATGATGCTTGTACCCCTTTCACATGGCCAGCAGCGGCGTTGACGGATTTTTCCTAAAAAGATGGACTCACCAAGATCGGATTCGCGCCGATTAGCTCCAGACAGTAAGGCACGGCGGGGAAGACAGCGTCGAGGCACACATCGATGGAAGATGGCTTTCCCGGCAGATTTATGATCAACGACCGGCCGCGCACCCCGGCGGTCTGACGCGAAAGGCTCGCCTGCCGCATGAGTTCGCCGAAACCCGGTAGTTCCTTGGCAATGACCTGCTGCATGGCTTCCGGTGTCAGGTCTCTTGGTGAGGGGCCGGTTCCACCCGTGGTAAGGATCAGATCGGCGCACGCCTGGTCGCAAAGCTCGATAAGCGCGTCACGGACACTCTCCAGGCCATCGGGGACCACGCGCCGTACAAAATCACAAGGCTCCGCCAGGACGAAGCCGAGCCAGCGCTCGATCGCCGGTCCGCCAAGATCCTCGTACTCGCCACGGCTTGCCCGATCGGAGATGGTCACGATTGCTATCTGGGTCATTTTCGCTCAGGCCGGGGCTGTGACTTGCCATCCTGGTTTGCCATAGGCGTACCCGTCCGCCAGTGTCCCAGGCAGATCGAGGCACGAAAGGGCAAAGCGGGCACCTTCGGGCTCCTCTTTGCCGTCGAAAAGCTGTCGATATATTCTCGCGACCTCAACCATGTTGCATGTCTGGGGGGACAGACGAAGACGCCCGATGCGCTTGGAAGCCAGTGCGGCAGGCGCTGGGCAGAAGACCTGAACCTGATTGGAAAGGGTCTGCACGCCATTGACAGCGAGGAACTGCTGGTCGTCGAGCGTATCGGCCGGGAGACCATCGGGATCCTTTTCGCAGGTGAACTGGCACGCATCCTTATGAAGGCCGTGGATCCGCGCATGATAACACCGTCCAGAGAGTGCGAGCGGCAGCCGTCCGAACGCGAAGATCTCAAACTGCGCTTCGGGGCATTTCAAGGCCATGGCGCCGACCGCCGCAAATGACAATTCGACGGGTGGGCATATCGTTTGCGCGCCCAGCTGAACCAGGAATTTTGCCGAAGCCTCGTTGTAGACATTCAGGAATGGACCCGTGACGAACGGCTTGCCATTGCGTGACGGCAGGCCAGAGACGTCATTGATCTCGACCAGTCTCTCGGTCCCGCAAAGATCCTCTACGCTTAGGCGTTCCCGAACGGTCGCGGGTGCGGCCAGCGTGGACAGCACCACCTGCTTGCCGCCACGTTCCAGCCGTTCGATGACCGCTGGCCAAACGGAATCTGAAAAAGGCATCCGCTTTCCGCAGACCACTTCACCGACGTGAACCCGGTCGATTGGAGCCTCGTCCGCTATTCGGCGATAAAAATCGGCGAGACGGTCGGCGGACCAGTGGAAGAACACCGGCCCAAGCGTCAACGCAAGTTCAGCCATCGGCTACCTCCATTTCTTCTCGTATGCTCCCGCCGTCTGCCGAGCCCCTTCCGACTGGCCGGCGAGAAGCCGATCGATATCGACAGCGTCGCCGCCGTGTTCGACCGCGTCCAGGGCCTTTCTGAACGCGCGCACGACCTCGCTTACATAGCCCTTGCCGCGCTGGCGTCCCTCGATTTTCAATGCAGTCACACCGGCAGCCTTCAGGCCCGAGATCATCCCGCCGGCGTTCAGGCTGACCGGGTCCTCAAACAGGTGGGTGGTCTTGCCTCCGGCTTTGAATTTGCCCTTGCACAGGGTGGGGTATCCCACCGGATGGCCGGGTCCATATCGATCGATGGTAAAGCCTGACAGCCGCGCGGCCGTACCGTCGGGCTCATCTTCGTAGCTCACCATCTCTGGCGGCGAGCAGACACCGTTCAGATTCGGCGATTTGCCCGTCGCGAAAGAGGAAAGATAGCAGCGACCCTCGATCATCACGCAAAGGCCGCCAAAAACGAAGGCTTCGGTTTCCACGTCGATTGCGCGGTTCAGCACTGCTATCTCCTGGAGCGAGAGGACCCTTGGCAGAACAACGCGGCGAACCCCGAAATGGGCCGCATAGAACCCGATCGCCTCCGGCGTTGCCGCCGCAGCCTGCACCGACAGGTGAAGGCGGACCTGGCTGTGGTTCCTTGCCACATGATCGAGGACGGCGAAGTCCGCGGCTATGATGGCATCCGCGCCGCTTTCTACCGCCATGTCCGCGGCCTTCTTCCAGATGTCGACATCGTCAACACGCGCGAAGGTGTTGATCGCGACCATGACCTTGCTGCCGTGGCCGTGCGCGAAGCGAACGCCCTCGATCAGTTCGTCACGGGAGAAGTTCAATCCGGGAAAATTGCGAGCGTTCGTTTCATCACGAAAGCCGCAATAGACCGCGTCTGCGCCAGCCTGGACGGCTGCCCTTAACGTGGCGGGGGTTCCCGCCGGACAGACGAGTTCCATGCGTGTGCCCCTCATGTCTTTCTATGTCTCGCTTTGGTTACGGCCGGCCAACCGGCGCGCGGCGCCCAGGGCGCCGAGAACACCTGTGTCGACGCAATGGGCCAGGACGCCCTGGAGCCCGAGCAGGTCTGCCGGACGAAGCTCGGCGTCCTCTATCGTATTCCTCAAGGCGAGCACGGCTTCCGTGCGCCCGCTGATCGAGATGACCCGGCTGAAGAACATCGCATCGCCGTCAACGGTGCCGTCAAGCAGGCTCAACAGGGTCAGAAGCGGTCCCTTGATCAGTACATCCGACGCGGCGGTTGCGCCCTTGCTCACGACGCGAACGCTGGATCGCTCCGCGTCGGGAACCACGCAAAATGCGAATGCGAGGTCCACCGGGTCGATGGCATAACGGACTGCACGGTATTCGCCCAAGCGCTCGAAAAGGCCAGGCCGCCGCCTGGCGAGCCTGCGCAAGGACAACGTCAGCAACGGACCGATCGGAAGCCCCGCCGCCATCGGAAACAGGCGCTGAAAAAAGCCTGGCAATGTCAGCTCTTGCATATGCTGGCGCCCGTCCGTTCTTGGTTCGATCATGTGAGGATATTGTGGACGGCTAGGCGTCGTATCTGTTGCTGAGCAGCTGTCCAAAGTTGTCCCTGTTGGGGCAAAAATCCCGATATCGGCCTTCGAAATCGAACGCCTCGAGATGGCTGTGACACAGACGGCGATTGGGACAGGTGATGCAGGTTCGCGACATGAAATGGCTGCGCACGAACTCTATCACTTGGAAGCGGTCAGGATCGATGCCAACCGAGAGCATCGCCGAAGTGAGCATGTTCTCGGCCGCATGAGGCAGATGCATTGCCTCATCAAATTCGCCGGACGACATGCCAACATCATTCAGCATGCCTGTACATTCCTCGTGCCCAAGCGCCCAGAATTCTCTTCTCGCTGCCTTGCTTCGTCTGCGGTCTCGGAAAATGGCGATTGCCGACCGGCATGCTTCAAGGGTGTCGTTGATTAGGTTGCCGGCCATCTGAAAACGCCCTTCCCGAAACTGGTTTCGGTCGCAACTGGAGTGGACCGCACATTTTACAGTACGGCGCGAAAACTGCCCGGTCTTTGCGCTAGCGCAAACATCTGGGGCCGCTGTCGTGAGAGAAGGGTGTTGCCGACGAACCGGTCGTGCCGGACTTCGCCATGCATTATCGCACCCTTCCCCAGTTCCCCGATCTCAGCTCCTTTCTTTCGTATCTGGAGGCAAAGGGCCAGCTACGCGAAATATGCGCCCCGGTATCGACGCGGTTCGAATTGACGGAGATTCACAAGAGGGTCATCGCATCGCGCGGACCGGCGCTGCGCATGACCATGCCGATCGACGGCCAGGGAGGCGGTTCTTCCTTTCCAGTCGTGGCAAACATCTTCGGGACGCGGGAACGCGTCGCGTGGGGCCTGGGCACCGACATTCGGGGTCTTGAAACCCTTGGCGCTCTGCTGGCATGGATGAGGTCTCCCCAAGCTCCGCAAAGCTTGCGCCAGGCCCGCCACATGTTCTCCGTCGCGCGCGGCGCCTTGGCGGCACGACCGAAGATCGTTTCCTCAAGACTGTGGAGAGATGCAGAACCTGACTTTGGTATCCTTCCTATCCAGACATGTTGGCCGGAGGACGCCGGGCCCCTCATCACATGGCCAGTGGTCGTCACGCGCCCGCCGGGCGACGGTGATCCTGGCAGTTACAATCTCGGGATATATCGCATGCAGGTAATCGCCCGCGACCGGGCCATCATAAGATGGCTGCCGATGCGAGGCGGTGCGGCTCACCACCGGATGTGGCGAGCAAAGGGGATAGAGATGCCCGTCGCCGTCGTCATCGGTGCGGACCCCGCAACATTGATAGCGGCGGTGATGCCGGCACCCGAAGGTGTGTCGGAACTATCGCTGTCGGGGATGATCAGCGACCGACGCGTGGGGTTGTCTCCGTGCAAGAGCATCGAGCTCAATGTGCCCGCCAGTTCCGAGATCGTGCTCGAGGGAACCGTTTCACCCAACGAAACGGCAAAGGAAGGCCCATTCGGCGACCACACCGGTTATTATAACGCCGCGGAGGATTTTCCGGTCTTCACGCTCAAGCGCATCCGTGTGAGGGACGGCGCAAACTATCTCACGACGTTCACCGGCCGCGCGCCGGACGAGCCGTCGGTCCTGGCAGAGGCTCTGCTTGACGTGTACAAGCCGCTGCTGCGCCAGCAGATGCCGGAAATAGTTGATCTCTGGCTCCCGCCGGAAGCCTGCTCCTACCGGATCGCGGTCATATCAATCGTCAAGAAGTATGCCGGACAGGCGCGGCGGGTGATGATGGGGTTCTGGTCCCTGTTGCCGCAGTTCTCGATGACCAAGATGGTCGTCGTGGTCGACGAAGACATCGACATACGGTCGTGGTCGGACGTGATGTGGGCGGTCGCCACGCGCATGGACGCCTCGCGCGATCTCATGACGCTGGATCGAACCCCTATCGATTCCCTCGATTTCGCGTCGCCGCTGGAAGGCCTTGGAGGAAAGATCGGCTTCGACGCGACACGCAAGATCGGGTCCGAGACGTCTCGCGAATGGGGAAAGGAGCTGAAGATGTCACCTCAAATT
>Ga0209758_1004385_pt1 | contig 11787 bp, 6 predicted proteins | sample AraplaMF_Col_mMF_FD_184258 | JGI IMG/M metagenome (GOLD analysis project Ga0209758, IMG submission 184258) | Arabidopsis root microbial communities from the University of North Carolina, USA - plate scrape MF_Col_mMF (SPAdes) (version 2) | ecosystem: Host-associated > Plants > Roots > Endosphere ... | reverse complement strand
GCGGCCCGCGCCGGCTCGCGACCCGCAAGACGACCGAGCTTGCGCAAGCGACGCTGTTCACCACCACGCCGGCCCTGTTCAAGGGCGACGCGCGCAAGCGATACGACCAGTTCGAGACGAAGGTGCGACTCGCCCGTTACGGCACCGACTGCTACGCCTTCGCCATGCTGGCGGCAGGCAGCGTCGACATCGTCGCCGATCCGGGCCTGAAGCCCTACGACATCGTCGCGCTGATCCCGATCATCGAGAAGGCCGGCGGCGTGATCACCACTTTCGAAGGCGGGCCGGCGGAGAAGGGCGGCGACATAGTGGCGGCAGCGACGCCCGAGCTTCACGCGGCGGCGATGGCGGCGCTGCGCGGCTGAGCGCGCTGCGGCGACAGCTGGCCGCGGCCGGATTTCGACCGCGATCAGGCGTCGCCGGTGCCGGGAATGAAGGCGTCGAAGGCGGCCAGGAGCTGCTCGCGGTAGATGTCCTTTTCCTGCAGGATTTCGTGCTGGGCGCCATCGATCATCAGCAGCGAGCCGACGCGCAGTTTCCTGGCATAGGCTTCCACCGCCCTGGTCGAGACCACCCGGTCGGCGCCGGCGGCGACGATCAGCATCGGCACCTTGACCCTTGCCATGAAATCCGGATCGCTGACGGCTTCCGCAGCCGCGGCGGCGGCCCTCAACCAGCGGATGGTCGGGCCGCCTAGCGCGAGCTGCGGCCAGGCCTCGTAGATCCCGACATTGCGCTGGTAGCGCGCGGGATCCGAGGTCACCTTGTTCACCTCGAAAGGCGGCGGCACTTTCGGCCGCGGACCGAGCGCGGCATAAAGCCTGCCGAGACCCAGCGCGCAGAAGACCGCGCAGACGCGCCGCACCGTGCTTATCGAAACCTGCAGGTCGGGCACGGCGAGGAAGGGCGCCAACAGCACCATGCGCCGCACCCGGTTGACCATCGACGGCGAGGCGAGCAGCGCAATCACCGCGCCCGTGGAGTGGGCGAGGATGTAATAAGGGCCGCGGCAGTCGGGCAGCACGATCTCCTCGAAGAATTGCTCGAGGTCGCGCGTATAGTCGCGGAAGCTGCGGACATAGCCGCGCTGGCGGTCACGCAGCAGGCGGCTGGAATCGCCCTGGCCGCGCCAGTCAAGGACGGCGACGCCGAAGCCGCGATCGGCGAGATTGCGGATGGTCTCGAAATATTTCTCGATGCATTCGTTGCGCCCGGTCAGCAGAACCACCGTGCCCTGCAAAGGGCGGCTGACAGCGGCAAAGACGCCGTAGCGGATCTTCTTCCCGTCACGCGTTGTGAAGAAGCCGCCCGCGGCATTCTGCGGCGCGGGATTGTCCTCGGTGTGGTGGAAAAGATCCGTCATTCGGCGCGTCGTTGCTTGCTCTTTGCCCGGGCGGTCAGGCGTCGGCATGGTGATAGACGGCCAGGTGGCAAAAGCAAAGGCGTTGCGAGGATTTACGCGGCTGCCCGCAAAGGTAAGGCCGGAAGTGCCTGCGGCGCACTTCCGGCCTCTGTCGATCCGGGAGGAAGGGACGTTGCACCCGGTTCGGCCTCGTCGCGGCGCAGGGAAAGAGGCGCCACTTGTTTCACTGTCTTGGCGCAATTCCGGACGGAAAACCGCTTCACACTTTTCCTGGAATTGCTCGAACTTGACCGAAGCCTAATGCCTCATGACTGAACGGATGCCGAAGCGGTGGTTCATCCGCCGTTCATGAACGTGGCTGCATTGCGACCGCAAGGAAAACCTTGAAATGGCTTTTTGAGCTTCCCAAATGAAGGTTGTGGCCGCCGATGTCGGGGCCGCTGGCCCATCCGGAACGCCTTTCGAGGGTTTCGCACCGGTCACACGCAAACCATGTTGCTCAAAAGGAGAACACCCATGCGTCACGTTGATTTTTCCCCGCTTTATCGTTCGACCGTCGGCTTCGACCGGCTGTTCACCATGCTCGATTCGCTCGGCCAGCCCGACGGCGCGCAGACCTACCCGCCCTATAACATCGAGCGCACCGGCGAGAACGCCTATCGCATCTCGATGGCCGTGGCCGGCTTCTCGGAAGACGAGATCTCGATCGAAGCCCACCGCAACGTCCTGACCGTCAAGGGCGAGCGCAAGGAAGAGAACAACAGCGAGGGTTCGGAGCTGCTTTATCGCGGCATCGCCTCGAGGTCCTTCGAGCGCCGCTTCCAGCTCGCCGATCACGTCGAAGTGGAAGGCGCCACGCTGAAGAACGGCCTGCTCTTCGTCGACCTTACGCGCAACATTCCCGAGGAGCTGAAGCCGCGCAAGATCGCGATTACCCAGTCTTCGGACAAGGCCAAGCAGATCGAGGCCAAGGCCGCCGCGTAACCCGCGGGCTCCATCGCAGACAACGTCTCCTCCCGAGACGGAAGCGGCGCCGAGAGGCGCCGCTTTTTTTGTGCCACTCGCAACCAGCCTTTCTGGCTCTTTTGAAGCATGCAGCGGCGGACCATGAAGGGCGATGTCCGATTTCTCGCTGCTCCTGCCGCTCACCATCGCAATCACCTTCCTGCTCGCCGGTATAGTCAAGGGCGTCACCGGAATGGGCCTGCCGACGCTGGCCATGGGATTGCTTGGCACCATGATGCCGCCGGTGACGGCGGCGTCGCTGCTCATCGTGCCGTCCTTCGTCACCAATGTCTGGCAGCTTTTTGCCGGCCCGAGTTTTTCGGCGATCCTGCGCCGGCTTTGGCTGATGATGGCGGGCACCCTCATCGGCACGATCGCCGGCTCCCGGCTGCTCGCCGGCGGCAATGTCAAATGGACGACCGCCGGCCTCGGCGCGGCATTGATCGTCTATGCGGCCTATAGTCTTTTGGCGCGACAGCCGACGGTGCCGCCGCGCTCCGAGGGCTGGTCGTCGCCGGCCGTGGGTTTCCTCACCGGGCTGGTTACGGGCGGCACCGGCGTCTTCGTGGTGCCGGCCGTGCCTTACATCCAGGCGCTGGGCCTGAGCCGGGACGATCTCATCCAGGCGCTCGGGCTTTCGTTCACGGTGTCGACGATCGCGCTGGCGCTGGGCCTTGCCTCGCATGGCGCGTTCGAAGCAGGACATCTGGCGATGTCCTCGCTTGCCGTGCTGCCGGCCTTGCTCGGCATGTGGCTGGGGCAAATCCTGCGCCGGAAGATCAGTCCGGCAACCTTCCGCCGCTGGTTCCTGATTTTTCTCATCCTGCTCGGCGTGGAGCTGTTGCTGCGGCCCTTTCTCGCCTAGCTATCGGTTCTTTTCCGCGACAACAGCCTCGACGTTCTGTCGGTGAACGGCTTCGTATGGCGCGAAATACTCAGCCGCCGTCGTGGCGAACATGTCGGCGCCGAAAGTTTTCAGGTCCTGCTTTGCCAGGTCCGGGTCATGCCGGCACGAAAGTAATTTTCGAACATAGGCCTCAGTCGCCGCAATGAGGCTTCTGTCGTAACCGCCGGCTTCGATCGCGTGCAGAGAACCATGGTTGGGCAGAATCCGATCGAAGTGCCAACGGGACATACGTTCAAGCTCGATCAGATGTTCGCTCAGGCGCTCCGGTTCCGAGACATAGGTGACCGAGTCCTCCAGCGTGTCGCCTGCCAAAAGCAGGCCGGCGTCAGGCATCAGCAGCACCGTGCCGTCATGGCTGTGGATTTCGACCTGGCGAAGTTCGATGGGGATCGCGCCGACCGTCAGACTGAGACTGTTGTCGAACGTCCTGTTGGGCAGCACGAGCGGCTTGATCGGCGGATTGCCGCCCTCGATGTCGGCCCGGCCCCGTTCAAGCGCCGAGGCGGTGAGGCGATTGGCAATGATCTCGCAATCCTGGAATACTTCGTTGCCGGCGATATGGTCGTCATGCCAGTGGCTGAGCACGACGCGGATCGAGGTTACGCCCATCTCCTCGAGGGTTTTCCGGATGAAGCGGGCATGGGGCAGGGATATGTGCGTGTCATAGACAAGCGCCTGCGATCCATCGACGATCGCATAGGTGCAGATGCCGAGCGTGTAAGCACCGTCGTCGAGCCAATTCGGCTCGTCCGACCAGATGCGAACGCCGTCGACGCGGCCATCGTAGAAGCCCAGCACGTTCGGCGCCGGACGGACCAGCCGCATCGTCGAGCCAAGAGACGGTCTGATCATGGTGAGAAACTCAGGCGAGCAACTGACCGAGACGGTCGATCTCTTCCGTGGTCGTCGCGAAGCTGGCGACGAAGCGGTAGATCGCTTCATTGTCGCCGAGGTGGCCATCAAAACCCTGCGGCACGCCCCATTCGTAGAATTTGGCCCCTGCCGCCTTCAGCTTTTCCGCGGTGGCCCGATCGAGGATGGCGAACACTTCGTTGGCCTGCGGCAGCCAGGCGAGCTTGCCGGCCGGCGCGTCCTCGATCGTCTCGGCCAGATGTGCTGCCATCTGATTGGCGTGCCCGGCCATTCTCAACCAAAGATCGTCGGTGAAATAGGCCTCGAACTGGGCCGAGATGAAACGTGCCTTGGAAAAGGTCTGTCCGGCGCGCTGGCGCAGCAGGCGCAAATCCTTGCCGACGTCCGGATTGAGGACCACGACCGCGTCGGCCATCCAGCAGCCATTCTTGGTGCCGCCGAAGGAGATGAGGTCGACGCCGCTCTTCCAGGTCATTTCGGCCGGGCTGACGCCGGTCGCGGCAATCGCATTGGCGAAGCGCGCGCCGTCCATATGCAGCGGCAGCTTGTGTCGGCGGCTGACCTCGGCGACCGCCTTGACGTCGTCGACGCTGTAGACCGTGCCGACCTCGGTCGCCTGGGTGACGCTGACCGCCATCGGCTGGCCGGCGGGGGCCAGATCCTGCGAATAGCGCCTTATCGCGCGGTCGAGGGCTTCAGGGTTCATGCGCCCCAGCGGTCCCGGTACCGGTGCCATGCGCGCGCCGCCGGTATAGAAACCCATCGCGCCGAACTCGTCGACATTCATATGCGCTTCGGAATGGCAAAGCGCGATGCCGCCGATGCGGTTCATCGCGGCCATTGAAAGCGCGTTGGCGGCCGTGCCGGTCGCGGCGAAGAAGACCTGCACCTCGCGCTCGAAGATCTCGTTGAAACGGCGATAGACGGCGCGGTCCAGGTCGCCGTCGCCATAGGCGGTCGCGGTGCCGGCGGCATGGCGCGACAGGTTGGCCGAAATGTCGGGGTGGACGCCCGCCCAGTTGTCGGATGCAAAGAACATCGAGAAGTCCATATCGTGATTGGCAAAAGCGGCGGACTTGACCGCTTCGGCAATCGAAGCGCAAGGGCCAATCGTCGGCAAAGCGGTGAAGCCAGCAATCGACGCCAAAAGGCTCGGATCAAAGCTTGCGTTTTCAGCGCTTGTCACGAAATTTTGTGTCGCGGCGCCGCCAAGTTTTTTGTGAATCGGTCTTGTGTGGCTCGCCAATTTCTGCCATAAAAAATTTAGGACAGTAGTGCTGTCTTATTTTGTCGCACAAAACAGGCTGGACTGGCGTATCATTGCTGCCATTCCGGTCATTGTCGCGAGCGGCGGGTAGACGGCCCGGCTCTGGCCTGTACGATACCGGATGCGAACCGGGCGTATAGCCATATGGTTCGATGGATTTCGCGAGACGTGCAGCAGGATGAAGGGGAAGCATTCTCGCTTCCCAAGGCAAACCAGCGCCCTGAGACAGTCGGGGCCAAGGTGGAGAACGGAGGATAGGACGATGACGGAACTGACGCCATCTGCGATCAACGGCCACGCCGTGCAGACGAAAGCGGCAGCCGTTAAAAATACCGTCCTGGCCAAAGACCTGCGAACTGCCAACGGCATGACCGCGCAGGGCCTCTACGATCCGCGCAACGAGCATGACGCCTGCGGCGTCGGCTTCATCGCCAACATGAAGGGCGTGAAGTCGCACCAGATCGTCGAGGACGGTCTGGCGATGCTGGAAAACCTCACCCATCGCGGCGCCGTCGGCGCCGATCCGCTGGTCGGTGACGGCGCCGGCGTGCTGGTGCAGATCCCGGACGGCTTCTTCCGCGATGAAATGGCCGCCAAGGGCATCGAACTGCCGCCGGCCGGCCAATACGGCGTCGGCCACTGGTTCATGCCGCAGGACGCGGCACTGCGCGCCCATATCGAAGAGATCGTCGCCGAATCGGCGCAGTCGGAAGGGCTGCCGCTCATCGGCTTCCGCGACGTGCCGGTCGACAATTCGTCGCTGTCGAAGGCGCCCGGCATCGTCGCGTCGGAGCCGTTCCACCGGCAGGTGTTCATCGGCCGGACGGCAGACATCCCGGACGACGAGGAGTACGAGGCGCGGCTTTACCTGCTGCGCAAGGTGATCTCGGGCCGCATCTATGCCGAGAACGACAACAAGGATATCGGTGCCTATTGCGTGTCGCTGTCGGCGCGCACCATCGTCTACAAGGGCATGTTCCTGGCCTACCAGGTCGGCGCCTATTACAAGGACCTCACCGATCCGCGCTTCGAAACGGCCCTGATCCTCGTCCACCAGCGCTTCTCGACCAACACCTTCCCGTCGTGGAAGCTGGCGCATCCCTATCGCATGGTCGCGCATAATGGCGAGATCAACACGGTGCGCGGCAACAACAATTGGATGGCGGCGCGCCAGGCCTCGGTCGATTCCGAACTGTTCGGCAACAACATCTCGAAGCTCTGGCCGATCTCCTATGACGGCCAGTCGGACACGGCGTGCTTCGACAACGCGCTCGAGTTCCTGTTCCAGGGCGGCTATTCGCTCAGCCACGCCATGATGATGCTGATCCCGGAAGCCTGGGCCGGCAACAAGCTCATGGACGCCGACCGCAAGGCTTTCTACGAATACCATGCGGCGCTGATGGAGCCGTGGGACGGACCGGCGGCGGTGGTCTTCACCGATGGCCGCCAGATCGGCGCCACGCTGGACCGCAACGGCCTGCGCCCTGCGCGCTACATCGTCACCGATGACGACCGCGTCATCATGGCTTCGGAGGCCGGCGTGCTGCCGGTGCCGGAGGAAAAGATCGTGCAGAAGTGGCGGCTGCAGCCGGGCCGCATGCTGCTCATCGATCTCGCCAAGGGCCGCATCGTCTCCGACGAGGAGATCAAGTCGGAGATCGCGACCAGGCACCCCTACAAGACCTGGCTCGCCAACACGCAGTTGATCCTCGAAGACCTGAAGCCGGTCGAGCCGCGCGCGCTGCGCAAGGATGTCAGCCTGCTCGATCGGCAGCAATCCTTCGGCTATACGCAGGAAGACACCAAGCTTCTGATGGCGCCGATGGCCACCACCGGCCAGGAGGCGGTCGGCTCGATGGGCACCGACACGCCGATCTCGGCGATGTCGGACAAGTCGAAGCTGCTCTACACCTACTTCAAGCAGAACTTCGCCCAGGTCACCAACCCGCCGATCGATCCGATCCGCGAGGAGCTGGTGATGAGCCTGGTGTCGTTCATCGGGCCGCGGCCGAACATCTTCGACCTTGTCGGCACGTCGCGCCGCAAGCGGCTCGAAGTGCGCCAGCCGATCCTGACCAATGGCGATCTGGAGAAGATCCGCTCCATCGGCCACACCGAAGACCGTTTCGACACCAAGACGATCGACATCACCTACGGCTCGAACGAGAATGCCGCCGGCATGCAAGGCGCCATCGACCGGCTCTGCGAGCGGGCGGAGGCGGCGGTCGCCGGCGGCTACAACATCATCATCCTGTCCGACCGCCAGGTCGGGCCGGACCGCATCGCCATTCCATCGCTGCTGGCGACGGCGGCCGTGCACCATCATCTGATCCGCAAGGGCCTGCGCACCTCCGTCGGCCTCGTCGTGGAATCCGGCGAGCCGCGCGAAGTGCATCACTTCTGCTGCCTCGCCGGCTACGGCGCCGAGGCGATCAATCCCTATCTGGCCTTCGACACGCTGCTCGACATGCACAAGCGCGGCGAACTGCCGGAAGAAGTCGACGAATACGAGGTGGTCTCGCGCTACATCAAGTCGATCGGCAAGGGCATCCTCAAGGTGATGTCCAAGATGGGCATCTCGACCTACCAGTCCTATTGCGGCGCGCAGATCTTCGACGCCATCGGGCTGAAGTCGGATTTTGTCGAGAAGTATTTCACCGGCACCGCGACGCTGATCGAAGGCGTCGGCCTGGACGAGATCGCGGCCGAGACGCTCAGCCGCCACAGCGATGCCTTCGGCAGCGATCCGGTGCTGCGCAACAATCTCGAGGTCGGCGGCGAATACATGTTCCGCATGCGCGGCGAGGCGCATATGTGGTCGCCCGACGCGGTGGCCAGCCTGCAGCACGCCGTGCGGCAGGGCTCGTGGGACACATTCAAGGACTATTCGGCGCAGATCGACAGCGCGACCGCGCACGCCCAGACCATTCGCGGCCTGTTCAAGCTCAAGCTGGCGGAAGAGACCGGCCGCAAGAAGGTCGCGATCGAAGACGTGATGCCGGCGGCCGAGATCGTCAAGCGTTTCTCGACCGGAGCGATGTCGTTCGGCTCGATCTCGCGGGAGGCGCACACCACGCTGGCCCGCGCCATGAACGCCATCGGCGGCAAGTCGAACACTGGCGAGGGCGGCGAAGAGGCCGACCGCTATTTGCCGCTGCCCGGCGGCGGCAAGAACCCTGAGCGCTCGGCGATCAAGCAGGTCGCCTCGGGCCGGTTCGGCGTCACGGCGGAATATCTGGTCAATTCCGACGTCATGCAGATCAAGGTCGCGCAGGGCGCCAAGCCCGGCGAGGGCGGCCAGCTGCCCGGACACAAGGTCGACGCGACCATCGCCAAGGTCAGGCATTCGACGCCCGGCGTTGGCCTGATCTCGCCGCCGCCGCATCACGACATCTATTCGATCGAGGATCTGGCGCAGCTGATCTACGATCTGAAGAACGTCAATCCGGCGGCTGACGTGTCGGTCAAGCTCGTGTCGGAGGTCGGTGTCGGCACGGTCGCGGCGGGCGTCGCCAAGGCGCGCGCCGACCATATCACCATCTCCGGCTATGACGGCGGCACCGGCGCTTCGCCGCTGACTTCGCTCAAGCATGCCGGCAGCCCGTGGGAAATGGGCCTTGCCGAAACGCACCAGACGCTGGTGCTCAACGGCTTGCGCTCCCGCGTGGCGTTGCAGGTCGACGGCGGCTTGCGCACCGGGCGCGACGTGATCATCGGCGCGCTGCTCGGTGCCGACGAGTTCGGCTTCTCGACCGCGCCGCTGATCGCGGCCGGCTGCATCATGATGCGCAAGTGCCACCTCAACACCTGTCCGGTCGGCGTGGCGACGCAGGACCCGGTGCTGCGGAAGCGCTTCAAGGGCACGCCCGAGCATGTCATCAACTTCTTCTTCTACGTGGCGGAAGAGGTGCGGGCGCTGCTCGCCGACATGGGCTTCACCCATCTCGACCAGATCATCGGCGACACCGATCTCCTGGAGAAGCGCGATGTCATCCAGCACTGGAAGGCGCGTGGGCTCGACTTCTCCAAGATGTTCTTCAAGCCGGACGCGCCGCATGAGGCGCTGCACTGGACCGAGCGGCAGAAGCATCCGATCGACGACGTGCTCGACCGCAAGCTGATCGAGTTGGCCAAGCCTGCGCTGGAAGCCAAGCAGCCGGTCACCATCGAGCTGCCGATCCGCAATGTCGACCGCTCCGCCGGCGCGATGCTGTCGGGCGAGGTCGCCAAGCGCTTCAAGCACAAGGGCCTTCGGGAAGACACGATCCAGGTGAAGCTCATCGGCACCGCCGGCCAGTCGTTCGGCGCCTTCCTGGCGCGCGGCGTCTCGTTCGAGCTGGTCGGCGCCGGCAACGACTATGTCGGCAAGGGCCTGTCGGGCGGCCGCATCGTCATCCGCCCGCCGGAAGAGGCTAGAATCGTCGCCGCGGATTCGATCATCGTCGGCAACACGGTGCTCTATGGCGCCACCGAAGGCGAGGCTTACTTCGCCGGCGTCGCCGGCGAGCGCTTCGCCGTGCGCAACTCAGGCGTGGCGGCCGTCGTCGAAGGCGTCGGCGACCATGGCTGCGAATACATGACCGGCGGCATCGTCGTCGTGCTCGGCAAGACGGGGCGCAACTTCGCCGCCGGCATGTCGGGCGGCGTCGCCTATGTGCTGGACGAGAAGGGCGATTTCGCCGAACGCTGCAACATGGCGATGGTCGAGCTCGAGCCGGTCCCGGAAGAGGACGACCTGATGGAGAAACTGCTCCATCACGGCGGCGACCTCGATCACAAGGGCCGTGTCGACGTGTCGGGCGACATGACCAGCCACGACGAGGAACGGCTCTACCAACTGATCTCGAACCACGTGCATTTCACCGGTTCGGTGCGCGGCCGCGAAATCCTCGACGACTGGCAGAACTTCCGGCCGAAATTCCGCAAGATCATGCCGGTCGAATACCGCCGCGCGCTGATCGAGATGGAACGCATGCGCATGAGCGTGGCGGCGGAATAGGTTTCGGGCATGGCCGGGAAGATGGCTTTCCGGCCGGCAACCTCACCAACAATCCTGACCCCGAGAGCATGACCCCGAAAAGTGGGAAACGGTTTTCGGCGAAGGTCATGCTCCAACAAGGTGCGGTTGCCATGGCAGCCTTATGGGGTTAACGGGTGCGCCGACAAAAGCGTGCCTTCGGACAGCAGGGACTGGACTATGGGCAAGGTAACAGGCTTTCTTGAGATCGACCGGCAGGTGCACAAGTACCAGCCGGCCTCCGACCGCATCCGGCATTTCCGCGAATTCACGCTGCCGATGTCGGACAAGGAGGTCGAGAAACAGGCCGCGCGCTGCATGGATTGCGGCATTCCGTTCTGCCATGGGCCGACCGGCTGCCCGATCCACAACCAGATCCCCGACTGGAACGACCTCGTCTACAATGGCGACTGGGACAACGCGATCCGCAACCTGCATTCGACCAACAATTTCCCGGAGTTCACCGGTCGCATCTGCCCGGCGCCCTGCGAGGAAGCCTGCACGCTGAATCTCGAGGACATCCCGGTCGCCATCAAGACGGTCGAGCAGGCGATCGCCGACAAGGCTTATGAGACTGGCCACATCCGGCCCTATCCGCCGGAAAAGAAGACCGGCAAACGGGTTGCCGTCATCGGCTCCGGCCCGGCCGGCATGGCGGCGGCGCAGCAACTCGGCCGCGCCGGCCACGACGTGTATGTCTATGAGCGCGAGAGCCGCCCAGGCGGGCTGATGCGTTACGGCATACCGGACTTCAAGATCGAGAAGCACTATATCGACCGGCGCATCGAGCAGATGCAGGGTGAGGGGGTGACCTTCCATTGCGGCGTCAATGTCGGCGTCGACATGAAGGTGGCCGATCTGCTCGCGGAATTCGACGCCGTGCTCTATTGCGGCGGCTCGGAGACGCCGCGTCCGGCCGGCATTCCGGGCAGCGATCTCAGTGGTGTCTACGACGCGATGCCTTATCTGGTGCAGCAGAACCGCCGCGTCGGCGGCGAGCCGATCCAGTCGGTGGCGTGGCCTTCGCACCCGATCATAGCCGGCGGCCAGCATGTCGTCGTCGTCGGTGGCGGCGACACCGCGTCCGACTGCATCGGCACCGCCTTCCGCCAGGGCGCGGTGCGCGTGACCCAGCTCGATATCCGTCCGCAACCGCCGGAGAAGGAAGACAAGCTCTCGGTATGGCCCTACTGGGCGACCAAGATGCGCACCTCCTCCTCGCAGGCCGAGGGCGCCGAGCGCGAATTCCAGGTGGCGACGCTCGAGTTCATCGGCGAGGAAGGCCAACTGACCGGTGTCAGGTGCTGTGAAGTCGACGACAGGCGCAAGCCGATCGCCGGCAGCGAGTTCGTTAT
>Ga0209758_1004382_pt1 | contig 11794 bp, 13 predicted proteins | sample AraplaMF_Col_mMF_FD_184258 | JGI IMG/M metagenome (GOLD analysis project Ga0209758, IMG submission 184258) | Arabidopsis root microbial communities from the University of North Carolina, USA - plate scrape MF_Col_mMF (SPAdes) (version 2) | ecosystem: Host-associated > Plants > Roots > Endosphere... | reverse complement strand
CGGAGGTCGAGGGCGCAGCGCCGCCGGCCGAAGGTCGCCAGAAGCGCGCGGCGCGGCCGAGCGAAGAGGGCGCCAAGCCAGAGGGCCAGGCAGCCCCCGAAGGGCGCAAGGGCAAGCGTCGCGCCAAACCCGGGACCGAGGAGGCGCCGAAGGTTGATGCCGCAGCGCCGGCGACTGAAGACAAGAAAAGCGAGCCGAAGGCGGAGGAGAAGCCCGCCGAGTCCAAGCCGGAGAGCGCCAAGGTCGAGCCGCGCGGCACCGAAACTCCGGCGCAGCGGCCCGATCCCGTGCCGCAAGTGACGCCGGCCCCGCCGCCGGCCGCCGCAAAGCCTGCCGAGCCGGCCGCTCCCAAGGTTGTGGAAGAGCCGGCTCCCAAGCCGGCTGCGCCCGCCGCAAGCTCCGAACCTGTGGCCAAGCCCCAGGAGCCGGCACCTGCGACCGCTGCTGCCCCGCCGCCGGCGGAATCCTCAGGCCCTCCGCAGCCGCCGATCTCGCGGTAAAGCGCGGCATTTTTCTGATCTCCCCGTGGGGGCCGCGTTCATCGCGGCCTCCACGTCGTCTTGACCGCGACTGGAGCAATACTCTAGAGTAATGCTCTAGGAGGTGCCGATGGCGGCGAGCGTGCGTGACGATCTCTTGGCGGCGGGTCTGGCCGTGTTCGACCGCGTCGGCTTCGAAGCCGCGACGGTGGCCGCGATCCGCACCCGGGCGCGGGCATCCAACGGCAGCTTCTTTCACGCCTTCGGCTCGAAGAAGGAGCTCGCCGGCGCGCTGTTCCTGGAGGTGCTCAGGCACTATCACGCGGCCGTGCTGGCCGCGCTCGATCCGGTCCCGGATGCAGAGCAGGGCATCGAAAGACTGATCCACGCGCATCTGGACTGGGTCGTCTCGAGTCGCCGCGAGGCTCGCTATCTCTTCGAGATCTCGCGCAGCGAATGGGGTGAGGACGTCCGCGATGCCCAGCGCGCGCAGAATGCACGGCTTGCCGAAGGCATCGAACGCTGGCGCGCGCCGCTGGTTGCGCGCGGGGTGCTATTGCCGATGGCGCCGGTGATGTTCGTCAGCCAGCTGATCGGCCCGGCGCAGATTTTCTGTCGGGCCTTCCTCTCGGGACGCGACCGTGCCGATCCGCGCGCCGAGGCCGACACGCTGATCGCCTGCGCCATTCGCGCGCTGGTGCCGCCTGATCGCATCAACAAGCAATGAGAGGAGGTCTCATGCGAGCCGAAGCCGATCCCGAGTTCGAGCCGATTGCCGCGCGCATCCACGCCAATGTCGGCCGCCAGGGCTTCATGAACCTGGTGGGTGCCGAGCTGTCGGAGCTGACGCGCGGCACCTGCACCATCGCGGTGGAGTGCCGGCCGGAGCTCTTGCAGCAGCACGGCTTCTTCCATGGCGGCGTCACCGCCTTCCTGGTCGACAACGCCACGACCATCGCGGCGGCAACGTCGCGCGGCCAGCCGGCACTGACGGCGGAATACAAGCTCAACCTGTTGTCGCCCGCGGTCGGCGAGAAGCTGATCTGCCGTGCGAGGGTGATCAAGCCGGGCCGTCAGGTCTCGGTGGTCGCCGCCGACGTGTTCTGCGTCAGCGACGGTGTCGAGAAGCATACGGCAACCGCGCTCGCCTCGATCGCGATGCTGAGCGAGGACGTCGCCGCCAAAACGAAAAGCCCGGCCGCCTGAGCGACCGGGCTTCGCTTCGCATATGAACGCGAAGCTTACTTCTCTTCCACAGCCGGAGCCGGCTCGACTTCGTCGTGCTGGGCTTCCGGATCGAAGAACTCGCCGGCGGCGGCGATCGCCTCGGCGGCCGCGTCGCGGTCCTCGTTGCGGGTCGAGATGTCCTCGCCGCGATTGATGCGCTCGGCCTCGTCCTGGCTGCGGGCAACCGTGACGGTGATCTCGACCTCGACCTCGGGGTGGACGGCAACGGTGATCGCGTGCTTGCCGATGGTCTTGATCGGCGCGTCGAGCTGGATCTGCGGGCGGGCAAGCGAAACGCCGTCGGCTTCGAACGCGATGACGATGTCACGCACGTTGACCGAGCCGAACAGCTGGCCGGCTTCCGAAGCCTGACGGATCACGACGATGTTCTTGCCCTCGATCTTCTCGGCGACCTTGGACGCCTCGGCCTTGGACGCGAGGTTGCGGGCCTCGAGGTCCGCCTTCATGCCGTCGTACTTGGCCTTGTTGTCGGCGGTGGCGCGCAGCGCCTTGCCGCGCTTGAGCAGGAAATTGCGGGCATAGCCGTCGCGAACCTTCACGACTTCGCCCATCTGGCCGAGCTTGTTGACGCGTTCCAGCAAAATGACTTCCATATTCGTTCTCCTTTGAAGTGCTCTTGAGTTTCAGGTTCGGGGTTGGACTTAAGGGGTTGGCAGCGGCGGTGGCTGGCGACTGCGCAGGAAGCGCTCGCGGAAGCCGAACACGGCGTCCGCAAGGCCGAGGATGACCATCGCGATGACGGGCCATCCGAACACGACCACGACGGCATAGGTCGAGCCGAGCCAGAAGGTGCGGCTCTTCAGTGCAAGCGTCAGCGTATGCAGCACGGCAAAACCGGTGAGCGCGTAGCCCATCATCAGCGCGGCCGTGGTGATCTGCGCGACGATCGCGAGCAGTCCGCCGGTGAAGCAGAAGGCGAGCGCGATACAGAGCGCCACCAGCGTCATCGGCGGCAGCTCCGCGGTCATCAGATCGGGCCAGGGCCGGCGCAGCCGGCCCGACGTCGCCGTCACCTTGGCGCTGAGCCAGAGATTGAGCTTCAGCGTCATCATGGCGACGATGGTGGCGGCGGCCGGAGCGATACGCACCAGCGCGTCGACGAATTGGCTGACTTCACCGGAGGTCTGAGGATCGGTGCTGCGCAGGATGCGCATCAGGCCGCGCCGCAGCATGCCGGTGATGGTCTCGGCATCGGTGCCGAGTGTGAGCAGGGCGGCGATCGTGGTCAGCGTGGCGAAGCCGGCGATCCATAGCAACAGGCGGCCGACAGGATACCATTCGAGTTCGGGCTCGACTGGCGGCTCGGTGGCGGAGGCGGGCGCGGCGGCCGAAACCGGCCGGCTGAGCAGGACGAGATGGCCGAGCCACCAGGCCGGCAGCGCGACGGTGACGGCGAAGGCGATGCAATAGGGCAGGCCGAACAGGGCGCCGAGAGCGATCGCAGCAGCGATGCCGCCGACGCTCGCGCAGAGCGGTCCCCAGCCGATCGCGGCGACCATCAGGGGCAGCGGCGCGAGATAGAACAGGACGAGCGAGATCAGCGCGCCCGACACGATCGAGGCGAACATCAGGGCCGACGCGGCGCCGGCGATCAGGGCTATGAGTGCAAATGCCATCATCAGCTGTCCCGCTCCCTTCGAGCGGTTAGAGGCGACTTGCCCCAACCATCGGCGACCGGACGACCCGGAAGCCTTATGAGTTCGAAAAACTTGCGACCGGCGGCTCAATAACCGCCGGTCGAATTGGTCGTATCAGCGAATGACGTAGGGCAGGAGGCCCAGGAACCGCGCGCGCTTGATGGCGCGGGCGAGCTCACGCTGCTTCTTCGCGGACACCGCGGTGATGCGGCTCGGCACGATCTTGCCGCGCTCGGAGACGTAGCGCATCAGCAGCTTGGAGTCCTTGTAGTCGATCTTCGGAGCATTGGCGCCCGTGAACGGGCAGCTCTTGCGACGACGGAAAAACGGACGGCGTGCACCAGCTTCAGCCATTGATCTTACTCCCCATCCGTCGTGGTTTCAGCTTCTTCGCGCGGACGGCGCGGGCCGCGATCACCGCGGAAGCCACCACCGTCACGATCGCCACCGCGGAAACCGCCTTCACGGTCGCCACGGAAACCGCCGCCTTCACGATCGCGGAAGCCGCCGCCACGATCGTCACGCTCGCGGTCACGGTCCGCCTTGCGCATCATCGCGGACGGGCCTTCCTCGAGCTCTTCGACGCGGACGCTGAGATAGCGGATCACGTCCTCGCTGATGCGCTCCTGGCGCTCGATCTCGGCGATCGCCGCAGCGGGCGCGTCGATGTTGAGCAGCACGAAGTGCGCCTTGCGGTTCTTGTTCATGCGGTAGGTGAGGGAGCGAACGCCCCAATTCTCGGTCTTGGTGACCTTGCCGCCGAGACCCTCGACGATACCGGTCATCTGCGCAGTCAGCTCTTCGACCTGCTGCGGGCTCGCGTCCTGACGCGCGAGAAAGACATGCTCATAGAGAGCCATGATGGTCCTTTCCTCATGTTGGCGCATCGCCCGGCGTCAAGCCCTTAAGAGGCCTTCGGAAAGGACTCTGGGATTAAGCTCAGAAGGCGGAAACACGGGACGACGGGCCGACTGGCCCTGCCACACCAAAATCACGAATGATTTGTTGAGACCGTCCGTTCAGCTCCCGGCCGGGGTCTGCGGATGCGCGCCTTATACGGATTTTGACCGGCTTTGCAAGGTTGGAGGCCGATTTTTGGCCCGAAGGCGGCCCAGCCAACTCCAGGACCAACCCGTCCGGGGCACAGGCTTGATTTATTTGTTTGTATAGCATACAAATAAGTCAACGGGAGGATCGAATGGCAGACAAACCTGCCCATGCGCCATCGGAACCAGGCGCCGGCGACCCCAAGCATGCGGCGCGCGCGACGCGCTCCGCCGGCCGCAAGATGCGTTCGCTGCTGCTGGACGCGGCAAGCCCGCTGTTCCGGGAGCGGGGGCTGTCGGGGGCTTCGATCACCGACATCGCGGCGGCCGCGAACGCCTTCCCGAGCCAGATCACCTATTACTTCCGCACCAAGGAGGCGCTGTTCGTCGAATGCGCCTGCCGCGAGCTGCTGTATCTGGGGCGGACGACCGAGCAGGCCGCGCTGAAGGCGCGCACGCCGGGGGACTACACCCACGCGCTGGCCGAGACGGTCACCGCGAGCGATTCGGTCGCCTTCTTCGCCGAAGCCCTGACCTTGACGCGGCGGCGCCAGGATCTCGCGCCGCTGGTCGAGCGCACCATCGAGCGGCTGCACAGCGAGGGTGCACGCGCCTATGCCAGCCAGGTCGCGCGCCACGGCTGGCGCTCCCTGCGCGCTCCCGACGAAAGCTCGCGACGCTTCTGGGCTGTCGCCATCGGTGTCATCCTCGAAGGCTATGCCATGGGCCGCTCACCGGACGAACTCTGCGGCGAGATGCTGCGCGTGCTTGGTGAGCAGGCCAAGTCTGGCGGCGAGGCCGCGCGCCTGCGTCTCGTCGACGATCGCAATGCATCAACCCCATCGGACGAGGAGAACTAGGCCATGACCGCGCTTCGCATGCGTGCCCGTGATTTCCTGACCGACGATCAATTGGCCGACGTACGTCAGCGCGTGACCTGGAAGGGCGTCGCGCTGATCGCACATGCCTGGGCGCTGATCATCGCTGCGGTTGCGCTGGTCGCGTGGTGGCCCAATCCGCTGACTTACATTCTTGCGGTCGCCATCATCGGCTCGCGCCAGCTCGGGCTTGCGATCCTCATGCATGACGGCGCGCATGGTTGCCTGTCCGCCGACGAGAAAACCAATTTGACGCTGAGCCAATGGTTCTGCGCCTATCCCATCTTTGCAGAGACGCGCGCCTATCGCCGCTATCATCTGCAGCATCACGCGCGCACCCAGCAGGAGGACGATCCCGATCTGGTGCTGTCCGCGCCGTTTCCGATCACAGGGCTGAGCTATCGCCGCAAGTTCATTCGCGACATCACCGGTCAGACCGGCTACCAGCAGCGCAAGGCGCAGCTGCTCAATGCGCTCGGGCCGAAGGACTGGCCGTGGCGGCAGCGCGCCGTGCATTTCTGGGAGAAGCTCGGCCCGCAATGTCTCACCAATGCGGTGATGTTCGCCGCGCTCGCGGCAGCCGGCGTGTGGTGGGCCTATCCGCTGCTATGGCTGGTGCCGCTCCTCACCTGGCAGATGGTCATCACCCGAATCCGCAACATCGCCGAGCATGCCGTCGTCCCCGACAGCAGCGATCCGCTGCGCAACACCCGCACCACGCATGCGAATTTCCTCGAGCGGCTGTTCATCGCGCCGTACTACGTGAACTATCACCTCGAGCATCATCTGCTGTTCTACGTGCCCTGCTACAATTTGCCGAAGGTGCATCGTCTGCTCAGCGACAGCCGGCATGCCGGCCGCATGGAGGTGCAGCCGAACTATGCCGCCGTGCTGCGGCTCGCCACGGCCAAGCCGAACCACGACGACCGCCCGGGCCGGCTGGCGAGCAGCGCCCGTCGGGCACGGGCCGGCGACGAGGTTGGCGCAGACCAGAAGGCGGGCGGTTTCTAGCCGGCCAGTGCGGTCATACGCGGCGCGGGAAGGAAGGCGGCCGCATCGGGGACGAGCGTGGCGGCGTCGGCAGCACCACGGTGGATCACGAAGGCGCCCTTGCCGCGGCGCTTGGCTTCATACATCGCGCGATCGGCGGCGCTCAGCAATTCGTCGGCGGTGACGCCGTCGCGAGGTGCCGACGCAAGTCCGATGCTGGCGCCGACCCGGGCCGCCGGCTCGAATTCGAACGGCTCCGCCACGCGCGCGATGATCTGTCGCGCCACGCTGGCAGCCTCGCCCTCGGTGATGTCCGGCAGCAGGATGACAAACTCATCGCCGCCGATGCGGCACACGACATCGGCGTCCCGCACGCTTGCGCAGAGACGCTTCGCCACGGTGACGAGAACGGCGTCACCCGTCGCGTGCCCGAACCTGTCGTTGACGCCCTTGAAGCCGTCGAGATCGACGCAGAACACCGTGAGCTTCGAAGTGGCCGACGCCGCATCCGGCCAAGGACCGTCGAGCATCTCGGCAAACAGTTTCTGGTTGAGGGCGCGGTTGGGCAGGCCCGTGAGCAGGTCGTGATGCGCCATCATGCGGTTGTTGCGCTCGGAATGATGGAGGTCGAGCAGGATTTTGTGGTTCTCCAGCAGCAGGAAGATCATTCCGGCCGTGTAGACGGGTGTTTGCAGGCCGATGATGAACAGGAACGGCACCGGCGAGAGGATCGTGGCCGCGGCAAAGGGCAGCGTCAGAATGCAGATCAGGAGAATGCCGTAGCGCGGCGTCCCCGCATTGCGCGAGGCGATGCCGCCGACGAGGTTGGCGAGGCCAATGCCGGCCATCAGGATCAGCGGCATGACGCCGGAGGCGACGCATTGATAGCAGCCGGCGGAAATCAGGACGACCGAGGCGAGCCCTGCCCAGATCGGGGAGACGTTCACCGGCGCCCGCCGATCCCGCTTCGCCTTCGCGAGCGCCTTCATCATCAGCCAGATGCGCGTGCTGCCGAGCACGATTTCGGCGAGCACCCAGGCATAGGCCCAGGACGCGCCGGTGAGCGCGGCGGACAGCGATGCGATCAGCAGGGAGGCCGCCACGGCCACCACCAGCGTCCTGGTCTTGTTGGTCCGCTGCTGCAGTAATTCGTTGTGGATGTCGTCAGGCTGGGGGCGTGGTCCCGCGAGCAGCCAGTCGACGCAGGCCTGCAATGGAGTCCAATGCTGCCCCGTACGCCGGGCAGACGTTGAGGCCGTCGATCTCTGTGGGACCATTGTTGCCATGGCCGCAACCTAGGTGGGCGGCATTTAAGGCCGCTTAAGTTTGGGAACCGAGTTCCCGATAGCGTAAACGCTTTGCCGCGAGGCGGCGCCGCCACCCCGATTGCTGCAGGGCAACGAGCGGATTTTGGGACGGGATGCCGGTCCCGGCATGCCCATCGCGGCTTGACAGCGCGGCCCCGGTCGTTGTCTACGGCCCCCTTTGAAGCTTGATCGGGAACCAAGGCTTGTGCCGGACGTAGTCGGCTGCCGGCTCTCGACACAACGGCTCACGCGATCTAGGGGAGCTCCGATGACGGCAGCATTCACATTTCCGGGGCAGGGGTCCCAGGCCGTCGGCATGGGCAAGGCCCTCGCGGACGCCTTTCCGGTGGCGCGTGCGGTGTTCGACGAGGTCGATGCCGCGCTCGGGGAGAAGCTGACGGCCACCATCTGGGACGGCCCGGCCGAGACCCTCCAGCTCACCGAGAACGCCCAGCCGGCGCTCATGGCGGTGTCCATCGCCACCCTGCGCGTGCTGGAGGCTGAGGCCGGTTTTTCCGTTGGGCGGGATGCTGCCTTCGTCGCCGGGCATTCGCTTGGTGAGTATTCGGCGCTCGCCGCGGCCGGCAGCCTGACGGTCTCCGACACCGCGCGGTTGCTTCGCACCCGCGGTCTCGCAATGCAAAAGGCCGTACCCGTCGGCGCCGGTGCAATGGCTGCGCTGCTCGGCCTCGATTATGAAGCCGCCATGGCGGTCGCTGCCGAGGCGGCCCAGGGCCAGGTCTGCCAGGCCGCCAACGACAATGGCGGCGGGCAGGTGGTGGTCTCGGGCGACAAGGCGGCGGTTGATCGCGCCGTCGAGATCGCCAAGACCAAGGGCGCCAAGCGTGCGATGCTGCTGCCGGTATCCGCTCCCTTCCATTGCAAGCTGATGCAGCCTGCCGCCGACGCCATGGCGGAGGCGCTCGCGAAGGTCACCATCAAGGCACCGGCGGCACCGCTGGTGTCGAACGTGCTGGCGAGCGCCATCACCGACCCGGACGAGATCCGCCGCCGCCTGGTCGAGCAGGTCACCGGCACCGTGCGCTGGCGCGAGTCGGTCGCCTATATGGCCGGGCAGGGCGTCACCCGCTTCTTCGAGATCGGCGCGGGCAAGGTGCTGACGGGACTGGTCAAGCGTATCGCCGACGGTGCCGTCGGCGTCGCGGTCGGTGGTCCCAACGACATTGCCGCCGCCAAGGATGCATTGGCCGCCGCGAAGTAAGCCTGAGCTGCGATGAGTCCTCATCGCGCTTGAGTTTTTCAGTTTACGCACGATCTTTCGGAAAACCGCTGCGCGCTTTTCCGGATCGCGCCTTGGAGGAGTTTTTCGATGTTCGATCTGACTGGCAAAAAGGCGCTCGTCACCGGTGCGACCGGCGGCATCGGCGGCGCGATCGCACAGGCGCTGCATGCGCAGGGCGCCACCGTTTCGATTTCCGGAACGCGCAAGGAAGTGCTGGATGATCTGGCCGGCAAGCTCGGCGAGCGCACCCATGTGCTGCCCTGCAATCTCTCCAAGGCCGACGAAGTCGAGGCGCTGGTGCCCGCAGCGGAAGCCGCGATGGGCCAGGTCGACATCCTCGTCGCCAATGCCGGAATCACCCGCGACAACCTCTTCGTGCAGCTGCGCGACGAGGACTGGGAGGAGGTCATCAACATCAATCTGACCTCGACCTTCCGCCTTGCGCGTGCCGCGACCAAATTGATGATGCGCAAGCGCTTCGGCCGCATCATCGCCATCACCTCGGTGGTCGGCGTCACCGGCAATCCCGGGCAGGGCAATTACACGGCCTCGAAGGCCGGCCTGATCGGCATGATCAAGACCCTGGGGGCCGAATACGCCAAGCGCGGCGTCACCGCGAACTGCATCGCGCCCGGTTTCATCAAGACGCCGATGACGGATGCGCTGAACGACAAGCAGCGCGAGACGATTCTGACCAAGGTTCCGGCCGCCCGCCTTGGGACGCCCGAGGACATCGCGGCGGCTGCCGTTTATCTCAGTTCGAACGAAGCAGCCTACGTCACCGGCCAGACCATCCACGTCAACGGCGGCATGGCCATGATCTGAGGCCCTCGTCCCGCACTGCCCACATCGGCGGCGCGGGATGCGGCAAACGGCCGTTTCCGGAGCGAAATGAGGCTTGTAGTCAAGGCAGTTGAAGTATGATAACCGGACCTTCAACGGATGGGCAAAGAACGCCATTGCAGGTTTTTGAAACCCTGTATATTGGCGATGCGGAGCCTTGGCCGTCGTTCGCCGGGCCCTGCATCGGTTAGGATGGGGCCAAATCAAAGTTCGTAAGCGAAGGCACTAAACGACCACGACGGCTCGTATCGTCCCGGGGGGTCGGGTCTACAGGGAACAACACGAGGTTATGCAATGAGTGACATTGGCGAGCGGGTTAAGAAGATCGTGGTCGAACACCTTGGTGTTGAGCCCGAGAAGGTTGTCGACGCTGCGAGCTTCATCGACGACCTCGGCGCCGACAGTCTGGACACCGTCGAACTGGTGATGGCGTTCGAAGAAGAATTCGGTTGCGAGATTCCGGACGACGCCGCGGAAACGATTCTCACCGTCGGCGACGCCACGAAGTTTCTCGAGAAGAACGCGAAGAGCTAAGGCTCTTCATTTTCGCGGGGACAACATTGAAACCGGACGGGCCGCTGACTGGCGGTCAGCCGGTTTCTTGTTATTGGCCGTGAATCTTTCGATGCGGAGTTTTCGGATATGAGGCGGGTCGTCGTCACTGGTCTCGGCATGGTGTCGCCACTCGGCTGCGGTGTCGAGCCGACCTGGAAGCGCATCCTCAACGGTGAGAGCGGTGCGCGCCCGATCGAGAGCTTCGATGTCTCCGATCTGCAGACCAAATACGCCTGCACCGTCGTCCGCGGCGACGGCAGCAACGACACGTTCAATCCCGACAAGTGGATGGAGCCGAAGGACCAGCGCAAGGTCGACGACTTCATCATCTTCGGCATGGCCGCGGCCGGCCAGGCGCTCGACGATGCCAACTGGCATCCCGAGACCGAAGAGGACAAATGCGCGACCGGCACCATGATCGGGTCCGGCATCGGCGGCCTCAACGGCATCGCCGACACCGCGATCCTGCTCAAGGAGCGCGGACCGCGCCGGGTTTCGCCGTTCTTCATTCCGGGCCGCCTGATCAATCTCGCCTCCGGTTACGTCTCGATCGCTCACGGGCTGAAGGGGCCGAACCATTCGGTCGTCACGGCCTGCTCGACCGGCGCGCATGCGGTCGGCGACGCCGCCCGCCTGATCGCGCTCGGCGATGCCGACGTCATGGTCGCGGGCGGTGCTGAATCGCCGATCAGCCGCATCGGCATTGCCGGCTTCAACGCCGCGCGTGCACTTTCGACCGGCTTCAACGACACGCCCGAGAAGGCCTCGCGTCCCTACGACAAGGACCGCGACGGTTTTGTCATGGGCGAGGGCGCCGGCGTCCTGGTGCTCGAGGAGCTCGAGCACGCGCAGCGCCGCGGCGCGAAGATCTACGCCGAGGTGATCGGCTACGGCCTGTCGGGTGACGCCTATCACATTACGTCGCCGTCGCCCGATGGCGATGGCGGTTTCCGCAGCATGTCGGCGGCGCTGAAGCGCGCCGGCCTGACGCCGTCCGATCTCGACTACATCAACGCGCACGGCACCTCGACGCCGCTCGGCGACGAGATCGAGCTCGGCGCCGTGGAACGCCTGCTCGGCAACGCCGCCTCCAAGGTCGCGATGTCCTCGACCAAATCGTCGACCGGCCATCTCCTTGGTGCGGCCGGTGCGATCGAGGCGATCTTCGCCATCCTCGCGATTCGCGATAATGTCGTGCCGCCGACCATCAACCTGGATAACCCGTCGGTCGAGACTGCGATCGATCTCGTGCCGCACAAGGCGAAGAAGCGTGAGGTCAACGTCGCCTTGTCGAACTCTTTTGGTTTTGGCGGCACCAATGCGTCGGTGATCGTCCGGCGTTTGGCCAGTTAGTTTGCGTTTGAGACGAATCCACCGTTTTGCCGTATTCGGCGATAGTCATAGAAGTGGGCGCGTGCATTTGGCGTGGCAAGCGATTGTCAGGCCGCGATTGAACCGGCAGGATTCAGGTTGCTTCGATGAGTGAAAGGCCGCCCATTTCGCCCCGGAGCCCGCGGGCAGCGCTCGAGCCCGAGCAGGTTCCGCCGCCGCCGAAGCGATCGGACCGC
>Ga0209758_1004377_pt1 | contig 11804 bp, 9 predicted proteins | sample AraplaMF_Col_mMF_FD_184258 | JGI IMG/M metagenome (GOLD analysis project Ga0209758, IMG submission 184258) | Arabidopsis root microbial communities from the University of North Carolina, USA - plate scrape MF_Col_mMF (SPAdes) (version 2) | ecosystem: Host-associated > Plants > Roots > Endosphere ... | reverse complement strand
GGGCGCTGTCATCCCGATCGATAAACCGCAGACATTCAATTTCACACGGCAGGAGGCCCTCGGGGTATGCGTCGGCATCACCGCCTGGAATTCGCCGCTTCTGCTTCTCGCCTACAAGCTCGCTCCGGCGCTCGCTGCGGGAAACACCTTCGTCGCAAAGCCGTCTGAGTTCACGTCCGCCTCAACGCTGGAGTTCGCGAAGCTTGTGGACAAGGCCGGCTTTCCGCCAGGCGTTTTCAACGTGGTTACCGGGTTTGGAGGTGAGATCGGCGACGCCCTGATCTCGCATGCCGATGTTGCAAAAGTTGCTTTCACCGGAAGCGAAGCCACCGGGCGTCGAATCGGCGAACTGGCGGCACGCAGCTTCAAGAAGGTGACGCTCGAACTCGGCGGCAAATCGCCTCACATCGTCTTCGACGATGCGGAAATCGACAACGCGGTCAAAGGCGTCATCTCGGGGATTTTCGCCGCGACCGGACAGACATGCATCGCCGGTTCACGTCTCCTCGTTCATCGGAGCATCCACGATCAGTTCGTGGAGCGCGTCGTCGCGTTTGCCAGACGGGCCAAGAAGGGTGATCCGCTCCTGGCCAGCACGCAGGTCGGCCCCGTCACGACGCCCCCTCAATATCGCAAGATTCTTGACTACATCGACGTAGCGAAGGGTGAGGGAGCCACCTGCGTGCTGGGTGGTGGGCCGGCGACCGGGCCTGACATCGGAGAAGGCGGTTACTTCGTCGAACCGACGATATTCACGGGGGTGCACAACCGGATGCGCATTGCCCAGGAAGAGGTCTTCGGTCCCGTTCTGGCATGCATTCCCTTCGACGACGACGAAGAAGCGATCGCGATCGCGAACGACACGACGTTTGGCCTGGCGGCAGGGTTCTGGACGCAGGACATTCGAAGGATACTTCGGGTTTCGGAACGACTTCAGGCCGGTACGGTGTGGGTCAACACCTATCGCGTGATCAGCTACCTCTCGCCTCTCGGAGGTTACAAGCATTCGGGCATCGGCCGGGAGAATGGACTGGATTCGATCCAGAATTATCTCCAGACCAAGAGCATCATGATTGGGACCGCAGAAGACGTGGTGGATCCCTTCGTGATGCGCTGACAGGCGTTGCGCCTCTCACCCGGCCTGATTGTTTGGCAGCTGTCGACCTTGGATCATGTCGGCAGCCTTTTCTGCGATCATAAGCGTCGTGGCGTACGTGTTCGCAGACGGCATCGTCGGCATGATCGAGGCGTCAACGATCCGCAGGCGGTCAAGTCCGTGGACCCTAAGCTCGTTGTCCACGACAGCATCCGGATCGGATGCCGGTCCCATGCGCGCGGTTCCGATGAGATGGTAGCAGGTGGTCCCGTTTCGATAGCTGTAGTCGAGCAGTTCGTCGTCGGTGGTCACGTCAGGGCCGGGCAGCGTCTCGTTCTGGAGATACTGCGCGAGCTCGGGCGTTGACAGGAGGCGGCGGATCAGGCGGAGGCCGCCGATCGTGGTACGTCGATCCTGCGGGTCGCTGAGATAGTTCGGCTGAACGACGGGGTCCTCGAAGACGTCCGTGGAGCGGGCGTGCACATATCCCGTGCTTTGCGGGCGATGCGGCCAAGCGCCGGCCGACACGCCGGGATAGTCGTCTAGCACATAGACGGCCCCTTGCTTGTAGGAGCCGGGCGTGAACACGCATTGGAGGTCCGGCGCATCGAGGCCTTCGAATGACTTCCAAAAGACATGGACTTGCGACGGGGACGTTGCCAGGATGTTGGGCAAGCCGACGGCCCAGCGGGCGATCTGTCCTCCAAGACGAACCCCGCGCGACAGTTCGTTCAATGTGACGACGTCCGGCCTGGCTTTCATCACAATCCGCACCGCATAGTGGTCGCGAAAGTTCGCTCCTACTCCGTTCAGCTCGTGTCTCAAGGGTACACCCAAGGACGCAAGCGCAGGCGCTGGGCCGATGCCGGAAACCTGGAGCAGCCGTGCGGTATTGACGGTACCCGTCGCCAGGATGACTTCGCGTCTCGCGCGAACTTCGTTTGGCGTAGCACCACGTCGACGCAGATACCGCACCGCGACTGCGCGACGCTGGTCGAGCACAATTTCGCTCGCGCGAACGTTGGTGCGGAGTTCCAGGTTTGAACGCGACAGGGCAGGCTTCAGGAATGCGCGCGCGCTGCTGACTCTCCAGCCCCGGTCGATCGTGCGCTGGAAGTATCCCACTCCCGCCTGATGGCCGTTGTTATAGTCCGGGTTTTGCGGAATTCCCGCGTTGATGCAACCGCGAATGAAGGCCTCGGAGACGGGGTGAAGCCAGTCCATTCGACTGACCGGAATTGCTTCGCCTTGCTCGGGCTCCTTCTCGATATCCAACCGCCGCACCGAGCGACGAAAGTAGGGGAGGACTTCGTCCCAAGCCCACCCCCGATTGCCCCGTTGGGCCCATCCATCGAAGTCAGCCGGTTGTCCGCGGTTGTAGACCATTCCGTTGATGGACGAGCCGCCGCCCAACGTGCGGCCCTGCGTCGTTGCGATCGGTCGGCCGCCGGTTCGCTCGGTCGGATCCGTCTTGAATTGCCAGGTGCAGGTCGGATCGAACAGCGTCTTGATGAAACCGGCGGGCAGGTGGATGAACGGGTTGCGATCGGGCGGTCCCGCCTCGAGCAGGCAAACCGTGGCGACGCCATCGGCGGTAAGCCGGTTCGCGAGGACGCATCCAGCGGCGCCGGCGCCAACGATCACGTAGTCGAATTCCTCGCTCATCGATCCATCCCCAGGCGTGTTTCGCGTTCTCGACCCATGGTTTCCCGCCCGGGATCAAAGATGCTGCGAAAACGGCTTGATTTCCAGCCTCACATTTGTAACGATCGCATTAATGCATGCATTAATGAATGCTGTAAAGCAAGGAGGAGGGGGACCATGGGTGCGGAAACGGGGCGATCGAAGACCGGCAGCGATGATGCTCTCTACCGGAAAGTCACGCTTTATCTGATGCCGCTGCTGATCACGTGTTACACGGTGTCGTATCTCGACCGGATCAACATCAGTTTTGCCAAGCCCCATATGATGGGCGATCTCGGATTGAACGAAGCCGTCTACGGGCTCGGCGCGGGACTCTTCTTCCTCGGATATGCGGCATCGGAAGTCCCCAGCAATCTGTTGATGCACCGTTTCGGCCCGCGGCGATGGCTGAGCCGCATCCTGATGACCTGGGGCCTCATCTCGATGGGGATGATGCTGGTTTGGTCCGAATATTCCTTCTATATCTTCCGCATCGCGCTTGGGATCGGAGAAGGCGGGCTATTTCCTGGTGTCATCTTCTACCTGATGCGATGGTATCCGACCGAGCGTCGCGCCACCGTCACGTCGCTCTTCTACCTCGCTGCACCTCTTGCCGGCATCTTCGGCGCGCCGATTTCCGGTCTGATCATCGCCCACATGCACGGAACTGCATCACTGGCCGGCTGGCAGTGGATGTTCTTGCTAGAGGGTATCCCGGCCGTCCTGCTGGCATTCGTGGTCTGGTTCAAGTTGAGCGACACCATCGAGGGGGCCTCTTGGTTGTCGTCGTCGGAAAAGGTGCGCCTTCGCGCCAACATCGATGCGGAGAACGTCAGGAAGCCCGAGATGGGCATCCTTGACGTCTTCAAGAACGTTGACGTGCTTCTGCTTGCTGCAATTCTCTTCGGGATCGTGCTCGCACAATCGGGAATTTTCTTCTACCTCCCGTCCTTGATTAAGGGGGCAGGGGTTACGGACACCGTCCAGCTCGGCATCTATTCGGCGGTGCCTTACGCCGGAGCGGTGATCGTGATGCTCGTAGTCGGTCGCAGCTCCGATCGGAAGCGCGAGCGCTTCCTGCACTTCGTCGGAAGCTGCCTGTTCGGCGTTGCCGGCTTCCTGATCAGCGTCTGGTTCAAGCACAACCTCGTTCTTGTCCTGATCGGGCTGAGCATGGCGCTGGGCGGAGTCATGGCCGTGCTGCCGGTATTCTGGAGTCTGCCGACGGCCGCGCTCAAGGATGTTTCGGCCGCCGCCGGAATCGCCTTCATCAATTCGATCGGATTGACGGCCGGGTTCTTTGCGCCCTTCATCATCGGCTTTCTCACGCAATCGACCAACACGCTGGACCTGGGCATCTACTGTGTGGCCGGAATCTGGACGGCGTGCGTGGCCGTTTCGGTGGTCTACTTCACCCGGCAAAAGTCCCGCAGCGCGCCTGTGACAGTTGGGGCCTCTGCCGGTGCGGCTCGTTGAATCGAGGGCAAACAAACTGCAGCGCTATCCGGATAGCGCTGCCAGGCACGAAGTGCGAACTGATCGGCCGCTCAGGGCAGCTTCGAGAGCAGGTCGGTCAGAAGCCTTCCCGCACGTTCGCGGTGCTCTTGGTGCAGGCGCATGGCGGCGTCAGCGTCGCCCTTGGCAATTGCCCGCACCAGAGCGGCGTGCTCCCGGTTCGATTGCGTCGGTTTAGGACGAAGGCGGAGCGTCAGCAGGCGCGCACGATGCGCCTGCGACCAGAACTGATCGACTGTCTGAATGATGCGTCGGTTGCCGCAACTGTTGATCAGTGTCCGATGGAAGGACTCGTCCGCTTGGGCCCACGCCTCCAGATCATCCCGATCCAATGCGGCGTCCATGTTGGCGACGGCCATATTGAGAGAGACCAGAGCCTCCTTGGCGATTCCACGCCTCGCGACGAGCCCGGCGGCGGTCGCTTCCAGGCTCGTGAGCACCTCGTAGATCTCGCGCATGTCGTCCGCCGACACCGGAAGGACGCGCATTCCGTGGCGCGCGCGGATTTCGACAATGCCTTCGGCGCGCAGCCTCACCATCGCCTCTCGTACAGGGGTTCGGCTCATCCCAAGACGTGCCGCCGCCTCAAGTTCAAGAACGAAGCTGCCGGGGGCGATAGCGCCGCTCAATATCAGCTCGCGCAGCCGGGCATAGGCGATATCAGCTTGATTGGGTTTGCCGCTCGGGGACGCAACGGGGGTCAGGCGCGTCCGCGTCGGCACCTTGCGGGGCGCAGGCTTGAGGTCTGGCGACTTTTTTCGAGGCTTGGTTGTCATTGCGGTCAGTTCTTCTCTCCCTGGTCTTACCACTATCGCCGTGAGCAACCAATTGCATCGCGACCATCAGTCGGAAGGTTCGGTTGTGGAAAGATCCGAGCCAGATCCGTCACTTGTCGAAACCTAGCCTTGGCCCAGGTCGAAAGAGAAGGGGAGGCTCATCGCTTGCTCCAAAAACTCGTGGATGAGGGGCGGTCCCCGCTGATCGCCCCTCGACTAGCCGGGAAAGGATCGTGGCTTGCAGCTTCCGTCATATCGGACTAGTGTATAACTAATGCATACGTTAGTGAACGCAACAACGGCACCCTTTTGTGTACAATGGCGATGCGATCCGCAGCTAAGCAGAACCGACCTGGAGATGCAGCGTGACAGTCTCTTCCAATCATCTTGATATTGCGGTCCTGCCGGGCGACGGTATCGGCCGTGAAGTCATGACGGCCTGCCTCGAACTTCTGGCCGCCGTGGAAGCCAAGATCACCGGCGCGCCTTTGCGAATGACCACCTGGCAGGCTGGAGCGCAATTTTATGCCGAGAGCGGTGAAGCACTGCCGGACGTTACTCTCGATGCGTGCCGCGAGGCGGACGCAGTTCTATTCGGCGCTATGGGGTGGCCGGACATTCGGCATACGGACGGAACAGAGATCATTCCCCAGCTCGATCTTCGGATGGCCTTAGATCTCTACGCCGGGGTTCGCCCGATCCGTTGGTTTCCGGGCCTCCCGCGGATCTTGTCGGACGAGCGCGTGGATGACATCGATTTCGTCCTGGTCCGGGAGCAGACAGAAGGGCTCTTCCACGCGCGGGGTAGGGGCAAGGTCGTCGGCGACGATGAGGCGTACGACACGATGTGCATCACCAGGAACGGAACCGCGCGAGTGAGCGATTTTGCCTTCCGGCTGGCCCAACGTCGCCAATCAAGGCGCGGCCAGGCGCGGGTGACCTGTGTCGACAAGGCGAACGTGTTCACGTCCATGGCGTTCTTTCGCAAGATCTTCGATGAGGTCGCGGCGACGCACCCGACCATCGGGGCCGACCATGCGTATGTCGACGCCATGGCGCTTTTGATGGTCAAGAAGCCGTGGACACTCGATGTCATGGTCACCGAGAACATGTTCGGGGATATCCTGTCCGATCTCGCCGCCGGACTCGTTGGTGGAATGGGCATGGCCCCGTCCGCCGACGTCGGCGATAAGCATGCCTTGTTTCAGCCTGCGCACGGTACAGCCCCTGACATTGCCGGACAGGGAAAAGCGAACCCATGCGCAATGTTTCTCTCAGCCGCGATGATGCTTGATTGGCTCGCGGAGAAGCATAGCGAGCCTCAGCTGGAGGTTCGTGCTCGTCTGATTGAAGCATCAGTACAAATGGCGCTCTCTTCCGGGGCGGTGCCGATCGAGCTGGGCGGCACGGCGGGATGCGCGGCAGTCACGCGTGAAACAATTGCAGCTCTTCCGCAAGCGATGAAGGCGGTGGCGTGATGGGCGAGTTCGTCGTGACCGTGACCTTTTCAATCAAGGCGGGGCACACGGTCGAGTTTCGCGAGGCGATGCTGGCGAACGCCGCCGATTCGATCGCACTCGAACCAGGTTGTCGGCTCTTCGATGTCTGTGAAGCAGACGGCGGCGCTGAGATATTCCTTTACGAAATATATGACGACAAAGCGGCATTTGACGCCCACTTAGCGACCGAGCACTTCCGCCGTTTCGACCGACTGGTCTCGCCCTGGGTGATCGAAAAACGGATTGCGACCTACGTTCGTCTCGGGGTCACGACAAGATCGCACAAGTCTGGTCATTAGTGACCTGGGGCCGTCGGGTTGGGGAATATCATGAACTCCGATCAACTGAGAATGTTGTTTCCTCGCGCCGATGATAAAGGTCTGCGCGAGTTTGCGATCCAGCCGATCGAGCAGCGTCGCGTCCTCGTCGGTGGTGAAATCCGCGATTGGGCGGGGCCAACCAAGGATGTGCTCTCGCCGGTGATGGTTCGTGACAACAACGGTCGTTTGACGCAGGCGCGGCTCGGCAGTCATCCGTTCGGAAGCGTCGAGTCGGCATTGGTCGCTCTCGATGCTGCTGTGACCGCTTACGACAATGGGCGTGGCGTGTGGCCGACGATGCGCGTCTCCGAGCGTATCCTCGCGATGCAGAAATTCTTGGCTCGCATGAGTGTCTGCCGAGGAGATATCTCGCGTCTCATCATGTGGGAGATAGGCAAGACGCTGGCCGATTCCGAAAAGGAGTTCGACCGCACGATCGACTATATTAGGGAAACCATCGAAGCCTTACGCAATCTCGACAATGCGAACTCCCACTTCGAAATCGTGGAGGGGACGGTCGGCCTCATCCGCCGCACTCCGCTCGGAGTCGTGTTGTGCATGGGCCCTTACAACTACCCGCTCAACGAAACTTTCGCGACACTCATTCCTGCCCTGATCATGGGCAATTCCGTCGTGTTGAAGCCGCCGCGTAATGGGGTGCTCCTGTTCGAGCCGTTGCTCAATGCCTTTTGCGAAGCGTTTCCCCCGGGGGTGATCAACTTCGCCTACGGGGAAGGCGCTGAGATTGTCCCAGCACTTCTCAGCACCGGCAAGGTCAACGTCTTGACGCTTATCGGGTCAAGCCGTGTGGCAGACCATCTCAAGAAGGTGCACCCAAAGACCAATCGTCTGCGTGCCGTGTTAGGGCTCGACGCCAAGAACGCGGCCATCATCATGCCTGACGCAGACATAGGGCTTGCGGCGCGCGAATGTCTGGCGGGAGCTCTCTCGTTCAATGGACAACGCTGTACCGCCCTGAAAATGTTGCTCGTCCACCGTGATGTTGAGCAGGCGTTCACGTCGGAATTTCTGCGGCTTCTCGGCGATTTGAAGATCGGAATGCCGTGGGCATCCGGTGTAAGCTTGACCCCCTTGCCGAGTACGGGGAAGGCCAAGCAGATGACCGAACTTCTGGATGACGCCGTCGCAAATGGCGCCGATGTTCTCAACGCCGGTGGCGGTACGGTCGAAGGCACGTTGTTCTATCCGGCGGTGGTATACCCGGTGACTTCAGCAATGCGGCTCTATCGAGAGGAGCAATTTGGTCCGCTCGTCCCGATCATGAGTTTTGACGATCTTGAGGTTGCGCTCGATTACGTCGCCTCATCCGAACACGGTCAGCAGGTGAGCCTGTTTGCCAGCGATCCTGACATGATCGGCCGTATGGCGGACTCGCTGGTCAATCAGGTGTGCCGGGTGAATATCAATTGTCAGTGTCAGCGTGGGCCCGATGTCTTTCCGTTCACCGGAAGGAAGGACTCAGCCGAGGGCACGCTGTCGGTCACGGATGCGCTGCGTTCGTTTTCAATTCGTTCGATGGTGGCGACGAAATACACCCAGCCAGCGCGCGAAATCCTCAATGCCATTGTCGATGGTCATCATTCGAACTTCATCCACACCGGCTTCATTCTATGACCGCAAACGACTCGAGAGCGATCCCGTAGCGACGGTAAGCCGCGATGGGTCCTGTTCGGAAAGAGGCCAGTCTTCGGTGTGCACGTGAGCGAGACGAAACGCCGAGAAGAGATTTGCCGGTTCGGCCGGTCATTATTCGAACGGGGGCTGACACCAGGCTCGTCGGGTAATATCAGCGTCCGACTCGAGGACGGCGGGTGGTTGGTCACGCCGACCAACGTTTCTCTGGGCTTTCTTGATCCGGCCCGGATATCGAGGATCGACGCGGAGGGGCGCGTCGTTTCCGGTGATCCTCCGACCAAGGAGGTGCCGCTCCATGCTGCGCTCTACGACACCCGTACGAACGCGGGGGCTGTCGTTCACCTTCATTCGACACATTCGGTAGCGCTCTCGATGCTGCCCGAGATCGACGCACGTGCGTCCCTGCCGTCGATGACACCTTACTATCTGATGAAGTGCGGTCAGACGGCCCTGATCCCGTACTATCGACCAGGAGATCCCGCGGTCGCTTCGGCGATTACGGGGCTCGCGGGGAAATACTCCTCCATCCTGTTGGCCAATCACGGGCCGGTCGTGTCTGCCGAAACGCTCGAGGCAGCCGTGTTTGCGACCGAGGAACTCGAAGAGACCGCCAAACTCTATTTGCTATTGCGCGGCCTCAATCCACGCTTTCTGTCACCAGAGCAGGAGAACGATCTGGTCAAAACATTCGGACTGACTTTGCCGGGATCGGGCTCCTAGCACGGCAAGCCCGGATGCGGGTCTCACTTACGGAAGGACTAGAGATGAACGCCGACATCATCGCGCAAGGGCGCGTCGCAGTTGTGACTGGTGCGGCGAGCGGAATCGGCGCGGCTGCGGCACGCCGCTTTGCTCGCGAAGGGATGCGCCTCGTGCTGTTCGACAGAGACGAGAAGAGGCTTCGGGTGCTCGCCGGCGCGCTCGATACCGAAGTTGTCGTCATGGCAGGCGACGTATCCCGCGAGGCGGATCTCGAAGCTTTAAGGGAAGCGGCTTACGAACGATTCGGTGAAGTTGCCTTGCTGATGAATAATGCCGCAATCATCGAGCGCGCAGGCCCTTACGAGAAAGTCGAAGCATGGCGACATGCGCTCGATGTCAATTTTTTTGGTCCACTCGCTGCTCAGCACCTCTTCGTTCCGCGAATGATGGAAGCAGAAACGCGAAGCGCGATCGTCAATCTCGGGTCCAAGGAAGGTATTACCACCCCTCCTGGAAAAGCGGCATACTCCGTCTCAAAGGCGGCAGTTAAGGTTCTGACCGAACAACTCAGCCACGAGCTTTTGAAAGCGACTGGGGGGCGTGTCACGGCGCACTTGCTGGTGCCTGGGTACACATGGACGCCCATGAACTTTCCGGGCCTGAAGCCGTTGCAGGATGTCAAACCGGAGGAGCCCTGGACGGCCGAACAAGTGATCGACCTGTTTGTCGAAAGGTTTCGGCGAGGCGACTTTTACATCATTTGTCCCGACAATTCAGTCACATCCGAAATGGATGCTAGACGAATTCGCTGGGCCGCCGATGATATGGTTCAAAACAGGCCCGCGCTTTCCCGATGGCATCCTGATTGGGAGCCGCGCTTTGCGGCCTGGATGTCAGGACAGCCGGAGGAGGGCTGAGATATCGTTGAAATGGCGAAGTTGAGCAATACTCATGTGTTCGACCGTCTTTTTCGTTTTCCCAGCGGAAGCGTTCTTTCATAATTGCTTGAAGTCGTTTTGCGGGGAATTAGCGATCTCTCGTCCATCGTATGCAGGGAGGGAATGTGCGGGTACGACCCGAAGCGAAAGCCACGCCTGGACGGAGTTTCAACATGAGCAAAACCATCACAACCGCAAAGGTCGTGTTTCTCGATAGGAGCACGATGCTGCCTGACGTTGTTTTGCGCCAATTGCCATTTCCACACGAGTGGATTGAGTACGAAGCGACGCGAGCCGAGGAGGTGAGCGATCGGATTGCTGATGCCCATGTTGTGATCACAAACAAGGCGCCGGTAACTGCAAAGGCGATTGCCACAGCACGCAACCTGAAACTGGTGGCAGTCGCTGCGACCGGCACAGATGTGGTGGATATTGCGGCTTGTGCTGCCAGGAATGTGCTCGTGTCAAATATTCGGGACTACGCGGTCGACACAGTCCCCGAACATACGTTCGCTCTTCTGTTTGCTCTTCGGCGCAGCGTTCTGGCTTATCGGGACTCGGTGCGGGCGGGACGCTGGGCTGAGTCGGGGCAGTTTTGCTATTTCGATTACCCGATCCGGAATATCGCAGGATCTGTACTCGGGATCATTGGAGACGGTGCGCTGGGACGTGCCGTCGCGGACCTCGCGCGAGCCTTTGGGATGCGCGTCCTGTTTTCATCCTACAAAGGTGTGCAGGGAATGGGGCCGCTCTATACTCCGTTTGAAGACGTGCTGCGTCTCAGCGATGCGATCACCATCCACGCTCCGCTGATGCCGGCAACGCGCAACATGATCGGAGCGCCCGAGTTCGCGCTCATGGAACGCAGGCCGATACTCATCAATACGGCGAGAGGTGGTCTGGTTGACGAGATCGCTCTGGGTGAGGCGCTTCGTTCCGGTCGCATATCAGGCGCCGGCTTTGATGTGGCTACCGTCGAGCCTCCCTCAGCCGATCATCCCCTTATGCAACTGACAGGGCTGCCTAACTTCATCCTGACGCCTCACGTCGCGTGGGCAAGTCAGGAGGCGGTGCAATCGCTTGCGGACCAGCTGATCGATAATATCGAAGCGTTCTGGAATGGCACGCCGAAGAATGTTGTGAGGGCGGCTCACTAGTAGACCGGACCGAGAAGTCTCGCGTAACCATAGATAAGTCCGCTAAGTGATGTAAGCGGACCGCGCGTCGCTCAAGCCCCATCAACGGCTTTAAATCCATAGCACCCCTTGAGCTGGTGCCAGTGCTTCGACCGCTTGAACCTGGGTACTCTATTCCACCACTCTGCCGGGTATGGAATTTGGAGAGATGTCAGAGCGGTATCTCTCGAGGGTTTGCGCTGCGCACGATGGCGTCAGCGGCTTCGAGCTGGAAGTGGTGAAGGTGCTGCCGGGCTACGCCATCGAGGCGGTGAACATTCCGCTGTCGGGATCGGTGACAGGCTTCGCCGGCGACATTGGCGCGGTGCTGACGAGGCAAGACAATTCGACTATTCTTCAATGCGGACCATTAAGGGCGGGGCAGGACAGGGTCCCCGAGGGGAGATCGATGAGCACAGTAAAAAGCGCTCTGGCCCAGAAGCA
>Ga0209758_1004373_pt1 | contig 11812 bp, 10 predicted proteins | sample AraplaMF_Col_mMF_FD_184258 | JGI IMG/M metagenome (GOLD analysis project Ga0209758, IMG submission 184258) | Arabidopsis root microbial communities from the University of North Carolina, USA - plate scrape MF_Col_mMF (SPAdes) (version 2) | ecosystem: Host-associated > Plants > Roots > Endosphere... | reverse complement strand
TGTCAAAAGCGACAAAAGAAAGGTAACCAAAGAAAAACGCTTTTTGTGAATCAAGGGCCCGCAAGTGCGGTGCATACGCGGGCGTGCGCCACACGGGACATCCATGTCCCGGTGGCGCACGGCGTGCATCCTGCACGCCGCCCTTCGGGTGTGCTGTTGCTAACGCGAGTGCTTGACTTCGCAGCGCTGGATGAACTGCGCGGCTTCAGGCTCGAGCAAAAGCTGCGTTGCCTCCCTGTAGGAGCGGCGTGAGCCGCGACCGCGGGAATGCAACTACGGCGCAGGCATCGTCATCGACGTAATGGCGCGGTCGCGGCTTGCGCCGCTCCTACAGGGGCTGCGGCGGATCACGCGCCAGGCGTGAATCATCATTCGCGGTAAAGAATCTAAGGATGCGGCGTACACGCGGGTATGCGCCCTGGGTCGTCCATCTTCCGATGGCGCATGGAGCGCGCCCCGCACGCCGCAGGCTTGGGTGTTTTTCTAACGCGAGCTACAAGCGCCACGGCGCTGGATGAACTGCACGGTTTGCGGCCCGCGCAAAAGCCACATGGCCTACCTGTAGGAGCGGCGCAAGCCGCGACCGCGAAATACGGCTGCGGCGCGGGTTCCGAAATTGTCGCGATGGCGCGGTCGCGGCTTGCGCCGCTCCTACAGGGGCTGCGGGCGGAACGCGCGGTCGCGTGATCGGTAGTGAGAATCTATGGGGCGACGTAGGGATGATTGGTTGATGCGGTGGCTAACCGAGCCCAGTCTTATGGTCCAGGCGAAATAGCCGCTTGGCGATTACCGAGCCACAAGCGCCGATCCGCACCACAAGCGCCGATCCGCCGCGCTTCAAAGAATTTCCACTCCTTACAAACCGCCGCAGAAACCGGCCGATCAGCGAGTAGCGAACCCCTTACTCCGACGCATGATCCGCTCCCCCAGCAACGCCCCGCCGAACGCCGCCGACAGGCTCAACACGATCGCCAGCGCGTTGTAGCGCAACGCGCCCGCCATCGTGCGCATCGGCACCGGGCTGTCGGGCATCGCCATCGACACGATCGTGAACAAAGTCAGGCTCCACATCGCCACCATCAGCAGCAACGCGACCCAGCGGAAATGCGCGTGACGCGCGATCGCGCCGCCAATGCCCATCGCGATCAGGGCGGCGAATACGTCGATCAGGGGGATCGCGCCCAGGCCGGTCTGGATCGCCTGGCGCGAATCCAGGCCGAGGTATTTGGTGAAGATGCCGAACAGCAACAACATGCCCGCCGCGCTCAGGCAGCCCAGAAGAATGCGCTTGTCCATCCGTTCCCCAACGACTTCATTAGCCGCCGCAGTCTACTTCGGCGCGCGCGCGACGCAGGGTGACCGGCGTCGCGCTGTCGTCGCCGACCCGACCGGAAGGCAGCCCTGAGCCGACGCACGGTTGCGCGCAATCGGGCGTATGGGTTGCGTTCCGCGCGGCCGTCGTGAGTCCCGAATCGCCGATGTTCGAGGCGGCCCGCCGCCGGGCACGCCTGCGGTGGATGAACGCGGAAGCGCGGTATTTATGCGCATGCCGAACGGGCACGCTGCCGGACGTCGGCACGGCGAAGCATCAATGCATGGCGATGGCGATGGCGATCGCCGCCGTCGCATCCTGATCGCGATTGCAGACCTTCGCGCGCCGTCGCGTCGGACACCATCGCGCCGTCGCGATCCCCACGAATCGCCAGGCAACGAAAAGCCGGGCGCACGCAGCCTGATCGCGATTGCAGATCTTCGCGCGCCGTCGCGCCGGACGCCGTCGTGCCGTCGCGATCGCCATGGATCGCCAGGCAACAAAAAGCCGGGCGCATGGCCCGGCGTTTTGATGACATCCAGACGCCGCGCGCGGCGGCTTACTGAACCTTGATCGCCATGCCCGGCAAGCCGCTGTCGGCGAGCTTGCGCTTGGCGTCGGCGAGGTCGCCGGCGGTGCCGTACGGCCCCATGCGCACGCGGTACACCGTCTTGCCGCTGATCTGCGCCGATTCGACCCGCGCGCCCAGGCCGAGCATCGCGATCTTGGCCTTCATTTCCTCGGCCTGGCCCGAGGCCTGGAACGCGCCGGCCTGAAGCAGGTAACGGGTGTTGTCGTTCGCCGCGGCCGCGGCCGGACCCTGGGTCGCGGCCACGGTCGGCGGCTTCGGGGTCACGCTGGGCGGCGGGCTGCGACGGCGGCGGGGCGATGGTGTCGACCGGCCTGGGCAGGCTGGCGGTGGCCGGCGCGGTCGCGGCCGGGGTCGCCGCGGCCGGGTTGGCGGCGGGCGTGGCGGCCACGGTCGCCGGCTGCGGATTCTTGCGCTGCTGCGCGGCGCGGCGCTGCGCCTCGGCGGCCTCGGTGGCGGCGAGTTCGGCGTCGCTCATCTCGACTTCCTTGCCCGGGAGTAGGGTGTAGAAGTCGTAGCCGGGACCTTCCTTGTCGCCCTTGTCGGGCTTGCCGTTCTTGCCGTCGGTCTTGGCCGCGGGCCTGGCGGCAGTGTTGCCTTCGGGCGCGACCGATTCTTCGTCGGCGGTGACCGCGGCGGGCTGCGCGTCGGGATTGGGCTGCGGACGGAAGAAACCGTCGCCGCCGTCGGCCTTGAGGAATTTCGGGGCGACCAGGATCACCACCACGCCCAGCAACAGGCCGAGCACGCCCCAGGCCCAACCGGGCAGGCTGTCGTTGTTCTGGTGGTTGCGCTTGGCCTGCGATTTGCCGCGTCGTGCTGCCACTTACATCACCTCCGGGGCGTTGATCCCCAATAGCGCCAGACCGTTCGCGAGCACCTGGCGGGTCGCCATCGCCAGCACCAGGCGCGCGTGGCGCTGGTTGGCGTCGTCGACCAGGAACTGGTGATCGTTGTAATACGTCTGGAAGGTCTGCGCCAACTCGAGCAGGAAACCGGCGATCTGGTGCGGCTCCAGGTCGCGTCCGGCCACCGCCACCACGTCCGGGTAGCGCAGCAGGGTCACGATCAACTCGTGCGCGGCGGCGTCGTTCAGGTCCAGCGGCTGGGCCAGGCCGTGGGCCGGGTCGTAGGACAGGCCGCGCTCGGCCAGCTGGCGCATCAGGCCGCACATGCGCGCATGCGAGACCTGCACGTAATAGACCGGATTGTCGAGCGACTGCGAACGCGCCAGGTCGATGTCGAAGGTCAGCTGCGAATCGGGCTTGCGCGCGACCAGGAACCAGCGCACCGCGTCGCGGCCGGCTTCGTCGATCAGGTCGCGCAGGGTCAGGTAGCTGCCGGCGCGCTTGGACAGCTTCACCTCCTCGCCGCCGCGCATCACCGTGACCATCTGGTGCAGCACGTACTCGGGCCAGCCTTGCGGGATGCCGACGTCCAGGGCCTGCAGGCCGGCGCGCACGCGCGCGAGCGAACCGTGGTGGTCCGAACCCAGCTCGGTGATCGCGCGTTCGTAGCCGCGCTGCCACTTGCTCAGGTGATAGGCGACGTCGGGCACGAAGTAGGTGTAGGTGCCGTCGGACTTGCGCATCACCCGGTCTTTGTCGTCGCCGAAGTCGGTGCTGCGCAGCCACAGCGCGCCGCCTTCCTCGTAGGTGTGGCCGTGGGCGACCAGTTCGCGCACGGTCTCCTCGACCTTGTCCTGTTCGTACAGCGAGCTTTCCAGGAAGTAGACGTCGAAGCCGACGCCGTACGCGGCCAGATCGGCGTTCTGTTCGCGGCGCAGGTAGGCCACGGCGAACTGGCGGATCGCGTCGAGGTCGTCGATGTCGCCCTTGCCGGTGACGCTATGGTTTTCGAATTCGACCGTGGCGCCATCGAGGTAGGCGCGGGCGACGTCGCCGATGTAGTCGCCGTTGTAAGCGTTGTCCGGCCAGCCCTCGTCGCCCGGCGCGAGGCCGCGCGCGCGCAACTGGGTCGAGATGGCGAGATTGTTGATCTGCACGCCGGCGTCGTTGTAGTAGAACTCGCGGGTGACGTCCCAGCCGTTGGCGTCGAGCACGCGCGCGATGCAGTCGCCGATCACCGCCGCGCGGCCGTGGCCGACGTGCAGCGGGCCGGTCGGATTGGCCGACACGTATTCGACCCCGGCGCGATGGCCGGCGCCGCCGGTGTTGCGGCCGTAGTTGGCGCCGCGCGCGAACACCTCGCCGATCTGGCGGCGCCAGGCCGCTTCGTCGACGTGGAAGTTGATGAAGCCCGGGCCGGCGATCTCGACCTGGGCGATGTCGCGGTTGGCCGGCAACGCGTCGAGCAGCTTCTGCGCCATCTCGCGCGGATTGCTGCGCGCCGGCTTGGCCAGCAGCATCGCGGCGTTGGTGGAGAAATCGCCCTGGGCGCGGCTCTTGGGACGCTCGATCACGAAATCGGGCGTGGACAGGTCGGCCGGCAGGGTGCCGGCGGCGCGCAGGGCGTCGATGGCCTGCGCGACGAGCGCATGGAGAGTGGCTTTCACAGGGGAATTCGCGATTCGCAGGGTGCTACGGGACCCGGGATTTTAGAGCAGAAGTGAGTGCAGAGGAGTGAGGAACGAGTAAAAGCGGCCAGCGCCGGGCATTCACTCGTTTCTCACTCCTCCGAACTCGTTTCTGGCCCTTACACCCATCCGCGCGCCGCCATCGACACCGGCGGCCCGTCGCCGACCACGAAATGATCCAGCAGGCGAATATCGATCAGGGCCAGCGCCTGCTTGAGCCGGATCGTCACGTTGCGGTCTTCCTGGCTGGGTTCGGCGTTGCCGCTGGGGTGGTTGTGGCCGACGATCACCGCCGCGGCATTGCGCTGCAGGGCGCGGCGCGCGACCTCGCGCGGGTGCACTTCGGCGCCATTGATGGTGCCGTGGAACAGCTCCTCGAAGCCGATCACGTTGTGCCGGCTGTTGAGGTACAGCACCGCGAACACTTCCTGCGGGCGGCCGCGCAGGTGCTGGGCGAAGTAGCGCCCGGCCGAATCGGGGTCGGTCAGGGCGCTGCCGCGCTCCAGGTCGGCGCGCAGGCAGCGCGCGGCCAGTTCCAGCGCCGATTTGAGCGTGCAGGCGCGGGCCGAACCAATCCCGCGCATGCGCATCAGCTTGGCCGGCGGCTGCTCCAGCAGGTCGCGCAGCGGGCCGTGCTCGGTCAGCAACTGGCGCGCGGTGCCGACCGCGTCGAAGCCGCGCAGGCCCGAGCCGAGGATCAGCGCCAGCAGTTCGGCGTCCGACAGCGAGCCGGCGCCGTGGGCGAGGAGTTTTTCGCGCGGCCGTTCCGCGCTGGGCCATTCGTGGATTCTCATGGCCGCATCGTGCAAGCCCGGTCGCGGCGGCCGGCATCGGGGCGGACAGGGCCATCGGGTAAGCTAGAGCCCCGAGCGGGTGTAGGGATTTGCCGGCCGCCGTCGCGAGCGCATCACGCGCCGCCTCGGAACGTGCCGACGGAGCGCGCACATCCTGCAACGACCGCGACGAGACGTACCAGGCACGCACCCGAGCAAGCACCCGAGAAGTACCGGCCGACCATGGCGCCCGATCCCATCCAGTCCGACCCCATCCCGCCGCTGCGCGACCAGCGCATCCTGCTGTGCGTCTGCGGCGGCATCGCCGCGTACAAGGCCGCCGATCTGGTCCGCCGGCTGCAGGACGCCGGCGCGCAGGTGCGCGTGGCGATGACCGAAAACGCGACCCGCTTCGTCGGCACCGCGACCTTCCAGGCCCTGTCCGGCCATCCGGTGCGGACCTCGCTGTGGGACGACGCGGCCGAACTGGCGATGGGCCATATCGAACTGGCGCGCTGGGCGCAGCGGATCGTGATCGCGCCGGCCACCGCCGACATGATCGCCAAGCTCGCCCACGGTTTCGCCGACGACCTGATCAGCACCCTGTGCCTGGCCTCGGAGGCGCCGGTCACCGTGGCCCCGGCGATGAACCACCGCATGTGGGGCCATCCGGCCACCCAGGCCAATGTCGCCACCCTGCGCAGCCGCGGCGTGAACTTTCTCGGCCCGGCCGAAGGGCGCATGGCCGAACCCGAATCCGGTCCGGGACGGCTGCTGGAACCGCACGAGATCGTGACCGCGCTCGCCGGAGCGCCGGCATGAGCGCGGCCAGCCTGTCCGGCCGCCGGATCGTGGTCAGCGCCGGCCCGACCTTCGAAGACATCGACCCGGTGCGTTTCATCGGCAACCGCAGCAGCGGCAAGATGGGTTTCGCGATCGCCGAGGCCGCGGCGCGGCGCGGCGCCCAGGTGGTGCTGGTCGCCGGCCCGGTGTCGCTGCCGACGCCGGCCGGTGTGGAACGCATCGACGTGCGTTCGGCGCGGCAGATGCGCGAGGCGGTGATCGCCGCGTTGCCGGCCGACGCCTACATCGGCGCGGCCGCGGTCGCCGACTACGCGCCGGCGCAGGTCGCGCCGGGCAAGATCAAGAAGAAGGACGAGCAGCTCACCCTGGAACTGGTGCGCACGCCCGACATCCTGGCCGAGGTCGCCGTGCATGCGCAGCGTCCGACCCTGGTGGTCGGTTTCGCCGCAGAGACCCACGACGTCGAGTTCTACGCGCGCGGCAAGCTGGAAAAGAAGCGGGTCGACATGATCGCCGCCAACCGCGTCGGCGTCGCCGGCAGCGGTTTCGAGAGCGACGACAACGCGCTGACCGTGTACTGGGCCGACGGCGCGCTCGCGCTCGGTCCGGCGCCCAAGACCCAGCTCGCCGATCAACTGCTCGATCTGATCCTCACCCGTTGGCCGGCCTGAGCGACGTGTACACACCTAAACGCAGGCGGCCATGACGATTTTCAGCACCACCGACAACGTGCTCGACGCGGTCCATGCGGTCCTGCGCGACGGCTACGCCGCGGTGCACGGGCTCAAGGGCCCGGCCAAGACTTATTGCCACCGGCTGGTGCGCGCGCTCGACCGGCACGACCAGGTGCTGCCGGCGATCGGCTTCGAGAGCGTGCCGAACCGCGGCTCGGTCTATCTGGTGTACGACATGAACCGGTTTTCCGCCGGCGAAGCCGAACTCAGGCAATTGGTGGTCGCGCAGGATCTCGCCTCGCCGCGCTGAACCGGCTCGGCGATCGGCCGGTGACGGTCGCGCGCGGGACGCTCGCGCCGATCCGCTCGCGACCGGCCCGCTTTTCTTTCTTTCGTCCGGACGCTTCGATCTGATGAACCACAGCCTGCAACTCAAACTCCTCGACAGCCGCTACGGCGGCGAATGGCCGCTGCCGGCCTACGCCACCGAAGCCAGCGCCGGGCTGGACCTGCGCGCGGCGCTGGACCAGTCGCTGGCGCTGCATCCGGGCGACGCGGCGTTGGTGCCGTCGGGGCTCGCGATCCATCTCGGCGACCCGACCCTGTGCGCGGTGATCCTGCCGCGCTCGGGCCTGGGCCACAAACACGGCATCGTGCTCGGCAACGGCACCGGTCTGATCGATGCGGACTACCAGGGGCCGTTGTTGATCAGCCTGTGGAATCGCGGCCGCGAGACGTTCACGATCCAGCCCGGCGACCGCATCGCCCAATTGGTGGTGCTGCCGATCGTGCGCGCGAGCCTGCAGGTGGTCGATGAATTCGAAGCCAGCCATCGCGGCGACGGCGGTTTCGGACACACCGGCCTGCGTTGAGGGCGTAATCGAGGTGACCCTGGCACGCATCGTGCTAGGTAATCACCGGGAATCGTCGGCGCGAATCATCAGCGGACTCCGCGCGCGGCCGCGAAGTCGCCGCGCACAATCCGCGCGGCGAGGCGCAGTCGACGAAACTGCGGACGTCTTACAGTGCAGACTGGGCGCCGCGGATTTCGTCGAACCGGATCGGGTCGGCTTGATGGCAAGCGTCGGCGACGCACGTATCGAATTGGGGAAGGGGCTCTGGCAATGGTGGATATCAAGTTAGAAAAGCCGCAGGTATCGGCGGCGCAACTCAAGCCGGTGCTGTTGCCCCTGGCGGTGCTGTGCGCGCTGCTGGCGCTGTGGCTGGGCTGGGCCGGCGTGCAGCAGCATCTGGATTCCTCGCGCCGCAGCGACCTGAGCCGCGTCCGCGACAACGCCGTCGCCGCCGCGCACGATGCGCTCGGGGTCGAGCACAAGCGCCTGCGCGACCGTCTCGACGCGGCCGAAACCCAGGCCGCGCTGCAGGCCGGCGACTACCCGGCCGCGGCCGCCGCGCTGACCAAGAACTGGCCCGGCGCCAAGGCCGTGGTGGTGCTGCCGATCGATCTGGCCAGCGATTACGCGCAACTGCCCAAGGGCGGCTACGGCCGGCTCGGGGCGATGGAAGCGGCGATCGTCGCCGACAAGCCGATGGCGGCGATCGTGCGCGAAGCCGGCAAGCCGGTGCTGGCGCTGGCCGCGCCGGCGCGCGTGGGCGAGCAACTGGTCGCGGTGGCCTATGTGCAACTGCCGCTGCAGCGCATCAGCGACGGCATCGAGAAGGCCGACGTCGACGGCAGCAGTTACCTGGCCCTGCGCCAGGGCGGCTTCAGCGTAATCGAGCGCGGCGACACCGCGCTGGGCAACGGCGCCGAAGCGATGGCGGCGAAGATTCCCGGCAGCGACCTGCGCGTGGCCGCGGCGGTGCCGGACATCGCCGGCGGCCCGCTCGGCCTGGGCGCGTTGCCGTGCTTCATCGCCGCGGTGGTGCTGGCCCTGCTCGCGTTCGTGCTGATCCGGGTGCGTCAGCGCCTGGGCCGCGCGGCCGCGCCGGTCGAGGATGAAGGCCCGGTTCAGACGCTGGCTGAAACCCTGAGCGCCTCACCGCTGGATCTGTTGGCAGGAAACGTGACTGAAAACCCCACCGCTGCGCCCCGCGCAGTCTCCATCGACGGCGGCATCTTCCGCGCCTACGACATTCGCGGCGTGGTCGGGCAGAGCCTCGACCCGGGCATCGCCGAACTCATCGGCCACTCGATCGGCTCGGTCATGCACGACCAGGGCCTGACCGAGATAGTGGTGGGCCGCGACGGACGCCTGTCCGGTCCGGCCATGATCGAGGGCCTGATCGCCGGCCTGCGCAAGGCCGGCCGCAACGTGATCGACATCGGCATGGCGCCGACCCCGGTGATCTACTTCGGCGCGTACCACCTGCGCGCGGGTTCGTGCGTGTCGGTGACCGGCAGCCACAATCCGCCCGATTACAACGGCTTCAAGGTCGTGGTCGGCGGCGAGACCCTGTCGGGCGCGGCCATCACCGACCTGTTCCAGCGCATCGTCGGTGGCCGCCTGCACACCGCCGCCGAGCCGGGCACGCTGACCCAGCGCGACATCTCCGAGGACTACGTCCAGCGCATCGCCTCCGACATCCAGATCGATCGCCCGCTCAAGGTGGTGGTCGACGCCGGCAACGGCGTGGCCGGCGACATCGGCCCGCGCGTGCTGGCCGCGATCGGCGCCGAAGTCACTCCGCTGTATTGCGAAATCGACGGCGAATTCCCCAACCATCACCCCGATCCGAGCGAGCCGCACAATCTGGTCGACCTGATCAAGATGGTCGCGCGCCTGGACGCCGACCTCGGCGTGGCCTTCGACGGCGACGGCGATCGCCTGGGCGTGATCACCCGCGACGGCCAGAACATCTTCCCCGACCGCCTGCTGATGCTGTTCGCCGCCGACGTGCTCGAACGCAATCCGGGCGCGATGATCATCTACGACGTGAAGTGCACCGGTCGCCTGCCGGGGCACATCCTGCGCCACGGCGGCAGCCCGCTGATGTGGAAGACCGGGCATTCGCTGATCAAGGCCAAGATGCGCGAAACCGATGCCGAGCTGGCCGGCGAGATGAGCGGCCACTTCTTCTTCAAGGAGCGCTGGTACGGCTTCGACGACGGCATCTACTCGGCCGCGCGCCTGCTCGAGATCCTCGCCGCGCAGCCGCAGAGCGCGACCGAAACGCTCAACGCGCTGCCCAACGGCATCTCGACCCCGGAGATCAAGGTCGACGCGCCCGACGGCGACCCGCACAGCTTCGTCGAGCGCTTCCGCAACGAGGCTTCGTTCGAAGGCGCGCGCCTGTCGACCATCGATGGCTTGCGCGTGGATTACCCGGACGGCTGGGGCCTGGTGCGCGCCTCCAACACCACCCCGATCCTGGTCATGCGCTTCGACGCCGACAGCCACGAGGCGATGGCGCGCATCCAGGACGCGTTCCGCGCCCAGCTGCACGCGATCAAGCCGGATCTGAAGCTGCCGTTCTGAGTCTGACCGGGTCCGTGGTCAGGTACGGATCGAGCGAAAACGAAACGCCGCGGCTTGGAGCCGCGGCGTTTTGCGTTGCGAGGTTGGAAAGCCGTCGATTCGTCGGCGATCGACTCCTGTTGCGCTGCTGATGGCTCACGTCGTTCTTGCACGAGCGCCGCCAGTGAGTTCCCGACTGTAGGAGCTGCGTAAGCTGCGACCGCGACCCATCGATACCCGCGCAGCGATCGGCCGCTTGCGCGGTCGCGGCTCACGCCGCTCCTACAGGGGCTTGTTCGCGGCATGCGTCGTCGCGTTCCGCGCGTGGCTCGCGAGCGACCAGGCTTTCAATAGTGCGCTTGATGGTGATTACGCGTCGTTACACGAGCACCGCCAGTGAGTTCCCGACTGTAGGAGCTGCGCAAGCTGCGACCGCGACACCTCGACGCCCGCGCCGCGATCGGCCGCTTGCGCGGTCGCGGCTCGCGCCGCTCTTACAGGGGCTTGTCCGTGGCATGCGTCGCTGTAGAAGCCGCGGCCCGACTGCGACATATCGAAACCCACGTTGCCAACGATGCCTGATGCGATCGCGGCTCGCGGAGCTCCCGCGGCGAGGCGTGGAACGCAATGGATCCGGAAACAACGCCGCCGCGGTAATCCGCGGCGTTGTGCATGCTGCGCCGGTGGTCCAGGCCGGCCGCGGCCTGTCCGGGGCGGCGATCAACCGCCGCCCGGCGCCCGCGATTTCAGCGCGTGATAGCGCTCCAGCGCCGCGGTCAGGTCCTGGTCGGCCAGGCTGCGTTCGAGCACTTGCTGCTTGAGCACTTCCTGCTGGTGCAGCAGTTCGTCGTGCTGGCCGCGGATGTTTTCGGCCAGGGTCTTGCCGACCGGTTTGCCGCTGAGCTCGGCTTCGCCGGCCTTGCGCAGCAGGCTCAGCAGGGCCTGGCGGCGGCCGACGATGCCGAATTGCGAGGCCTTGACGGTCTCGTCCAGCAGCACGATGCGCTCCTGGAACGAATTGCGCAGGTCCTGCTCGGTGGCATAGGACTCGGCCATGGCGCGGTCGCGGCGCTTGGCCGCCTCGACCGCGAGGGCCGCGCTGCGGGCTTCGCGCGCGGCCTGTTCGGCCGCGGCGCGTTCTTCGCCGGTCAGGACCCGGTCGACCTGGCCGGTGGCCAGGCCGCTCTTGGCGCTGATCTCGGTGCGCGCGCTGTCGACCGCGTGCGCGGGCAGGGCGTCGCCGCAGACCTTGCGGCCGTCTTCGTTCCAGCAGTACAGCTTCTTGCTGGCCGTTTTCGGGTCGGCAGCCGCGCTCGCGGTGGCGAGCGCGAGCAGCAGCGCGCCGGCGATCAGGGAGTGGGTTGCGTTCATGTCGCGGTTCCGCCTTCGAATGCTGCGATCTGTCGACCAAGCATCAAGCAAGAGTCGGGCCATGATCTGCTTTTCGAACGTGACCCTCGTCACGATTCGTCGCGCCCGGCGCGCTGGCCGGCCCGTCGGCCCGGTTCGGGCGGTGATCAGTCGCCGCGACCGTACGCCGCGCGGTAGGCGAGCAGGCGCTCGCGCTGGCCGGAGAACTGCGCGCTGTCGCCGGTGAATCCGAGCAGGTCGTCGAGGCTGGCGATCGCGATCACCGGCAGCGCGTGTTCGATTGCGACAGTTTCTGCCGCCGAGCGTCGGGATTGTGCAGGGTCCACGGCTTCCT
>Ga0209758_1004372_pt1 | contig 11813 bp, 10 predicted proteins | sample AraplaMF_Col_mMF_FD_184258 | JGI IMG/M metagenome (GOLD analysis project Ga0209758, IMG submission 184258) | Arabidopsis root microbial communities from the University of North Carolina, USA - plate scrape MF_Col_mMF (SPAdes) (version 2) | ecosystem: Host-associated > Plants > Roots > Endosphere... | reverse complement strand
CAAGACGTTTTGTCCATCTCGGCGGGCGGCATTGGCCTGCTGACGGCTGGCTGGAAGTCGACGCCAACGGCAATCCGTAGCGCGATCATCTCTGTGGTCCCGTTGCGAATGTCCGAAGGCAGCACCGTCGTACTGAATAGTGCCCGATCTCGCTCGTATCGACCGGTACCGCGGCATCTAGACAAGGCCGAGAGTGGAGCATCGACCTCCCGCGCAAATACCCACAATTCGCATAAGGTATATTATGGAATATTTATATCTACAATTAGATCAGATATTTAGGCGCTTCTTTTCGCATGCCAGGCCAGCCCGACGGCTTCCCGGGCGCTCGGTTCGGCTTAGGCTCGAGCTGGGCAATCCTGATCCGCCAAAGCCTGTGTTGCCGTCGCCTGCGGACGCTGCAATAAGCGCGGCATCGCTGATGACTCAGATATCGGGTCGTCTCAAGAACAAGAACCCTCAAGGGAGGAACTGGAATGAGTTTTTCACGACGCGCGCTTCTCAAGGCTTCCGCTGCGTCAGCGGTTTTGGGCGGCATTGGCGCGCCATTGGTGGCGCGGGCCCAGACTGCCGAATTTACGTACAAGTACGCCAACAACCTGCCTGACGGCCATCCCATGAACGCCCGCGCCAAGGAAATGGCGGCGGCGATCAAGGCCGAGACCAATGGCCGGTTCGACCTGCAGATTTTTCCGAACAACCAGCTCGGTTCCGATACGGACATGCTGAGCCAGATCAGGTCCGGCGGCGTCGAGTTTTTCACGCTCTCAGGCCTCATCCTGGCAACCCTGGTGCCGGCGGCGTCGATCAGCGGCATCGGCTTTGCGTTCCCGGACTACGACACGGTCTGGAAGGCCATGGACGGCGGCCTGGGTGCCCATATCCGGGGCGAAATCACCAAGGCAAACCTCGTGGTTATGGAGAAGATCTGGGACAACGGTTTCAGGCAGACCACGTCGTCGACCAAGCCGATCAACGGCCCGGAAGACCTCAAGGGCTTCAAGATCCGCGTGCCGGTCTCGCCGCTCTGGACCTCGATGTTCAAGGCATTCGATGCTGCGCCCGCCTCGATCAATTTTAGCGAAGTCTACTCCGCGCTGCAGACCAAGATCGTCGAGGGCCAGGAAAATCCGCTGGCGATCATCTCGACGGCGAAGCTGTATGAAGTGCAGAAATTCTGCTCGCTGACCAACCACATGTGGGACGGGTTCTGGTTCCTGGCCAACCGCCGCGCCTGGGAAAAGCTGCCCGAGGACGTCAGGACCGTCGTCGCCAAGAACATCAACGCGGCGGCCATCAAGGAGCGCGAGGACGTCGCCAAGCTGAACGCCGGGCTGCAGCAGGAGCTGGCCGGCAAAGGCCTGACCTTCAACCAGCCCATTGTGACGCCGTTCCGCGACAAGCTGCGCTCCGCCGGCTTCTACGCGGAATGGAAAGGTAAATATGGCGACCAGGCCTGGGAGCTGCTCGAAAAGTCCGTCGGCAAGCTGTCGTAGCGCATCGCGTTTTCGCGTGAACAAAACGCGTCAAGGAAGAGAAGTGCGGGCGCCGTTATGGCTCATGCCGAACTGAGTGAGGGCGTTGGCGGCGAGGTGGGTCAGTCCCCTCGCCGCCGTCAGTTGCTGGCATCGATCGAACGTGCGCTGGGCATGCTGGTCGAGATGCCGGCGGCGCTGCTCGTCGTCGCCGAGATCGTCATCCTGTTTGCCGGCGTCGTGGCGCGCTACGCGCTGCACCAGCCGCTGATCTGGTCGGACGAACTGGCGTCGATCCTGTTCCTGTGGCTCGCCATGCTGGGCGCCGCGGTTGCTTTCCGGCGCGCCGAGCACATGCGGATGACGGCGGTGGTGGCCAGCGCCAAGCCCGCCATGCGTGCCTATCTGGATTTCATCGCCACGGCGGCCGCGCTGGCGTTCCTGATCCTGATCGCCTGGCCGGCCTACGAATACGCCTACGAGGAAAGCTACATCACGACGCCGGCGCTGCAGATCAGCAATGTCTGGCGTGCGGCGGCGCTGCCGGTTGGCATCGCCCTGATGGCGCTGTTTGCGCTCCTGCGGCTGGCGCGTTCGGGCAACGTCAAGACGATGCTGGGCGCGCTCCTGTCGGTCGCGCTGATCATCGGGATATTCTGGCTGCTGCGGGGCTCGCTGAAGCCGCTCGGCAACCTCAACCTGATCATCTTCTTTGTCGGCGTCGCCGGCTTCTGCGTGTTCGCCGGCGTGCCGATCGCGTTCGGCTTCGGGCTTGCGACCTACGGCTATCTGGCGCTGACCACGGGTACGCCGCTGATGGTGCTGGTCGGCCGCATGGACGAGGGCATGAGCCACCTCATCCTGCTGTCGGTGCCCCTCTTCGTCTTCCTCGGCCTCCTGATCGAGATGACGGGCATGGCGCGGGCTATGGTGGCGTTTCTGGCAAGCCTGTTGGGCCATGTCCGCGGCGGCCTGCATTACGTTCTGGTCGGCGCGATGTATCTGGTCTCGGGCATCTCGGGCTCCAAGGCCGCCGATATGGCCGCCGTGGCGCCGGTGCTGTTTCCGGAAATGAAGGCGCGGGGCGCCAAGCCGGGCGATCTGGTCGCCCTGCTCTCGGCTACCGGCGCGCAGACCGAGACCATTCCGCCGAGCCTGGTGCTGATCACCATCGGATCGGTCACCGGCGTTTCGATCGCCGCGCTGTTCACCGGCGGCCTGCTGCCCGGCCTGGTGCTGGCCATCACGCTGTCGGCGCTGGTGTGGTGGCGCTACCGGAATGAGGATTTGCGGCATGTCACGCGGGCGAGCGCACCCGAGATCGGCAGGGCGTTTGCCATCGCCCTGCCCGCCATCGCGCTGCCGTTCGTGATCCGCTACGCGGTGGTGGAAGGCATCGCGACCGCGACCGAGGTCTCCACCATCGGCATCGTCTACGCCTTCATCGTCGGCTACCTGATTTACGGCCTCTTGATCTACCGCAATTTCGACTGGCGGCGGATCGTGCCAATGTTGGTCGAGACCGCGTGCCTGTCGGGCGCGATCTTGCTGATCATCGGCTGCGCCACCGGCATGGCCTGGGGCCTGACGCAGTCCGGCTTTTCGCGGACGCTGGCGGCCGCCATGACGGGCCTGCCCGGTGGCTCGGCGACCTTCATCGCGGTTTCGATCGTGGCCTTCGTGATCCTCGGCAGCGTGCTCGAGGGCATTCCGGCGATCGTGCTGTTCGGGCCGCTACTGTTTCCGATCGCCCGCGCGGTCGGCGTCCACGAGGTCCACTACGCGATGATCGTTATTCTCGCGATGGGTATCGGGCTATTCGCACCGCCCTTCGGAGTGGGCTATTATGCGGCCTGTGCCATCGGACGCGTCGACCCGGCCGAAGGCATCCGGCCGATCTGGGGCTACCTGCTGGCGCTGATGATCGGCCTGATCATCGTGGCGATCTTCCCCTGGATCTCCATCGGGTTCTTGTAGAGTCGAAATTTTTGCAGATGGGACACAGCCGATGAGCGCAGCCCAAAACCAGTATTCCATCGGATTGGACAAGACGGCGGCGAATTACGTGCCGCTGACGCCACTGAGCTTCCTGGCGCGCAGCGCGGCCGTCTACCCCGATCACGTCAGCACTGTCTATGAAGGCCGCAGTTTTACCTGGGCCGAGACCTATGCGCGCTGCCGGCGTTTTGCGTCATGGCTTGCCGGCCGCGGCATCGGGATGGGCGACACGGTCGCGGCCATGCTGCCGAATATTCCAGCCATGAACGAGGTGCACTTTGCGGTGCCGATGGCGGGTGCCGTCCTGAATGCGCTGAACATCCGGCTCGACGCGCCGTCGATCGCCTTCCAGCTCGACCATGGTGGCGCAAAGATCATCCTGGTCGATCCGGAATTTGCCGGCGTGATCGCGGAAGCGCTGACCTTGATGAAGGGCCCCAAGCCGTTCGTCGTCGACGTCGACGATGCAGCATTTGCCGGCGGCAAGCGGATCGGTGAAATCGAATATGAGGCGGCGGTCGCAGCAGGCGATCCCGGCTTTGTTGCGAGGCTTCCCGGCGACGAATGGGACGCGATTGCGCTCAGCTATACCTCGGGCACCACGGGCAATCCGAAGGGCGTCGTCACCCATCACCGCGGCGCCTATCTCAATGCCGTCAGCAACATCCTTGCCGGCAATCTCGGCCAGCATCCGGTCTATCTGTGGACGCTGCCGATGTTCCACTGCAACGGCTGGTGCTTTCCGTGGACGGTCGCCGCCTCCGCCGGCATCAATGTCTGCCTGCGCAAGGTCGATCCGGCCAAAATCTTCGAGCTGATCCCCAAGCACGGCGTCACCCATATGTGCGGCGCGCCGATCGTCTACAACACGCTGATCAACGCGCCCGGCGCACCCAAGGGCAAGGCTGCCCGTCCCGTGGTCGGATTGATCGCCGGCGCCGCGCCGCCGGTCGCCGTGCTGGAAGGTGCCGAAAGCATCGGCATCAAGCTGACGCATGTCTATGGGCTGACCGAAGTCTACGGCCCCGCCTCCGTCTGCGCCGAGCAGCCGGGCTGGGACGAACTGCCGCCCGACCAGCGCGCCCAGATGAAGCGCCGGCAGGGCGTGCCCTACCCGCTGGAAGAAGCCGTCACCGTGCTCGACCCCACGACCATGCAGGAAGTGCCGCGCGATGGCGAAACCATCGGCGAGGTGATGTTCCGCGGCAATATCGTGATGAAGGGCTATCTGAAGAACGAGAAGGCGACGCAGGAAGCCTTCGCCGGCGGCTGGTTTCACACCGGCGACCTCGGCGTGCTCGACGAGCATGGCTACGTCATCATCAAGGACCGCTCCAAGGACATCATCATCTCAGGCGGCGAGAATATTTCTTCCGTCGAGGTCGAGGACATCCTCTACAAGCACCCGGCCGTACTGTTCGCCGCCGTGGTCGCCAAGCCCGACTCCAAATGGGGCGAAGTGCCGTGCGCCTTCGTCGAGTTGAAGGAAGGCGCCAAGGCGACGGAGGCTGACATCATCACCTTCTGCCGCACCCACATGTCCGGATTCAAGACGCCGAAGGCGGTCGTGTTCGGCCCGATCCCGAAGACGTCCACCGGCAAGATCCAGAAGTTCATGCTGCGCAACCAGGTGGAATCGGCGAAGGCGATTTCGGCGTAGTCGGTTCGCCGCCGTCATTGCGAGGAGCGCAAGCGACGAAGCAATCCATCTCTCCTCTCGCGCCAGCGGCACGATGGATTGCTTCGCTTCGCTCGCAATGACGACCTGACTGACTACGCCTGCTCTCGTCTGACCGGCGGATAGTATTGCGGCGCTTCGGTTCGCTCATGCATCCCGTAATCGCGCATCACTTCGAAGACGCGAAAATACTGGACCGTCGGATCGGCAAACAATCGTGGCCCGAATTCGACTCCGGCGCGATCGTCCGGCAGGTCGATCAGATGCGCAAAATGCTCGTCGCGATAGACGCTCGCAAAAGCGTCACGGCGCCATTCGGTCTCGACCGGTAGCGTGGCGTGCTTCGATTCCGAAGTGAGGATGTAGGTCGGCTTGCGCCGTGCCGGGTCGTTGTAGGGCGTGCGCCGCTCCGGCTGCCAGACCGGCTGTCCGGGCTTTTGCTCGTGGATGACCTGGGCGACACGGATGCGGTAGTCCGAAAAGACCCTCGCCCGGCCAATGGTCTGGACATCATGATGGCGCGCATGCGCCCGCCAGGCCGTCAGCGCCCCCTCATCCTGCCAGATCTGATAGGAGAGCAGCAGATCCTCCCGAGAAAGACTTCGGAAGCGATCGATGAACAGGCAGCCGCCCATTGCCTCGAGGTCCGGCTTCAGCGAGGCCGCGAGGTCGAGATATTGATTGCGGTGCCCGGGCCTTGTCTGGACTTCAAAGAACAGGCCAATCATCAACATCCTCCGCGGCCTTGCGAGCGTGCGATGCGCGATCGCCTGCTCCGTCGGGGTTCTCGAAGCACCAGCTTCATCCCGTCATAGGCCGGCATGATGCCGGGCGAAAGGCCCCGCCGCGGTGTCTTTTAGTCTAGAATGTGCGTCGGTGAGGATGACACATTTAGCCGCGCGCGCGACGCGCGGGCTCGCTGCCGGCGGCCTCATCGCGATATTCCAGGATGTCGCCGGGCTGGCAATCCAGCGCCTCGCAGATCAGCGCGAGCGTATCGAAGCGCACGCCCTTGACCTTGCCCGACTTCAATAGCGAGACGTTCTGCTCGGTGATTCCAATGCGTTCGGCGAGCTCCTTCGAGCGCATCTTGCGCCGCGCCAGCATGACGTCGAGATTCACGATGATCGGCATCGCCATGCCCCCTCAGATGAAGGATGCATTTTCATCGGCAATGCGGGTCGCTTCCACCATGACCCAGGCCACCGCCAGCAGCACGCCGCCGATAATCAGCGCCAGATAGTCGTGCACCGACAGGGCGACAACAAGCTGGCGATTGCCCGGTGGATTGTTCAGCGTGAACGCGATGGACAATGCCGTCGCCGAGATAGGTCCGAGGATCGCCTGCGCCAGCACGGCGCCGGCAAAATCCCGTAGCCGCCGGGCGCTTGCCAGCGTGAACACCTGACCATCGGCGAAATTGAGGAACAGCGCGCGGACCTGCCAGAGCCCGAACAGCAATACGCCGATCGGAACGGCGACGACCGCAGCGGCGGCGACCAGACGCCCCGGCGACAACGAGAAGTCCTGCCCTGCCTGGCCGAGCCGCGCCAGCAGCAGGTTTCGCGTCCAGTCGGGAATGACAAACACCAGGATCATGGCGACGGCGATCAGCAACATGCCGAGCGTGGTCAGCATCGCCATCGCCTTGGAGAAGCGCCGGAGACGTTCCAGGGGAGCCGCAGGGGTCATGGGGTCGATCCTATTGACGTGAGATTTAATTATCGTAATACGATAAGTTATTAACGTCAATATGGATCAATCTCCATGAACCCCGGCTTCCTTCTGCAAGGCCTTCTGCATGTCCTCCTGATGTTGGCGATGGCCGGCTGCAGCCACATGCCGGTCACTTCGATGGTCAAGCTCGCGCGGGTCGATTTTGAGACCACGGACCCTGCTCAGTTGCGCGCCGCTATCAAGATGCCGCGCACCCTTCGTCCTCAGCCAGGTGGCGTCGCGTTGCGGATTGCCGTGCAGGTCGGGCGCGCGCCAGAGGAAGCGCGTGATTTCGTGCTGCGCGAACTGTCCGAGCCTTCCGAGCTGACGCGTGAGGCTGGCCGGGACAGTCACATCTTCGCCTATCGCATCGATGATTCCGATCTCGCGCGGCTCATGGCCTTCCGCAGCGAACTGATCGCCAGAAAAAGCTCCGGCCAGAAAGGCTCGATATCGATCTCGGTGCGGCCGCAGGCATGCCGGGCGGCCGAGTTGGCGGATGGTCCGGTCTACTTCACGACCTATTTGCGAACCGCGGAGACGACAGACTATGTCGCGCTCGCCCGCGACGTCGATCTCCGCTCGATCGTGCCGGATGGCACGGTGGCGAGGATTCCCCGCTGCGGCCCCTAGCCAAGCTCCAGCCGCATCCCGTCATAGGCCGGGATCACATTCGCCGGCAGGCTCTGCCGCAGCACCTCGTAATCGAGGTCGGAATGCATGTTGGTGATGACGGCGCGCTTCGGCTTGAAGCGCTCGATCCACGACAGCGCGTCGTTGACGCTGAAATGGCTGGGATGGCCGGCATAGCGCAGCCCGTCGACGATCCAGAGGTCGAGATTTTCCAGCGCCGGCCAGCTCTCCGCAGGGATATCGTGAAGGTCGGGCGTGTAGGCGGCGTCCCCGATCCGGAATCCCAGCGCGGGGATCTTGCCGTGGTGAACCAGGAAGGCGGATAGCTTGACCGGACCGCCCTTCCCTTCAGTCTCATGACTCTCGCCCGCTTCGATCGAATGGCGCGTCAGGATCGGCGGATAGTCGCTGCCTTCCGGCGAGATGAAGCAGTAGGAGAAGCGCGCCATGATGTCTTTGGCGGTCGACTGGTTGAAGTAGACCGGAATGCGCCGGCGCTGGTGCAGCACGACCGAACGGAGGTCGTCGATGCCGTGGGTCTGGTCGGCGTGCTCATGGGTCAGGAATACCGCGTCGATGTGATCGACTTCGGCGTCGATCAACTGCTCGCGCAGGTCCGGCGAGGTATCGATCACGATCCGCGTGGTGCCGTGCGCACCGGTGCGCTCGACCAGCAGCGAGCAGCGGCGGCGGCGGTTCTTGGGATTGCTGGGATCGCAGGCGCCCCAGCCGAGCGCCGGGCGCGGTACGCCGGCCGAGGAGCCGCAGCCGAGGATCGTCAGTGTGACCGTCATGCGGCAGCCTTCGGTGCCGGCACCTTTGAGAACAGCCGGAAGAAGTTTTCAGTCGTCTGCCGCGATATCTCTTCCAGCGAAACGCCACGCGTTTCCGCCAGCACCTTTGCGACTTCGACCACATAGGATGGCTCGTTGCGCTTGCCGCGAAACTTGCCGGGCGCCAGATACGGCGCATCGGTTTCGACCATGATGCGGTCGGCCGGCAGCTCAGCGGCGAGCGCGCGCAACGCCTCGGACTTCTTGAACGTCAAAATGCCCGTGAACGAGATCGACAGGCCGAGATCGATCGCCTTCATCGCCAGGTCCCGCCCGCCGGTGTAGCAGTGCAGCACCGCGCGAAACGGCCCTTTGGCGATTTCGTCTTCGAGGATGCGGCCGCAATCCTCGTCGGCTTCGCGGGTGTGAATCACCAGCGGCAGCCCGGTTTCGCGCGCCGCGGCGATATGCGCGCGAAAGCCGCGCTCCTGCGCTTCGCGGGAGCCATGCTGGTAGAAATAGTCCAGCCCCGCCTCGCCGAGCGCAACGACCTTCGGATGCTTGGCGAGCTCGACCAGCTCGCCGGCGGGAATGCCGTCTTCCTCATCGGCGTGATGCGGGTGGGTGCCGACCGAGCAATAGACGTTGGGAAACCGCTCGGCGATGGCGAGCAGGCCGGCGAGCCGCCTCACCCGGGTCGAGATCGTGACCATGCGGCCGATGCCGGCCGTCTCGGCGCGCGCGACAAGCGCGTCGAGATCCTCGGCAAAATCCGGAAAGTCGAGATGGCAATGGCTGTCGACGAGCATGGCTTGCAAACGACTCAATCCGCCTTTGGTTCGACGTAGCGCGGAAATACGCCGACCGGCGGCGGCAGCGTCGTGCCGGCCTTGATCCGCGTGCCGATCGCCGCGAAGTCGCGTTCGTCGTGCGGAATGCCGAGACTGTCGAGCAACCTGCTCGACGCATCCGGCATCACCGGCTGGGTCAGGATCGCGACCTGGCGCACCACTTCGGCGGTGACGTACAGCACGGTTTTCTGCCTGACAGGATCGGTCTTGGCCAATGCCCAGGGCGCCTCGCCCGCGAAATAGCGGTTGGCTTCCGCCACCACGGACCACACCACGTTCAGCCATTGATGGATCTGCTGGGTGGCCATCGCCGTCCGCGACGCCTCCAGCATGGCGTCTGCTTCTGCCAGGATCTCCTTGTCATTGCCGGAGAACTCGCCGGGCTCCGGCAGCACGCCGCCGAGCTGCTTGGCGATCATCGACAGCGAGCGCTGCGCCAGGTTGCCGAGATCGTTGGCGAGGTCGGCATTGATGCGCGCGACGATGGCTTCATGGTTGTAGTTGCCGTCCTGTCCGAACGGCACCTCGCGCAGGAAGAAATAGCGCATCTGGTCGACGCCGTACTGATCGGCCAGGTTGAAGGGATCGACGACGTTGCCGACCGACTTCGACATCTTCTCGCCCCTGTTGAACAGGAAGCCGTGGGCATAGACCCGCTTCTGCACGGGAATCCCCGCCGACATCAGGAATGCGGGCCAGTACACCGCGTGGAAGCGGATGATGTCCTTGCCGATGATGTGCACGTCCGCCGGCCAGTAGCGCCAGTTCGGATCGCCCTCATCGGGGAAGCCGACGCCGGTGATGTAGTTGGTCAGCGCATCGACCCAGACATACATCACGTGCTCGGGATCATCGGGCACCTTGACGCCCCAGTCGAACGTCGTGCGCGAGATCGACAGGTCCTTCAGCCCGCCCTTGACGAAGCTGATGACCTCGTTGCGCCGCGAATCCGGCCCGATGAAATCCGGCTGGCTCTCATAAAGTTTGAGCAGGCGATCCTGATAGGCCGACAGCTTGAAGAAGTAGCTCTTCTCCTCGACCCACTCGACCGGCGAGCCCTGCGGGCCGCGGCGCACGTTGTCTTCGCCGAGGACCGTTTCCTCCTCCGCGTAATAGGCCTCGTCGCGTACCGAATACCAGCCGGAATAGGTGTCGATATAGATGTCGCCGTTCTGCTGCATCCGATTCCACACCGCCTGGACCGAGCGATGATGGTCGGGCTCGGTGGTGCGGATAAAGCGGTCGAACGATACGTTGAGACGCTGGTCCATCTCCCTGAAACGGCCGGCATTGCGCTCGGCAAGCTCGGCGACGCCAAGCCCCTCGCTCTCGGCGGTCTGCACCATCTTCAAGCCGTGCTCGTCGGTGCCGGTAAGAAAAAAAACGTCCTTGCCGTTGAGCCGCTGAAACCGGGCCAGCGCGTCGGTTGCGATGGCCTCATAGGCGTGGCCGATATGCGGAAGGCCGTTGGGATAGGCGATCGCGGTGGTGATGAAATAGGTGTTGCGGTCGGCCGCAACGGTCGGCGCAGGCGCGGGCGTCGCCTGCACCTCGGGCTTCACTTCGGCCGTCAAAGCGCGCTTCTTCGCTACGGCTTTCTTGGCCGGCTTTTCGGCGGGCGCCTTATTGACGGGTGCCTTGTTGACGGACGTCTTGGCTGCTTTTTTGGCCGCTTTCTTGGCAACCTTCTTCGCTTTCTTCGGGGCTTTCTTTGCGACCTTGCCGGCGGTCTTCTTCGCCGCCTTGCCGCCCTTCTTTGCGACGCGTTTGCTCTTCGTGGCCTTGGCAGCCCGCTTTTTCGCCGCGGCCTTCTTGGCGGCGCGCGCAGGGGGCGACTTGCGAACCTTCTTCGCCTTGCGCTTTTTCGAAGCTTTCTTTGCAGCCTTCGCCACCACGAATTCCTTTATGTGTCAAAAATTGTCGAGATTGTTGTCGGACGGAGCGTTACCGCGTTGCTTCCGCGAGCATTCCGAACACCGAGAAAACCAGCGGTTTTCGCTCCAGATTGTAGGATTCGGTGTCACGCGCGGCGTGGACGATCTTTTCCCACACCTCCGCCAGCCGTGCAAGGCGGGGCAGATTCGCGTTGGCATCGCCAGCGCGCAGCTTTTCGCCGATCCAGCGATCGATGCCGTCGATGAAGGCCGCCAGCGCCACCCGGTCGCTGGTGCCGAGCGCATCGCCCAGCGCGTGCAATTCGCGCGGATCGACCTGCGGCAGCGTCGCCAGCAGGGCCGCGGTCCGCTGCTGCAGCTTCAGTGCGTCGCCGCCGAGCAGCGTCAGCGCGCGCGATACGCTTCCCTCCGAGGCCTCGGCAGCCTCCGAGAGTGCGGGATCGCCGGGGGCAATGTCGGCGGCCCGCGACGCCGCGCGAATGACGTCCTCGGTCGCAAGCGGACGCAACGGCAGCTTCCGGCAGCGCGACAGGATGGTCGGCAGGGCCCGCGCCGGCGAATGGCTGACGAGCAGGAACAGCGATCGCTGCGGCGGCTCCTCGAGGATCTTGAGCAGCGCATTGGCGGCGTTCGGGTTGAGCTCGTCGACGGTGTCGACGATGCAGACGCGCCAGCCGTCCACCGCCGCGGTCGAGCCGAAGAACGAAATCGTCTCCCGCGTCTCGTCGACGGTGATCACCGTCCGCATCACGCCGCGATCGTTGAGGCCGCGCTCCAGCACGAGCAGCCCGCCA
>Ga0209758_1004371_pt1 | contig 11813 bp, 4 predicted proteins | sample AraplaMF_Col_mMF_FD_184258 | JGI IMG/M metagenome (GOLD analysis project Ga0209758, IMG submission 184258) | Arabidopsis root microbial communities from the University of North Carolina, USA - plate scrape MF_Col_mMF (SPAdes) (version 2) | ecosystem: Host-associated > Plants > Roots > Endosphere ... | reverse complement strand
TGGAGGAATGCCGTCGCCTGGAGTAAAACAAACATCTCCTGGAACAATCCGCCCCGTGGATACCTGGAACACTACGTAGCAGGAAGGCCTTACTGGTTAAAGATGGAGAAGATAGGTTCCCGTATCGCCGCCTATCACTCATTTGACAGCATCAGCTGGACCTGCCTTTCTGCCGTTGAAATACCCATGACTGAGCCAGTGTATGTTGGCCTTTGCGTGAGCTCGCATAATACTTCTGCGCTCAATACGACTGTTTTTGATGGAGTGGCCATTACCAATCCATCTCCGGCAGGTTCGCCTGTTATCAACAGCGCAACAGCGGATACCGCGGTACTGGCTGGCGCATACAGTTACACTATCACTGCATCGCCACAAGCTACCTTCTTCAGTGCAGATGGACTGCCCGGCGGTCTTACAATAGACAGCGTCACCGGTATCATTTCCGGAACACCTGATACTACCGGGACCTTTGCCGTAACATTAAATGCTACTAATGCAAGCGGAACAGGTACCGCCCTCTTAATGCTCAGGGTAGTAAATAACGTAGCGCCCGCCCCTCCTGCAAATTCTGCGCTCAATAAAGAAACCGACAGCACCATCCGCATTTCCTGGACGCCGGCTGCAGGCGCAACCAGCTATACTGTTAAACATTCGCTCAATGCAGGAGGGCCCTACACAAGTATCGTATCCGGCGTTACCGGTACATCCTACCTGGATGCCACCGCATACCCGGGCCACAATTATTATGTGGTAACAGCCTTCGCAGGTACGCTGGAAAGTGCAGCATCTGCAGAAGTCTCATTACAGCTGCCACCCACCATACCTGCTACGCCTGTTGTAACGAATGGAAATAACCAGCTAAGTCTCAGCTGGGCTTCAGCCAAAGGTGCAGACGTGTATAATATTAAACGGGCACTTGTGAGAGGCGGGCCTTATACCACAGTAGCTTCCGGTATTACTGATACATCGTATACCGATGTCACTGTAACAAACGGCACTTACTATTACTATGTAGTATCTTCCTTTGCTACACCGCTCGAAAGCGCTAACTCAACAGAAGTACTGGCTGTTCCGGGCGCCTCTTCCGGCAACTGGAGCACTACCGCCAATACTGGTAGCTGGAGCAACGGTGCCAACTGGACAGGCGGAGCTACACCTACCAGTCCGGCCCTCTTAAACTTTGACACCTCATCAACAGACACACTTAACAATGATATCGATGGATTAGAGGTGGCCCGTTTTCAATTCAACCCCGGTGCAGATGCTTTTGTGATCAGCGGCGATTCTATCCTGCTCGGTAACGACATTATCAATAATTCAGCAAAAGCACAGGTGATCAATCTGCCTATGCAGATCAACCGCACGATTGTTGTCAATGCCACTGCTGGAGATATTTCACTGAGCGGCCCGCTCACCGGTAGCGGCGGCCTTACAAAGAACGGCCGTTCCATCCTGAATATCGCAGGCGCTAATACATTTACAGGCGGCCTCACCATCAATGGCGTGAACGCCGGAGGATGGGGCCCCAACACAGCCGTTGCGCTCACTGGTGTAGGTACTGGTACCTTAGGCACACCCACATCAGGCCCTGCAGGCACCGGACCGATTGTTATGAATGGCGGCGCGTTGATGAACAACAATACTGCCGTGCTTTATAATGACATTATCGTAAAAGATAGTGTAAAGAGTTTCCTCTATAGTAACGGCGGAGGATTGACATTCGCAGGCAGAATGCTGGGTAGCGGTGTAATAGAACATGATGGGGCAAGTACCAGTGGCCTGCAGCTGAATGGAGACAATCGCGAATTCACCGGAACATTCATCTCCGTGAACAGAAGCTCTAACCACCGTATTCGCTTCAACGTAGTTGCTGCAGGTAGCGCGAAAGCCCGCTGGATCTTCAACAACGGCTTTACAGACGGCCAGGGCTTTACCTTCACTGATACCATCCGCTTTGGCTCCATGGAAGGCGGCGGACAGCTCCGCAGAGATAACGGCGCACCTGTTATCAGCATCGGCGCATTGAACACGAACGCTACTTTCTTTGGCATCATCACCGGTGCCTTGACCATCATGAAAGAGGGCACTGGTATATTGCGCTTTACAGGCGCTAATAACTATAGCGGTAATACCACCATCACGGGTGGTACCCTGCTGATAGACAGTACGGGCCAGATCTCCAGTGCTACCACCGTTGTATCCGGCGCAATAGGCGGTATAGGCACCTGTACCGGACCAGTAACAGTAGGTACTGGTGCAGGCGCGGGTGCTATGCTGGTGCCGGGCAGTCAGGGCATCGGTAAATTCACCACCGGTGTGCTCACTTTAAAACAAGACGCTACTTACCTCGCAGAGCTGAATACCGCCAACGGTGCAGGCGACCAGGTAAGCGCTGCGGGTGTAGTACTTAACAATCCGCGTTTAACCATTACCGGTATAGGCGCCGCCGGCATTCCGGAAGGAACATCCTATACGATCGTAAACAACACCGGCACCGCAGCCGTAACAGGCATCTTTGACAGCTTACCGGAGATGTCCCTCCTTACCGTGAACGGGCTTAAATTCCGTATCACCTACAAAGGTGGCACTGGTAACGACATCGTCCTGCTGGATGATCGTACCTTGCCATCCGTTATCACCAGTCCTGATTCCGCTTCGGTGATCATCAGTAAACCCTTTACATATACCATCACCGCTATTAAATCACCCGCTGTTTTTCACGCTACCGGCTTGCCTGCAGGATTAAGCATCGATACCACTACAGGCATCATCTCCGGTACACCCACTGTATCCGGCGTCTTCCCTGTTCAGCTCAGCGCTACAGGTACAACCGGTACGGGAACATCCACACTTGCACTCACCGTGTACAGCAACATCGTTGGTGGTTTAATAGTAGCTTCCGGCGATAAGAAGGATATCCTGGAATGGAATGCTATCCAGAATCTGCGCTACCTGGTAAAACGCGCTACTGATCCCGCAGGTCCATTTACTTCGCTGGATACCGTTGCCATCACCAGGTATACAGATACTGCTGTTGTGAACGGTAATATCTATTACTACGCAGTTGCCTCAGTAGATGGCAAAACCGTAAATCCGCTCAGTGATCCGGTTACCGCAACACCGAACACTGGTCAGCATGGCTACTGGAAATTCGATGAGCAAAGCGGTACACGTGCACGCGACATATGGGGCGCTAATCACGCTACCCTGGCTGCCACCGCTAAACCCGATACCGGCTATGCCGCTGCCGCCGTTAAGCTGGATGGTACGTCCAATGCTTATGTATCACTGCCCGCAGGTGTATTAAGCTCACTGAATGATTTCTCTGTCACCACCTGGGTAAAGATGGACGCCATCACCACCTGGATGCGGATCTTTGATTTTGGTAACGGCACCAGCAATTATCTCTTCCTCACCGCACAGGCAGGTGTTAGTTCTGGTAAATCCATCATTCGCTACGCGATCAGGAACGGAGGAGGTGAACAGCAGCTGAATTATAACTATACCTTCCCGCTTGGCACCTGGACGCATTTCGCCATCACCCAGTCTGGCAATACCTGCCGTATGTACATCAACGGCGTCTTGGCGGCCACCAATACCGGTGTGAGCATCAAGCCGGCCGCCCTGGGCAGCACTGCACAGAATTACCTGGGTAAATCTCAATTCACTGCAGATCCTAATCTGAAAGGAAGGATAGATGAGTTCCGGATCTACAATCGTGCATTAAGCGCCGCCGAAATTGCCGGCGCCATGAAGGCCATACAGGAGATCACTTTTGCAGCCATTCCGGGAAAACGTATAGGGGATGCTGATTTTAATTTAACAGCTGCCTCTTCTGCTGGACTTCCGCTCAACTTCAGCAGTAGCGATCTGGCAGTAGCTAAAGTAAGCAACGGAGTAGTCAGCATCCTGCAACCCGGCAGCGATACCATCACTGCTACACAGCCTGGCGACAGCATCTACGCATCTGCCTCCGCAAAGCAGGTATTGAATGTGCTGCCCTTCAACCTGCAGGTACAGCATATGGACGGAGATACCCAAACCGCCGGTACCGCCATCAAGCCCTACCTGAAGCTGGTGAACAACGATACCCTGCCAGCTGCTTATAAAGAGCTTACAGCGCGTTACTGGTTCACCGCGGAGAACTTTGCAGGCATCAATACCTGGATCGATTACGCTGCTTTAGGTAGCAAAGTGAAGATGAAATACCTGGCATTGGATACGCCCCGTAGCAGTGCTTTCGGATATGTAGAATACAGTTTTGATTCCACTGCCGGTGTATTGGCCGCCGGTTCTAATTCCGGGGCTATCCAGTCCCGTATCGCTAATAAGAACTGGGCCAGCCTCCAGGAAACAAACGATTATTCTTACGCCGCCTATCAGGCTTATACAATCAACAATCATATCACACTCTACCGTAACGGCAGGCTGGTATGGGGTACTGAACCGGGAGTAGTAGCGCCGCTGGTAAACATTAAGGTGGCCACGCAGGCTAATGCTACTGCTCAGAATACCATTAGTACTTATCTGCGGATCAATAACGAAGGCAATATGCCTGTGAATTATGAAGATCTGTCTGTACGTTATTGGTTCACCACGGAAGATTCCACTACGGCACTGAATTACTGGATAGACTATGCCGCGCTGGGCAAACAGTACGTCACTGGTTCCTTTGTACGTGTAAGCCCTGCCCTGGACGGCGCCGACGCTTATTTTGAGGTAAAGCTGAATGCTGCCAGTGGTACACTTTATCCGCTCAGCAATTCGGGTAATATTCAGTATCGCATTGCGAAAGCCAATTGGTCCAATTTTAACCAGGCAAATGATTATTCTTATCAGCCGGGCACTTTAAGTGGGAATCCCCGTGCAACCTTGTATTATAAAGGAACGCTTATCTGGGGAACAGAACCTGGTGCGGCCGGTGCTTTATCAAGGCAGGCGCTTGCAGTTAATAAAACAGCAGCGGCAGAAACGGCTGGTCTTGCTTTATTTCCCAACCCGGTAGTGAACGAATTGCGTGTGAAGGTGCAGGGCCCATTGAAGGATGCATGGATCACCATTATGTCCAACAGTGGGGTAGTGGTACGTACCCAACGTATTTCGGCCACCTTGCAGACCGTGTCGTTTGAAGGTCTGCCAGCAGGCGTGTATTATGTCACTATTCGCAATAATGGAAAAGAAACCACCAGGATCATCATCAGGCAATAAGTACTGATTTCAATGCAAAAAAGGATGCGGCGCCGATAAGTGCCGCATCCTTTTTTATTGCTGTACAGCTACTTATGAAAGCTTCTAAAGGCCGCGCCTGCTATAGTTTGGCGCAATTTTTTCGGTGAAATAAGTATGAGAACAATCCTCGTATGTACAGATTTTTCAGCATCGGCCCATCATGCAATGGAGTACGCCTGCATGCTGGTTACCCGGTATAATTTTCCGCGCATTACCTTGTATCACGCATACCAGGTAGTAGCGCCAACAACAGATATACCGGTAGCGCCTTACGTAGGTACCGAATTATATAATACCGTAGAGCGAAAGCTGGGTGATCTGGCTACAAAAGTGGGAGAGCTGACAGGAACAGACATTGTTGTCGATATCAGGGCTGACGAACTGGTAATGGGTGAGAACATCAACGAAATTTGCAAACAGGAAGATGTAGCGCTGATAGTAACGGGTGTATCTGAAAGATCCGGCCTGGAAAGAATGGTCGTAGGGAGCACCGCTTTAAGGATCTCGGAAGCCGGTCGTTGTCCTGTGCTGATGGTGCCCCCTGACGCGCCGGTTATTCCGCCTCAGCGGGTGCTGCTGGCCTGCGACCTGGCAAAGGTATCCGAAGCCACACCGCTGGATGCCCTGGATAAAGTGCTGGAAGCGTTCCAGGCACAACTGGTAGTGATCAATGTGGATGACGGGAACCGGCATTTTTCACCTGATAGCGTAGAAGAGATCTATCGCCTGCACCATATATTTGATAAGTACAAGCCAGAGTATGCTTTTGTGGAGCATAAAGACATCGCTGAAGGCATACTGGACTATGCAAAAGTGCATGATATTTCACTGGTTATTACGATCCCCAGGTATTATAATTTTCTCCGCAACCTGTTCCATAAAAGCACCACAAAAAGCCTCGTCTACAATTCAAAGCTGCCGCTGCTTACGCTGCATGAGTAGACAATAAACTAAAGCCGGAACTGCATGCTAAGCAGGAACGTGGTTCCTGACTGACTGAAATGCGCGCCGTCGTGTGTGGCGATACTATAACGGCCGTTAAAGGTGATCGCATTGATATTCCGCTTTACCTGTATTGGATCCCTGAGAATGGCCTGTCCCTCACTGTTCAATGCCTTTAACTGGAAGGACGGCAGCACATTGAGGATATTATTCACCGCCAGCGAAGTGCTGAACCGCCTGCTAAATTGATAACCCACATGCAGATCGCTGATTACTTTACTCAGGAAAACCAGTTTCAGCTGTTTGTCCAGTCCTTCATTACGGAAGGTGGCAGGACCGAATAGCGTATTATTCAGGTGCAGGTTCCATCGTTTGATGGCAAGGTCGCCGCCCAGTATTACTTTATATTTGGGACGGCTTGTCAGCAATAGTGCCTCCTGTACATAATCAAAGATCACCTGGCCGGCATCCGCAACCAGCTTGAGATTGGATACACCGCCTGCTACTTTGTTGGAAATGGTGTAATTACCCGCCAGGTTGATAGTCAGTTTGCCCGTCCGTCCTATAAGTATATTCCCGTAATTGGCTACCAGGTCGATGCCCTGCGTATTGGTACGTATCCCGTTGGTGAAGAAGCTCAGCCCCAGCATATGATTGGTAGTAAGAAATTCATCCAGCCTTGTATTGTTGCCGGGCGTAGGGCCGATATCAGCGCTGAGGATGATCCTGTTCCTGATATCGATGTTATAATAGTCCACAGTTAGGCTGAAATTTTTTGAGAGCAGCAATCCTGCTCCTGCGGTAAAGTTCAGGGAATGTTCAGGTTGCAGGCGGGGCACTTCCAGCAGTCTGGCCTCGGCGCTTGTATTGCTGATGATACCTTTTGTTTGTATGCCCTTTCCCGGTACGTACACCTGCTGCGTGGTCTGCAGGTTAACCTGGTGGAGGCTGGGGGCGCGAAAACCGGTGGAGGCGGAGGCGCGTAATGTTAGCCGGTCTGCCGCCATTTTACTTCTGCCGCTGATCTTCCAGACAAACGCGCTGCCGAAATCGCTGTAATACTCCTGCCGCACGGTGGCATTGATCAATACAGCAGTGCTCAGGTCATAGCTGGCATCCGCATACCCGCCGATATTGAAGCGATGGGCAGTAATGGCATTAGCTGCACTGATACCGGAAAAGGAGATAGGCCCCATGCCGTAATAGGAAGCAGTATCACCCTCGATGATCCGGAAGGTCTCACTGCGGAATTCGCAACCCAGACCAAGCGAAAGTTTATTGTTAACAGCTTTTGTAGCATCCAGGTTACCTACCAGGTGATGAAAGGCGTAGCCGCCGGGCTTGAAGGATACCGGGCTTTGCGCTCCTAATGACGGGTTCCAGGTATTGCCAACGGAATATAACTGCCGGTTCCCTCCAAGAGTGAGGCTCATATCGGTCTGCCAGCTTCTTTCGCTTTTCAAACCCAGGGTCGCATTGTAATCGTGCAGGTCTCCGTTAAATGTAGGCCGGAAGCCAAGGTAAGTCGTCCCGGAGCTATGCAATAGGTTGTAGGGGTCCTGTTTCCAGTAAGGCGTTCTGTAATTGGCAAAGCTTTGTATATTCTTATATACAAAGGCTGCATTGGAATACAGGCTGAGGCCCGGCTTTAGCGGAATGCCCATATTCATCAGGAACTTGGCCAGGGTGGCGGACGGTGTACCGCTGATGTTATTGGCATCGGGGAATTGATCGAGGAATGCCTTTACCTGTGCCAGGCTGGCATCAGTACCTTCGCTGAGATCAATATTATCCTGCTGTGCGTCTACCTTTCCTGCCCGGTTGGTTTTATCCTCTTTCTGAAAGCTGACGGTGTAGTTGATAAATCCTTCCTCACCGATATTGGCTCCGCTGTTAAGACTGGCCAGGTAAGAAAATCCGTCGCCTTTATGTGTAATGCCGGTGGCTGTTTTGAATTGTGAATATTCAAAGCGGTCTTTCAGGATAATGTTCACCACGCCTGCTATAGCATCCGATCCATATTGTGCTGAAGCGCCATCCCGCAGTATCTCCACCCGTTTGATGGCTTCCATTGGAATAGCCGCAAGATCGGTCTCCGTTTCGCCGCGCCCGGTGGAGGTCTGTATATATACTATAGAGCCCGGGTTCTTCCTTTTGCCGTTTATCAGTATTAGCGTGCGGCTGGGGCCCATATTCCTGATCTCATAGGGATCTGACAATGAGGTGGCGTCATGTACCGGCATGTTAACGGTATTGAAGGATGGCGCCCTGAACTGTAAGGCCTTGTCGAGTGACAACTGACCGGTGGTTTGCAGTTCCGTTCCATGGATATTATCCACAGGAAGTGAAGTAGTGGTAAAGGTGCGTGGCGAAGCCCTGCTGCCAACGGATACCACCACGCCGCTCAGATCCGCCACGGCATTATTGAGCCGCACATCTTTCCTTACATCTGTTCCCTCAGCTCTGATGTTGGTGCTGTAGCTGTTATACCCGATGTTGCTGAAGAGGATCTTATAATTACCCGGATCGAGCGGCAGCTGATAATGACCCCGTGCATCCGTTACCGTGCCTTTGCCCTTACCGCTTACGATGACAGATACAAAAGGCATGGGTTCATTATGTTCGTTTCTCACGGTGCCGCTTAACACCACCGGTATATACTTATCATTCCCCTTGCCTGGCTGAAAATTCCCTGTTCCCGCCGCTGCTTCCATGATGATCACCTGTGTAGGGCTGGGCTTCTTATAGGTAAGTCCCAGGGGCGTAAGCAACATACGCAGCGCAGTATCAACCGGGTAATCGTCAAGGTTGATGGCCGGCGCCATTTTGTTGATCACTGTGCTCTCTTTGTAAAGAATGCTGATCTGGTATTTTGTTTCAAGTGCCGACAGGACATCTTTCAGGGGCACGTACGGTTCTTGCCCATTGCTCCCTTGTGCAGTGTTGATCTTACTTTTTTTATGCAGCTGCACAAAGTCTTGTCCCTGCAGTTGTTTAACTGCACAGCTCAGCAGGCTTACCGCAATAAGCCATCCCGGAAACAAGCTTTGTTTCATCCGCATGCTGTTTTATTTGCTAACGGGTTTCTTTTCCCTGTCTGTTCGTTCCTGGCCTGGTTGGTTGTAACTGGTTGATAAAGGCTCTCCTATTCTATAATGACTTTTTCTCCCTTCCTGGTAACGGTGGCTCCCAGCAAGTCTGACAAAACGCTCATCAGCAGGCGTTCGTCCTGCAGCTCCAGCGTGCCCGAAATACGCTGTTCCGCCAGTGCCTGGCGTTTGATAATAAAGTCGTAACCAAAATACTCTTTTAGTGTCTGGCATATTTCCCGGGCCGGTATTTCCTGGAACCGGTATTTATGTTCCATCCATGAGGTATACAACGCAGGGTTTACGGTACGTGTAGTGATCCCTCCTTTGGTGCTGTTATAGTAGCAATAATCTGCCGGCCGCATTACTGTTGCCGGATGCTTACCGGGTATGCGGAAATTCACTTTGCCCCTGCGCAGCATGACCCCGGTGCTGTGGTCAATGCTCTTTACATTGAACTCAGTGCCCAGCACTTGGATTTCAGCTTCGCTGGTGTACACGGTAAACGGCGTTGTTTCCCTGCCAGTGGCAGGGCGCACTTTAAAGAATGCTTCCCCATCTACCCACACTTTCCTGGCATGAGTTTTCCAGTCAGGATAGAAACGGATGCCTGAATTGGCGTTCAGTATTACTTCGGAACTATCCGGCAGCACCACTGTTCTGATGGTGGCATAGGGCGTGGTAATAGTAGTGCGGGAAGGGCTTGCAAGAAAGTAGATGGCCGCCCCCCCGATCAGCACGCCGCTTACAATAGCGGCTGTTCTCCATATTTTTTTATACAGGGATCTGTTGTTGTATATATTTTGTTCCTCCTGCACACTGATGGTAGTATCGATCTTGTTCTTAAGCTCTGCATAAAAACCAGCCGGTACAGGCGCCTGTTTGAAATTGAAGGAACGGATGATATTGATAGCCTGCTGTATGGTCTCTCTTTTAGCAGGATTGGCTTTGATCCAGGTTGTCCATGAGTGATGGTTCTTTGCTTCGGGGTTCAGTACCCACTCCACAAACGATTCATCCTGAAGAAAATCCTCAGTCTGGTATAACGCATACTTTTCCATTGCATTTTTCATGGCGCTGTGCCTTTATTGAAGGAAAATACTTTAATTTTTCCAGTTCCACAATACAATGCACCAGGTTTCACCGTCCGGCGCCGTGTATTCATGAATAGTGTCGAACCCGATCCTTTTATGAGCGTTCAGTGAGCGCGGGTTCCTTTTGGATATCTCCGTAATGGCAAAATCATATTTACCCTCAAAATGCGTCTTATAAGCTGTATAACAGCTATCCAGTATACCGCGTCCCCGGTAGCCATCTGCCACACAAACCTGCCCCACAACAATATAACGCTGCTCCGATATTTTCCGGTCTCCGAAAATGATATGATCAAACATGTCGAACATAGGCACCAATACAGGTATGTCGGCTTTTGACAGGGGCGTCATGGCCAGCAGGTAAGCTACTACCTGCACATCATCCCTGGCGATGATATGTTGTTCTATATCATTCATTTTGCGCAGGTCGTCCAGGCTGTGGGATACCGTCACAAACCCCTGGGAAGCGATCTGCTCGCTGCTCAGGCTTGCCGGAAGATTGCTTTTTTGCAGTGCCAGTATTTGCAATAGGTCCTTATCGGTCTTCGATGTGGTATAACTGATCATGTCCGCTTGGGTAAGTATGGATGGCAATTTGCCATCCATACTGTAAGTATAATCCATTTTTACAACTTAAAATTCAGTGTCGCCAGGAAGGTGGTGCCCAGCTGGCTGAAATGGGATGCATCATAAGTAACCATGCTGTATCGCCCGTTGAAAGTAATAGCGTTGATATTGTTCTTCACCTGCGCAGGATCATTCAGCACCGCGGTACCCTCACTGTTCAAGGCCTTCAGTTCATATTTCGGTGTAATATTGAAGATGTTGTTGACGGCTACAGATGCGCTTACCCGGCTGCCAAACTTGTAACCTATATTGATGTCGGTCAACACTTTGGTCTGGAATTCCAGTTTCAGGTTCTTGTTCAAACCATCATTACGGAAAGTGGCGGGGCCAAACAACGTATTGTTGAGGCCTACATTCCATTTTCTGAATTCCAGGTCGCCACCCAGGATAGCTTTGTATTTGGGCCTGCTGGTCAGCAGCAGTGCTTCCTGTATATAGTCGAAAGTAGACTGGCCGGCATCACCTATCAGCTTCGGATTGGTAATATCGCCATCCAGTTTGTTATCAATAGTATAGTTACCTGCCAGGTTGATGGCCAGCAGGCCGCTGCCTACGGCAATGTTCCGGTAGCTGGCTACCACGTCGATACCCTGTGTATTAGTGCGGATGCCGTTCGTGAAGAAGCTTACCCCTACAATGCCGTTATTGGTCAGCACGGTATCCAGCGGAGTAGTGCCGCTGGCCGTATGGGTAATATTAGAGCTCAGGATGATCCTGTCTTTGATGGTGATATTATAGTAATCTACCGTGAGGCTGAAGTTCCTGTTGGGACGGAAGCCGATGCCTGCGGTGAAGTTCAGCGACTTCTCGGCTTTCAGTTCAGGTACGCCTA
>Ga0209758_1004369_pt1 | contig 11818 bp, 9 predicted proteins | sample AraplaMF_Col_mMF_FD_184258 | JGI IMG/M metagenome (GOLD analysis project Ga0209758, IMG submission 184258) | Arabidopsis root microbial communities from the University of North Carolina, USA - plate scrape MF_Col_mMF (SPAdes) (version 2) | ecosystem: Host-associated > Plants > Roots > Endosphere ... | reverse complement strand
GGGTGCCTCGTATTTCTCCAGGAGCGACAATATTCTGGGCACTCCGACGCGATTGCCGTACTGACCCCAGGCCAGCCTGCCGATCGACTTCCCGCCATCACGTAGCTCGCTCGTGTCATGATCGGAATCGAACGAAAGAGCGATGGCGCACCTCGCGCCGCCCTTCCATTGCTTAGGCTTGAGTGACCGCCCCGCGCGAACTCTGGAGACGAGCCCGCGCCAATGCTTCTCCGGCCATTGCCACGGTTCCAAGTTGCGGGCGGTATCGCTCATGATGGCATTCCCGTTCGTTGAGGATGCCCGACGCTAGGGATTATCGGAATACGAATCCAATCCGAAATCCTTTTGCCTGCGGTAAGCGAAACTTTTGACGGCCTGCGTACCATCAAAAATGAGCGTCGATCGATGCGCAACACGCTCGCGGCGACCGCCATCAGACGGTATCTGATCGAGCGCCTTCACCGTTCGGGCTCGATCGCGACGATACGTCGCGACTTTTTCAACGAGGCCAACGCTAGTCCAATGTCTTTCCGGAAAAATAGATCAGAGGGCGCGAGCCTTCATCGAACGTCCAGTTGACGATTTCTCCGATCACTATGACACTGTCGTACCGTTCGATCTCTTCGACCACATGGCACTCCATCGCGCCAACCGCGCCTTTCAGAATCGGTGCTCCCGTCAGAAGTTGTTGCCATTGCCCATCCGCGAAACGATCGGATCCTTTCAGGGCCGTGCGGCCTCCAAATACGTCCGCCAACCCTGAAAGAGACGATGGAAGATAGTTTACTGCGAAGTGACTGGAGGCTCTGACCGCCGACAAGGCGGATGTGCTTTTCCCGATTGATAGCATCAGCGTGGGTGGGTTTTGCGTCAGGTGCGCGACCGATAGCGCCAGAAATCCCGCGTCGCCATCGGAACCGCGCGCAGTCACGACAGCGCCTCCGATTGCGCGCATTCCGAGTACGCGCCAGAATACCTTTGGGTCGATCGTCGGAAATGAGGTTGGCATCTCGTTCTCCTTAACTCGTACGCTCGACAGCCAGCCATGCAGGTGAAGAAAACGATGCGCGATCCGCATCACGACTAAATGGGATCGTCAAGCCGCCCTCTGAAGGGGAGCATCAGCTTTGGACCGATCAAGCCTTCGCAGGCGAACGCCTGTCTACTCCTGCAGACCAAGACCTATCCGGCGAGCGTTTAAGCCCGCCCACCATCTACTGAGATGACTTGTCCAGTAATCCAGCTCGCCTGCTCACTGGCGAGAAAGACGGTTGCGTTGGCTATGTCTTCGGGCGTGCCCAGACGTCCGGTATTGATTTGTGCTAGTACCTGTGATCGACGCTCGGGCGTCCACCCTTCCCACTGATTACGCGCATCCGGACTAGAGAGAATGAAGCCTGGGGCAACCGAATTGACGGTCACGCCGGCACCGGCCAATCCCACTGATAGTTGCTTCATCAGTCCGATGACCGCGTGCTTGGAAGATGTGTAACCATGGAGACCGGTTAGGCTCGGTCGAAGGCCTGCTCCCGACGAAATGACGATGATCCTGCCGCACTTGGCTTTCGTCATTATCGGAGCCGCAGCCTGTGATAGCCAAAGCGCGCTCTTCACGTTCGCGCCCATGATACGATCCCAATTCTCGTCGGTGATCCCATCCAGCGGCAGGCCGGCAAGACCTGCAATACCTCCCGCTGCGAGCGCTAGGATGTCCAGACGCCCCTCCTCCGTGAAGACGGAGCGCACAAGCTCTACCGACGCGTCGCGTTTGGACAGATCCACCACGTGAGCGGGCATCTTCAGATCGTGGCCTACCTCGATGATCTTTGGATCGCGGTCGACGAGATGCACCCGCGCTCCTGAATCGCGAAATGCAGCTCCGATTGCCTGTCCGATCCCCTGCGCGCCGCCGGTGACGATGACGACTTTTCCGTCGAATCTAATGTCCATTTTCTATCCATTTCACTCTTTGTAGGAGGCGTCCAACGCCGCAAGCGCTTCATCGATGGCGAGCGCGACACGGTTCGCGGCCCTTCGCGCGGCGACGCTCGCGAAGAAGAATTGATCTGATCCTACATTAGCGCTTGCGACGGAACGGAGCGGATCGAGCACTGGGTATGGGTTCTGCCGTAGGGCTGGATCGGGATCGAAGCGGCTTCCACGAGTGTAGTCGATCGGCACCAAGGCCCTAGTAACGCCAATAAGAGCCCGATTGATGCTCGTGGCATCATCGCCAGAGGCAAGCTTCACCCTTTCTTGGAAGCGCTTTACCGCGTCGCCCAAAATTCCGGCACTTTGAACGACGGACTTGATGTCTATGCGACCCTCAAGCGCTTCCCCCAGCGACGTCAATTCCCGCCGCAAAGCGTTCACTTGCCTTTCAATATCGAGCGGTAGAATCTCGTCGGTGAGGAGCCGTCCGATGGCATGTACGTAGATTGAGGTGTCTCTTACGAGGAGCTCGGGATCGATCTTGTCGAGGGTATCATCGGGAGTATGCCACCACCAGCCGAAGCCGGCCCCCTTGCGGGCACCACCGCCACCGATGGCAGGCCCCATGACGCTCTCGCTCTTGCCGGCCGGTTGTTCGCCCATGGCCATGAAGATAGAAGGAATGCCGATGCCCCAGAAGGATTGATCTCCGGCGCGGCTCATCCGGTGACCGTCAATTTCCTGGCCGCCCTGGGCGCGGACGGCTTCGGCCGCGAGCGCCTGGAGTTCGTTCGACGAAAGCGCGTCAGAGAGCACCGTGTTGCCTCGCGCTCCGATGGAGTCGATATTCACGTGCGCAATGCAACGAGCCGAGAGCTCCTTGAACTTGACATCCGCGTACCAGGATGAACCCGAATAGCGTCCGTGCGAATGTCCTGACCAGAAACAAAGCCTTAGATGACGGCGGAGAGACTTGCGATTCAACGCGAAGATGCGGGCGGCCTCGAGCATGGCCGCGTTAGCGCTCCCATTGTCCATCACGCCGTAGTACCAGGTGTCGTGATGACCAGAGAACAGGACGAAACTGTCGTCCAATGGACGGCCGGCCTGTAGATTGGCCTCCAGCATAGGCGTCTTCCGCCAGCCGGTATCAACTTCAGCCGTCAGAACCGCCGAGATGGCTTCCCCATTCGACAATCGACCCTTCAGGGCCTCGCCGTCGCCATTTCGTACGCTCACCACGACGGTCTTGGGGAGCAGGTCAAGCTGCTCCGGATTTGGACTCCCCCAGATCGGCGAAATACACATCTCATAGAGATGCTTTGCCGGAGAGATATGGATCTGCCCTATGGCGCCGGCTTGAGATGCGCGCAGACTTGCGGCTGGATTTGCGATTCCTTCGAGCAGAACGATCTTCCCTCGCGCATCCGTTCTCGCGAAGTCATCGGGCCCTCCAGATCCAGCATAGATCAGCTCGCCCGCGACGCCCCGCGGCCCGGAGGCACGAGAAAACGAGTGGGTGATGCACTTGGGAGCCCAGTCTCCGATCGAGATCCGTGCCCGGCCCGGCAGACTGATATAGGCATCATGCCGCACCAGGTTTGTGCTGAGCCCATAGCCTTCGAGCTGGCGGCGGAGATACCCGAAGCTCTCCAGCTCTTCCGGACTTCCGGACAATTTCACGCGGCGAGAGAACTCTTCAAGATGCCGCATCATAGACGTGGCTTGGACGGAGGTACAGAATTTTAGGAGATCCGACCGATCTGCGCGGTCGCTTGGTGCTGTCATCTTCGGTCAGGCCTTGTCCAGTGGGATATGAGTGGATGCGACTGCCGTTACCAAGAATAATCCCTCGTCTGCGGATGCAGCCGAACTCCCTCGTGCTCTAGGATCTCGAAGACCGGGCCCAGCCTTAGGACCTCCTGCGGAGACCAGACGGGCAGACGAAAGAGCACGCCGGTCAATGCGTGATAGGACTTCGCCTCGATCAGCTGCTCGGCGACTTCGGTCGCTGTTCCGACGAAATAGGGAAACTTGAAGGGCGTCTTCTTTTCGTTTCGGAGCCGGCCGATTTGACCTGACCATTTTTGTCCAGCCTCGTTGGTCTCGATGCTGGCCATCAAGCTCTCGAACATTTCTTTAGCTTCGCCAGGTTCATTCCGGATTAGGAGGTCCGCAACAACGAGAACTTCAGGGGGCTGAACGCGCTCCGCCTCGCTTGCATGGCGGCTCAAATCTTCCTTGATCGGGGGAAGGTCCGACAAATTGGTCGGAGAGGCAAACATGTACTCGCAGTGCTTCGCCGTGAAGCGTCGCCCGCGCTCCGATGCGGCGGCACAAACGAATACCGGACGCTCCTCAGGATATGGGCCCTTCATCTTGCCGTGACACTTGTAATGCACTCCCGAAAATTCGGTGCGCTTCGACGGGTCCCACAGCGATTGGATGATCTGCACCGCTTCTTCGGATGCATCGTAGAGGGTCGCACTATCGGGCAGCGTCTCGAAACCAAAGAGGCTCGCTTCGTAGTCTCGATAACCGTTGACGATATTCCAACCCCACCGGCCTCCACTGAGCCAATCCATGTTGGCACCAAACCGAGCTATGTGCGCAGGGTGGAAGAACGTCGAATGGAGAGTCGATATGACACCGAGATGTTCTGTCGCCATGATCAGAGGAGCCGCCAAAGTGAGGGCGTGCAGCCCTGGATCTTGAAATCCGAAGCGAGTCCCCTCTTCCGAACTCGGCGCATAACCGTCCCCCAGCAGCACCAAGTCCAGCCCCACGTGTTCGCAGGCACGGGCAAGATCCAATTGGATTGCTAGGTCGAGGGGATCAGGATTGAGAAAAGCAATCTTCTCAGACGGTAACAAGGTACGGGTGCCTGGCCAAAAGATGCCGAACCGCATGGTCCCATCGAAACCCTTCGGCTTGCGCCTCTGAAGAGAGGTGCCCTTTGGAACGCCTTTGAGCATGAGAACTCCGTATTGACTGCGCCGGCTAACTACCCCATGTTATATCATCATCTTAGTTTATGACCAGCTTGTCATACAAAAAACTTGTAAGGTAATTTTGTTGCGTGGTGATCGCGAGCAAGTTAAGCGCTGTGCATGGCGAAGGAGCACGCGACGGTGAACGGGATAAAAGTCGACGATCTTTCTGTGGCTGGTCAGACGATCAGCCTGCGCAGCTTGGTTGCGGATCGTCTCCGCCAAGCGATTGTCACCGGACGCTTCCCCCCGGGAAGTCAGTTGCGGGAGCGAGAGCTGTGCGAATTGACAGGGGTAAGTCGGCCATCGTTGCGCGAAGCTTTTAGGCTTCTAGAGGCGGAGGGTCTCATCACCACCGCTCCACACCGGGGACCGGTCGTCACCGCCTTGACTGTTGATGAAGTGGGACACTTGTATGCGCTTAGACGGGTTCTCGAAAGTTTCGCGGCTCGCGAGTTCGCACGACGACGCCGTCCGGATGATATCCTCGCACTGAAAAATGCAGTGAAACGCCTCGATGAGATCGAGGCGACCGGCTCGGCTTTCGAACTGCTAGAAGCCGGCACAACATACTACAGCGCGCTCGCGGCCGGCAGCGGCAACCCATACCTTGCTCAAGCTCTAGGCATGCTACACAACCGGATCAAGCTTATCCGCTTCATCTCGTTGCAGAGTGAGGGCCGGGCTCAAGGCATCGCGTCACTTCGTATTTTGAGTGATGCGATCATCGCCGGCGATGAGGAAGGCACCGAGCGGATCGTTACCGAACATCTTGACAGAATAGGCGTCATGGCCAAGGCAATCGTTGAGTCTGGCTACGCCTTGCCGAAAGAGACGGCCGCCGCCGTCTAGGCGGAGTTTTAGCAGATCGCCCGTCGAACTCTGCGAAGGCAGCTACAGCGCGACCTCTGGCAAAGTCGCGCATTCCGGCATGTCTCGGATTTCTTCCGCGACGACATGTCGAATAAGCTCTCTCACGGCCCTGTTCGAAGAGCCCTCTCGATGTGAAAGCAGATATGCGTTTCGCGTTAAAGTCGGGCCCGTAATCTTTCGGACTCGCAGCGTCCCTTGCTGGCATTCGCGCCTGACATTTGCATATGGCATCACCGTTGCGACGTGCCCTTCTTCAACGAGGGTCTTAACGAGATCCGTCGACGGGAGCACGTTCTGGATATCCAACGCAATACCTGCCGTTTCGGCGGCCGCGACTAGCTTGCGATAGAGAAGTTTGGTCAGCATGGGATCCGCGATGGCGAGCGGAATCGTTGAAAGCTCCCGGAACGGAATGGGCGGACCGATCAGTGGTTCACCTGGAGCGGGCTTTTGAACCAGATATAGCCATTCTTGGAGTAATTCTTCCCTAATGATGTTCGGATCGAGCGGCCCTTCGCAAGCGATGGCGATATCCACTCGCTTTGCCGAAACCCAATCAGCCAATATCGGTGTGGGCGCTTCCAGGAACTCAAAACGGATATGCCTAAGCTTCTCGCTGGCCTTGCGAGCCAGGGAAATTGCCATCATCGCTGCCATGCTAGGTGCGAGCCCAAGCCGGACTTCTCCCTTCTCGAGCGTTCTACAGTCGCCGACGGCCCGCACGGCTTGATCGACATTGCTGAGTATGACCTGCGCGCGCTCGAGAAGGACCTTCCCTTCGGGGGTTAACTCGACCCCTCGCGAATGACGCACAAGCAGGGGCACCCGCAGTTCTTCCTCCAGATTTCTGACTTGAAGGCCGAGGGCAGGCTGCGTAATTCTCAGAGCTTCTGCCGCGCGGGTGAAGCTCCCGTGCTCGACGATTTTGCAGAACGAGCGAAGTTGACGAAATTCCATCACAACCTCCAGCTTGATAGCCTTTCCAATCGAGTCGCAAGAAAGATGCCAACTGCGCCTTGGGAGCAGCACACCTGAGCCGATCTGCTCGTTCCCTCTCTACTTCACCTCGACATCCGGTTGATCCTGACTCGGGTCCTGGGATCCTGGCCTCTCGTAGAAGGTAAACGCACCTCCTCCGTCGGCGAATATCGCAAAGGAGTCTTTGGAAACGTTGCGCAGGAATTTGCCCAGCCTCGCGGCGATCTTGCGAATTAATGAGTGTTCACCGCGACTGCTCCTAGACAATTTGGGCTCCGCTCCACTTGCGCCTGCTAACCAGCAGATCGCATTTCACTTTCGACGCAGCGTGGCGTGATCCGCTTCTCCGATGTCCCACCAGACGCCCGCCATCAGTCCAAGGCCGTCACGAAACAGCGATGCCAAACCGTGCTCGTCCGGACCATGTTGATTGCAGCCCCCATACGAAAACGGAAGCCACAGCACCGGCGTACCGAGTTCCTGGCGAAAAAGCTCCGAAGGACCTGATGCGCCAATATTGGGGACCACGTTGGGAGGACAGCCCGAAGTGTCCGACATCGATTTCACGACAAGCCGGACCCAGGGATCGTCCGACGGCGTCCTCGATGCGGGGAAGGCATCCCGTTCCTGCACGGGCAAAACCTGCACGTTGGTGAATCCCGCTTTGTCGAGGTGTTTTCTTAGCGAGCTCAGCAACCCGTCGGACGGCACATCGACTGTATGCCGCACCTGAATGCGGGCGCGCGCGGAGCCCGAGACAGCATTGACTGGAGCATCTGGTTGGCCCGAAACGCTGGCGAGTACGACGGCGCTGGTCCACATGAAAATTCGTTCCGCGCGAGTGAGGCCGGGTTCGCCCCATTCTGGGTCCGGTGAAGGACCATTCGGCAGCTCATCCACGACGATCCTGGCGCAGGCGCCGCGTACGTCCTCGGGAATCGTCGCGGGCGTCCAACCATCTACTAGGATACGACCGTCTCGGGAGATGATGCTTGCAATCGCGTGTGACAGAACCACGGCCGGGTCGGTGAGGACTCCACCCCAATGGCCTGAATGAAAACCGCCCTTTCGCAGGTTCACGACCAGGTCCATGGCAACGCCTCCCCGCGTCCCAAGGGTTACCTCGGGGATCGAGATCGACTGGCGTAGACCATCCAGCGCGATAAAGACGTCCGCTGCGCAAGCATGACGATTCTTCTGGAGTATGGCGCGTAAGCCCGGCGAACCAGCTTCTTCGCCGGTTTCAACAAAAATCTTCGCGTTGAAGCCCAATCGTCCACGAACCGACAGCACCGCCCGCAGTGCCTCGATCGCCAGCAGATGTTGGCCCTTGTTGTCGACTACGCCGCGACCGTAGATCTTATCGCCTTCAACCCGCACGGTCCAAGGATCAAGGTCGGCCCGCCATTTCTCCGGCATGGCGCGCACGACGTCTCCATGTCCGTAAATCAAGACTGTTGGCAGCGATGCATCCTCGAGCCGCGTAGCGAGCATCACAGGACCGTGTTGCCTCTCGGGGTTCTCTAGGATCGAAACCGAAAACCCAAGCTCCTTGACCAGTGGACCGAGGACCTCGTTACAGTAACGGACCAGGTCTTCCCGGTGCTCGGGAGGGTGGCTCTCCGTAGGAACTGCAACAAGCCTTTCGAGATGGCGAAGAAAATGGCCCGCGTCGTAGCTGGCTTTTGCCTCGGTGATCGCAGCTTCACGGGAGGATATCATTCAAAAGCCTCTTATCGGTTCTTCAAGCTTGGAGAGCCGCGTCAGTTGGCGGCCGCGTTAAGTCGAGCGAGACCTTCCAGGCGAAGGCAGAGTTCATCGGCAACGCCTTCCCCTTGGCCGCGGCGCGCATCCTCGATATCCTCGATGAAGCCGACGAGGGCACCGAAGATGGGTAGCTGCAGGCCGTGACGATGGGCCATCTGTTCGATCGGTCGGAATTGGGCCGCGACCTCGGTCTTGCGTTTTCTAACTGCAAGATCGCGCCAAATTCCGCTGTGACTCTTTCCCGTACCTCGATTGAAGGAAGCTAAGGCATCGAGACTAGCGTTCATGGCAAGATCATCGCGCGCGATGAACGCAGTAGGCTCGAACATATCAAATCCGAGTGGAGAAACTCCTTCCGCCAGAGCGACGTCCAAGACTTCTTGTGCCAGCTCCTTCAGTAGAGCACGACGCTTTGGGCTCGCAATGAAATCGGCAATCGTGGCGTGGGTCAACGCAGAGGCCGTGAGAATGGCGCCATAGGCCGCCTTTCCCCAGAGATAACCCATGATGTTAGTGCTAATCAAAGCGTCAGGCTCGAACAGCCTCAGGCAGCGTTGCAACTCCTCAAGTCGAGGCGTGATTGCGCCGTGAAGCTCTCCAATAGCGACTGTGCCTCGCAATCCATATCGGATGCGGCCTGGCTCAAGATAATCCCCGGCGAAGTTAACGAAAGCTCCCACTGTCCTTTCTTGGCCGACCGCATCTGCAATGACTGGTTCGTTAAGTCCATTTTGACAAGAGACGATGTAACCGTTCGGCGCCAGATATTGGCGTATCAGTGAGCAAGCACCGGCGGTGTGCTGCGATTTCACCGCCAACAGGACAATATCCAATTTCTCGTTGAGCTGGTCCGGTGTGATTGCTGGAACATCGACAGAGAACTCGCCATTCGGGCCTTCAATGGTTAGCCCCTTGCGGGCGATCTGCTCCACATGATCGTTAGCAGCGTCGACCAGGAGTGTGTCCTGACCGGCGCGCGCAAGATGGGCACCGATTATTCCGCCGATCGCTCCCGCACCCCATACGCAGATACGGGCATTCGCATTATTGAGACCGTCCGTCACGACAGTTCCTCATGGGCCGTCTCTTTCGACAGCGCGACCGTTATCGTGGCTATCAATCCGTTCACGATAAGCAGATAGGAGGGCGAGATCGGCGAGCCGGTCGTGTGGATCAACCAAGTCGCGATGTAAGGCGAGAAGCCGCCGAATATCGATACGACGAGTGCAAAGGCCAGGGAATTCAGGAACGATCTTGACTTCGTCGGGAATATCTCGGTGATAGCGGCTGGTCCAACACCGGTATGAATCGATGCGATGATACCGAGCGCGCATTGCGCAAGGACGATCCAGACTAGCCCAGGCGCGGAAGCGATGAACCAGAAGATCGCATACCCCATGACCGCAAAGAAGAGATTCACCGCGATCAGCAACGGTCTCCGCCCAATCCGATCAGAAAGCATCCCCCAGATCGGCGTGAAGACGATCGCGAAAATGATGCCCGTCGTGTGCGACCAAAGAGACTGTGTTTCGGTCAGACCGCCCTGTTTGGCGGTGAACGTCGCCATGTAGCTCAGGATGAGGTACTGGCAAGTCGTCCAGCAGATCCCGAAGCCTACGGCGCGTAGAACCATGATCGATGCCGACTTGACGGGTGTCGGTTCGGACTTCAAGTGTTTCGACTCCCGGAAGATCGGCGTATCTTCCAGGTCTCGTCGCATCCAGATGCCGATCGGCAAGAGCACCCCACCTATCGCAAACGGAATGCGCCATCCCCAATCGAGCATCTGATCGGGCGTCAAAACGCTGTTCAGTATAGCCGCGACGCCGGAACCGATCAGCAGCCCGACAAGGGTGGATGCCTGCTGAAAGCTTCCGTAGAAGCCTCGTTGACCGCGCGGCGCCCATTCTACGATGAACGCCAGAGAACCACCGAGCTCGCCTCCCGTGGAAATTCCCTGAAGCAAGCGAGCACACACAAGCAGCACAGGCGCCCAGATGCCGATAGTGCTGAATGTTGGAATGAAAGCCGTCCCGACTGTCCCGATTGCCATGACATAGATGGTCACCATGAGAGCCGATTTCCGGCCGTACTTGTCGCCCACCCAACCGATTAACAGCGCGCCGACAGGCCGAGCGACGAAGCCGGCGCCGAAAGTTGCAAAGGTGGATAGCAACGCGGCTGTGGGATCCTGCGAAGGAAAGAAGTTTCGCGCGATGTAGGTGACCACAAAGGCAAAGACACCCCAGTCGTACCATTCGAAGATGTTGCCTACAGTTGCGGCGGCAATGAATTTCCTGAAGACCGGACGATCCTGTGTTCGATCGATCGTCGCGCTGGCGAGATGCAGTTGAGAAACGCTTGCCTGATCGGTCATGGTGCCCCTACTTCCCTTTAATTCAGTTGCGCGCCAACAAGCCGCGATTTTGTTACCAAGAATAGTTCCTAGCTTTTGGATTCTTGCGAACGCCAGCGCGCTCGAGAATCTCCATAACGGGCGCTAGACGACGCACTTCTTCGGCCGAACAGATCAGGGGCCGGAACAAGACCCCGTTCAGCCCCCACTGCTTGTGCGCGGCGAAGATCTGTTCTGCTACTTCCTCCGGCGTTCCGACGAAGGCCGGGAACTTGAAGGGATTCTTCTGCTCGTTGCGTAGACGCCCGATCTGTCCGGACCACTTGCGACCAGCTTCATTGGTCTCCATGCTGGCCATCAGATCATCGAACATCAGCCTTGCTTCGCCTTGCTGTTCGCGAATGTGGAGATCGATTACGACGAGGATCTCCGGCGCCTGCCGGCCGGCTTCACAGGCGTGGCGAACGACATCTCGCCTGATGTCCGGTAGAGCCGAAAGCTCTGTCGGTGAAGCAAACAAATAGTCGCAGTAGGTCGCCGTAAACTTTCGGCCGCGTTCGGAAGCGGCAGCGCAGACGAAGACCGGTCGCTCCGGAGGATAAGGTCCCTTCATCTTGCCGTTGCTTCTGTAGTGGCTGCCAGCATACGCCGTGCGGCTTGATGCATCCCAAAGAGATTGGATGACGGCTATTGCTTCCGCCGCCGCGTCATAGAGAGCAGCGCTATCGGGCAGCGTCTCGAATCCAAAGAGGCTGGCCTCGTAGTCTCGATAGCCGTTCACGATATTCCATCCCCAGCGACCACCGCTCATCCAATCCATGTTGGCCGCGAACCTCGCGATATGGGCGGGATGGAAGAAGGTCGTATGGAGAGTCGAGATCACGCCCAAATGGCGCGTGGCCAGAATGATCGGAGCCGCCAA
>Ga0209758_1004362_pt1 | contig 11837 bp, 13 predicted proteins | sample AraplaMF_Col_mMF_FD_184258 | JGI IMG/M metagenome (GOLD analysis project Ga0209758, IMG submission 184258) | Arabidopsis root microbial communities from the University of North Carolina, USA - plate scrape MF_Col_mMF (SPAdes) (version 2) | ecosystem: Host-associated > Plants > Roots > Endosphere... | reverse complement strand
GCGCGCCGTCATCGACGCGCTGCTTGACGACAAAACCTTCGGCAGCCTGATCGACCCCGCGCGGATCGGCGCCGCCGGTCATTCGCTCGGCGGCTACACCGTCATCGCGGCCGCCGGCGGCATCAGCAATCCGGCGCTGCTCGAGGCGTTCTGCCGCTCGGCCGCGGCCGACGTGTCGTGCAAGCCGCAGCCGTCCGCCGCCGTGATGCGCGACAAGATGCTGGCGCGCCTGAATTCCGATGCCGATTTCCGGCAGCGCTACGCCGCGGCCGGCAACGATTATCACGATGCGCGCGTCCGCGCCGTTTTCGCCATGGCGCCGGGGCCGGGACCGGTTTTGACCGTGGAGAGTCTTGAAAAAATCTCGATCCCGGTCGCGATCGCCGCCGGCACGGCCGACGAGGTCGTGCCGGCACCCGCCGCCGCCGAGGCGATAGCCAGGGCGATCCCGCACGCGACGCTGAAACTGTTTGCGCATGCCGGCCACTGGGTGTTTCTCGGCGGCTGCACCATGGTCGGACGCCTGATCTTCCGCGTCCCGTGCGGCGATCCTGACGGCACCGACCGCGAGGCTGTCCACGCCGAGACGATCGGGCTTGCGCTCGATTTCTTCACCGCGAATTTGCGCTGAGCGGACGCCGCCGTTTTTTCCGGATTGACCGGCTGCATCGTGAGTGTTACACGCTGTAGCATATCTGATTGCGCCACCCTTGCATCGTCAAGCCGAAAGGCACGCCCCGATGAAGCGCCCGCACAGTTTTTCCGCTGCATTGTTGTTGCTCTGCCTGGCGACCAGCGCCCGCGCGTATGACGCCGCGCCGGTGCGCGATCCAGAAGCGCTCGGCTTCTCGTCCGCGCGGCTGGCGCGGATCGCCGCTTGGCAGCAGGCGCAGGTCGAGGCCGGCGCCTTCTCCGGCGCGGTTGCGGCGATCGCGCGCAACGGCAGGGTGGCGTATCTGCGCGCGGTCGGCTTTCGCGACAATGCCAGGACGATCCCGCTCGAGCCCGACGCGATCTTCTGGATCGCCTCGATGACCAAGCCGGTCACCAGCGTCGCCGCCATGATGCTGGTCGATGAGGGCAAGCTTGATCTCGCGGCCCCGGTCCAGAAATATCTTCCCGAACTCAAGGACGTGATGGTCGGTGTCGAGACGAAAGACCCGGTGAGTGGAAAGAGCAGGCTCGGGCTCGAGCCGCAGAAGCGCCCGATGACCGTCGAGGACCTGCTGCGCCACACCTCCGGCCTCGTGTACTTCGATCAGGGCAATACCGCCGTGCACAAGCTCTACCGCGAAAGCGGGCTGTACGAAAAAGGCCTGGCGCGCGACGGCACGCTGCAGGATTTCGTGTCCCGCCTGGCGCGGCTTCCGCTCGCCCACCAGCCGGGTGAGGTCTGGGAATACGGCCACAGCCTCGATGTTCTGGGACGGGTCATCGAGGTCGCGTCAGGCCAGCCGCTGGACCGGTTTCTGGATAGCCGCCTGTTCAAGCCGCTCGGCATGGTCGACACAGGGTTCTGGGTGCCGCCGGAGAAGCGTGCTCGCCTGGTCGACCCGCCGGTAGGTGCGACGATCCAACCCGACAGGGACGTCACCAAACCGACCACGCTGTTCTCGGGCGGCGGCGGGCTGGTGTCGACCGCCGCGGACTATCTGCGGTTCTGCCAGATGCTGCTCGGCGATGGCGAGTTCGATGGCGTTCGCATCCTTTCGCCCGCCGCCGTCCGCCGCATGACGACGAATTCACTGCCGCTCGACATCCGTTTCGCCACCGGACAAATCGGGCCGCGCGGCGCCGCGGCCTTCGGCCTCGGCTTCGCGATCCGCAATGATGCGGCCGCGAGCTGGGTGCCCGGATCGGTCGGCAGCTTCACCTGGAGCGGCGCCTGGGGGACCTATTTCTGGGTCGATCCGGCGGAGCAGCTGATCGCGATACATCTCATCCAGGTTGCGACCGACTTCGGCCGGTTCACCCGTTCGTTCAGCAACCTGACCTACGGCGCGTTCCGCGTTCCCGAAGCGGATGTCTCGCGCCCCGCGGCGGCTCCGGCAACGATCGACCCGGATACGCTGGCAGCTTTCAAGGGGACCTACACCTTCGCTTCGCCGAGTTCGCGCGACAGGCAGGAGAACCGCGAATTCGGCGGCATCGGTCTCGAGATCGCGATGCAGGATGGCGTCGTCAAGGCAGTGTCTCCGCTTCGTGACGGGCCCGCCGCCAGGGCTGGGATCATGCGGGGCGACATCATCACCCACCTCGATGGCGAGGCGATGCAAGGCAAGCCGCTCAACCAGGTGCTCGAAAAGATGCGTGGACCGGTCGACGCCCCGGTCCGTCTGAAGATCGTGCGCATGGGGCAGGATCAGCCGCTCGAACTGGCGATCGTCCGTACCGCGATCCGGCTGCCGGCGACCGTCGCGCTCGAGGTGGCCGCCGAAAACGGCAGATTGCTGGTCGAGTCACGCGGCACCGTGCCGGTGCTCGACTTCGAGAAGGGCGCGCCGGTCGCGGCCGTCCCGATGTCGAACGACGAATTCGTCGTGGTTGGCGGCGATCGCACGCGGCTTGCGTTCTTGCACGATGCGACCGGCAAGGCGACAGGGCTCGTGCTCAATCCCGGCCCCTGGCAGATCACGGGTCAGCGGATCAATTGATGGCGTCGCTCAAGGTGCGAAACTGCGGGCCGCCGTAATGAGAAAAGCCGCAAAGACGGCGAGCGACACTGTGACGACCAGGCCCTTTGCCAAACCTCTCATCCCCTCTCGTGGAAAGAGAATGAAGCCGGTGGAAAATAGCGCCAGCCCGGCAACCAGTGCGGCGATTTGGACCACGGGCGGAGACATGTCCTTGCATCCTCGGGCAGCGCCTCCCTCAATCATAAACGGTTGAAGACATGAGCCCAATCAATTTATTGGGACAGCGGCATGGCGCCATGCCGCAGCCGGTGGCGACGAGGCCCCTCGGAAAGGTCGCGGAGTATCGCACGCGCGTCGCGCCGTCGTTCAAGCATGAAGTTTGATCTGACTGCCGCCTGGGCGTTTTCGAGCAGCAGATTCACTCATCGCCTCAGGCGAATTGCGCGAGGCCGTGGCCGACGGACCAGTTTTCTTTCGGGGCGCCAAGCACAGTGACGAACACATCCTCCGGCCGGATGCCGGGGCTTTCGCCGAGCAACTCGGCGATCCGCCGGAACAATGCCTTCTTCTGTTCGGCCGGGCGGGTGTCGAACACGGTGATCCGGATGAACACCAGGTCGTCACTCCGCTCAACGCCAAAGGCATTGCCGTAACGGAAGTTCGCCGCGTCATGCTCCGTGATGGTCATGAACTGGTCGTCCTCAGGCACGTCGAGCGCTTCGCGCATCGCGCGGTAGAGGCTGTCGAAGATCGCCTGACGGTAGGCCTCCGACTTTCCGGCCCGCAGCGAGATGTCAAGGATGGGCATCGCTGATCCTTTCGTTCCGGGCAAGCGGCTGCCGCGCGGTGAGTTCGCCTCGCGGACGAAGTGCCCGATCAATCCGGTTGTTTTTGACGTCGTGTTAAAAATCATGTTCTTGACATCGTGTCAAATACTTTCTTATCTGGATTGAACCCGGGAGGAGAGCAGGTGAGGCCGCGCGAGTTTGATCACGACGACGTCCTGCGCATCGCGTTCGATCAGTTCTGGCGCAAGGGGGTGCGGGGCACGTCGCTGTCGGACATCGCGCGTGACGCCGGCGTCCAGCGCGGCAGTCTCTACAATGCCTTCGGCAGCAAGGAGGCGTTGTTTCTCTGCGCCTATGAGCGCTATGCGGGCGAATATCTCGTCACGCTTCAAAAGGCGCTTGGCGCGGGCACCCTGCGAAAACGCCTCACCGCGTTTTTCGACGTGACGATCAAGAACTTCCGGTCCGGCTCGCCGCCGCGCGGCTGCCCGACCACGCGCGGACTGATGGAATTGGGATCGGGCGACGGTGAGGGGCTCGATGAGAACGCCCGCCAGGCCTTTGCCGGTCTTGTGGCGCGCATCACTGCGCTGGTTCGCGACGCGCTGGCCGGGGGTGTCGCGCGCGGCGAATTCAACGGTGATCCCGAGGCCGCCGCTCTGCACATCGTCACCGTGACGCGCGGCCTCGCCGTGCTCGAACGCGCCTTCGGCGATGAGCGTCAGCTTCGCCAGATCGCCGCGCACACCATCGATCTCCTGCTCGGCAAGGGCAACTAAGCGCCGTCTTTCGTCTCTTGTCTGCGTCATCATCGGGCCGACCCGGTGATCCATCCTCTTCGCCAGACACTGACGAAGATTGATGGATATGCGGGTCAAGCCCGCGTATGCCGCAGGCTACGTTCCGACGCGCTCCACCAGATGCGCCCGCGAAGGCCCCGGCTCGAACCGGTCGCCGAAATACTGGGTCTCGTGCGCAACCCGTCCGTCGCGGAATTCCATGATGCTCACCACGTAGGACGGGTTGCCGTCATAGCTCAGCGTGATTTCCGAGACCCACAGATCGCCGCTGCCGATGATGCGCCTCACCGCAAAGCGCTTCCGGTTAGGCTGGACCAGCCGGCTCTGCTGGATGTTGCGGCGACCGCGGATCCGCTCGCCCGACTGCGGATAATCGAGCACGGCATCGTCGTGGTAGATGTCGTGCTCGGCCTCGAAATCGTTGGCGTCCGACGCAATCCAGTGGCGCTGCAGCGCCGCCCGCATGGTTCGATCGTCCATCGCCATCTCCGATCTGCGCTCCCCGCGGTCGCGGTTGAACTGGTGTCGGTCTGGCCGCGGTTCAACCAGTTTGCCGCAGATCTGCGCAGCTATCCCTGTCTGGGGGCCCGGTTCGGTGGCACGTCGGCTGGCAACGCGACCCACGGGTGACGTCGGTCTTCCCACACCGCGATGGTCGGAGCCGGAAATGTCGGGTCGGCGAAGCTTCCGATGGCGACCATGACATGATCGGGAAACGCCGCGTTCTCCCAATAAACCGTCGAGCCGCAGGTCGGACAGAAGTGAAATGTCAGGGTGTTGCCGCTCTCGGCGGCCCGCCGCCACGACGTTGCCTGACCTGCAACGCTGACTTGGGTACGGGGGAAGCGCGCCTGGTTGCTGATGACCGCGCCGGTGCGGCGCTGGCAATCCAGGCAATGGCATATCGCGATGCGCACCGGTTCGCCTTCGATCGTGAGGCCGAGCTGCCCGCAACTGCAGGCGGCGCGTCGGGTCGTCATGGGATGGACTCCTCGTGGCTGGCATGGCCAATCTACACGTGAAGCGCCAAGCCGTCACCCATCGCACACGCCTCGTCGTCGGGCAGGGGCAATGGCACGAGGGCGTCAACCGCCCGGCCAGGCCGCCATTGCCGCCGTCGCGATGCTTTTCAAGTCCGCCTCGGTGCCGCCGTCCCGCGCCTGGATCACCATGCCCTGGAACACGCCGAGATAGAACCGGCTCAGGCCGTCGACATTGGTCGCCGCGGGCAGCTCGCCGTCGGTGACGGCTGTCGCGAGCCGCGCGCGCAGCGTGTCCAGCATGTCGAGCCGGTGTTTCCTGACGACGCGGGCCACCGCCGCCGGCCACTCGTCGCCGATCGCCGCCAGCGTCGCCATGCAGCCGGCCGGTGTCAGGCGCGATTTTGGCAGGCACGCGGTCGCCGCCATCAGCATGTTCTCGACCCCGACGCGCGCGGTCGCGGCGGCCGCGACCCGACCCCAAACCTGGGGTCCCAGCAGCCCGATGTAACGTTCGACCGCTTCGAGATAGAGCGCTTCCTTGCCGCCGAACGCCGCATAGAGGCTGGGCGAATTGATGCCCATGGCGTCGCACAGGTCGGTCATCGAGGTCGCCGCAAATCCCTTGCGCCAGAACAGCACCATCGCGGCCTCGAGCGCCGCGTCGCGGTCGAATCCCCTTGGCCGCCCGATTGCCGCCATTGCAGTCCTTCCTGTCATGCCTTTCTGTATCGGTTAACACATAAGTGATTGGACCCCCGCCGACAAGTCCCTAAGTATTTCTGTGTCGATCATTACAGAAATGGAGATGGCAATGACGCTGACAGGAAAACGTGCGCTGGTGACCGGCGCGAGCAGGGGGATCGGGGCTGCGATCGCAAAGGGGCTCGCCGCCGAGGGGGCCGACGTGGCGATCACCTATGAAAAGTCCGCGGACAGTGCCGCGGAGGTCGTCGCCGCCATCAAGGCGACGGGACGCAAAGGCGTTGCGATCCAGGCCGACAGCGCCGACGCCGCCGCGGTGCAGGCCGCGGTCGCGCGGACCGTCGCCGAACTCGGCGGGCTCGACATCCTGGTCAACAATGCCGGCATCCTTCGCGTCGGCGGCCTCAAGGACATCCCGCTTGCCGATATCGACGCGCTGTTGAACGTCAACGTGCGCGGGCCGATCGTCGCCAGCAAGGCCGCGTTGCCTCACCTCGGCAAGGGCGGCCGCATCGTCACCATCGGCAGCTACTTCGCCGACCGCGTGCCGTCACCGGCGCTCGGCATCTATGCCGCCTCGAAGGCGGCGCTGGTGTCGTTCACCAAGGCGCTGGCGCGCGAACTCGGCCCCAACGAGGTCACGGTCAACCTGGTGCAGCCCGGCTCGATCGACACCGACATGAACCCGGCGCACGGCCCGTTCGGCGACACGCTGCGCCAGTTCATGGCGCTTGGTCACTATGGCACGCCCGACGACATCGCCGGCGCCGTGGCGTTTCTGGCGAGCGCCAAGGCGCGGTACATCACCGGCGCGACGCTGACCGTCGACGGCGGCGCCAACGCGTGATGAGCATGATGGCTTTGAGTTGAGGTGGAATGCGCCAACTCCGTCATTGCGAGCCAACGGGTCGCGCGAATGCGCGCCCGATGACAGGCTCCGCGAAGCAATCCAGCGCCAAAAGCAAGAACTGGATTGCTTCGTCGCATCCGCCTTCGCCCGAAGGCGGGCTTTGGCGCGACGAGAGAGCTCCTCGCAAAGACGAGGTTAGTTGTCCCGCTTCAACTTGAAGGCATTACGCGTAGCTACCGGTCCACTCCAGGATCGATTTTCTTCGCGGCGGCAATATCCGCATCGGCCGCCGCGGTGTCCCCCTTCAGGCGGCTGGCCATGCCGCGCCAGTACAGGGCTTCGGCGGAGGCCGGCTCCAGCCGGACGGCCTGCCCGAACTCGGCTACAGCGCGGTCGAAGTCGCCGGTGGTGAGATGGACCATGCCGCGGTTGATGAAGGCCTGGCCGGCGCTGGCGGGCTCGAGCGAGATGGCTTTTGTATAGTCGGCAAGCGCGCGCTCACGATCCCCCTTGAAAAAATACAAGTCACCTCGCGCGTTGAAGGCTGAGGCATCGCGGGGATCGAGCCGGATGGCTTGCTCGATATCGGCCAAACTCCGATCGATGTCGCCGGTCCGGACATGAGCCCGGCTGCGGAATGCGAAGGCCTTTGCAAGATCCTTTCCGGCATATTTGCCGGATTTGATTGCCTTGGTGCATCCTGCGATCTGTTTGCGCCACGGCCGGTCGGGCTCGCCGGTGCATGTTGCGTCCAGCGCCGCGGCCTGCACCCGGGTCGTCAGCAGCACCAGCGCAAGCGACAGGACTGCACCGATCGTCCTGCTGGATATCATGAGCGAACCGCTTGCCATGCTGTCTCTGAATTCTACCTGTCGATACCCGGATCGATCTTCTTCGCGGCGGCGATATCTGCGTCGCCAGCCGCGGCCTCGCCCTTTTGGCGCCTGGCGATTCCGCGCCAATAAAGACCTGCGGCGGAGGCCGGCTGCAGCCGGATCGCCTGCTCGAACTCGGCGGTGGCGCGATCGAGCTCGCCGGTCGCGAGATAGACCATGCCGCGGCCGACGAAGGCCAGATCGTTATCGGGCGCGAGCGCGGTCGCCTTGGTGTAATCGGCCAGCGCCTGCGGGTAATCCTTCTTCACCAGGTACAGGTCGCCGCGCGCGCCAAAGGCAAACGCATCGTCGGGATCGAGCCGAATGACCTGCTCGAGATCGGCCAGGCTGCGATCGAGATCGCCGGTCTGGGCCAGGGCCTGGGCGCGAAAGGTGAGGGCCTTGGCGAGGTCCTTTCCGGCATAGCGGCCGGCATCGATCGCCTTGGTGCATGCATCGACCTGCTCGTTCCATGGCAGATCGGGCTTGCCGGCGCAGGTCGCGTCAAGCGCGTTTCCGGCCTGCGCCTGGCCGGCCAGAAGCACCAGCGTTAACGACAGAGCCGAAACGATCCTCCCGGCCGATGCGATCGACAACCCGGTTCTGTTCATGTGTGCGTCCAAAACTTTCTTGCCGGTGGCTATCGCCAGGCAACTGCCTGAAGCTTGGTCGCCGGTGCGTAATTGCCGGTTCAAGTTCGCCGAAGCCCTTGGATAGAACGGCGCGTCGCCTTGACGGTCCTGCTCAATCCGGAAAACCTGTCCCTTCTTCCGGGAGTCGGAAGCCGGTCCCGGATGGCTGGCTCGGAAGTGGTACGCCGATTGCTTCGGAGCACGTGCGTGAGGGGGACGAACACACGATGATCCGCCTGTTTCTCGACCGGCTCTACCTGTTTTCCGGCTATCTCGCCGGCGCTTTCCTGATCGCGATCTTCGTGCTGATGATGCTGCTGTCGGCCGGCCGGCCGCTCGGCGTCAACATTCCGGCGGGGGACGATTTCATCGCCTGGTGCATGGCGGCCACCGCCTTCCTCGGGCTGGCGCACACCTTCAGGCATGGCGAGATGATCCGCGTCGGGCTTCTGATCGACCGCCTCAGCGACAACGCCCGTCATTATGTCGAGATCGCCGCGCTTGTCATCGGCACCGGCTTCATCGGGTTTTTCGCCTGGCACGCCACGGTGATGACCTGGCAATCGTGGGCGTTTTCCGACATTTCGCAGGGCGTCATCGCGGTTCCGCTGTGGATTCCGCAGCTCGGCTACAGCGGCGGCCTCGTGATCCTCTTCATCGCCTTTGTCGATGAACTGGTTCATGTGCTGCGCGGTGGCGCGCCGCGCTACGAATTGCCCAAACCCGAGACCGCAGAGGAAATCGTCGAGCGCGCCATGCAGAGCGGGGTCTGACATGGAGCTGCTCTCGATCGCATCGCTGCTGCTCGGACTGCTTTGCCTGCTGCTTGGTGCCGGCGTCTGGATCGCCGTCGCTTTGATGGCGACAGGATGGGCCGGCATGCAGTTCGCCGGCGGCGGCATTCCAGCGGGCAGCGTGCTTGCCACCACTGTATGGGGCTCCAGCGCGTCGTGGTCGCTCGCCGCCTTGCCGCTGTTCATCTGGATGGGCGAAATCCTGTTCCGTACCCGCCTGTCGGAGGAGATGTTTCGCGGATTTGCGCCGTGGCTGAACTGGCTGCCGGGCCGGCTCATGCACGTCAATGTGCTGGCCTGCGGCGTTTTCGGCTCAGTCTCGGGATCGTCGGCCGCGACCTGCGCCACGGTGGCCAAGATCGCGCTGCCCGAGTTGAAGAAGCGCGGCTATGACGAAAACCTCAGCCTCGGCTCGCTGGCTGGCGCGGGCACGCTTGGCATTCTCATCCCGCCGTCGATCACCATGGTGGTCTACGCGGTGCAGGCGAACGTTTCCATCATTCAGGTGTTCCTCGCCGGATTCCTGCCGGGCTTTCTGGTGATGGTGCTGTATTCCGGCTACATCGTGGTGTGGTCGCTCGCCAATCCGACGCGCACGCCGCCGGCGGAGCCACCGATGAGCTTTCGCCAGCGCATCAAGGAGTCGCTCAATCTCATTCCCTGTCTGCTGCTGATCGCTTTCGTCTTCCTGTCGTTGCTGATGGGCTGGGCGACGGCGACGGAATGCGCCGCCTGGGGCGTGCTCGGATCGCTGGCGATCGCATGGTGGCAGGACGGGCTGACCTGGGAATCTTTCTGGGCCAGCGTCATGGGCGCCACACGAGTGAATTGCATGATCCTGCTGATCCTGGCCGGCGCTTCCTACATGGGCACGTCGATGGCCTACACCGGCATCCCGCTGGCGCTGGCGACCTGGGTCAATAGTCTGCAGCTCAGTCCCTATTCGCTGATCGCGGCGCTCACCGTCATGTACATCGTGCTCGGCACCGCGCTCGACGGCATTTCCATGATCGTGTTGACCACCGCCATCGTCATTCCGATGGTCAAGCAGGCCGGCTTCGATCTGGTCTGGTTCGGCATTTTCCTGGTGCTGGTGGTGGAAATGGCGGAGGTCTCGCCGCCCGTCGGCTTCAATCTGTTCGTCCTGCAGACCATGAGCGGCAAGGATTCCAACACCGTCGCCAAGGCGGCCCTGCCGTTCTTCTTTTTGCTCGTGCTGGCGGTTGCCATCATCACGGTATTTCCTGCTATCGTGATGGTGCTGCCGCGGATGGCGTTTCCCGGCTGAAGCATGATGAGTTCAGGCTCAATGGAAGACATTGGCGTCGTCGCGCGAGCTCCTCGCAATGACGGGGCCGGCATCAACGTTCTCGAGCAATGAAACGCGTCAACAAACGAAAGGATGACTTCATGTTGAGGCTCGTTAAGACAACCGCAATTGCCTCCTGCGCTTTGTCTCTTGCCATTGCCGCGCTCGTCGCTCCGGCGACGGCGCAGACAAAATGGAATCTTCCGGCGGCCTATCCGGCGGACAATCCGCATTCGGTCAATCTGATCGCGTTCGCCAAGGACGTTGCCGACGCCACCGGCGGCAAGCTGCAGATCACCGTGCATGCCGCGGCCTCGCTGTTCAAGGCGCCGGAAATCAAGCGTGCGGTCGCCACCGGCCAGGCGCAGGCCGGCGAGGTGCTGATCTCGCTGCATGAGAACGAGGACCCGCTGTTCGGCGTCGACGTGGTGCCGTTCCTGGCAACCAACTATCCGGCGGCCAAAAAGCTGTGGCTGGCGTCAAAACCCGCCGTCGAAAAGAAGCTCGCATCGCAAGGCCTGATGCTGCTGTTCGCCGTGCCGTGGGGTCCGCAGGGCATTTATGCCAAGAAGGACCTCACCACCATGGAGGACATGAAGGGCCTGAAGTGGCGTGCTTATAATGTCGGGACCTCGCGCATCGCCGAACTGGTCGGCGCGCAGCCTGTCACGATCCAGGCGGCGGAGCTGCCGCAGGCGCTGGCCACCGGTGTCGTCAACGCGTTCATGACCTCGGGCTCCACCGGTTACGACAGCAAGGCCTGGGAAACCATGACGCACTTCTATGATACGCAGGCCTGGATCCCAAAGAACGTCACCTTCGTCAACAAGGCGGCGTTTGACTCGCTCGACAAGCCGACCCAGGACGCCATTCTCAAGGCGGCGGCGGTCGCCGAAGACCGCGGCTGGCAGCTCGCCGAAGAAAAGGCGAAGTGGTATCTCGACCAGCTCAAGGCCAACAAGATGCAGGTGCTTCCGCCGCCGCCGGCGCTGAAGGCCGGCCTCGAAAAGGTCGGCGAGCAGCTGACCGCCGACTGGTCGAAGAAGGCCGGCGCCGATGGCGAAGCGGTGATCGCGGCTTACCGGAAGTAAGGCGGTCATTAAGGTCTGTAGGATGGGTTGAGCCCTTGCGAAATCCATCACTTCCGCCACGTACGGCCGATGGGTATCGCAAGGGCTCAACCCATCCTACGACGCTGCAATTGTATTTTTGACCTCATCCTGAGGGGCCGTAAGTGTATCGCTGACCTCATCCTGAGGAGCTTCGCGCAGCGAAGCGTCTCGAAGGATGGCCGCAAGTTTGTGCGTCGCACCCATCCTTCGAGACGCGCGTGAAGAACGCGCTCCTCAGAGGCTGTGAATCTATCCGAATTAGATTGAGTTTGCAGGAACAGAGTGATTCTTTGTGCTGTACCGTTCGAGAGGTGCAGCAATGTCTGGCGACGAACTGTTTTCCGATCTTCCGATCC
>Ga0209758_1004359_pt1 | contig 11846 bp, 10 predicted proteins | sample AraplaMF_Col_mMF_FD_184258 | JGI IMG/M metagenome (GOLD analysis project Ga0209758, IMG submission 184258) | Arabidopsis root microbial communities from the University of North Carolina, USA - plate scrape MF_Col_mMF (SPAdes) (version 2) | ecosystem: Host-associated > Plants > Roots > Endosphere... | reverse complement strand
GGATCATAGCGTTTTGATACGGGAGGTGGTGCAGTGAGGGTGACGGTATTTACTAGCAATCAGCCGCGGCATTTTCGGCTCATCGAGAAGTTGGCGAACGTCGCCGATCATGTATTTGCAATCCAGGAATGCACGACGCTCTTTCCCGGCAAGAAGAAGGACTACTATGTCGCCTCTCCGGTGATGGAGGAGTATTTCTTCCATGTGCGTGCGGCGGAAAAGCAAACGTTCGGAGATGTGGCGTTTCCTCCAGACAATGTTACGTCTCTCGCTCTCTTTCTCGGTGACATCAACGATGTCGACATGAAGGCGCTCGCACCGGCGCTGCAGTCCGACTACTACGTGGTGTTCGGTGCGAGCTTCCTAAAGGGCCCGCTCGCCGAGTTCCTGATCGAGAAGCGGGCAATCAACATTCACATGGGCGCATCGCCCTACTACCGCGGCAATTCCTGCAATTTTTGGGCGATTGAAGACGGTCACGCCGACTACGTCTGCGGAACCATTCATATGATCACGAAAGGACTGGATAGCGGTCCAATCCTGTTTCACGCCCTTCCCAAGCCACAAACGGTCGACCCGTTCCTGCTCGGCATGATCTCGGTCGACGTCGCGCAGAATGCGGTCGCCCAGCACATTAAGAACGGTTCCCTGTACGATGCCCCCGCGGTTCCTCAGGATCGCTCGCAGGAACTGCGTTACACCAAGAACGTGGAATTCACGGATGAAGTGGCGAGCCGTTATTTGAGGATGCGGCCGTCGCCCGAGACCGTTAGGGCAATTCTCGACAAGAGAGACTTGTCGAAGTTCATCAATCCAGTCGTGCTGTGAAGGTCGCGCGAGGGCTTGGATGTTCTCCACTCTGTCCAAGATATCTCGGCTTCTGCTGGAGCCGGCGGCATTCTTGGTGGTATGCAGTGTCGCCGGGCTTGTCCTGATCCATTCCGGGGTTCTGGAGACCGGCAAAGCGGTCGCCACTGTCGGGCTCTTGGGTCTCGTCGGCTTCGGCTTCGGGCCGCTCACCAGCATTGCGGTATGGATGCTCGAAAACCGCTTTCCCCAAGTGACCGAAATCAACGGTCGGGTCGATGGGATCGTGGTGCTTGGCGGCGGCGAGCGTTTGACCAGAGGGCAACTCGTGGTGGGATCGGCCGCCAGATTGCTGACAGCAGTGGACATCGCCCGGAGGTACCCGGCTGCACAATTGCTGTTTTCCGGTGGGGTTGCGAACTCCTTTGGGACGAAGGACACGCAGGAAGCTTCGATCGCCCGACATGTCCTCGTGCTGTTGGGGCTCGATGTGAAGCGTGTCCAGATCGAAGACTGTGCCCGCAACACGCGCGAAAGTGCCGTCTATATTGCAGAGAGGTATCCGCTCCCGAAATCGGAGCGCTGGCTTCTGATCACCTCCGCCGTCCACATGCCACGGGCGATCGGCGCTTTTCGCGCGATGGGGATCGACGTCATTCCCTATCCGGTTGACTATAGCCTCGCGGCCGACTTCAGGCCGTTTGATCTGCGTCGCGGCGTAGGCGCCTGGCTCGTGCTGGCCGAGGGAGCCGCCCGGGAATGGATGGGGTTGATCGTCTATCGCCTTGCTGGTTATACTTCAAAGGTGTTGCCTGGCCCACTTGATCCGAAGGTAGGTGAATGTCGGGCGTAGCGATCGTCGATTACGGCATCAACAACGTGCGCTCGGTGAAGAACGCCGTCGAATATTGTGGCTTCGATCCGGTCGTGACCCATGACGCCGACGCGATTGCGGATGCTTCCCACGTCATCCTGCCCGGAGTCGGCGCGTTCGGCGACGCCATGATCAACATCCGCGCCCGCGGCATCGATGAAATCCTCGAGCGCCAGGTCCGCGAGAAGGGCAAGCCGTTCCTTGCGGTGTGCCTCGGGATGCAGCTGCTCGCCAAGACCTCCGAGGAGCACGCCGATGACGGCGTTGTACATCGCGGGCTCGGCTGGTTCGACGCCGACGTTCTGCGGCTGATGCCGAACGATCCTGCCTTGAAGATCCCGCATATGGGATGGAACATGGTGGCGAAGGAGCGCAACCATCCGATCCTCGCCAATATCCGCGAGAGCAATCTGGCGTTTTATTTCGTACATTCCTTCGCCATGCGCTGCAGGGATCACGGCGACGTGGTTGGCTTCGCCCAGTACGGCCAACCGGTGACCGCGATCATCTCGCGCGACAATATCGCCGCCACGCAGTTCCATCCCGAGAAGAGCCAGGACACCGGGATCGAGCTGATGAGCAATTTCCTGCGCTGGAATCCCTAAAGTTCTCGCGATGCTGAAGAAGCGCCTGATACCGAAATTCCTGCTGCGCGACGGCAGGCTCGTCAAATACGTCCGCTTCTTCGAGAACGAGCGCGCCGCCGGCAACCCGGTGACGACCGCAAAAGTCTACAACGACTATGGCGTCGACGAACTGATTGTGCTCGACATCGTGCCGAGCGAGGCCTCGCGTGGCCGCGTCGTCGACATCATCGAGCGAATGTCGGAAGAGATTTTCATGCCGTTCACGGTCGGCGGCGGGGTCAAGACGCTCGACGACGTCAACATGCTGCTCCGCGCCGGTGCCGACAAGGTATCGGTGAATTCGGAGGCCGTGCGGCGCCCCGAGTTTCTGCGCGAGGCGGCGCGCACCTTCGGCGACCAGTGCATGACGGTGTCGATCGACTACAAGAGGATCAGCCCCAACCATGCTAGCGTATTCATCGACGGAGGCCGCGAGCATGTCGCGCTCGACCCGATCGAATGGGCGCAGCGCTGCGAGGACCTGCACTGCGGGGAGGTGCTGCTTGGCTCGATCGACCGCGACGGTACCATGAGCGGCTACGATCTCGAACTGATTCACAGGGCGGCAAGTGTCTTGAGCGTACCATTGATCGTCTCTGGTGGTTGCGGCTCGCTCCAGCACGCGATCGACGCGTTGGAGGCCGGTGCCTCTGCGGTGGCGATCTCCTCGATGTTCCTGTTCACCGACCACAGCCCGATCAAGCTTCGTAGTCATCTGTTCTCGCGTGGTCTCGACGTGCGCGCCAGCTTCTCGAGTAGGAATTGACGCCGTGCAGCTTTCGCTCGCCCGCAACGAACTCGCCGTCTACGTGCGCAGGCAATTCGAAAACCTGTTTCCCGACGGCGTCGATCTCGGCGACCTACCGAAATTCGTCGACCTTGCGCTCGGCCGGGTCGATCATTGCTTCTCGCGCGTAAGGCTGAAGGGCTTCTTTGCAGATGGTGAGGCGCGGTTCTCGCATTGGCATTCCGACCAGTATGCGATCTTCCTTTACTATCTCGCCAATTCGGCGTTTCGCGAGCGGCCCGGCCATCCCATCGCCGACAAGGCCTATGCACTCAACAAGGCGCTGCACGCGCTCGATGCGTTCTATGAGGTCGAGCTGCCCGATGTGTTCGCGGTCCAACATCCTGTCGGCACCGTGCTTGGGCGCGCCGGCTATTCGGATTACTTCATTTGCTATCACAACTGCACGGTGGGCGCGAACCTCGACAACGACTATCCGTCGTTCGGGCGTGGCATCGTGATGTATGGCGGCAGCCGCGTGATCGGCAAGACTGCGGTAGGGGACAATTCCTTCGTGTCGACCGGCGCGATCCTGATCGACGGCGGCACGCTTGCCGCCGACAGCATCTTGCACGGCGTCTATCCGAAGGCGGCGCGCTCGCCGACGTCGCGCAACGTAGTGCGCGATATATTCGGGATGACGACCTGATCAGGTCAACCGCTTGAACCCCGAGTGAGCCACGGGCCCGCGCAACAACTGCTTGACGGCCTTCTGATCGACTGCGGTGCGGAGCTCCCGGAACACGTCGGCCACCGCATCCAGGTAGCGGTCGACGTGGGCGTCCGTATGCGACCACATCGCGTAGAACGAGCCCGTCGCGAGGATGCCGCGGTCCAGCATCATCTGCGTGAACAGCGTGCGCACCTCCTGCGCGTCCGGCAGGTCGAAGGCGAAATGGCCGAGCGGCGAGATGCCGGAAACGTGCATGGGCAGGCCCGCAGCCTGTGACGCCTCGGTCCAGCCCTTCTGGATGCGTGTGCCGATCCGCATCAGGTGCTGCGCGACGTTCTGCTCGCGATGCTTGCGCAAGGTGGCAAGTGCTGCGACCGGTCCGACGCGCTCGGTCCAGGCCGTCGAGCTGACGAAAGTTTCCTGCGCCGCGTCCATCACGGAGGCGCGGCCGACGATCGCGGCCATCGGAAAACCGTTGGCGATAGCCTTGGCGAATACCGCCATGTCGGGATCGACGCCATAGGCCAGATGAGCACCGCCGGAATTGATGCGGAGGCCTGACGTCACTTCGTCGAAGATCAACGCGGCGCCGCAGCGGTCGGCGAGCGCGCGGATACCCTTGATGAAGGCCGGTTCAGGCTCACTGGAGCGCACCGGCTCCATCACGATGGCGGCGAGCCGTTCGCCATGGGCGGCGACGATGGCCTCGATCTCGTCGAGCTTATTGAAGTGGAAAGGGTGCATCAGGCCGGCGAGACCACGCGGCACACCCTTGGTATCGAGGCCCGGCAGCAGATGACCGTCGAGCGCGGTGGTCTCGCCGAGATTGGCGCTGAGATACCAGTCGTGCCAGCCGTGATAGCCGCAAAACGCCACCATGTCGCGGCCGGTCGCGGCGCGCGCGATGCGAACCGCAATCGCCATAGCCTCGCCACCGGCGCGGCCGAAACGCACCATGTCCGCCCAAGGATGCAGCTCGACCAGCAGCTCTGCCAGATCGATATCCTCGGCGCAGTTCAGGGTCGACATAGAGCCCATGTCGATCGCGCTCTTTACTGCGGCATCGACGTCGGGGTCGGCAAAGCCCAGGATGGTGGCGCCGATGCCGCAATAGCTCATATCAAGGTAAGTCTTGCCGTCGAGATCGACGACTTCGGCGCCCTTGGCCGATTTGAAGTAAGTCGGCCACTGTTCCGGCAGGAACATTTCCGGCCGCTTTGAAAGCAGCTGCGTTCCGCCGGGCATGACCTTGCGCGCGCGTCGGTAAAGCGTTTGGCCGGTGCTCGACATTGGATTCTCCTGGGCGGAAAGCCTTCGGTGGATACCGCAAGCCCTCGACTCAGGCAAGGCACCGGGAGCAGGTTCTGCATGCCCGAATGGGCGCCCGACTGCTAGCTGGCTCGACAGGTTATGGATGCAGAGAGAGGGGGGGTGTGGACCCGGTCGCCGCTTGCTGTCTGTGGTGTCGTCGTTCTCAGGTGCGATCTCGAAGACGGCTGCTGGAGGGGAGATCAGCGTTCTCGATCCAGGTGGATTCGGGTCGGTATTCTATCGGACGGTCCGTCTACGCAGGTCATTCTAAACAATTCGGCAGTGACGGGTAATATCACCGGCTTGAGCTTCACTAATGGTGGTACGATGCCGTCACCCAAAAACAGTGCCGTTGCAGGCAATCGAGTGACCGACGGAACCTCGTCGGGGCTGTCACGCCGCAGTAGAACGTTTTTACAGCCGGCGCCTCGCGTTGGAACGCGGCACCGGCAGCCCGCAAGCAGGACTGCTTAAGCAACCGCTACTCGGTTGCTAACAGAAACTTCTCATCGTCGTAAGAGAATTTGAAAAGCCTGGAACGCGCCGCTTGTGGCTAATTGCGGTGCACTGCCTGGCTGACCTCGTTCATCACCTGGCGATAGCGAGCAAGAGCGACGTCCTCGCGATATTTCTCGGCGATGTCGGCTGCACGAATTCCTTTGTCCATGGTGGTCTGTCGATCGTCGGCCGCTTCCCGAATGGCTCGCACGAGCTCGGCGGGGTTTTCGGGAGAAACGACCCATCCGATTGCCTCTTCGCCAAGCACGAGCGCGCCTTCGGAATTGGCCTCCGAGGCGACCACGATCGGACGCCCGATCGCCAAGATGTTATAGAGGCGGCTGGGGATCGAGACACCGGCGACATGCCGGCGATAGGGAATAACCCAGAGATCGGCAGCCGACAGGAATTCCACGAGTTCGTCTTCGGCGACAGGTTTCATGATCGTGACATTCTCGAGACGATCCTTGGCATAAAGCTCGTTGAGCGTGGCCCAGCCCACGCCCCATCCCGAGAGCATGAAATGAATGTCCTTCCGGTCTCGCAACAGGCGGGCCGCTTCGAACACCGTGACGGGATCGTGTGTGAAACCGAGATTGCCGGATAGACCAACGATAAACCTGGAAGAGTCCGGCGCGCGGAATCGGCTGGCCGGATCAATCTTGCGATAGCCAATCGGAATAAGCGCCCAGTTCGGAATGTAGTGAAGTTGGTCCGCAACGACACCGGGATATTGTTCGATCAGAGGCGGCACGTCGCGCCCGATCACGACGATCGCATCAAGGCGCCGGAACAGAAGCGTGTTGGCAAAGCGAATGAGGCGCACCGCCAGCGAAGTGGAGCGAACCATACCGGCGGCCTCGAGCGCTTCCGGATACAGATCATATATCAGGAGCATGGTCTTTGCTCCACGCAATCTGGCGGCGATAAGCACGGTGTAGGGCAGGGTGAACGGCGTCGTGACGCAGAAGACGATGTCGCCCGACCTTGCCCGCCGCAGGACCGAGAAGAACATTTGGGCAGCAAGCAAGCAGATCGCGAGAGCGCGCTGGACGATCGCGGACTTGCGCGGATTCCAGCTCTTGATTTCGACGACCTCGGGCTTGCCGGCTTTGCCGTCTGCGCGCGAGCCTTGTGTCGCTGAGATCACAACGACCTGCCGATCTCTTGCGAGGCTCTCGGCGATCTTGCCGACATAAACTGCCGTCGTGGTCGTGTCGGGCGGATAGAACTGAGCCGCGATGATCAGCTTTGCGGAACTGGCCATGTGCAAACGCGGTCCTCGATCAGGCGTGCGGCTGAAGGCCGTTGGCCTGACTTTCCGCCAAATAGGCTTCATAGGCGCGCTTCAAGCCATCGTGAAGCGAGGTCGTCGCGCGCCAGCCGAGCTCGTCGAGCCTGTTGATATCGAGCAGCTTGCGCGGCGTGCCGTCGGGACGCGAGGTGTCGAAGGAGATCTCGCCGCGATAGCCGACGATCCCGGCGACCACGCGCGCGAACTCGGCAATGGCGACATCCTCCCCGGTGCCGATGTTGATCAGCTCGCTGCCGGAATAGGTCTTCATCAGGTGGACGCAGGCATCGGCCATGTCGTCGACATAGAGGAACTCGCGCCGCGGCGTGCCGGTGCCCCAGACCGCGACCGTCTTGGCGCCCGACAGCTTCGCCTCGTGAAAGCGCCGGATCAGGGCCGCGACGACGTGGCTCAATTCAGGGTGATAATTGTCGCCGGGACCATAGAGGTTGGTCGGCATCACGCTGATGAAGTCGCTGCCATACTGACTGCGATAGGCCTCCGCCATCTTGATGCCGGCGATCTTGGCGATCGCATAGGGTTCGTTGGTCGGCTCCAGCGGGCCTGTGAGCACGGAATCTTCGCGCAGCGGCTGCGGCGCCAGCTTCGGATAGATGCAGGACGAGCCGAGGAACATCAGCTTCTCGGCCCGGTTCACATGCGCGGCGTGGATCACGTTGGCGGCGATCGCGATGTTGTCGTAGATGAACTCGGCGCGCAGCGTGTTGTTGGCGACGATGCCGCCGACCTTGGCGGCGGCAAGGAAGATCACCTGCGGCCGCACCCGCGCGAACCAGTCGAACACGGCGGCCTGGTTGCAGAGATCGACCTCGCGCCGGTCAACGGTGACGAGCTTCACATCCTCCCGTGCCAGCCGGCGCAGAAGCGCGCTGCCGACCATGCCACGATGACCGGCGACATAGACGCTCTTGCCCTTCAGCTCAAACGGTACGCTTGCCATTTGCAATGTCCCGTTTGGCCTCGGCAAGGTCGCCCGCCATCATCTCTTCGACGAGCTGCGCAAAGCTCCGCTTCGGTTTCCAGCCGAGCACCTTTTGCGCCTTGCTGGCATCGCCGACGAGCAGATCGACCTCGGTCGGGCGGAAATAAGTCGGATCGATCTTCACCACCGTCTTGCCGCTGATGGCATCGACGCCGGTCTCGTCCACACCTTTGCCGCGCCATTCGATGCGGCGGCCGACCTGGGCAAAGGCCAGCTCGACCATCTCACGCACCGACCGCGTCTCGCCGGTGGCGAGCACGAAATCATCGGGCTTGTCGGCCTGCAGGATCATGTGCATGCCCTCGACGTAGTCCTTGGCATGGCCCCAGTCGCGCTTGGCCTCGAGATTGCCGAGATAGAGCGTCTGCTCGAGCCCAACCTCGATCCGGGCGACGCCGCGGGTGATCTTGCGGGTGACGAAGGTCTCGCCGCGGATCGGGCTCTCATGGTTGAACAGGATGCCGTTCGAAGCAAACATGCCGTAGGCTTCGCGGTAGTTCACCGTGATCCAGTAGCCATAGAGCTTGGCGACGCCATAAGGCGAGCGGGGATAGAACGGCGTGGTCTCCTTCTGCGGAATCTCCTGCACGAGACCGTAGAGCTCGGAGGTCGAGGCCTGGTAGAACCGCGTCTCCTTCTCCATGCCGAGGATGCGGATCGCTTCCAAAAGGCGCAGCACCCCGACGGCATCGGCGTTGGCGGTGTATTCCGGGCTCTCGAAGCTGACGGCGACGTGGCTCTGCGCGGCGAGATTGTAGATCTCGGTCGGGCGGATCTGCTGCACCAGGCGGATCAGGTTGGTCGAATCCGTCATGTCGCCGTAATGCATCAGGAACGGTACGTTGCCGGCATGCGGGTCCTGGTAGAGGTGATCGACGCGCGCGGTGTTGAACGAGGACGAGCGGCGCTTGATGCCGTGCACGACATAGCCGAGCGACAGCAAATGCTCGGCGAGATAAGCCCCGTCCTGCCCGGTCACACCGGTGATGAGAGCGACGCGCTGTTTGGAGTCTTGAGCATTCATAGTTGTTCCGGGCCACCGGCTTAGGATTGACGGGGTTGCGTATCCTACTTTTCCGAGCGTGTCTTGTTTTCCAGTGCGGCCGGATTTTCATGTAAATGTGATTATGCATTCAATGGGTTAGCGGTCGTTGATATGGAATTCTAGGGGTGCGCGAGCTTGATTTGCCCACGAATCTGCCGGTTCCTACCGCTCTGCAGGTTTCAGGCGAGCTCAAGCGCCTCGCGCACGAAGGCCGCGAGATTGCCTTCCCGAAGTAACGCGCCACGGATGCCTGCAGCGCACATCGCCTTCAGGAAAGCGCTTCATGAGGCCGGTGATCATGCCTCGCCCCGGCATTCGCCGGTCGCTGTTGCATCGATAGCACTCGACGATGGTCTCGGGGTGGTCGGGGGATAGAACGTTTTGATATGGCGCCGGCTGCGATTTCGTGATCATGGGGTGCCGGAACAAATGTGTTCACCGTCCCGCCGGCGGCTTGTCTGGGAAATCGGCGGCGTCGCACCTACGTCGGTTCCGTCAGCATCATGGTGACGACCAGCCTGCGGCCGCTCCTTACCATGCCGCCGCGGTGGATTCCGAATGGGTCGAACAGGACCGCGTCGCCCTGGTCGCTGGTCACGCGCCATTCGTTGTCGAGGATGGCGTCGGCATATTCGCTGCCAGCGGACAGATCGACACCGAAGGCGGCTTTGCGCTGCAGGAATTTTGGTAGCGCGTTGAAGAGCCGGCGGTTCTGCGGCTTGGTCGACGACAGGCTGGCATAGTCGTTGGCGCGGCGGATGAGCCCGTCCCAGAAGTTGCGGCTCGCGCGATGTGTTCCGCGGACATAGGTGAACGGGCCGTTGTCGGAGCCGACCTCGCTCACATAGATGATGAACTTGAGGAGGTTGTAGGTCGCATCGACGTGACAATAGTCGCAGGGCGAGTCCACGACACCGACGTCGCGAAAATGATTGGCCCAGAAGGCATCACTCGGGTCGTTGATCTGAGGCACCACATGGGCGATCGCCACCGGGCGGTCGAGATAGGCGCTCGCCGCGTCGATGACGCCAAGCTCGGACCCCAGTTGGTTGAAATAGGCGTAGATCTCGGGAAAGACGTCCTTGTCGAGCCACAGCCGCGTCTCGTCGAAATGGCGTTGGTCTGGCGTCTTTTGGGCAAGTCTTGCTTCAAGCCGCCGGTAGTGCGGAGCGAGCAGGTCTTTGATACGGCCGAGCTGTTCTGGCGAGAGGTGAAAACCGGCTATGCCGTCCCGGTTCAGCGTCTTCAGCACGTTGGCACCGGCCGTCGTCCTCGGCTCCGCGGCTCTGCGCGTCAGCCGCCGAAGCTTCTGTGTCGCCACCAGCCGCAGATAGGTCGGCGAGCGCCGGATCAGCTCGGCGACCTTGTGCGATTTATCCTTGGGGCGCGGCAGATGCTCGTAGTCGGCCATCAGACGGGCCGTGATCATGGCAAAGCCCGATGCGAATTTTGCGAGTGCCGCGGCGCGTTCGCCGAGAGTTGGCTTCGGGAAAGCCGTGCCATAGGCGGGGTGATTCGGATAATCGATGACTGGCAAATGATCGTACGAATATGGGTGCGATGTCATGGCGCCGCCTTTCCAATGAACCACTCGCTAGAATGGCAGGCGCCGTTCGTCATTGACGTCGATCAATGACTATTCACGTGATCGGCAGGGTAGCCGGAACAATCAAGCAGCCTACCGCTCGTCCGCGATCACCTTGCCATCGTTCGGCAATATGCCGGGGCCGACCAGCTCGACGGCTCCGCCGAGCTTTGTCACGGCGCGCAAGCTGGCCGCGATCTCCTCGCGCAGTGTGTCGCCTGATGCGCTCGTCTCGGCCCTCAGCGTCATCGCATCAGCCTCGCCCTGGCGCGTAACAACGAGGCGCAGCCGCCCGAGCGCGGGATGGCGCTTGCCGATCTCCGCGATCTGCTCGGGGCGGACGAACATGCCCTTGACCTTGGTGGTCTGGTCGGCGCGGCCCATCCAGCCCTTGATGCGCATGTTGGTGCGCCCGCACGCGCTCATGCCGGGCAACGCTGCCGTGAGGTCGCCGAGCGCCAGCCGGATCCAGGGATGGTGAGGATCGAGCGAGGTCACCACGATCTCGCCGACATCGCCCGGTGCCACGGGATCGCCGGTGCCGGGCCGGACGATCTCCATGATCAAATCCTCGTTCACGACCATGCCCTCACGCGCCTCGGTCTCGAACGCGATCAGGCCGAGATCGGCAGTGCCGAAGGCCTGGTAGGCCTCGATGCCGCGCGCCTTGATCTCGGCCTGGAGCGAAGGTGGGAAGGCGGCGCCCGAGACCATCGCGCGCTTGATCGAGGACACATCCCGGCCTGCGGTCGCCGCGGCATCGAGTAATATCTTCAGGAAGTCCGGTGTGCCGCTGTAGCCGATCGGGCGGTAGGCCTCGATCAGCTCGAATTGCTGCTCGATATTGCCGGGGCCGGCCGGGATCACGGCGCAGCCGAGCGCGCGCGCCGAGGCGTCGAAAATGAAGCCGCCCGGGGTGAGGTGGTAGCTGAACGTATTGAGTACGATGTCGTCGGGGCGGAAGCCGGCCGCGAACAGCGCACGCGCGCCGCGCCAGGGATCATCCTGGCGTCCCTCCGGCTCGAAGATCGGCCCCGGCGAGGTAAAGAGGCGGGCGAACGAGCCGGGGGATGCCGCCACGAAGCCGCCGAAGGGCTGGGAGGCCTTGTGCAGGGCCGGCAGCTCCGATTTGCGCAGCACCGGCAAGCCCGCCAGCGCCGCCCTGGAGGTCACTGAGGCGGGGTCGATGCCCTTCAGTCGCTCGGCATAAGCTGGGGCGACCATGGCGCTGCGGAGCGCGCTTGGCAGGCGGGCGAACAGCTCGGCCTCGCGCGCCGCCGGCTCACGCGTCTCGAGGGTGTCGTAATGGGCGGTCATGGCGGGTCTTTCCGGGTTGGCATCCG
>Ga0209758_1004358_pt1 | contig 11847 bp, 25 predicted proteins | sample AraplaMF_Col_mMF_FD_184258 | JGI IMG/M metagenome (GOLD analysis project Ga0209758, IMG submission 184258) | Arabidopsis root microbial communities from the University of North Carolina, USA - plate scrape MF_Col_mMF (SPAdes) (version 2) | ecosystem: Host-associated > Plants > Roots > Endosphere... | reverse complement strand
CAGCTCTGGCAGATCGACGCCTCGCCGGTCGACGCGCTCTGCACCGATGGCCGCCACTCGGTCTATGGCTGCATCGACATCGCGACGCGTCGGACGATCTGGCTGATGTCGCGCACGCCGCGCGCCTCGGCCGTCGCGCTGCTGATCCGCAAGGCCATCCTGGCGTGGGGCGTACCCGACCGGGTGAAGACCGACAACGGCTCCGACTTCGTCGCCAAGGACACGCAGCGCCTGTTCGTCTCGCTCGGCATCGAGGCGGAGACGTCCGACGCCTATTCGCCGCAGCAAAAGGGCCATATCGAGCGCGCCATCCGCACCATGCAGCACGACCTGGCGCCGCTGCTGCCCGGTTTCGTCGGTCACTCCGTTGCCGACCGCAAGGCGATCGAGAACCGCAAGGCCTTTTCGCAGCGCCTGGGCGAGACCGAAGCCGAGACGTTCGGGGTCTCTCTAACCGGCCCGCAGCTGCAGAAGCATGTCGACGACTGGGCGGCCAAGATATACCAGCACCGGCCGCATGCCGGGCTCAACGGCCAGACGCCGTTCGCGGCGGCGTTCGCCTCGGCAACGCCGGTGCGCACCGTCAACGAACGCGCGCTCGACCTGCTGCTGATGCCGGTCGCAGGATCGGACGGCCAGCGCATCGCCACCAAGCTCGGCATCCGCATCGACCATTATCATTACCTGACGCCGAACGTGCTTCCGGGCACGGCCGTGTTCGTCCGCCAGGATCCGAACGACGCCGGCCTTGCCTATGTGTTCGCCCAGGACGGCGCCGAGTTCCTCGATACGGCGACGTGCCCCGAGCTTTCCGGCATCCATCCGGCCACGCTGGTGCGCGCCGCCAAGGAAATCCGCGCCGAGCTGCTCGATGAGCGCACCCGCGACATCAAGGCCGGCATGCGCAAACTGGCCAAGGGGCCGTCGCTGATCGAACGCGCCCTGGACGTCGCCAGTCGCGACATTCCGAACGTGATCCCGCTGCCGCGCCGCGAAGAGGTTCATTCGACCGCGCAGATCGAGGCGGCGATCACCGCCAAGGCCGAGCGCATCAATCCGAGCCAGCCGCTCGACCCGGCAGCAGCCGCCGCGCACCGGCGCCTGATCGACGAGATGCGCGCCGAGGAGGAAGCCGAGCTGCACGCCAGCACGGAAGCCATCCTGGAGCAGCGCATGGCCGAGGTCGCGGCCGAGCGTGTCGCGCACCTGCCGGAGAACGTCGTCAAGCTCCCGGAGACGTCGCTCGAGCGGTATCGCCGCGCGCTCGCCTACCAGGCGCGGATGAAGACCGGCGAGCTGACGGCGGCCGATGCCATGTGGCTCGGCGGCTACGTCACCTCGGCCGAGTTCAAGGCCCAGTCGGCCATCCATGAGGATTTCGGGGACGCGTACCTGTCCTGAAAAGCGATCGGCCCGGTGCTGGAACGCCGGGCCGATCAGGAAAGAGCGCCGCGAAGCGGCAACAACACGAGGAAGCATGATGACGGAACACGTGAAAGTCAATCGGCCGGCGCCGCTGAAGAATGTTTCGGCCTTCGCCACTCTGCTGGAGCTGCTGGTCGATCGCGACCCCAAGCTGCCCGGCCTAGCCGCCTTCTTTGGCCCTTCCGGATGGGGCAAGACGGAGTCGGCGATCTACGGCGCCAACCGTTACCGCGCCGCCTATGTCGAATGCGGCCAGTTCACCTCTGCGCGGTCTCTGCTCTCCGACATCCTGAAGGAACTCGGTGAGCCATCGCCGCGCGGCAACATCGAGGCGATGAAGAACCAGGCGATCCTGCTGATGGTCGGCGATCCCCGCCGCCCGCTTATCATCGACGAAGCCCATTTCATCGCCCACAAGAAGTTCGTCGACCTTCTGCGCGAGCTTTCCGACAAGTCCGGTGCGCCGGTCGTCATGATCGGCGAGGAGCGGCTTCCGATGCTGCTTGAGGCCTTCGAGCGCGTCCACAACCGCGTGCTGGAATGGCTGCCGGCCCTGCCATGCGACGCCGAGGACTTCGCGCTGCTGACCGTGAACCGCTGCGGCAGCGTTAAGCTCGCGCCGGACCTTGCCGCCGCCATCCTGGACAAGACGAAGGGCAACACGCGCCGCATCGTCATCAATCTCGCCAAGGCAGTCCAGGTCGCCAAGCTTGCAGGCGTCACCACGGTCGACCTCGACACCTTTGGAGGCGCGAACGCAATCAATTCGACGCCGCGTTTCACCGCGAGGAAGCCGCTGTGAGACCGCTGCTCGAAATGGTCCAGCTGAGCCTCGCCGTGCCACGCGGCGAGGACGGCTTCTGGTCGGTCATCAAGGCTCTCGACGCGACCGGCCGGCCCTGGACGGCCAACGATGTGATCCGGCGCACGAATGTCGCGCGCCGCCTGGTCACCGGATACCTCCGCAAGCTCCGCCTTGGGGGCTTCATCGAACTGGTCGACACGCAACCGGCCGGGCGCGGCAGCATCCCCGCCGCCCACGTCTATAAGGTCGTCAAGAAGCCGGTCGCTGCACCCCGCTTGAAAAAGGATGGCACCGCGTTGCCGGAGACCGCCAAGGAGCAGCTCTGGCGCGCCATGAAGATGATCAGGATCTTCGGCGCCGCGGACCTGGTGGAAGCCTGTCCTGAGATCCCGCTTGCGACGGCGCGCAACTATGCCTGCTCGCTCGCCGCCGCCGGCGTCCTTTCGCAGAACGGCCACGTCTTTCGCCTGGTTAACAATCTCGGCCACCAGGCCCCGAAGGTGCTGGCGGCCAAGCTGGTCTTCGACCCCAACAGCAAGAAGGTGATTGGCAAGTCGGTCGCGCGCGAGGTCCAGCCATGAACCGTGGGCCTGTCAAGAACAGCCGCCCGGCCGGCAAGACCTTCGTGGAGAAGGCGACCGAGGCATGGGGCGCTCCCCTCCCGGACTGGATCGAGGAGCTGGCTCGCGTTGCCGACGCTGAGGGTCTCGGCGGCGCCGAGAAGCGTGTCAGCTACAGCCGCTCGGCCGTGTCGACGATCCTCGCCAACAAATACGGGGGCGATATCGCCCGCGTCGAGCAGATGGTGCGGGGCGCGCTGATGGCCGTGACCGTCGATTGCCCGGTGCTTGGCGAGATCGGCCGCGACCGCTGCCTGACCGAACAGAAAGAGCCGTTCCGCGCCACGTCGCGGCACCGCGCCCAACTCTTCCACGCCTGCAAAACCTGCCCCCAAAGGAGATAGCCGCCATGGCAAAAATGTCCCTCCATCTTTCGGACAGCCTGAACCAGCTCGGCCAGATGCTGTCCGGTTTCGAGCACGAAGAGCGCGTGCTGCGCCCGCATGATGCCCGCACGCTGCGCCGCATCCTGAAGGAACTCGGTCAGGAAGCGCGCGCGATCGAGTGCCAGCTTTCCGCCAAGCTCTGGAATGAGGCGGCCCACGAGGACCGTATGGCAGAAGCCGAGCGCATCGCTTCGGCCGCCAGCCAGCCGGGATCGAACGTGATGCTGTTCCCGGTCATACCGCGTCCGTTCTCGGACGGCTTGGGAGGCCAGGCATGATGGCCGTCGATCCCAACGAACAGCGCGCCAAGGCGGCTCGTTTGGCGGACGCCTTGGCCCCTCTGATCGAGGCGCATCTGCTCTCCGAGCCGGCGCCGCAGCGCGTCGTCGAGCGCCGCGTGTTGGTGACGGCCGACCGGCTGACGATCGATGCGGCCAGGAAGGTCGCGGAGGCGGTCGACATGCTCGACCAAACGAAGTTCGCCGGCGGCCGCGAGGTCGCCGCCCGGCAAGCTCTGGAGCGCGCCGCTCGCTCGCTGCGGACCCAGCTCAAGAACCGGGAGGCACGACGTGGCCCCGAGTGAAGCCATCCTGGCCGCCGTCGCCCGGCTCGACATGCTGGAGCTGACCAGTCGCATCATCATGAACCCGGAGCGCAACGCGCCCCGGGCCAGCGTCGCCGAGATCTATGCCCTGGCGCGCGCCACCGAAGGCCTCTGGGCCGTCGCGATCGAGGCGAAGCTCTTGGTCTCGGCCCTAGATCACCGAGACGGCCCCGACATCATCGTCAAAGAACGCGTCGCCGAGCAACTCGCCACCCTCCGCGATCAGCTCGCCTTCATGCCCGCCCCAATTCCCACAACGAAGCAGGAGACTTCCGATGGAAGCAGCAACTGAAACCACCATGCCGGCCGGCACGGTCCGGCTCGGCAGCAAGACCTATATGCCCGACGCCAAGGGGCACCTCGTGCCGATCGAGGCGATCAAGCCCGCCGACAAGCTGGAAGACGAAACCGTCCGCAAGATCATCGGCCACGCGATCGAACTGTCCGCGCAGATCGGCCGCTTCAAGGAGCACACCTTCGACGATCTATCGTCCTTCGAGGCGCTGCTCGCCCAGGACTACGACGCGACCAAGGGCGGCGCCAAGGGCAACAAGACCTTCCTCACCTTCGACGGCCTGCAGAAGGTGACCGTGCAGGTCGCCGACCAGATCGATTTCGGCTCGCAGCTGCAGATCGCCAAGGCCCTGATCGACGAGTGCCTGACCGAGTGGTCGGCCGACAGCCGCACCGAGATCCGCGCCATCATCAACCGCGCCTTCAGCGTCGAGAAGGAAGGCCAGATCAACCGCGCCGAGATCTTCATGCTGCTGCGCCTCGACATCGAGGACATCCGCTGGCAGCGCGCTATGGAGGCCATCCGGGCCGCAATGCGCGTGATCGGCTCCAAGACCTATGTCCGCTGCCACCAGCGCGCCAGCCAGGACGCGCCCTGGGAGGCCATCACCATCGACCTGGCGAAGGCGTAATGACCATGCGCAAGCAAGCCAACCGCTTTTCCCAGCACCGCAATACCACGTCCATTCACACGGTCATCCGCGAGAAGACCGACCTCGCCAGGATCTACGCTGAGGACGGGGCCTTCCACACCGCCGCGCGCGTCCTGGAGGATCTCGCCACCGTGGTCAGCCGCCATGCCATCGCGACCGCGCCGCGCGACCTGCAGCAGGAGGCGTGATCCATGCGCAGCACATGCAATCTATCCTCTGGAGAAATCGCCGAACTAGAGCGCGTTGCTCTGAACGCGCTTCCGCAATGGGCGCATACTGAGATTGTCCGCCAGCGCCGCGCCCTCAACGCGATAGACTTCCTCCGTGCCGAGGAAGGCAATTCTATCACCTTCGTCTGCGACAACCCCGATTTCAACGGGCAGCCGAACGCCAAGGTCATATGCCACGGCGCCTGGACACAGTGGGCCGACCGCGCATTCACAGGCGACAGAGTGGGCAAGGCTTTGGCGGCGGCGCTGGCGGAATACCAGAGCCACTGTCCTGGCCACGTCGCCAGCTCCGACGATCCTAAGACATGCGGTCGCTGCGGCATTCACATCGACGAGCTTCGCCCCCCCGACGACGATCCGATCAACCTGGCCGGCTCCGGCCCGGTGCCGATCGAAGCGCGGGAGGGCTGACCGATGGCGACGCAGCTGTTCTATGACGGCGACACCGACTACCCGGTCGAGCTGAACGACGAAATCGAAGTGATCGCGGCGGAGCATCGCTTTCCTGCCGTCATCAAGGCGGTCCATCCGAAAATCGGGAAAGTGACGGTCAGCTTTGAAGGCATCGATCCCGTTCTGGACCTGATCCTCCTTCGGAAGTCGGCACGGATACCTTTCAGCGCGGTCGAACTCGTCAGGAGGGGATGGTGACGAAAAGACTCCCCATCATCGCCGCCGCCTTCGCCGGGGCTCTCACCTGGGCGTATGGCCACGACGCACCGACCGGCTGGAAGTACCCCTTCGCCTGCTGCGCCAACTATGACTGCCAGGAGGTGCCGGACGCCTCGATCGTCGAGGGCGCGCGCGGCTACGAGATCCGCAAGACCGGCGAGCTGATCCCGATGTCGGACAAGCGCGTCCGGCAGAGCCCTGACGGCAAGTTCCACTGGTGCGCCCACCAGGCCGGGCTCGATGCCGGCAAGACGATCTGCCTGTTCGTGCCGCCGAGGGGGTTCTGATGCAACAGGCAATAGCTCTTACTAACCATCATGTGGGTAGAGGCGGGACAGCACTTGATTTTACTTTGTTGGTCCGTCTTTTCGTGCCTATCTCACAGTTGCTTCGCGAAAAAGGCGGAGCCGGGTTTGGAAGCCCGTCATGGAGCCCCCTGGTCGGGCGGCGCGGGAAGCCGAAAGGCTTGCCGTTTCCATGCGGTCTTCCAACCTGCGTTCGTCCGGCCACCAGGGCGCCGGGCGTTCGCGATGGCAGCATCACCCTCAATGTCAACAAAAAGGCCTTTCCCGGGGGGGAGACTAGATGTCAGGAAATATGCAGCCGATTGATCGGTTGGACTACGCAGTGCTTGCGCTTGAAGGGCTACGCGACCTGGTCGCCGCCGTCCCCAATCTCCAGGAGGTCGAGAGCGAAAAGCTCTCCATGCTCGTCAACCTCGTCACCGGCGAGGTCAGGAGCTGCGCGAAGGAACTGCGGAACGCCCAGTGATGTTGCCGGGAGCGCGTCATGAACGCGCTCTCCGCCATCCACGTCGCCAACAAGCAGCTCGGCCTGGACGAGGACACAGCCCGCGACCTCTATCAGCGCGTGACGGGCAAGCGCAGCCTACGGCAGATGTCGGACCGCGAGCTGCAGCTCGTCGTCGCCGCCCAGCGCGACGCAGGTTTCAAGCCGGCTGAAAAGGGCCTTCAAGGGCCGTTCGCCAAGAAGCTCCAGGCACTCTGGATCGCGGCCTGGAACCTCGGCATCGTGCGCGATCGGCGCGACGCAGCGCTGCTTTCCTTCGTCAAGCGCCAGACCGGGATCGAGCACACCCGCTTCCTGCTCGACGGCGAGGACGCCGCCAGGGCGGTCGACGCGCTGAAGGCCTGGATGACGCGCGAGGCCGGCGTGGATTGGCGCGAAGGCAACCACCTGCCGGCATGGCTGCACGCCTCTGGCGCAAAGATTGCGCTCGCCCAATGGCACCGCCTGACGCTGGCCAAGGCGGTCGATCCCAACGGCTTCCGCAAGTTCGTCTGGGACAACGCCAAGCCGCTCGACCAGATGCTCGAGCGCGACTGGCCGGCGGTGATGAACAAGCTCGGTGAGATGATCCGGAAAGCGGTGGCGGCATGAAATACGTTTGGGAGCCACAAGACGTTTATGCTGGTCGTCACGTCGCGGCGCACAATCGATCTGAGAATTACATCATCGGGTACTCACCCGGCTGCCGTGATGACCGGTTCTGCATCGTGTCCCTCTCCGATGGAATGGTCGCGCAACAGGGCCTCACCAAAGAAGCGGTCGCCAAGCATTTGAACGAAGCGGGCAAGCGACCGCTAACAGTAGATCCCACGGATTGGAAGGCGGCCGACGCATGAGCCCGCGCTTGATCCTCACCCGCGAAGCCGCTAGCTGGCCGCCGAAATGGCGGGCGGCGCTGCGCATCTACCACGACCGCCAGCTCGGGCTGCTCTCGATCGAGCATGACGGCTCGATCGGCTGGGACGAGCTGCAGGAGATCAAGAACCGCATCGCCGGCGACCACGCCATCGCGATCGAGGTCTACCCGCCGGCCGGCCGCGTGGTGAACAACATCGCCATGCGGCACCTGTGGCTGCTCGGCACCGACGACTGGTGGCCGGATCTCGGCGGCTACGACGGCACGGCCAAGCCAAGCACGCTGCGCGACCGCTATCTGGCGGTGCAGCTGTCGACGGGAGGCGGACGTTGATGGTTGCCTACAGCTTCAGGCCCATGTTCGGCCCTCAGATCACCGCGCTCACCAAACGTCAGACCGTGCGCGCCGATCGCAAGCGCCACGCTCGCCCTGGTGAGCCGGTGCAGCTTTACCAGGGCATGCGCACCCGCCATTGCGTCAAGCTGGTCGAGCGCGACCCGATTTGCTCCCGCGTCCGGCCGATCGAGATTGCCGTCAGCGATCTGATGCCGGTCGCGATCGTCAGCATCACCATTGATGGCATCCCATTGCAGCGGGAGGAGATCGAGCTGTTTTGCCGCGCTGATGGCTTCGCGCCGTCATGCGTCCGCGACTTCGGGCTGGATGGTGCGACCGCCCGCGAGAACATGGGACGCTTCTGGCTAAAGCATCACGGCCAGGGACGCTTTGAGGGCGTCGTTATCGAATGGGAGCCGACATGACCAACCCAGTCCGCGTCTCCGACCACGCGCTGATCCGCTTCATGCAGCGCGTGCTCGACATCGATGTCGAGCAGCTGCGCGGCCTCATGGCTGATGGGCTCGGCCGCCACCAGGGCGCGCCATGCGTCCGCACCATCGGCGCGCGCTTCCTGCTGGTCAACGGCGTCGTCGTGACGGTCATCAAGGGCGATGTCATTCCCAGCCACGAGATGCTGGTGGGTCTGTCGCGCCGCGCTGCAGACGAGGAGCCGGCGTGAACGACGAGGCGCGCTCCGCCGAGCTGCTCGGCCTTCTCGGGCTTGGGGCCTTTATGCGCCTCGCCGAGGAGTTCGGCGGCACGCGCCTCTACATCGCGCGATCGGGCGACACGACCGATCTGGCCAAGCAGCTCGGCGCCAAGGCCGCCGCCAAACTTGGCGAGCGCTATGCCGGCACATACATCCGCGTCCCCCTTGCACGCGAGCACCGGGCGCGGCAGTATCGCAAGAATGGTCAGTCGAACGCCGAGATAGCCCGGCGCCTCGGAATGACGGAAACCGGCGTCGACAAGCTCTTCAGCCGGATGCCTGGCAAGCCCATCAAGGGCAGTGGCGATCCTCGGCAGATCGACCTCTTTTCCAACAACTGATTTTCCGCCCGCCTCGGCGGGCATGGGGAGAGACAACCCCTGCGGGCATGGTGATCCGAGCCGGCCGGAGATTTCCTTCGGCCGATTTTCACAGGCAGGGTCTCCATGGATTGGCTTGGCTGGTTGAAGCAACGGTTGGCGGCGGCGATGCCGCGCCTGGTCGAGGACTGGCGCCGGGTGGTGCTGCTTTCCATGAGCTTCTGGATGCAGTTCGCCGGCGTGGCCGTGCTGCTCCTGCCCGAGCTTTGGTACCGCAGAACCGGGCAGGACTACGATCCGAATATCGCCTGGTGGACCGCCATGCTGCTGTTGCTGTTCGGCATGGGCGGCCGGGTGTTCCAGCAGGGGCTGTCGCCCTGGAAGGAATGGGTCCGCATCATTGCGGTCGCCGCTCTCGCCTTGGCGCTGGCGGTCATACTGGCCACGCCATCGCCGGCCGCGCCTTTCTCGGCAACCCAATCTCAGTCGACCGAAGCGGAAACGTTGCAAATAGCCGTGCCGTTCATCGCGGGCGAGGAAGGCAAGCGCAACCGCGCCTATCGCGACGCGGTCGGCATTTGGACGATCTGCTACGGCTCGACACGAGGCGTCCACGCCGGCATGTGGATGTCCGACCAGCAATGCCTCGATCTGCTGAAGATCGAGGTGGCCGAGCATCGCGCCGGGCTGCATCGCTACTTCACGCCGGTGACGATCGCTGTTCGCCTACCGCCCAAGCGCGACGCCGCCTACACCTCGACGGCCTTCAATGTCGGCGTCGCCGGCATCGGCAAGAGCACGGCCACCCGCCGCCTCAATGCGGGCGACATCGCCGGCGGCTGCCAGGCGCTCACCTGGTTCGACAAGGCCGGCAATCGTGTTTTGCGCGGCCTGTTCGAGCGCCGCCAGCGCGAGAAGAAGCTCTGCATGGACGGGCTGTGATGGGCACGATCGAGCTTGCAGTGGCCGCCTGGGAAGCCGCCAAGCCGTATGCGCTTGGCGGCTGCGGCGTGGCGCTGATCGTCGTGCTGTTCTGCGCTCTGGCGTGGGGGTGAGATGGGCGCCGCGATCGGCCTTTTCCTGAGAAGTTGGGTGCTGCCCGTCCTCACCTTCGGCATCACGCTGCCAGTTTGGTTCTTTCTGGCTGCGGGCGGCTGGCTCTGGTGGGACAAGACCTCCGCTGTCCGTCTGGCCGTCGACAAGGCGGTGACGGAACTGGTGGCGGGCGCTCAGCTTGAGGCGCTGAAGGCCGAAGCTGTCGAGCAACGCCGGATGCGAGCTTGGAGCGACGGCAAGGCAGACGAGGCCAACCAGGTGGCCGCGAATGAGCGTGAAGCACGGGTCTCGCTCGAAACCAAACTCACAATGACCGATGCCGGAAAAAGGAAAGCGGAGCATGAACTGGCGGTGCTTCAGGGTCGCGATGATGGCGTTGTTGACCAGCAGCTGCTTGACAGCCTGCACAACCGATAGGGCCGCCCTGGACAAGGCATCCGCTGACAAAGCGCGGGCGAATGTCGTCGGCCAAGCCTTGGCAGAAGCTGATCGAGCGGTCGCCCAGGCGCGGCAGATGCCCGATTATCCGCCTGGGTGCCGGCGCCATCATCACAGTGGCGTGCAGCTCGGCGACAAGCTCGGCGTGGCCAACAAAAAGGCGGATATCGCCATCGGCAGCGCGAATGACCAGATCGACGCCTGTGCCGGCTGGTACGACGAAGCGAAGGCGTCACGGGAGCCCAAGCAATGAAACAGGGAGACGCCGCCATAGAGCTGGCCGAGCACCGCGTCGAGCTGGAGCGCGCCGCCGGCGTCGCCCGCATCCAGGCCGCCATTCGCGGCCAGGTATCGCCCGACTATCAGATCTCGCCCTACTGCAAGGATTGCGGCGGGCGCATCCCCGACGATCGCCGCAACGCCATGCCGCGCGCCGAGCGCTGCTTCGACTGCGAGAGCCTCAACGAACGCCAGAGCCGGAGACGCGCCTGATGGATATGGCCGCCCTGCTGCCCTGGCTCACCGGGATCAACACGCTTCTCACGATCGGCGCCGTCATCTACGCGGTGATGACCTCGGGCGCCAAGAAGACCGCCACCGACCTGGAGAAGCACAAGAGCGATACCGGGGAACGTTGGGGCGCGATCGAAAGGGTCATGGATGACCACGGCGCGCGCATCCAGTCGATCGAAAGCGAGATGAAGCATCTGCCGGATGCGACGGCTTTCATGGACCTGCGGCTGGCCGTCTCAGACATCAAGGGTGAGGCCGGCAAACAGGCCGAGGTGGTCAACGGCATCGCCCGCACGGTCCACCGCATGGAGAACTTCTTGCTATCGGGATCGAAAAGCGCATGACCGATTTTGATGCCTACCTCACTTACGATGCCCGGCTGATCATCCTGCGGGAACTGCACAAGCAGACGGACGGGCGGCTTAACGAGACGCTGCTGACCAAGACGCTCGACGCCTTCGGCCACAACCGGTCGCGCGAATGGGTTCGCACGCAGTTGCGCAAGCTGGCCGAGCTGGACGCGGTCAAGGTGACCGAGATCAGCGGCATCATGGTCGCCGGCATCACGCGCAGCGGCGTCGATCACGTCGAGCGGCGGACTGTCATCGAAGGCGTGGCTCGCCCCTCGCCGGAGGTCTGACCATGGCACGCAAAGGCAGGGGTCAGCTTTCGGCGATCGAGCGCCTGCCCGACGAGTGCGGCCCGATCATCACCTGGGCGGCCACCGAGCTGCAGAACCGCGACCGGACCCAGACCGAGATCTACGAGGAGTTCTTCCTGAAGATGCAGGCCCTGCAGGCCGAGCATAAGGGAGAGCTGGAATTCGTCATCCCGTCCTTCTCGGCGTTCAACCGGTATTCGATCAAGCTGGCAATGATGACCAGGCGGCTGGAAGACACCCGCGAGATCGCCGCCACCATCTCCAAGCGCTTCGACGCGCAAAGCTCCGACGACCTGACGCTGATCGCGGCAGAGGCGATCAAGACGCTGGTCTTCGAGCTGCTGACCGATGCCGGCGAGAGCGGCCTGGCGCCGATCGGCGCCATGCAGCTCGCCACGGCGCTGAAGATGGCCAGCCAGGCGCAGAGCGTCTCGACCCAGCGCCGCGCGGCGGTGA